>Ga0209281_1000230_pt1 | contig 118190 bp, 105 predicted proteins | sample MedtruBG_FD_187514 | JGI IMG/M metagenome (GOLD analysis project Ga0209281, IMG submission 187514) | Root nodule microbial communities of legume samples collected from California, USA - Medicago truncatula BG (SPAdes) (version 2) | ecosystem: Host-associated > Plants > Roots > Nodule | place...
ATACCCCTCGACTTGCATGTGTTAAGCCTGCCGCTAGCGTTCATCCTGAGCCAGGATCAAACTCTTCATCGTATATTTTAATATTATATCGCGACGCTTTCTATCAGTTTTTTTTCAAATCTCTCGATTCTACTGCTCTTATTTCTTTTGTTCTGAAATCTCTTTCAGAACGGCTGTCAATTCAATATGTCTACGAACGTATGTTTTTACTTTATCGCCTGTGTTTCAAAGCGGGTGCAAAACTAAAACTTCTTTTTGTTTCCTGCAAGAAAAACTTGAAAAATTTCTGAAGCTTTTTTTTCGCCTCACTTTTCTGTTTTTCATACCGGTCTTTCAAAGAGCTTTCCGTGTTTTGCGGGGTGCAAATGTAAAAAGCTTTTTCAATTCCTGCAAGCTTTTCGGGATCTTTTTTTCAGAAAATTTCTTTTCTTTTAATCCGTTTAGCCTGCCAGTATTTCGATGAGCGTTTTTTGCTGTTGCGGGTGCAAAGGTAGAACCTTTATTTACATTTTCAAGCTTTTTCATTATATTTTTTCCATGTTTTTCTGCCTTTTTTCTTAACTGCCTGGCAGCGGTGTTTTTACATTTGAAAGTTTTTTTATTTATCGTAGGTTTTTTCTGGGTGTCGCTGGCTTTCTGCTGTTTTATGCCTGTTTTCAATGGCATGTTTTGCGGAGTTTTCAGGGTTTATGCCTCTTTTTATGGGATTTTTTATATCTTCCTTTCTTCTTGTTTTAGAAAAAACTTCTTCCGTAACGCTCTCCCCTAGCCCCGATAGTCCCGAAGCCTCGGGAGGAAATCCTTTTTGGGCCGGGGTTCGGCCCGAAAAGATTGAAGCGGATAGCGGGAAAAAGCTCCTGATACAAATTCCAATTTCCTTAAATTCCAAATGCCGCGACTGGATGGGGCTTCGACTACGCTCAGCCTGACATGCTATACTTATATATTATTATGTATATAAAAAATAAAAACCGATGGCTTTTGGAAACAGATATCAGCCAGATGTGCTTCGACTACGCTCAGCCTGACAAACTGTTGCTTATATATTATATATGTACAAATAATAAACCCGACAGGTTTTGGAACACTGTCGGGTTTGATATTATAGATTCTATTTCTTAGTCGAAGCGAATTGCTTTTACTGGGGATATTTTAGTTATTATATAGGATGGAATTAATAGCACCAAGAAACAAACACTGATTGTAAGCAGGTTTAATAAGAGTATATAAATCCAATTTAGATAAACTGGTGCTTGATTGACATAGTAGTTTTCTGGATTGAGCTGAATTACTCCAAATTGTTGCTGGATTAGCAGAATTGAAATTCCGATCAAATTACCCCAAAATAATCCGCGTAGAATTAGGTAAAAGGCATTATACAAAAATATTTTGCGAACTGACCAATTATTTGCTCCCATCGATTTCAGAATTCCGATCATTTGGGTTCTTTCTAAAATGAGAACTAGGAGCGCTACTACCATATTAATTGTAGCGACTAAAATCATCACTCCTAAAATGATTAGAATATTAAAGTCGAATAGTTTTAGCCAGTCAAAAATATAGCTGTACTTTTCTACAATGGTTTTTGTATCAAGATTGGATGATGTTTCTTCGTAAATTTTATTTCCAACGGATTTAATTTCATTGAAATCTTTGACAAAAATCTCAAATGCTCCAACTTGGTTTTCATTCCACTTATTAATTCTTTGGATATGTCGAATGTCACCAATAATATATGTTGCATCAAAATCTTGAAATCCTGAATTAAATATTGCAGCAATTTTAAATCGGCGGCTATTTGGTAGCTTGCCTTGCTCTTCTTTTATAAAAAAGGTATTGAATTGATCGCCAATTTTCAGATTTAAACGATCTGCAAGAAATCTTGAGATGATAACATCCTCGTTTAATGTTTTTGTGAAATCTGGCTGTTTGCCTTCTACAATATATTCTTTTATATTATTCCAATCGTAATCTGCACCTACTCCTTTGAATATAATTCCTTCGAAAGCATTTTCTGTTCTAATAATTCCGGCTTTACTTGCGACTGCCTGGATATGACTTACTTCTGGAACGGATTTAAAATTGGGATAAAAATCTTGTTTTTTCGAAATTGGAACTGTTGTAACTTCCGAATTGTTATTATCATAATTAGAAATTACAATCTGACCATTAAAAGCAGAAACTTTTTCCCGAATTTTTTTCTGCAGACCAATTCCTGTTGCTACAGAAACCATCATCATGATAATTCCAATTGCAATTGCTGAAATAGCAATTTTTATAATAGGCGCCGAAATACTGCTTTTATAATCTTTGGCAGTAATAAGTCTTTTGGCTATGAAATATTCTAAATTCAAATTATTGAGTTTTCTTAGGTTGTTTAATTATTCCTTTCTCAAAAATACATCTTAAAAGATGAAATCAAGACAATCATTAGAATTATAATGGCAGTTTCTTTTTCATTTCTTCAACAATATTAAATGCTGCTGGACAAATTTCGACGTTTTTCAATGTTAAATTTGAAATCTGATAAAATTTATTTCGATCGGTATGAGGAAATTCTCTGCAGGCTTTTGGACGAACATCATAAATCATACAATAGTTTTCATTATCCAAAAATGTACAGGGAACGCTTTGCAGAACATAATCTTTGTCCTCGTCAATTCGTAAATATTGGTCAATGAATTGCTGTGGCTTCTGTCTAAAATGTTTTGAAATTCGCTCGATATCTGCCAAAGTAAATAACGGCCCTGTTGTTTTACAGCAATTAGCGCACTTCAAGCAATCCGTTCTTTTAAATTCAGCATCGTGCAAATCTTGCATAATGTAATCTAAATTCTTCGGCGGTTTCTTTTTAAGCTTATCGAAATACTTTTTATTCTCGTTATGCTTATCTTTGGCTAACTTACCTAAGTTATTTAAAATCTGTTTCAAGTTTACTCTTTAAAGTTGATTTGCAAAATTAAACAACTTTGGACTTGAAACCTTAAACTTTGAACTAAAACAATGAAAGATCTTTTTGGGAAAGCGATATTTGATTTTTATACCAAAAATTCACCTGAAGACATTATTACCGAAACTTCAATTTCTGAAGAAGACGAAATGAGTGTTGAATATCTTTTCCGTAATTATAATGAAATGCCAAAGATCGAGCAAAAAGCTTTGCAGTTGGCAAAAGGAAAAATATTAGACGTGGGTTGCGGAGCCGGAAGTCATGCTTTATCCTTGCAAAACGAGCGCAATCTTGAAGTTACTGCTATCGATATTTCAGAAAAAGCAATTGAAACTTGTCGCCTTCGCGGAATTAAAAATGCTAAAGTTGAAAATATTTTGGATTTGGAAGGAGAAAAATTTGATACGATTCTTCTACTAATGAATGGGACGGGAATTTTTGGCCAGCTCAAAAATTGCAACACTTATTTATCTAAATTAAAATCTCTTTTAAATCCAGGCGGACAAATTTTAATTGACAGTTCTGATATTATTTATATGTTTGATGAAGATGAAGACGGCGGCAAATGGATTCCGTCTGAAAATGATTATTATGGTGAACTGGTTTTTAATATTAGTTATAAAGGACAAAAAGAAGAGCCTTTCGATTGGCTATATTTGGATTACAACACTCTTCAAAATGCAGCTATTTCGAATGGTTTAAATTGCGAACTTATTCTTGAAGGGGAACATTATGATTATTTAGCCAGACTTTCTATTTAAAACAAACGATAAAAAACATGAAAGAATTAGATTTAGAGAAATTAAAATATCCTATTGGAAAATTTATTGCTCCTGAAAATTACTCAGCAGAATATCTTTCTGAAAAAATTGCAGCAATTGAAGCCTTTCCAGAAAAATTAGCAAAAGAAACGATTCGTTTAACAGACGAACAATTAGATACACCTTATCGTCCTGACGGATGGACTGTAAGACAAGTTATTCATCATTGCGCCGAAAGCCATATGCATTGTTATGTTCGCATTAAGTGGGCATTGACAGAAAACAATCCCGTTATTAAAGCTTATGATGAAGTTCTTTGGTCTGAATTGCATGATAATCTAAACATGCCTATTCAACCAACTCTCGATTTATTGAAAGGACTTCATTTTAGATTAGGGTATATTATGAGAAGTTTATCTGATTCAGATTTAGAAAAAACATTTATACATCCTTCTGATAATTCAGAAAACAAACTTAAAAAGATTATCGGAATGTATGCTTGGCATGGAAACCATCATCTAGCACATATTACCACTTTAAAAAATTATAAAAACTGGGAATAACAAAATGTTTATTTTTTACATAGATTGTATACTAGTATACAAAAAATCTCTTCGTTTTGAAGAGATTTTTTTGTTTTACGGGATATTAAGATATTTATGAGTCTGTAAAGAAACTCTCCATTTTGGATTATTCATGACATAATCAACAATAAGTGGAGTCATTTCTTCTTTTTTGCTCCACTCGGGCTGAAGGAATAAAATTGCATTATCATTTACTAATTCTGCTTGTTCTTCTGCAAAAATAAAATCGTGTTTATTATAAATAATCACTTTTAATTCATGAGCGTTATCATAAACTGTTTGTGTTGGCAGTTTATTCTTTTTTGGAGAAAGACAAATCCAATCCCAAGTTCCTGATAATGGGAAAGCACCCGAAGTTTCAATGTGCACTTTTAAATTCTTTTCTTTTAATCGCTTCGTTAAAATTGTCATATCCCAAGATAACGGTTCTCCACCAGTTACTACAACTGTATCAGCATATTTTGCAGCATTTTCAACAATCAAATCCACGCTTGTCGGCGGATGAAGTTCGGCATTCCAGCTTTCTTTCACATCACACCAGTGACATCCTACATCACATCCACCAATTCTAATAAAATAAGCAGCTCGTCCTGTATGCGAACCTTCTCCTTGAATGGTATAAAACTCTTCCATCAAAGGCAGCATTGCTCCTTTATTTACTTCTAATTGAATTTCTTTTGGTAACATTTTAATATTTTAAGAGTGCAAAGATAGTCAATAATATACGGAACAAAAAAACCGATAGTTTTTTGAACTATCGGTTTTCTATTATTTTTCTAAAAACTAGATTATTTTAAAGTTTTTATAGATTGTGTAGCGTATGAATTTGCTGGATCTAATACTAAAGTTTTATTGAAATATTCAACAGCTTTAGCTTTGTCTGTGTTAGCATAAGCAGCACCAATACCGTTGTAAGCTTCTATAATTTTCTTAGTTACAGCGGGCTTAGCAACTTCTTCTGCACCTTTTGCTGTAATTTTAGTAACATATTCTTCATAGTTTTTAATGATTAAATCATCTTTGTCTAATAAAGAATTGATTCTTGCTTTGTATAAATACGCTTCATCATAGCTAGGAGCAGTAGTTAAAACTTTATCAAAAGCTGCATCTGCTTTTCCTAATGCAACAGCATCACGGCTTTCTTTAGGTTTACTCGCGTTACCGTAGTATAAAGAAATTCCATAATAAACGCTGTCGTCTAAGTAATTTTTAGACTCAGAATTACTTGCTCCAAGTTCAAAAATAGCAGCTGCTTGAGCATATTGCTTTTTACCGAATAACTCTTTTCCAAAGTCTGCAAATTCTTCAACTACTAGAGGCTCTAATTCAACTGCTTTTTTGATATCAGCTAAACCTGCATCAAAAGCCGCTTGGTTAATTGTACCGTCAGCCGCAGTTCCTTTTTTAATTTTTGCTAATCCTAAGTAGTAGTAATCTCTACCAATAACTTTGTTTCCTGGAGCTTTGATAAAATCTTCAATAGATTTGATCGCTACATCAACATTTCCGTTTTCGTAAGCAGCATATCCTAAATATCTGTAAATTCTAGGATTTACTTTATCTTGAGCAATCATTTTGTTTGCAACAGTTTCTAATTGCTTGTAATCTTTAACCAAGATCAAGAAATCTGCGTGACGCATTTTAGAATCAAGAGAGTAATCTGTCAAACTTAAATACTTCTCATAGTTTGTAATTGCATTTTGCAAGTTCACTTTAGCGGTAGAAGGCTTGTTTCTTGCCCATTTGTAATAAGTTTCAGCAAGCTCTCTGTAAACTGGTCCGTAATTAGCATCTAATGCGATAACTTCATTAAAAGATTTAATTGCTTCGTCATAAGATTTAGCACCTTTTAATAAAACTCCTAATTGCATTTTCGCTCTCAACAAAGTGTTATCTGCTGTAAAAGCATCACGATATGCTTTGTAAGCATCGTTTTGATTGTTTGCTCCGTAATAAGCATCTCCAATTGCCAAAAGTGCTTGTGCATTTTGAGGATCAACTAATAAAGCTCTCTTCAAAATGTCAGTAGCGCTTTTATAATCTGGATTATCAGAATTCATGTAAGCTCTAGCGATGTAAATAAATTCATTTACATCCTTTTTCTTCATGTCTTTAGTCGCTAAAGTAAAATTAGCTTGAGCTGCAGCTGTATTTTTTGCATCAAGATCTAATTGTCCTAAACCAATATAGCTTAAGTTTTTCTTGTCTGAAGCTTGTAAACCATTATTGTAATAGATTTTGGCAGAATCGACAACAGATTGATTTAAATAAACATTTCCTAAAACAAAATTTGCTTCCCCATCAGAAGGTTTTGCTTTGATAATTGATTTAAGGATTGTTTTTGCCTTATCAAATTGTTCAGCATCAATTGCCTTTTTTGCTTGGTTGATATCTTGCGCATTTGCCGCGGCAGCCGAAGCAACTAACGCAAGACTTAAAATTTTAAATTTATTCATCTTTATCGTAATTAATTTATTCTTTATCTTTTATAATTTCATTTCTAATCTTAAGTTTTCGCCCTGGAGTTTTGAATGGCAACAGTCCAGATTTTAAAACTATTCTCTGCCCGATATCGCCTGCTATAAATGAAGCGAAGCCCATTCCAAGTCCTGAGTAACCTTGACAATTAATAATAAACAAATCACGTGCCAAAGGATATTTTCCTTCCCCAAGATCGTTTTGTGTCGGGCTGTAGTATCCACCTCCTTTTAATCCCTGCACACTTAACACATTTATTTTTTTGATAGTTTCTGTCATATCAGGAGTAGGCTGATACAACCAGTTGACACCGATAACACCTATCATTCCGTCATTTTCAGAAACGAATTTTATTACTTCATTATTCGTTTTAAAAGAGAAAGCTCCATTTTTTGGGATCTCATTAATTTTCGCTAAATCTTTCATGTAACGAACCGTACTTGAATTAGGATTATCAAAAACTAGACCTTTAATCGTCCCATCTGATTTACCCTGCATAAAATCAATTACACTTTTCAACGTAATTAATGTATCATTATTGCTTTTGTTCGAAATAAAAGCAACAGCATCACGAGCAAAAGGCGTGACCCTTGGATTTATCTTACTTTTATCAAAACTAGTTCTTTCTTCTTTAGTTAAATCTCGGGTTGTAATTGCAACTTTAGTTTTTTGATTTAACAAATCATTAATTACTTCAGCTTCTGATTTTGGTTTTACTATAATTTTTGCATCATAGTAAGTACCTTCAAAAACAGCAACCTGATCGTCTACAATTTGCTTTACCGTTTCGTCAACCGTAACATCTAGTGATCCTTTTAGGATGGTTTCCTTTTGAGTTTCACTTTTGCTTTTTTGGTTACACATGGCAAACAAAAAGACAAAAACTATCAAACCTAAAGCCTTACTATATTTCAACATAATTATTCTTCTTTTGAATTAATTAATCTTAAAAATCTTATTCCAGAATATACAATTAGTAATCCACCAAAAGCGTATCTGTATTTCGGTTCCATATCAAGCGGAAGTTTTTCCCAAAACATAATCATTAAACCGAGCACAAGATATATTAAAAAAAACAGTATTCCTAAAACAAGAAGAAATCGCTCTTTGAGCGATTTCTTCTGAATATTATTAAGCATATCTTTTAACATTATTCTGCAGATTGAATAGTAATAGGAAGAGAGTATAACACCCTAACTTTTTTACCATTTTGCTCGCCGGGAGTCCATTTTGGACATTTTTTAAGAACACGAATTGCTTCTGCTCCTGTACCATAACCGATATCTCTTAAAACTTTAATATCTGTTAATGACCCGTCTTTTTCAACTACAAACGTAACGTAAACTTTACCTTTTAAACCTTCTTCTTCTGGAGTTTTGTAGTTGTTTCCTACGAATTTGTAGAATTTCTCAATACCTCCTGGGAAATCTGGTTTTACTTCGATACCAGCTGTGTTATATACAGTGTTATCTTCTTGTACCACCTCTGAAACTGGTCCTTTACCAACTGGCTCGTCAACAGTTAAAACTGCATCTGGATCTCCTTTAATAGTCTCAGCACCAACTTTTTTGTCTTTTAACTCAACAATTTTTGGTGGGTCTTCAGTTACTTCTTCCGCTTTTGCAACCACAGGTTTAACGAATTTAACCTGATCCACTTTTGGTGGTGGCGGCGGTGGCGGTGGCGTGTTAGGCTTAATTTCCTCTTTTTTCGGAGGTAATTTTACCGTAGCCATCTTAACCTCTTTAACCTCTTCTTCTTCTGTAGATTCTGGTAACAGATTCGCAATAAGAGGAGCAGCAATAGCAGCACTAAAGATAAGAGAACCAATAACAAGAGATTTCACACTTGTTTTTCTGTTTGATTTTCTCAGCTCGTATGCACCATATATCTTATTACGTCCTTCGAATACGATATCAAGCCACTGATTTTTTATAATATCTAATTTCATACTTCTTGATTTTTAAGTCGATAAAATCTAAGATTGCTCTTATTTTTTATCTATCACTTTTGTTTCTTCAGGTGTAAACTCAGGAACAATTGCATACGTTTCAACTCCAGTGATAGCCATTTCGTCCAAGATGTCAACCAAATTACGGTAATTTGATTTTTTCGTTGGTTTAATGATCACAATGATACCGTTTTTAGGTTTCCCTTTAGCAGCAGAATAAGCCAAAACATTTTTCTTTTGTTTTAACAATTCTCTACGGATACCATCTTTACCATATGCAATATCTTTAGGCCCTACTTTTGGTGTTGCCAATAATCCCATATAGTAAACCATTTTATTATCAGCACCTAACATTACTGTCATGGTACGGTTCTCGTCTACCTTAGTATTATCAACTGGTTTATCATCTTCATCTTTATTAGGCAATGACAAATCCATGGATTGAGGTTTTGACAACGAAGTAGTTAACATAAAGAATGTGATCAATAAGAATGCCAAATCCACCATCGCTGTTAAATCGACTTTCGAATTCTGCTTTTTACTTCTTACTTTACCACCTTTACCACCACCGCCGTCGCCGGTATTTAATTCAGCCATTTTAGTGTATTTTTTTTAATTAAAAGTCTTTCCCTCTCGTACCTGTAACTAAGTTAAAGGAATTGATTTTCTGATCTTGCAGGATATCCATAATCTTTCTGATTTTTGGATATTCTTCCTTAGCATCTCCTTTTATTGCAATTTGCAATTCTTTGTCATCAAGGTCAATTGTAGCTCTTCTAGAAATTAGAAGCCATTCTTTTAATTGATTATCTAAAGAATCCAAAGGTATTCCAGGTTGGTTTGCTTTGGTTCTGTCTGCCGCTTTCATATCAATGATTTGCTTTAGACCTGTAATTGGCACACCAAAGTCATCCATCAATGCAAATTTGGTTTTATCTTCTTCTGAAAATTCAATACCATATTTTGCACCCATTCCTTCAAGAGTTCTTTTACGAAGCTCTCTTCCTTTGATGTCAAAAAATACTTTCCCTTTTCCTACTGTAATAATAGCCAAATCAGTATCTGGCAATTTAGTTATAGCAACAGAAGCAGGCATATCTACAGGCAATGCCTCAGGCACTTTAGCAGTAGCGGTCAAAATAAAGAACGTTAGCAAAAGGAACGCTACATCGCACATCGCAGTCATATCTGTCGATGTCGACTTTTTTTTCATTTTTATTTTAGCCATTATCTTTTATTTTATTTTTTTGATAATTAATATCAAAAATTAATTATTGTCTTAAACTTCCTCTGAATTTTCTGTAAGTATTCACGATTGTAGTACCAGCCTCATCGATAGAGTAAGTTAAATCGTCAATTTTAGCAGTAAAGAAGTTGTAAGAAACAATTGCTAAGATAGAAGTAGAGATACCAGTAGCAGTGTTGATAAGTGCCTCAGAAATACCTGTTGCAAGAGCAGCTTGGTCAGGAGTACCAGCAGAAGCTAACGCACCAAACGCTTTAATCATACCAGATACAGTTCCTAATAATCCTCCTAATGTACCTAAAGATACTAAAGTAGAGATAATAGTCATGTTTTTCTCTAACATTGGCATTTCTAATGAAGTTGCCTCTTCAATTTCTTTGTGGATTACTTCAGAAGCTTCTTCGCTGTTGAATCCTTCTTTTTTAACATCTTGGTATTTTACCAAAGCAGATTTAATTGCATTTGCAACTGAACCTTGTTGTTTGTCGCAAGAAGCGATAGCAGCTTCGATGTTTCCTTCTTTAATACTTCCTTGAACGCTTTTCATAAATTTGTCAAGGTTAGTTTTTCCAGCAGCTTTACCAATAACAATAAATCTTTCGATAGAAAAAACAACAACCATTAAAAACATACCTAATAATACTGGTACAATGAAACCTCCTTTATAAACTTGTCCTAATGTATTGATTGGATGTCCAGTTTCTGGATTACCACCTTCGAAGTTCGCAGCGTCCCCCATGATTACTTTCCAAATAAACACCCCTACTAAGATACACGCAACAATAATGATTCCAGTGATCATTCCTCCCCCATTTGAAGTGCTTTCTTTTTTAACTTTAACGTTTGCCATTTTTTTTAATTTTAATAGTTTTAAATAATTTTTATTTTTTAGTTATATTTAACTTGTAGAGGAGCAAATTTATACGTTTAGTTTAAATAAAAAAACTTTTTTTAATTTAATTGACCGAAATTTAACTTCAATTTAAAAAATATCTCATTAATTTGCCAGCATCATTTTTTAGATAAAACAAAAAAAAGGACGATAATTAGAAAAATTACAACGTTTTAGTAAATATTCAAAGATTCCTTTGATATCTTCTTAAAAAGCTGCGAATTTTTTTTTTATTAATTTTTCAATCAAAAAAAGCTTTTTCCTACTAAAAAAAACCACACAAAAAGCATCCAAAAACAGAGAAATACTCATATAACAATCTAAATTACAAATAAAAACATGAATAAAAAAGAGAATTTTATTGCGGATATAAATACGGGTTATTCTTCGAAGGGAGACACCATCATACTTGGAGGCGCAATGCTTGACGGTGAGCCACTTGCAGAAGCGCATGTGAAAATTCCGTTGAAAACTTTAAACCGACACGGATTAATTGCTGGTGCAACTGGAACCGGAAAAACCAAAACAATTCAGGTTTTTTCTGAACAGCTTTCTAATGCCGGAATTCCTGTTTTAATGATGGATATTAAAGGAGATTTTAGCGGTATAGCCAAAGAAGGTAAAGAAGAAGGTTTTATTACAGAACGTCATGCTAAAATAAATGTACCTTATAAAGTAGCTGCGTTTCCTGTTGAATTAATGTCTTTATCTAAGCAAAACGGAGTTCGTCTGCGCGCTACTGTTTCTGAGTTTGGACCTGTTTTGTTTTCTAGAATTTTAGATTTGAATGATACGCAAGCTGGAGTAGTTGCTGTTATCTTTAAGTATTGTGATGATAACAAAATGCCGTTATTGGATTTGAAAGACATCAAAAAAATAATCAATTACATTACTGAAGAAGGCAAAGAAGAAATTGCAGCCAATTATGGAAAAATTTCAACTTCAACAACGGGAACAATTCTTAGAAAAATTATAGAATTGGAACAGCAAGGCGGTGATTTGTTTTTTGGCGAATTGTCTTTTGAAACTGATGATTTAATGCGAATTGATGAAAACGGAAAGGGCTACGTAAATATCATCCGCTTGACGGATATTCAGGATAAACCTAAATTATTCTCGACTTTCATGTTAAGTCTTTTGGCTGAAATTTATCAAAAAATGCCCGAAAAAGGAGATGCTGGCCAGCCAGAATTGGTAATCTTTATTGATGAAGCGCATTTAATTTTTAATGAAGCCAGCAAAGCACTTCTAGAACAAATTGAAACGATTGTAAAATTAATTCGCTCTAAAGGTGTCGGACTTTATTTTGTAACTCAAAATCCGATGGACGTTCCAAGCGGAGTTTTGGCTCAGTTAGGATTAAAAATTCAGCATGCGCTGAGAGCGTTTACAGCAAATGATCGTCAGGCTATTAAAAAGACCGCCGATAACTACCCGACTTCTCCTTATTATAAGACGGACGAATTATTAACGAGTTTAGGAATTGGAGAAGCTTTGGTCACTGCTCTTAACGAAAAAGGTATTCCAACTCCTCTTGTTGCTACTATGATGCGCGCGCCAATGAGCCGAATGGATGTTTTGTCTGCCGAAGAAATTGATGAAATAAACGCCAAATCGAAATTGGTTAAGAAATACGCTGAAGAAATTGACCGTGAAAGTGCTTTTGAAATTTTAAACAAAAAATTGGCAGAAGCCGCAGAAGTCGCTGCTCAGCAAGAAGAACAAGCTCCGGCAAAATCATCAAAAGCTGAACCAAGCACTACCGAAGTTGTGACAAAATCTGTTTTGAAAGTCGTAACAAGCGCTACGTTTATAAGAGGTGTTTTTGGGGTTCTGTCAAAATTCTTAAAAAAATAACTACTATTTTAAACCATATAAGTCATATAAGTTCATTTAATCTGACTTAGAATAAATAAACCCGACAGTCTTAAAGCCTGTCGGGTTTTCTTTATAGTAAAATTTATATTTACTTATATAACTTATATGGTTTAAAAACTAAGCCTTTTCTAACAAAGCTAAAATTTTGTTTTCAACTTCTGGACTATCCCAAATGTTTTCGATATTTTCTATTTGAAGGATTTTTTCCATAATTCCGTTTTGATAATCACCTATTGCCAAAGCTTCTGCATATGGGCGATCGCTGAAAGTAACTCGGCTGTAAAGCGGAATCCATTTGTCTGGATGTTTGTCTGAAAAGACTTTTTCTATTTTCTTTTGCAGCAAAAATTTTTCATCTGCTGTTTTGGTGCTCATTTCTAAGAAATTTCGATAAGAAAGCTCTGCAATTGCATCTGCGTTTGGTTTTCTAGAGATCTGATATTCTTCAAATATCTTTTTCCAATCGTCTTGGTACTTTTCAATCATTTCGCTTAAAACGGTGATGTCTTCAAAACCTGCATTCATTCCTTGACCATAAAACGGAACTATCGCATGGCAAGCGTCTCCAATCAAAGCAATTTTATTTTCGTAAGTCCAAGGAAAACATTTCATTGTAACCAAAGTACTGGTTGGATTTTTAAAGAAATCATTTGCCAATTCTGGAATGACTTCGATTGAATCTGGGAAATTTTTCTCAAAAAAATCTTCGACCATTTTACGGTCTGTTAATGATTCAAATGAATTTTGACCTTCAAAAGGCATAAACAAAGTACAGGTAAAACTTCCGTCAAGATTAGGAAGCGCAATTAACATGTATTCGCCTCTTGGCCAAATATGAAATGAATTTTTATCTAATTTATGTGTCCCGTCTGGATTTGCTGGAATATTCAATTCTTTATAACCCATATTCAAGAATTCCTGCGAATAATTAAACATACTTTGACGCTGCATTCTGTGGCGGATTCTAGAAAAAGCACCATCGGCACCAAAAACCATATCAAATTTTCTTTCTTCCCACTCTCCTCTTTCGCTTTCTCCAATATGCAGAGTGGCATCATTCAAAGTAACGTCCCAAACTTTCTGCTCAAAATGAAATTCAGCTCCAGCCTCTTCAGCAAGATCGATCATTTTTCGGTTTAGTTTTCCTCTTGAAATAGAATAAATTGATTCGCCTTCCTGTCCGTAGTTTTGAAAATTTAATTTATCAACCAAATGAATGGCGCGTTTATCCATCGGGATTGCGATTTCTCGAACTGCGTTTCCTACCCCTACTGCGTCTAAAGCTTTCCAGCCACGGTTGGACATTGCTAAATTAATAGAACGGCCAGAGAAATTTATTTTTCTGATATCGGGACTACGATCATAGACATGAACAGTGTGACCAGCTTTTTTAAGATAAATTGCCAGAAGCGACCCTACAAGTCCAGAACCAACAACAGCAATTTTTAATGAAGTTTGCATCGAGGAAAATCTAATATTGGGTCGTAAAAATAACTAATAATAATACATGAGCCTTAAAATAAATGAACAAATTGCTTGCAAATAGTGATTCAAAGAAATATTGATTTTTCTGTTGATTTAATTTTATAACAAATTGTTATTTTATTAGATTTATTTACAAAAATTAAACAATTACATTCGCTGTAGATTACTTCATCAATAAAATAAAAATTCATGAACAGCAAAATCTTAAACTTGGACATAATTCTAGAAAACGAAAAAGTTCTTTTGATTCCTTTTGAAAATGCAAGAAATATAGAACTCAAAGAAATCATTTTTGATGATGAAATTTGGAAATATGGGAATGTATGTTCGAAACGATCAAGACTTTGAAAATTATATTTCTAGTACATTAAAACAGAAAGCTGACGGAATTTGTTATCCGTTTTTAATTATTGACAAAGCGACAAATAAAGTTGCTGGAAGCACTCGCTACGGCTATTTAAATTATGCTAGCCAAAAATGTGAAATTGGATGGACTTGGTACGGAAAAGCATTTCAGGGAACAGGATTAAATCAAGCTTGTAAATTTGAACTGCTAAATTTTGGTTTCGAACAAATTCAGTTTAAAAGAATACAATTCAGCGCAGATTTGGAAAATATAAGATCTCAAAAAGCTATTGCAAAACTGGGCGCTGTAAAAGAAGGTATTTTTAGAAATAACTACGTTGACTCTGAAGGAAAAAGTAAAACTGATGTTTATTTCAGTGTTATTTCAGAAGAATGGGAGAAAACTAAAAAAGAGTATTTCTCAAAATTCATTTGAGATTAAAATAAAAAACAACCCAGCCTTAAAAACTGGGTCGTTCTCTGAATTAATTTACCTTTTCTACATCATTCAGTTTCCAAGACTGATCGTATAATGTATTTTTGAGATTTACTTTACTTCTTCAAAATCTCCAGGTTTCCAGCTTCCATCAAAAGCAGCTTTTTCAGGTCCGTAAATACGGATGTACACAAACCAGCCTTTGTTTGGAATTGTTTTTATCCATTGTCCTTCTTTACCAGCAGGAGCTTTTGGTCCAAAATACAAGTCGACAGCTTTGCCTCCAATTTTGTCTTTAAGTTCGAACATCGAACGAAGCGCTGCTTTATTTTGATCTGTCGCAACTTGGCTTCGGGTTTCGGCATCATAAACAGTAACCGACCAGAAAAGTTTTGCAGGAGCAGGAGTTGGAATTGTCAGCTTATAGGTTTTAGAACCATCAACATATTTTCCTGTATTATCTTTTAATCCAAGCCAATATAAAGATCCGGAGCCTTCCTTTCTTCTAAACATTGCCGGAGAAGCGCCAATTGCCTGATAAAACCAAGTTTCGCGCGCATCGATATCCACATAATTTTCGGTGTCAAAATCACCATTTTCAGGACGTAATCCAACCCATTCCCATTGACGGTCTTTCCAAACTACGCGATCTGAACGACGGTCGGCAAACGATTGTACCCGCATTTGTGCGTTGGCAATTTTCGCCGCTTTTTCTAAGATACCTTTCATGCGCGCATCGGGATTAAATGGCTTTCCTTTGGCAATTCCTAAAACAGCCAGTTCTCCATAATAATCTCGATATCCGTCGTATGAAGGTTCGCGATCTATAATTTGTTTTAAAACTTCCCAATATTTGAACTTCGTTTCATATTCTAACGGCGTTGTATTTTGCGGTTTGTTGCTAAGCTCAAGCCAAGTTGGATCTTTCCAGTCGGCAGTTTTGTTTAATGGATAAACTTTGACCGTTTTTAAACGCTCTAAAGCTGCTTTTACATCTCCGCCAACAGGAAGAGAACGTACGCCAACTGTTAAATTGTCTGATGAAGAATGCCATACATAATAGCCCGAAGCTGGCACCGCGCCTTTATAGCCAAATGGCAGAATTAGATGCTTGCCGCCTTTTCCTGCATCAGGGCCCGGAATTCCCATATCGGCAACCCAGCGCTGATTAACATCCATTGCTACAACAATAAGAGCTCCCGCCGGAACTTCAACAACCATAGGTCCTTTTGACAAATCGATTACAACAGGAGCATATGGCGTATCAGAATTCAATGTGTAACCAACCTGACCCGGTTTTGTGTCTAATGTTCCAAATACAGAATTGGCCGTAACTCCCATTTCTAAATTTCCTAAACCAATTGCAGCGCCAGAAACGGTTGGGTAGAAAAATTTATAAGTTTGAATAGCACGATTAAGATCGGCGTCATCGTAAGCTTTTTTGATGGTTGCTTCTGTCGGATAACCGCCAACAAATTCGTAACCTTCTACACTTGAAGGATCTGCAGGAGCAGTTTCATTATTTACTGTGGTTTCTTTTTTACAAGCTGTTGTAAGAAGAAATAATGAAAAGAGACAAGGAATGATTTTTTTCATGGCATTCAATTTAAATTGGGATTAGACATAAAATTCCAATCAAATTTAAATCTAGCAGACATAAATTAGCTGTTTACCAATGCCAAAGATGTTCCAAGTTATAATTTGAAACCTCTTTTTCATTATGTTTTGTTTTTTACTTCATCGCTTTTTTATTCTAAATTTGAAATAAAATTGACCAATCAAAGTATTTTTATAGAAGATGCAATTATATTCAGAACATTACGTCAGTCAAAAATCGGAACGGTTTGTCAATAAAATCTGGTGTCTGGATAATAGCATCGGCGAAAGCGTTATTGAAAACAAATTGGTGTTGCCAAATGGCTGTTTTAATTTGGCCATTATTGAAGGTAATTATATCGAAGTCCATACGAGTAAAAGCAAATACGAGATGAATGGCGGAATCTATTTTTGCTCGCAAATGACCAATAAAGTTTTGGTGAATATTCACCCGAAAACTAAAGTTACCATAATCCAATTACACGCTTGGGCACTTTCTAGGTTTCCTAAATACAATTTGAGCAATTTTACAGATTCTATTATTAAAATTGATGCTTCAGAATTGCCTTTTAAAGTTGAGCTTCCATTTGATGTTGAAACATTATTAAAAACAACAAATACATACTTTGAAGCCTTATCTGATTCAAATCCAAATCAAAATGTGATTGAAAAAATTTGCGAAATAATACGATTACGAGAAGATGAGATTTCGGTTTCAGAAATTGGAAAACTTTTAAATTCTTCGCAACGATTGTTACAAATAAAGTTTAAAACAACTACTGGACTTACCATAAAAAAATACATTCAGATTTTGAAGTTCAGAAAATCGGTTGACCAAATGCTAAATGCCGATTTAGAAAAGCTGAGTCTGACTGAAATTGCGCTTTATAATAAATATTTCGATCAATCGCACTTTATCAGAAAATTTAAAGATGTGACCAAAACAACTCCAAAAATGTTCAATCCTGATTTGTATTTTCTTTCGCAAAAAAGATAAATTTTCGCTTTTGTACAATTTTGATACTGTGGATTGAATTACTATTGCAAATTAATAATCATCAATCAATCATCAAAATGAAAATCATCAATCACAATTTCTTTCAATTCAAAACTATTCTAGTTGGATTTTTACTTCTTCAAATGCAATTTTGTTTTGCTCAAGTAGAAAAAAAATCAGAATTGTACAAAACCATTATGTCAAAAGACAGTCTTCTTTTTAATGTTGGTTTTAATACCTGCGACATCACTCAGTTTGAAAACTTATTTACGGACGATCTTGAGTTTTATCATGATAAAGACGGACTTTCAAACAAGGCAGAATTCTTAAAAAATTTCAAAAACGGATTGTGCGGTTCTCAAGAAAATTATCGCGTAAGAAGAGAATTGGTTGCGGGAAGCACCCAAATTTATCCGTTGTACAAAAAGGGCGTTTTGTACGCGGCAATACAAACCGGAATTCATCAGTTCTATGAAACCACAGCAGCAAAAGACAAACCTTTATTAAAGGAAAACGAAAAACTAGTGGGCAAAGCCAAATTTACGCACTTGTGGATTTTAGAAAATAATACCTGGAAATTAAAACGATCTTTAAGTTACGATCATGCTGCTGCAAGCTCCAAGGAGTAAAATCTTTAATTTAACTGTTTATGCTAAAATTATTTATTCTTCTCTTAATCTATATCAGCAAAGTTTTAACTGCTTAACAGTACTTAAAAATATTTGTTAGTTATGAGCATAGTCCTGCTTTAAAGTTGCTTGGGCTATGCTCTACTTTTTATATCCCGAAAAAAAATAAAATTTTTGAATTATTCTTGAAACCAAATCATAAATCAATCGTCTAAGATTTATAGATCGATTATTTCATTAAAAAAAAATCGTAATTTCGGTTTAACTTTCTGAATATCTATTTATTACCAAGTTTCAATCATCAATCAAAAACGAATCATTAATCTTAAACCATAATCAACCATTATGAAAAAATCAATCAAACTTATTGCGCTCTTTGTCGTTTTTCAACTTTCAGCATTTACCGTATTTGCTCAAGATAAAGCACAGCAAATTGAAGAGCTTTTAAACAAATACAATGAATACGGACAATTTAACGGTTCTGCTTTAGTGGCCGAAAACGGAAAAGTAATTTTCAAAAAAGGTTTTGGTTCTGCTAATATGGAATGGAATATTCCGAATCAGCCCGATACCAAATTCAGATTGGGTTCTATCAGCAAACAATTTACCGCGCTTTTAATTGTAAAACTGGCAGAAGAAGGAAAAATAAAACTAGACGTTCCGATTACTACTTATCTTCCAGATTATCCAAAAGATAACGGCAGTAAAATCACGATTCATCATTTACTAACGCATACTTCTGGAATTCCAAATTATACGAGCGCACCAAACTTCTTGAAAGATAAAGCGAAAAATCCGTACACTCCAGAAGCTTTTGTAAAGACATTTTCAAGTCTGCCGCTTGAATTTACTCCTGGCGAAAAATTCAATTACAGCAATTCAGGTTATTTTTTGCTGGGTTATATTATCGAAAAAATTACAGGCAAAACGTATGAACAGAATTTACAGGAAACTATTTTCACACCTTTAAAAATGGTTAATTCTGGTTACGATCACAGCGATTGGATTATAAAAAACAGAGCTGCCGGTTATGAAAAAGAAGGAAAGAAATTTGTTAATGCAGCTTATCTCGACATGAGCATTCCGTACGCAGCGGGATCTTTGTATTCTACGGTAGAAGATTTGTACTTGTGGGATCAGGCTCTCTATACCAATAAATTGATAAATGAAAAATCGATGGAATCTTTATTCAAACCATATATCAAAGCTGGTGACGCTTCGTATGGTTACGGATGGTTTGTAGATGAATACGACAAAGGAGAAAAAGGAAAATTAAAAATGGTAGGCCATGGTGGCGGAATCAATGGCTTCAATACTATTATTTCTCGTATTTTTAGTGATAAAATTTTAGTGGTTTTAATGAACAATACAGGTGGAACTTCTTTAGGTCAAATGACAGAGTCGATTCAAGCAATTCTATACAACAAACCGTTTGATCAGCCGAAGAAATCATTGGCTTTAGATTTATTAAATGTTTACACAGAGAAAGGCGCTGTTGCAGGAACTGATGCTTTTAAAAAGCTTAAAAACGACCCAACTTACGCAATAAAAGAAGGCGATATGAACCGAGTTGGGTATCAATTGTTGCAAACAGGAAAAAAGAAAGAAGCTATTGAAGTTTTCAAAATCAATGTAGAAGCTTTCCCAAAATCTGGAAATGTTTATGACAGTTTGGGCGAAGCTTATTTGGCAGACGGTGATAAAAAATTGGCAATTGCCAATTATAAAAAATCTGTTGAATTGGATCCGACAAACGAAAACGGTAAAAAAGTTTTAGACGAACTTTCTAAAAAATAAATCGATCCTGAGTTGCTTAGATGCTAAGTTTTTCTTTGTCAAAGTTTTAACTTTGACAAAGATTAAACTAGAGCAATAACTTGAAACCTGAAACTTGAAACAAAAAATTACTTCTTCGGTTTCAAAACCAATTTTGTTGAAGTCTTTATGATTTCGTCTTTGTTCAATTTCATTTTTCTGAACTTTCCTGCGTTGTACATTTCGGCTTGATCGCTGTAATGTTTGCTGAAAGGATTTCCAGATTGTCCTGTTGGGAGAATGCTCCAGCTGTTTTCTACATCGGCAAAATCTACAATTCTTCTGGTTGAAGGGCCGCCTTTTACATAGTATTTACCTTCGTCATTAAATCCGAAGAATAAATTATTGATTACTTCATTTGAACCTGGAGAATTGAAAGGCCCAACATTAAATAATCCGCGAAGCGAAGCCACTTTTCCTAACGGATGTTCGTGCTCTACGGTATGCACTTTTCCCCAATTCCAATCCGAAACATTTTCTCCTAACTGATTTTGTAAAGCAATAACCGCATCATGAAATGATTTCGAAACAATTTCTGTTCTCGTTTCTTTTACATTTTTAGTTTTGATATTATCCCACCAAACCGAATTTTCGTTTTTTATCTGATTGGCAATAACTTGTTTTCCCAGAGAAATTCCCAAAAACAAATTGAAATTGTCTTTGCCCATTTCATCTTCAAATGTGTTTTTCAGGTACAGATAAATCCATTTGTTGTAAATCGTGGGCGCAACATCTTCTACATTGGTTGTGCCGCCCCACGATTTTAAAACTTTCAAAACTTCCTTTTCATTATTCGAAAGCGGTTTATTGTCCAAACTTGCCATTAAATTTTTAGTAGTTTCAACCGAAACATCAGAAGTATTATCATCAATCATTTTACTGATAGCTTCCTTATCCCAATCCGATTTAGCATCCAAAATTCCTGAAATTCTTTTGGCACGGTCTTCTGGCAAATAATATCCTGGATATAAATAACCATTATCTACAGCTTCTGGCTGATTATTCGCAGAATAGACATATCCCCATTCTGGATTTTCAGCTGATGGATTTTTTTCGAAATCTAAAAATTTCGTAATGTCATCTTTTCCGCTTGAACCGTCTAAAATTAAATGCGTATTAACGCCTTCATTATGTCGGTATAATTTTCCACTTGCCCACCAGCCAACATTTCCTTTGGCATCTCCGTACATTACGTTCAATCCTGGTGCTGCAATTAAACTAACAGATTTTTTAAAATCGGTGGTGTTTTTAGCATGAGAAAGTCCGTAAGCAGCATCTAGAATCAAAATTGGTTCTCTCGTATACGTCCAAGACATCGCAATTGGATTTTTTTTGTCTAAACGATCTATAAAATCATTCATAAGTGGTCCGTGGCGCGTAATTTTAACAGTCAAAACAACATCAGATGAATCTTTTACTTTTATTGTTTTTTTTCTGATTTTATATTTACTGAAACCTGTCGGAGTTTGATATTGAGAAGCATCGTCTGCTTTATTTTTTTCTTGGTAAAAATCGATATCATCATTTTCGAACATCGTCAAACCATAAGCGTAATCTCTGTTGTGTGCCAAAAGCGGAAACGGGGTTCCTGCCAAATAACAGCCGTACAATTCATGTTGTGGGGTTACCAAATGCGCTTCGTACCAAGTCGCAGGCTGCGAAAACCCAATATGCGGATCATTCGCAAAAATAACTTTCCCGGTTTTTGATTTATGCGGACCCACAACCCAACTGTTACTTCCAACAAACGGTGGAATCGGGGATTGATCCAGCATTGCAGTTATCGATTTTGAAATCTCGGCATATTCTTCTGTTTTCTCTTTTGAAATTTTAATTCTGGTATTGTTAAATTCTCCTTCAATCCCTAAATCTTTCAAATAGGCAACTCCGTATTTATTTTTTATATCCGTCAACAACGGATCTGTTTTCTGTGCCATTGCAAAACTGAAAGACATATATCCAAAAATATTATAAACGTCTTTTATCGTAAATTTTTGCTTTTTTACACCCACCAAAGTAAATTCTATTGGCGTTACTCCTTCCTCCAAATATTGATTAATTCCGTCCAGATAAGCTTGAGTTAGTTTATAACTTTCGCTGTTTTTATCCAATTTTGCAATAGCTTTCGCGGAAGCTTCTTCAATTCCGATTCCAGCAAAAAACTTATCATTTTTAAGCGCAACCCCACCAAAAATTTCAGAAAGACGTCCTGGAGCGATTCGGCGTAACAGTTCCATTTGCCATAATCTTTCCTGCGCGTGCACATAGCCCAAAGCCGTCATGGCATCTTTTTCAGAATCTGCATAAATATGAGGAACTCCAAAATCATCAAAATAGACTGTGGTTGCTGCATCAAGATTTTTCAATTCTAACGAACCTTCGTATTTTGGTTTCAAATGAAAAATATAAGCGCACAAACCAATCGCAAGCACTACAATTAAAACCACTAAAACCAGTAGGATTTTTTTAATTATTCTCATATTCTAAAACGGATAAAATTCAAAATGATATAACTTTTCGCTAAAATCTTATAAAAGAAAACGTTCTTTAAAAGTCTAAATTTATGTATTAAAATCATTATTCTAAATGTCTATCTATAAAAAAATAGCGATTGTAGTAATTTCTCTGCTTGCGATCGTAATTCTTGCTAATATTGGTTTGAATTACTGGATCAAAAAACAGCTTCCAGTTATTATTCACGAAAAAAATAAAACCGCTTACAATATCAATTACGAAAAAATTGAAGTTTCTCTTTTTTCTAGAAATATCAATGCACATACTTTATTGGTGAGTCCAAAAAATGCACCAAAAGACAGCAAAAACGGACTTTTTTCGAAGATTGAATCTATTACTATAAAACATTTCAATATTTGGGATTTGGCTTTTCGCGATATCATTCAGGCAGAAAGTATCATTATCAATAAACCTCGAATTATTCTATACAAAAAAGGCGAAAAATTAATCGATAACAGCAAAAGCATTGAAAAAGAAATTATTGATCCGTTTCGAAAAATTATTGCGGTTTCGAATATTTACCTCAACGATGGAACGGTTGACGTTGTTTCTTTAGACACAGAAAAACCAATTTTCAGCGTTAAAAAAATTCTTTTAAAACTGGAAGGAATATTAATTACCGATGCCACTTTAAAAGAAAAAATTCCGATTCGATACGAAAAGTATGCTTTGGTCCTCGACAGTTTATTTTATAGACCAAATAGTTTTTATCATATAAATGTTGGAAAAATAAGCACTGAAAAAAACTTTCTAAAAATTAACAATTTTTCTAATATTCCTCAATTTGAGCGAAGAGAATTTGTAAAAAGACTCGACAAAGAAAAAGACATTTACACTTTGAAATTCGATTCGGCTCAGGTTGGAAAAATGGATTGGGGTTTTAAAAACAACCAGTTCTATTTAAAAGCAAACTCGATAGTAATCAATCATTTTGATGCTAATATTTATCGCGGAAAAATGGCGAAAGATGATCCGAGCAAGAAATATCTTTACAATCATTTGCTGCGAAATCTTAAATTCCCGCTTCAAATTGACACTTTGCAAGTTTTGAAATCGAAATTGGTTTATGAAGAAGAAATTGATGTTTCGAAAGGGCCAGGAGCTTTAACTTTTGATAAATTTAATTTGCAGGCGACTAATTTGCGAAGCGGTTTTGGTTTGAAAAAAACAGACGATGTAAAAATCAAAGTCAAATGTATTTTTATGAAAAATTCACCTTTGGATGTTAATTGGAATTTTAATGTTTTAGATAAAAGTGATGGTTTCCATATTCAAGGCGTAATTTCAAATTTTGATGTTGCAGCAATGACCCGATTTACAAAACCCTATGTCGGTGCAACTTTTACTGGAACTTTCAATAAATACCGATTTAATTTTTACGGAAATGATAATGGCTCAAAAGGAAATGCTTCTTTGGATTATGATGATCTGAAAGTCAAATTATATAAAAAGAAAAAACCAGAAAAAGAAGCTAAATTTAAAACGGCTGTTGCCAATTTGTTAGTCAAAAACGATTCCAAAGACAAAGCTAAAACCGCTGAAGTTGAAGTAGAACGGCTACAGGATAGGTCGTTTTATAATCTTTTATGGAGAAGCATCGCGGAGTCTTTGAAGAAGATTTTGATATAAAACCCGCAAAAGATTTTCCGCCACGAATTTTTTCTCAATCTTGTCATTCTGAGGAACGAAGAATCTTCGCAAGTAGCTCCGCAAAGTAAAAAACATTCTTCATAATTAAAAAAAGAAAAATCTTACTTTATTGAAAAATACGTACTTTAGCCAAATGCACGTATCAGAAGGTTATCATACATATTACATCTACATCATCACAAACAAATTCAAAACTGTACTTTACACAGGTGTAACAAACAACTTGAGACTTCGTTTAAATCAACATGCTGAAAACATAACCGCCAGCAATAAAACGTTTGCTTCAAAATATAAAACAGAATTTCTTTTATACTATGAAAAATTTACTTGGATTCAAGAAGCTATTGGACGTGAGAAAGAAATAAAGGGGTGGACTAGAGATAAAAAATTAGAATTAATTAAAACTACTAACCCTGATTTAGACTTTCTAAATCATTTATTTTCTTAGGATTGGCGAAATTCTTTGTAGAGCTACTTACGAAGATTCTTCGTTCCTCAGAATGACAATATTGAGGGGTTGCTTTGTGGATAATCTTTGTAGAGCCACTTACGAAGATTCTTCGTTCCTCAGAATGACAAGATTGGGGGATGACTTTGTGATAATCTTTTCGGAGCTACTTACGAAAATTCCGTTCCTCGTAATGCCCAAAAAGAGGTTAAAGGAAGCAACTAACTTTCAAACCTGACATTTATCAGGTTTTAGCATGAAATATTTTTTTTCATTTGCTTCTATTTTAATCAGAATTCAAATGACAAAAAAAAACCTGCATACATTTCATATTCCCGTGATGGGATTAGCGTATACGATAGACAGTCCGATTAGAGTCGCGCAGTATGGAATTTCATCAGTTATAGCGCTGGCCGATGATGATTTGATCGAAAAGATGCGTAATTTTTACAGCTCCAAATTCAACATTCCCTACGAAGAAATTACTCAAAAATTTCATGATTACCGTGCTGAAAGAATTACCTCTTATTTAAATTTAGTCGATAAAATTGTAAAAGAGAAATTCGAAAACTTTAAAACCGAATTAGCAGAAAGCAAAACTGCTTTAGAAAATTTCATGGCGATGTTGCCAAACACTTCTGATATTAAAAAAGGATTTCAGAATTTACTCGATGACGGAATTGCTTTTAAAGAAAACATTCAGCAATATATCGAATCGCATCTTTTTCCGGGAGAGATTGACGTAAACATCATGACGAAATTAGACAAAGATAATTTCATTAAAAACGAACACCTTCCAACTGAATTTAACGATGCTCACGCTGCTTTAAGAGGTTTCGCTAAAAGTAATTTAGAATCTTCTGTTGTTCTTTCTGCTGGAATGAATCCGAGATTGTTTGGGTATTTCGAAAACTTCAAAGATTTTTTTCCAAATGAAAATAACGAATTGAAAAAGAAAATTATCTTGAAAGTAAGCGATTTTAGATCGGCTATGATTCAAGGAAATTTCTTGGCAAAAAAAGGACTTTGGGTTTCTGAATACCGAATTGAATCGGGATTAAACTGCGGCGGACACGCTTTTGCAACTGACGGACTACTTCTCGGCGCTATTTTAGAAGAATTCAAGCAGAAAAAAGAGCAATTGATACAGTCTGCCCACGAATTAATGATTAAAGCTTTACAGGCAAAAAATCAGTACTTCCCTGAAAAGCCTTTAGAATTAAAAATTACTGTTCAGGGCGGAGTTGGAACTTCGGCAGAACATGAGTTTTTATTAGACGAATACAATGTTGATTCTGTGGGTTGGGGTTCCCCGTTTTTATTAGTTTCCGAAGCTACTTCTGTAGACCAAGAAACTCGTAATTTATTAATGAAAGCCAAAGAAGATGATTTTTATTTAAGTAACATTTCGCCTTTGGGAGTTCCATTTAATACATTGAAAGGCACAACAAATGAATTTTTGAAGCAAAAACGAATTCATGAAAATAAAGCAGGAAGTTCTTGCCCGAAGAAATTTTTAGCGTTAAGCAAAGAATACGAACCGCACGGAATTTGTACAGCTTCCAAAAAATATCAGGATATAAAACTGGAAGAATTAGAAGCAAAAAAAGATTCTATATCTGCTGAGGAATTTGAAAAAAGCAAAGTCAAAATTACCGAAAAATCGTGTTTGTGCGTGGGTTTAGCCAATGCTTCTTATCTGGAAAATGATATTAAAATAAAAGGTCAGGCACAAGGTATTGTAATTTGTCCAGGACCTAATTTGGCTTATTTTGATCAAGAAGTTTCGTTAAAAGAAATGATTCAGCATATTTATCAAGACAAATCGGTTATTAGAACCGAACGCCCTAATTTATTTATCAAGGAGCTAAAAATGTATATCGATTATTTTAGAAATGAAATTCAATCTGTTTCTGGAGAATTTACAGCGGCTCAGCTTAAGAAATGGAATTCTTTTAAATCTAATCTGTTAGATGGAATTGAGTATTATAAAAATTTATTTGAATCCACGGCAGTCTTTAAAGGCGACATACATCAACTCGATTCTTGTAAGCTAGAATTAGTTGGCATTAAAATTCCTGTCTCAGAGCCAGTTTAAAAATAAAACCCCAAATTATTTCTAATTTGGGGTTTGTTTTTATCTATAGGAAATTATTCTTTTTTCTTGTTTTTGCTATCAATAACAGCTCCAGTTCCAGTTCCGAGTGCAGCTCCGGCTAAACCACCAATAATGGCACCTTCGCCTTTTTTCTTGCTGACAATTGCTCCAGTCGCAGCTCCAACTCCCGCACCAATTACAGCGCCTTTAGCAGTGGCACTCCAACCTTTCTTTTTGGTTGAGGTGGTTGTGGCGGTGGCAGTATTTCCATTAGCAGCTTGCTCATGCACTACAACAACTTTCTCTTTTTGAGCTTCTATTTTTTGCTCATTTACTTTAGCCATTTCAGTCTTCATTGAATCGATAACTCGCTGTTTGTCAATCTCAACTTTCATTGAATCAATACTGGCTTGTTTGGCTTTATTTATATCTGCTTTGCTTTGTTGTTGTTGACAAGAAGCAAAAAATATTACGGTCAATAAAATATATAAGCCTTTCATGATCTTTTAATTTAGAATTATACATTACAAATTACGAAATATCTGTTATAACAGTTGTTACAGAATTTTTTTGAAAGCTTATAAAATTACATTGCAGAATATTCTTTCATGAAGATTTCATTTCTAAAAATCTCGCAAAGACGTAAGTTTTATATAAAAAACAACCATAAGTAATATAAGCTCATTAAGAAAAAACTTAAATATCTTATATTACTTATATGGTTAAAAAAACTTTGCGGCTTTGTGAGCAATAATTTTATTTCCCTAAAATTCCTTTTTTCAGAATTTGCCCAAAGTCGTACATATCTTCATATGAGCAATACAACGGAACTGGTGCAAGACGAATTACGTTTGGTTCACGCCAATCTGTGATTACTCCGTTTTTCATTAAATAATCAAATAATGCTCTCCCTTCTCCGTGCAAAAATACTGATAGTTGAGAAGCTCTTTCTGTTGGATTTGAAGGAGTGATTATTTCGAAAGTACTTTCTACTTCCTTATCAATTTCGTGAAGAACGAATTCTAAATATGAGGTTATATGATCACGTTTTGTGATTAAGGCATCCATTCCAACCTCAGCAAACATTTCTACTGAAGCCAAATAGGGTGCTAAAGATAAAACAGGAAGATTACTAATCTGCCAGCCGCCTGCTCCTTGAACGGGATCAAAATTTGGTTCCATTTTGAAACGACGTTCTTTGTTATGTCCCCACCATCCTGCAAATCTTGGTAAATCAGCATTGTGATGTCTTTCATGAACAAAACATCCAGAAGCATTTCCTGGTCCTGAATTCATGTATTTATAACTGCACCAAGCCGCAAAATCGACATTCCAATCGTGAAGTTCTAATTTAATGTTTCCCGCAGCGTGGGCTAAATCCCAACCAACTTTTGCTCCAACTTTTTGTCCTGCTTCTGTAATTGTTTTGATGTCAAAAACTTGTCCAGTATAATAATTTACTCCACCAATTAAAACTAAAGCCAGTTCATCTCCAACTTCTTCAATTTTAGCTAAAACATCTTCTAAGCGAATGTTATGCTCTCCTTCTCTACGTTTAATTTCTACAATCGCATCCTCAGGTTTATATCCGTGAAAATTCACCTGACTCTGGAACATATATTGATCTGATGGAAAAGCTTTTTCTTCGCAGATAATTTTATAACGTTTGCCTTTTGGCTGATAAAAAGAAACCATTAATAAATGTAAATTCACGGTCAAAGTATTCATAACCGTAACTTCTGATGGAAGCGCGCCGACAATTTTACTTAATGGTTCAGCAAATCTTTCTTGATAATCCCACCAAGGTTTTTCGGCATAAAAATGACCTTCAACAGCCAGTTCGGCCCAATCGTTCATCACTTCATCAATATAAGCTTTGGTGCGTTTTGGCTGCAACCCTAAAGAATTTCCAGTAAAATAGATAACTCGTTTATCGTTTACTTTAGGAAAAATAAATTGGTCTTGATAATGGTTTAATGCGTCTTTCGAATCTAGCTCTCGTGCAAATTCGCGTGTATTTTGAAAAGTCATTGTTTTTTGTTTTGCTTGCTAAAATAACAAATTTTGTTTGTTTTGTTTCAAGTTTGTCCCGAAGCTTCGGGATCATGCTGATATTCTGTGCGTGATTTACCGCAAAGTTCGCAAGGTTTTTTTCAAGGTTAACTTTTACAAACGCAAAGAACGCAAAGCTTTGCGTTCTTTTTCAAAAAGGCAAATACAAAAGCAACAAAAATTCCTTGCGAACTTTGCGGTAAATTTCACCACGAACTTGAAACTTGAAACTTCGGGAGAAACTTGAAACATTAAACATATAAAAAACAGAAAACCCGACAGCTTCAAAAAACTGTCGGGTTTATATCTTGAAAATTAATTCTGATTATAGAATTAACATTGCGTCTCCGTAAGAATAGAATTTGTATCCTTCTTTGATCGCTTCTTCGTATGCTTTTTTCATTAAATCGTGTCCACAGAAAGCAGAAATCATCATTAATAATGTTGATTTTGGAGTGTGGAAGTTTGTAATCATACAGTTTGCAATACTGAAATCGTGAGGAGGGAAAATAAATTTATTTGTCCATCCTTCGTAAGGATTTAAAGTATTCGCAGAAGAAACAGAACTTTCAATTGCACGCATAGAAGTTGTTCCTACAGCACAAATACGTTTTTTATTTGCTTTTCCTTCGTTTACGATATCACAAGCTTGCTGCGTGATGATCAATTCCTCAGAATCCATTTTGTGTTTAGACAAATCTTCAACCTCAACTGGATTAAAAGTTCCTAAACCAACGTGTAAAGTTACCTCAGCAAAGTTCACTCCTTTGATTTCTAATTTTTTCAAAAGATGTTTTGAGAAGTGTAAACCAGCAGTTGGTGCCGCTACAGCTCCTTCTTCTTTTGCGTAGATTGTTTGGTATCTTTCCGCATCTTCAGCCGTAACTTCTCTGTTGATATATTTAGGAATTGGAGTTTCTCCAAGTTCTGTCAATTTGTTTCTGAATTCTTCATAAGAACCATCATATAAGAAACGTAAAGTTCTACCACGAGAAGTTGTATTGTCGATTACCTCAGCAACTAACGAATCGTCATCACCAAAATAAAGTTTGTTACCAATACGGATTTTTCTAGCTGGATCAACCAAAACATCCCATAAACGTTGCTCAGAATTTAATTCTCTTAATAAGAAAACCTCAATTCTAGCACCCGTTTTTTCTTTGTTTCCGTACAAACGCGCAGGGAAAACTTTTGTATTATTTAAAATTAAAACGTCTCCGTCATCAAAATAGTTGATAACGTCTTTAAACATTTTATGTTCGATAGTATTTTTTTTACGGTCAATTACCATTAAACGAGATTCATCTCTGTTTTCTGCTGGAAATTCAGCCAAAAGTTCTTTCGGTAAGTTGAAATTGAAGTGTGATAATTTCATATTTGAATTGTTGATTTTAGAGTGTAGCTTTTAGATTTGTTTATCTAAAATTTTAAATCGATTGCAAATATACGATTGTGAGATAGGCGTTGTCAAGTGTTTTGACGTTTATTTTCAAAAGTCCTTGATTTACTGCGGTTTGAAAGACCACTAAAATTATGTTTTTTAACCATATAAATCATATAAGTTCATTTAACTGGATCTAATATTCGGCTGAAGCCGAAAAAATATCTTAAAAAAAACCTCCAGTCAAAACTGGAGGCAATTGAAATCAAAAATTTGTACAAAAAACCTCTGATTAAAACCAGAGGCTATGTTTTATAAGCTTTTATTAAATGAACTTATATTACTTATATGGTTCAAAAAAAACCGTGTTTAGGCTAAAGCCGAAAAAATATCTTAAAAAAAACCTCCAGTTAAAACTGGAGGCAATTGAAATCAAAAATTTTTACAAAAACCTCTGATTAAAACCAGAGGCTATGTTTTATAAACTTTTAATTAAATGAACTTATATGACTTATATGGTTCAAAAATTTTTACAATTCTGAGATTTGGAAGTTCAATGCTTTTAAATCATTCCAGAAATCTGGGTACGATTTAGAAACTACTTCGGCATCATCAATGATTATTGGCACTTTGATTGCTAAAGGAGCAAATGCCATTGCCATACGGTGATCGTTATACGTTGCAATATGCACATCGTGATTAATATCGCCAGAACGCGATAAAGTCAAGCTGTCATTAGTCACAGAAATATTTGCTCCTAATTTAGTAAGCTCGATTCTTAACGCTTCAAGTCGGTCTGTTTCTTTAATTTTTAAAGTATGAAGTCCTGTTAAGTGACATCCAATTCCTAAACCTAAACAAGTTACTACAATTGTTTGTGCAATATCTGGTGTATTGTTCAATTCAAAATTTACATCTTCATAATGGAATACAGAAACTTTCTCCAAAGTCATTTTATTGTTTTGGAAAGTCGTTTTCACGCCCATTTTTTCGTAAAGAGAAACTAATTCAGAATCTCCTTGAAGACTGTTTTCTTTGTAACTGCTTAAAGTGATTTTTGCATTATCAGACAAAGCAACAAGACTGAAGAAATAAGAAGCCGAACTCCAATCTGATTCAACAACCATTTCTTTAGATTCAACTGCTTCTTTAGGGAATACTTTAATTACATTTCCTTCAAAAGTGGTTTTAATATCCAAATCAGCTAACAAAGCCAAAGTCATTTTGATATATGGAATCGAAGTAATTTCTCCCTCTAAAGTCAGCTCTAAACCATTATCTAATTTTGAAGCCACTAATAAAAGTGCCGAAATATATTGACTGCTCACATTAGCTGCCAAATTTACTTTTGAAGCAGTAACTTTTTTTCCTTTAATTCGAATTGGTGGATAACCTTCTTCTTTTTCATATGAAATCTCAACCCCTAATTGTGCCAAAGCATCAACCAAAATTTTAATCGGACGTTCTTGCATTCTGCTAGAACCTGTTAGCACCACTTCTCTTCCTTCATTAACCGAAAAATAAGCCGTTAAGAAACGCATTGCAGTTCCTGCATGGTGAATATCTACGATTTCTTCATTTCCAGCTAAAGCTTTTTGCATCACTTCGCTGTCGTCTGAGTTTGAAGTATTGGCTAAAGTAATATTTGGAAATAATGCTTTTAGCAACAATAAGCGATTTGTTTCACTTTTTGATCCTGTAATATTTAGTTGCGAATCATCAATGGTGAATGGTGAATTCGTGCTTAATTTTAAATTCATTTTTTTTATTGTAAGTTGTGAATTTTGAATTGTGAATGATTAGAAACATAATTCAGCTCCGCAATTTACCACTCCCCATTCATAATTCAAAATTGAAAACTCATAATTCAAAACTTATGAGTGATATTTCACAATTATTTCAATTTATCATTGTTTTTGTGACGATCTTTGTCTCTAACCGATTTAAGATCCATTTTTTTATCGAAAGATGCCTGCAAATCAATTCCTGTTTGATTCGCCAAACATAACACAACAAACACAACATCTGCCAATTCTTCTCCTAAATCTTTGTTTTTATCGCTTTCTTTTTCAGACTGCTCTCCATAACGGCGGGCGATAATTCTGGCAACTTCACCAACTTCTTCGGTCAATTGCGCCATATTCGTTAATTCATTAAAATAACGAACGCCGTGCTCTTTTATCCAGGTATCAACAGCTAATTGTGCATTTTTTAAATCCATGATTCTATTTTTAAGCAAAAATAAGATAAACTTAATTTTACTATATTCTTTTTAAAACAATTTTTTCTGTCTCTTTTGCAATCATTGTTTTATAATATTCTTTTAGCATATCGTATTTCTCAGAAGAAACAATTGCTTCATTTATTTGATGTACAATTGCAAGCTGTAATGTGTTTTCGTTTGCAACAATATTATACTTGAAAGTTCCTAAATTACCTTCCATTGTTAATATCGTTGGAGCAGGTAATGTTTCGACTGTAAAACCTTCTGGAATTTTAATTGTGATATTATATTTATCAGAAAACGGATAACTAAAGTCTACAGGATATTCTCGTACATCCTGTTTAAAAGGATTTTTATCATTAGTAAAAAATAACATCGGACTCACATAAATTTTTCCTCCAATCAATTCACATAAATTGTTTCCAGTAAAAGAATAGGTTTCAATTATCGGAAGTAATATATCTTGTTCGTTGGTTTTAGAATACTCGCTGATCTCTATTTTATTCTGTCTGTCTTCCAGTTTTTCTAAATATTCTTCTTCTTTAAGATTACTAATATTGTTTCTCGTTACCATACCGTTGTAATCTGCACATTGTCTTCTGGTTTTTCCCGTCACTTTTCCTTCAGCATCAATATCATAACTCATAAAAACGTTGTCACTAGATGTTTTTTCGGGCATTAAATTAATTTCTTCAGATGTTCCGTCTTTTCGGATTAATCTTCCTGACCAGTTTAAAACTCGAAGAGGTAAAATGTTTGGTGTAGAAAATTTTTCAGAGGCATCTAATAAAATATATCCATTTGGAGTTTCTACGGCTGCAATTACATAATTAAATGCCGTTCTGTTTGGAAACAAGGCAATTCCGTTTGAACGCGTACTAACCAAAACTGGATTTGCAGTTAAACCCGAATAACGAAGCATCGCGGTAAGCATTAAATTAATATCGGCAATATTTCCTGTTTTTTCTTTGTAGGCTTTCTTAACTCCATTGTCACAGCTATAACCAAAATAATTATTCCATTTTACATTCGTTTTTACATGATTAAAAATTGCCAATATCTTCTCCTCTGGTGTTTTAGTTTCTGCAAGCAGTTTTTTCAAATCTTCTTCAAAATAGCCCGTTTTATTTAATTCAGGGCCAAAATCTTCATAGTCATAGATGGTTTTTACGACCGAATTCCAATTTGTAGAAAGCTGTTTGATAGGTTTATTTGGAAATCTTGTCATAGACAATTCATGAGAAACCGACGACATGTAATTTTCAATATTATTCACAAATGCTTCATCTTTCATAGCCGGAAAATGCTCTCCAACATAGGTTGTTTGCATTTCTACATAATCGATTTGATCTTGATGGAACTCTGTTTTTGTTGCCCCACTTACAAAATTGGCCTGATTAGATCTTTCTTTCGAATTAATTATAATTGCTTTATTGCTCTTATCAGAAACTACCCTAGGAAAAACATAGCCCTTTTGAGCAGGAGTAAAAACAAAATATTCAGGGATATAGGTTTTAAATTCAGAGTAATTCACAGGAATACTAGTCTGAAAATTCCAATCGCGAATTATTACATCTGGACTTCTAATGCTATATTTAAATTCAATAACAGAACCTTCTTTAACATTCGGCATTGTTATTTTTTTCTGGCTTCGGAATTTATTGATCGAAGCATCAAAAATTCCGTCGCTTTTTAGTTTAGTCGCTTCAATTTTTCCGCCTACCAAATTATAAGTTACCGCATCATTCACTGACACTTTTTCTTTCAGATCAGTATAGTAATAATACCAGATTTGATGATTTGCCCAGTCGTAACCTTCTTTCTTGTATATTTTAATACGGGTTTCAACATCCATGTAAGTTACAAAACCATCAATTTGGTCGTATTCGATTCTTGCTTTTCCTCTTTTGTACAAAATTGCCGCAGCCGCCGAAGAATCTTTCGGATGCACTTTTTGTTCGAGTTCTGCAACAGTAACTTTTCCTAGTTTGAATTCCTGCGAAATTATTTTTGGAGAAAATAATAAAATCGCAAACAGTGTAAATAGTTTAATAATTTTCATTGGTAATTTTTGGGTTATTTTGGGTTATAATGGGTTAGTTCTTGGTCAATATTATTTTGGCATTATCATTTCTCGAAACTTGTTCCATAAACAAACGATATTCATCATATTCTTTATTTGAATACTTTCCTTTGCTAAGGAAAATTGATCTTTTATACGTCAATTTGTTATTGTCTTTTTTAATGATTTCGGTTTTGTACTCGCCAAATTTTCCTTTTAATTCATAGTTTGAAGGCAGAAATTCGATACTGAACCCTTCTGGAAGATTGATTTCAATTTCATCTGTATTTAAAAAACCGCGTTGAATTTGAAATGGATTTTTACGGTTTCTAATTCGTTTTACACCTCCCGTATATTGGTTAAAAGCATCCATAACAAAAATCATTTTATTTCCTGAAAGTGTTCCATAATTTACCGCGCTGATTTGGACATTTTCGGTAAAACGAATATTTTCTTTATCATTGTTAAAAGTAATTTTACCCAATTTCAAATTATTAATATTGTCCCAGTACTCTTTGTAGTGTTCTTCTTTCTCGTTTGGCTGCATCGTTTCTATTCGAGATTTAGAAGCATATTGAGTTCCTTGTGATGCTATTTTTAATGTGCCAGAAAAATTTCCAGCTTCATCAATAGTGTAAACACCCTTGCCTTCTTGAATATTTCCTTTGTCGTCGTAGATTTTCGTTCGTACAATTTCTCCCCCATCAGGTTTTACAACCAAAACATCGCGATCATCCGTAAAAGTTCCTTGATATCCAAATGGACTATCTTGACTCGTACATTCTAACCAGATGTAATTATCCTGATTAGGAATTGCTAAAATCATATGATTTCCTTGCATCGAAACAAAATCGGACTGAATATCTTCTTTGTAGCGATCGCCATATAAAATTGTATTATATGACGGAACGTCGACAACCTGCAAAAGTGCCTTTGTATAATTGGTCAATGCTTTACAATCTCCATAACCTAAGCGATCAACATCATTGGCAAGCATAGGTTTCCAGCCGCCAATACCGATGGCAATATTTACATATCGAGATTTTTTCTGCACATAATCGTAGATGATTTTGGCTTTTTTGACAGGATCTTTTTCATCTCCAACCAAAGCTTTAATTTTTGTTTTGGTCTCTTCGGGTAAAACCGTTGTTCCGTTTAAGATTTTATCTCCATACCATTTGCCAAATGCTTCCCAAGTAGTAGCATTTCCGTCCACTCCTTCTAAGTGAAAATTTTCTAATCCCATCATGACTTTAGGAAAAAGATCTGAAAGAGACGGACTAAGATCTTCTTGTTTTTGAGCTATAATATTCGTCGCTATATAACTCAAATTGGTATCGGTATCTGTTACTTTTTTAATATTGTAGTTATCAAATCGGAACTCTTTCTTTTTAAAGCCCAACTCTTTTGGAAAAGTAACATTTAGAACACATCTTTCTACGCTCAAATTATAACCGCTAATAAAATACCATTTCGGTATAAACGCAGTATTGGAAGTTTCCACTTCGCTTGTGTAAGCAATCGTAAAAGGATATGAAATTGGGGTATAATCTAAAAAAAGTACGCGACTGTCTGAAAAAAGAGTACTTCCGCCTACCGCGCTCTGATCTTTAAAATCTTTTCTTTTGATTTTTTTGATCTCATTTCCTAGCGCATCATACACAACGGCTTCAATATTTTTTATTGAGGTTGTTTTGTCATAATGGCAATAGGCATCGATGTCATTTAATCCTTTTTCATTTAAAACAGAAACAACTCTTTGCGTTTTAATATTCATACTTCTTTGCGAAGCAATGACAATATCCATCTGATCTAAACGCAGCACGGCATTGGCATTTTGTTTTAGGCTGTCGGGAATAAAAATTATAGGATAATTGCTCTTTTGAGCGAATGAAGTAAGGCTTGCTAAGAGTAAAAATAATGCAAGAAAAAGGTTTTTCATTAAGTAGGTATTTTCGTCAAATATATATTATTTTCAGAAATCCTTAACAAATGTTTAATGATATTTTATTCTCTATTTTTACTGTCGATTACAATTGTAACTGGTCCATCATTTAAAAGGCTGACTTTCATATCAGCACCAAAAATTCCGGTTTGAACTTTCTTTCCAAATTCTTTTTCTATTGTCTGAACAAAGTTTTCGTAGGTCGGAATGGCGAAATCTGGTTTTGAAGCTTTTATGTAAGAAGGACGGTTTCCTTTTTTGGTAGAAGCATGAAGCGTAAACTGACTAACAACAATAATATCACCGTCAACATCTTGAACAGAGCAGTTCATCACATCATTTTCGTCTCCAAAAATTCTCATTTTTATGATTTTCCCAGCCAGCCAATCAATATCCTCCTGTGTATCGGAATCTTCAATTCCTACTAAGACCAATAAACCTTTTTTAATATCAGCTGTTTTTCGACCATCAACAGTTACTGATGCTTCTGAGACTCTTTGGATTACTACTTTCATTATAATTGAGATTGTGGTTCAATGCCACAGATTAAAGGATTTTAAAGATTTTATTCTAGACGTTAGATGCACTGCAGTGCATCTCTACAATCTAAACGTTGCGTTATTCAATTGGAATTTACAATTAACCATTCACAATTTACAATTACTTCCTCGTTTCATCACTCGCAGCGCGATCTTCACCATACGTATCCGTACGATAATGCTCTTCATCGCCTTCTAGGATTTTCAGGTAACTGTTGTAGCGTGACCAAGCAATTTCGTCTTTTTCTAAAGCTGCTTTTATGGCGCAATGAGGCTCTTCTTTATGTAAACAGTTGTTAAACTTACATTGATCTTTCAGTTTGAAAAATTCTGGAAAATAACCACTGATTTCCGAAGGTTCCATATCAACAATTCCGAAACCTTTAATTCCGGGCGTGTCAATAATTCTTGCATCAAAAGACAAATCGTACATTTCGGCAAAAGTTGTGGTGTGCTGACCTTGTTTACTTTGTTCTGAAATTACCGAAGTTTTTAAATGCAGACTTGGTTCAAGAGCATTCACCAAAGTCGATTTTCCAACTCCAGAATGTCCAGAAAACATGCTGACTTTTCCAATCATCATTTCTTTCAGCTTGTCAACGCCTTTATTTTCTGTTGATGAAATTCGAAGACATTTATATCCAATTTCCTGATAGATATGCTGCAAATACAATTGATCGTCTAAAGTCTGTTCTGTTAAAGTATCAATTTTATTAAAAACAAGAATCGCTTCAATTCCGTAAGCTTCGGCAGTAACTAGAAATCGATCAATAAAACTGGTAGTAGTTGGCGGATTATCAATTGTGATCAGCAAGAAAACCTGATCGATATTAGATGCAATAATATGAATCTGCTTAGACAAGTTAACCGATTTACGAACAATGTAGTTTTTTCTTTCGTGAATAGTATGAATCGTTCCTGTAACGGCATCCGAAGTTTCATCCAACTCATAATCAACTATATCGCCTACAGCAATAGGATTGGTACTTTTTATACCTTTTATTCTGAATTTCCCTTTCATACGGCATTCCACAAAATCTCCACTTTCAGATTTTACGGTATACCAGCTTCCTGTAGATTTATAAACGGTTCCTGTCATTCAATTCAAATTGTTGATTTTAGATTTCTGATTTTAGATTTAGATCCAAAACTTTTGCAAAGATAAATGAATATTTTTAAACATAGCCCACGGTTTTAACCGTGGGAGACAAAGATTGTGATATGGAATGCGTTCCCAAGGTTGAAAACCTTGGGCTATGTTTAAAAACAAAAATCCCCATTACTTCTTTCGAAGCAATAGAGATTTTAAAAAACAATCTATTTTCAATTAATGCTATAAGAAAACTTTAAATTACAGTTTACACAAACTTAAATTAACTTATATCACTTATATGGTTTAGAAAAAAATTATGCGTTGAAAATTTTCTCTTGGTGACCGATACTTTCTTGGTGAATTGCTTTGAACATTCTTAAAACGAACTCTTCAGTAAGGCCTTTTTTCTCCCCTTCTAAAATCATTTTCCCTAAGATTTCGTTCCAACGGTTGTTTTGAAGAATGGCAACGTTTGCGTCTTTTTTCACCTGACCAATTTCGTCAGCAACTTTCATACGTTTTCCTAATAACTCTAATAAGTTAGCATCCAAAACGTCAATGTTAGCTCTTAATTTAGTCATTTTTTGGCTGTACTCGTCTGTAGTATCATCCGTTTTTCTGATAGTCAAATCTTTAATGATTTGTTTCAAAGAATCTGGAGTAACTTGCTGAGCAGCATCAGACCAAGCGTTATCTGGATCGTAGTGCGTTTCGATAATCATACCATCGTAGTTCAAATCTAAAGCCTCTTGAGTAACTTCAAAAATCATTTTACGATCTCCAGTAATGTGTGATGGATCGATGATCAATGGCAAATCAGGGAATTTATTTTGCAATTCGATAGCAATCTGCCACTCAGGAATGTTTCTGTATTTTGTTTTTTCGTAAGTAGAAAAACCTCTGTGGATTACACCTAATTTCTCGATTCCAGCCATGTGTAAACGCTCAACACCACCTAACCATAAAGCTAAATCTGGGTTTACTGGGTTTTTCACCAAAACAATTTTATCAGTTCCTTTTAAAGTATCCGCAATTTCTTGAACTGCGAAAGGGTTTGCAGTTGTACGTGCACCAACCCATAATACGTCGATATCGTGTTCTAAAGCCAGTTTACAGTGCGCTGCAGTTGCAACTTCAGTACCCATTAACAAACCAGTTTCAGCTTTTGCTTTTTGTAACCATTTTAATCCGATTTCACCAACACCTTCAAATCCTCCTGGACGAGTTCTTGGTTTCCAGATTCCAGCTCTGAATACACTTACTTTTGAATCTTTTAATTCGTGAGCGATTTTCAAAACTTGATCTTCAGTTTCTGCACTACAAGGTCCAGCTATCACAAGTGGGTGATTTAAATTGAAATCTTCTAACCACTTTCTCATTTCTTTCTTATTTTCCATCTTTATTCTAATTTACTTTTTAGTTGTTGTTAATCCGTTTAGTATTTCTTTAATTTTATTTGTGCTTTCCATTTCTTCAAAAATGGCGTTATAATCTTCTTCTTTCAGCAAATCTCTAAACCGACTCAGGTTCGAAATATAAGCTTCTAATGTTTCCAGAACGTGTTCTTTGTTTTGTTTAAAAATTGGCGTCCACATAGCTGGCGAACTTTTTGCGAGACGAACGGTGCTTTCAAATCCACTTCCTGCCATATCAAAAATATCCTGCTCGTCTTTTTCTTTATTCATTACTGTTTTTCCGAGCATAAACGAACTAATGTGCGATAAATGCGAAACGTAAGCAATGTGTTTATCGTGTGAAACGGGATCCATATATCGAATTCTCATTCCAATCGAAGTAAAAAGATTCAATGCTTTTTCTTGTAATTTAAAAGCTGTCTTTTCGACTTCGCAGATAATATTTGTTTTTCCTTGAAACAAACCTCTAATTGCTGCTGATGGTCCAGAAAACTCTGTTCCTGCAATTGGATGCGTGGCAATAAAATTTCTTCTTTTCGGGTGATTGGCTACTGCTTCACAAATTGGTTTTTTAGTAGATCCTACTTCAAAAACAATCGTCTTCTCTCCTACTGCATCCAAAACTTTAGGTAAAACCGTCAGCGCTACATCTACCGGAACTGAAACAATTACAAAATCTGCTTTTTGCAAATCTTCAAAGCTTCCTGCTTCGTCAATAACTCCTAAATCAATTGCTTGCTGCAAATGCTGTTCGTTGCTATCGATTCCTAAAATAGTCGCATCAGGATAACGTCCTTTGATGTCTAACACCATTGAACCGCCTATTAACCCTATTCCTATTACGTATACTTTCATATTCTTTTTATTTAGAAGCATAGCTTCTAAAAACTCCAAATTTTAAAATCCCAAATTCCAATCTTTGTCGAGTTTCTTGCGGAGATTTCTCCTTCGTCGAAATGACAAACTGTGGCAAAAAATCTGAAATCTACATTCTAAAATCTAAAATTTCTAAAATCGATCAATCGCTTCTTGTACTTTTTCTTCTTTTACACACAATGAGAATCTGATATATCCTTCGCCGTTGCTTCCAAAAATGGTTCCCGGTGTAATGAAAATATGTTTCTCATATAATATTTCGTCAATGAACTTCTCTGCTGACTCGATTCCTTCTGGAAGTTTGGCCCATACAAAAAGCCCAACTCCTTCTTTATACACTTTGCAGTTTAATTTTTCTGCTAACTTTTCAGTTAATTCTCTACGGCGTTTGTAAATTTTGTTTTGATCTTCAAACCAAGATTTATCACATTTTAAAGCTGCAATTGCTCCTTTTTGAATTCCGTAGAACATGCCGCTGTCCATGTTGCTTTTTACTTTTAGAACCGCATCGATAATTTCAGGATTTCCTAAAACCATTCCGACTCTCCAGCCTGCCATGTTGAATGTTTTACTTAAAGAGTTTAATTCTAAAGCCACATCTTTTGCACCTTCAACTTGCAATAAACTCATCGGATTATCATTCAAAACAAAACTATAAGGATTATCATTGATCAATAATATGTTGTGTTTTTTAGCAAAAGCAACCAGTTTTTCAAATAACGCTAAACTTCCTCTCGCTCCCGTAGGCATGTGCGGGTAACCCAGCCACATTATTTTTACTTTCTCTAGCTCTAATTTTTCTAAAGCTTCGAAGTCTGGTTCCCATTGATTTTCTTCTTTCAAATCATAATAAACCGGAACTGCTTCTACTAAATTGGTTACCGAAGTATAAGTTGGATAACCTGGATTCGGAATTAAAACGTGATCGCCTGGGTTTAAAAATGCAAGCGAAATATGCATAATTCCTTCTTTTGAACCCATCAGAGGTAAAATTTCATTATTCGGATTCACTTCAACACCAAATTGATTTTGATAAAAATCTGCCATCGCCTGCCTCATTTCTGGTAATCCCTGATAGCTTTGATAACCGTGTCCGTTTTCGTCTTGAATTGCAGAAGCTACTGCCTCAATTACTGCTTTTGACGGACTCAAATCAGGACTTCCAATTCCCATATTGATGATCGATTTTCCTTCAGACATCAGTTGTCTCACTTCTCTTAGTTTTGATGAGAAGTAGTATTCTTCAACTGTGTCTAATCGTTTTGCTGTTGTAATCATTTTTTTATTGCTTTAGGCCGTAAGCTTTAGGCTTTAGGCTCTTTTAAACTTTTATTTTTTGCTTTAGGCTTTAGGCCGTAAGCTTTATGCTCTTCTATTTTTGACTTGTCACCCTGAGCGGAGTCGAAGGGCTTTCCAATTGGAACGTGGGCTTCGACTTCGCTCAGCCTGACAATCTAAAATCTTAATTCGTTAATCTTTAATCTAAAATGAACTTTCAAACTTTAAGACTAACTCAAGGTCTCGTATTTTTATATTCTCCCAGCACTTTAAAATATTCTGCCATTATGTTTAATAATGCTTTCGCTTTTGCAAAATCTTCGTATTTTTCGAATGTTACGTCTACGAAAAAGGAATATTTCCAAGGTGTTTCGATTTTTGGAAGCGACTGGATTTTTGTCAAATTCAGTTTGCAATCGCTCATTACATTTAAAACCGCTGCTAAACTTCCTCTTTTATGATCTAATTCAAACTTGACAGAAGCTCTGTTGATTTCGCTTTCTGGCAAAAATGAATTTTGCTTTTTAATGATTACGAAACGCGTCATATTATTTTTAATTGTTTGAATTGACGGCGCAATAATATCTAAATCGTACATTTCTGAGGCTGTCTGACTTGCAATTGCAGCGATTCCAGTTAATTGTTTTTCCTGAATTCTTCTTGCTGTTTCTGCTGTATCTTTATCCTCAACCAATTTAATATTTGGATATTGTTTCAAGAAATCCATACACTGCAAAAGTGCCATTGGGTGTGAATGAACTTCTCTAATATCTTCAATTTTCTGACCTTTTAAAGCCATTAAATTCTGCTGAATATTTAAATAATGCTCTCCAATAATGTGCAAATTATTCTTGTCGATCAAAGCATAATTTGGGATAATCGGACCTGCAATCGAGTTTTCAATCGCCATTACAGCCTGATCAGATTTTCCGGCAATAAGGCTGTCGATCAATTCTTCAAAAGACAAGCATTCATCAATGTCCACATTTTCAGAGAAATACTCTTTCACAACCTGATGATGAAATGATCCTTTAATACCTTGTATTGCAATTTTCGTTGTCATATAGTCAAAAAAAAATCCTGATTTGCATCAGGATTGTATATTAGTTTTATTTGTCTTAAATTTTATCTCAAATAACCATAGCACAATCCTGACTTCTACTAAAGAAGAAATAAAAGTTGTTGCTAAAATAAAAACGGTTACTTGCCATTTTGTTGTCTTATTGTTTAAATTCTCTGCGAATGTATAAATTATTTTTACTGCACCAAAAAAAAGATTGCATTTTATGAAACAAAAAGGGATTTCTTAACAAATTTAGGAGCTTTTGTATGATAATATAAAAAAATCGGCTTAAAATGAGAATATTAAAATGAGGTTCTGAGATACTGAGGGGCTAAGGGGCTAAGTTTTTTTTGCCACGACTCGAGCGATAGCGAACTGGCGAAGCAATTCACGAATTAGCGCAAATCTTCAAATTACACAAATAAAAACCTTATTCACTAATACTTAAAATTATAAACCTAATCTCTTAGACCAATTTTTAGGTGAACGGGAAGTATGAAAAACACCAAGAACAATTATTTCATCTTTTTCAAATCGATAATGAATTCCATAAGGAAATCTCGAAATGAATATAATCTTAACAGTCTTATATTTCTTTTGAAAGGCATTAGGATTTCGTAAAATTCTATCTATCCCAGCCTCTAGACAAAGTTCAAAATCATATGACAAACCAACTCGCTGCTCTTCATACCAAAGAACAATTTCTTCAATATCAAACAATGCTTCTTTTACAAAACGAAGTTTATACACTTATCTCAGCGATTTTAAATGAGCTTTAACTTCATCCCAAGAGTATAATTCAGTTTTTCCTTGCTCCAAATTTTGTATACGAATATCCAATTCTCTCTTAACATCGTCCGAAATTTCCAATTCTGTTTTAGAAACACTGTCCCATAGTTGCTCAGCCAAAACAATTTTTTCAGCATTGCTATATTTAGATAGATTTTTGATTTCCATATTTTCGATATTTAATATTGTACAAATTTAAACAAATTAGCTTAGCTATTTTTAACTTTAAAATCATCAAGATTCTTATTTATCTCAAAATATAGAAAGATCCGTTACAATAGCTTATGTAACTGCTTCAAAACCCAAAGCAATCGCTATTGCCTCTAAACCGGATGGAGATTGATCCAATGAACTAACGACCAGTCCGTTTTCTAAAATTTGGTTTCTTTCGATTTGAATTGCTAAAGATAAAATTTCAAAGTCTGACAATTGTTGATATTCTTCTTTTAATCTTTTTGCAATTTTGCTATAATCTTCTACTATAATTTACATTTTACATTTTTAGAACCAAAAGTAGTAAAAATACTACTTTAAACAAAATGTCTCAAAAAAAAGCAGTTATCAAAATGACAACTGCTTTTCATATATTAATAAAATCTCAGATCTAAAATCTACAATTAACTTCCACACATTTCGCAATCCTCAGGACCTGCTGCTTGTGCTTTTAGCAACATTGCTTTGTAATCTTCAACGCTGATTGCTTCGCTTTCTTGAACTAAAGATGGAGTTTCCTCTTTTTTATCGTTGTTTAATGTGAATTTAATCGCATCGACGGCCGCTTTTGTTCTTAAGTAATACATTCCTGTTTTTAAACCAGACTGCCAAGCGTAGAAATGCATTGAAGTCAGTTTAGAATAGTTTGCATCTTGCATGAACAAGTTCAACGATTGAGACTGATCAATAAAGTAACCTCTTTGACGAGACATATCAATAATATCTTTCATTGACATTTCCCAAACTGTTTTGTAAAGGTCTTTCAAGTCTTGCGGAATAATGTCAATATTTTGAACAGATCCGTTATGACGCATAATTTCTTGTTTCAATGACTCATTCCATAAACCTCTTTCTACTAAATCATGAAGTAAATGTTTGTTTACCACAATGAATTCTCCAGACAATACACGACGTGTATAAATATTTGAAGTATAAGGTTCGAAAGCTTCGTTGTTTCCTAAGATTTGAGAAGTCGAAGCTGTTGGCATCGGCGCAACTAATAATGAGTTACGAACTCCGTGTTCTACAACTTCTTTTCTTAATGAAGCCCAGTCCCAACGGCCAGATAATTCCTCATCTTTCATTCCCCACATGTTGTATTGGAATTCTCCTTTTGACATTGGAGAACCTTCAAATGTAGAATATGGTCCTTCTTCTTTTGCCATTTCCATTGAAGCGGTTACAGCAGCGAAGTATAAAGTTTCGAAAATTTCTTGGTTTAATTTTTTAGCCTCATCACTTGTAAATGGCATACGAAGCATGATAAAAGCATCTGCCAGACCTTGCACTCCTAATCCAACCGGACGGTGACGTAAGTTTGAGTTTTCGGCTTCTTTTACTGGATAGTAGTTTCTGTCGATTACTTTGTTCAAGTTGCGAGTTACACGTTTTGTAACATTGTAAAGCGCTTCGTGATCGAATTTTCCGTTTTCAATGAACATTGGCAATGAGATCGAAGCCAAGTTACAAACTGCAATTTCGTCTTTAGAAGTAAACTCCATAATCTCTGTACACAAGTTAGAAGAACGAATAGTTCCTAAATTCTTGTGGTTTGATTTACGGTTTGCCGCATCTTTGTACAACATATATGGCGTCCCAGTCTCAATTTGAGATTCTAAGATTTTCTCCCATAACTCACGAGCACGGATTGTTTTTCTTCCTTTTCCTTGAAATTCGTAATCCGTATATAAGGCTTCAAATTCTTCTCCATAAACATCATATAATCCTGGACATTCGTTAGGACACATTAAAGTCCAAGTTGAATCTTCCTGAACACGTTTCATGAACAAATCTGAAGTCCACATCGCGAAGAATAAATCTCTCGCACGCATTTCTTCTTTTCCTGTATTTTTCTTTAAATCCAAGAAATCAAAGATATCAGCATGCCAAGTTTCGATATAAATCGCAAAACTTCCTTTACGTTTTCCACCACCTTGATCTACGTAACGCGCTGTATCGTTGAACACTCTCAACATCGGAACAATTCCGTTTGAAGTTCCGTTTGTACCGCGTATGTAAGATCCCGTAGCACGAACGTTATGAATAGAAAGTCCGATTCCCCCCGCAGATTGCGAGATTTTTGCTGTTTGTTTTAATGTATCGTAAATTCCGTCAATACTATCATCTTGCATTGCCAAAAGGAAACAAGAAGACATTTGAGGTTTTGGAGTTCCTGCATTGAACAATGTTGGTGTTGCGTGAGTAAAGAACTTTTTAGACATTAAGTCGTAAGTTTCAATAACCGACTTTAAATCGTCTAAGTGAATACCAACCGATACACGCATTAACATGTGCTGCGGACGCTCCACGATTTTACCGTTTATTTTAAGAAGGTAAGAACGCTCTAAGGTTTTGAAACCAAAGTAATCGTAATTAAAATCTCTTGTATAAATAATGTGAGAATCTAAAAACGCAGCGTTTTCTTGAATTACCTTGTACACGTCATCAGCAATTAACGGCGCATCTTGACCGTTTCTTGTATTCACGTAGTTGTACATATCTTTCATCGTTTCAGAGAAAGATTTTTTAGTATTTGAATGTAGATTCGAAATTGCTACACGAGCTGCCAATTGTGCATAATCAGGATGCGCAATAGTCATAGAAGCCGCCGTTTCTGCTGCAAGATTATCCAATTCAGAAGTCGAAACCCCGTCATACAATCCTTCGATAACTCTCATGGCTACCTTAACTGGATCTACGAGCTCATTCAAGCCGTAACACAATTTTTTGATTCTTTCTGTAATCTTATCAAACATTACGGGCTCTCTGTGGCCATCTCTTTTTACTACATACATAAGCTTACCTTTTATAGTTATTGAAAAAATGAAAGTAACTAGAAAACGAATCTAGCACTTAAACATTGCGTGTTTTAAAATTAATTTTGGAGAATTACCAAATTCTCAATAGTTACTCGTTTCAAATTCGAAAATCGAATTTAAATGCGTCAAAAATTGCTATTGAATCTGCGACTTGGGGAAAGAGATTCAACCTTTAAAAAAATATTTTGTAATCGTTTTTTAGCGTCTCTAGAAGAGTAGAAGCTAAAACTATTTTTGTTGTCTAAAAATCTGCATCAAATGAAATTTTTTGAGCATCACTATCCGTGTTCATCACACCTGATTTTTGATACTCTGCAACACGTTTTTCAAAGAAATTAGTTTTTCCTTGAAGAGAAATCATGTCCATGAAATCGAATGGATTTGCAGAACCGTATACACGCTCGCAACCTAATTCTACTAATAATCTATCAGCAACGAACTCTAAATATTGTGTCATTAAAGTTGCGTTCATACCAATTAAACTTACCGGAAGAGATTCTGTAACGAACTGTCTTTCGATGTCTAAAGCATCAACAATAATTTCTTTAATTCTGTCTTTTGGCACCTTGTTTACCAAATGATGATTATGCAAATGAACTGCAAAATCACAGTGTACGCCTTCGTCACGAGAAATCAGCTCATTAGAGAAAGTTAAACCTGGCATAAGTCCACGTTTTTTCAACCAATAAATAGAACAGAAAGCTCCTGAGAAAAAGATTCCTTCTACTGCAGCAAAAGCAATAAGTCTTTCAGCAAATGAATCTGACTCAATCCATTTTAAAGCCCATTCTCCTTTTTTAGCAATTGCAGGGAACACTTCTAAAGCATTAAACAATTCTGTTTTTTCTGCTTCGTCTTTAACGTAAGTATCAATTAATAAAGAATAAGTCTCACTATGGATGTTCTCCATCATGATTTGAAATCCGTAGAAAAATTTCGCTTCAGCATATTGCACTTCATTAACAAAGTTTTCAGCAAGATTTTCATTTACGATTCCGTCAGAAGCCGCAAAGAATGCTAAAATATGTTTAATGAAATATCTTTCGTCATCATTCAACTTATTATTCCAGTCTGTCAAATCTTGATGTAAATCGATTTCTTCTGCAGTCCAAAAACTTGCTTCCATCTTTTTATACCACTCCCAAATATCATGATGCTTAATCGGAAAAATAACGAAGCGATTTTTATTTTCTTGTAATATTGGTTCGATTTGTGACATGACAGATTCTGTTAATTTTTTTATTGTTTTTTTGCTCTTAAACAAGCAGTACAAAGATTGTTAATTAACGTCAAAAATCAAACTCAAACTTATTCACAATTGGACGTAGTTTTTAACAACGGGCAAATTTGAGAAAAAATTCAGACAATAAATTAATCTGTTGCTAATGAGTTATTTAAAAGCATATTTTAACCGAAAAAGCCCGTAGAATATAGACTTTTTCGAATAAAAAACAAGAATTTTTAAATAGTTTTACAAAGTTTTTTTTGAGTCAAAATTTTATTTTTTTGAGTCAAAAGATGTAGTCAGAAAGACTATAATTTTTTGATAGATTTTTTACGAATTTTTATGCTCTTCAGCTACTTTTTCAAGCTCCAAATACCAATCTTCCCCAAAGCGTCTTATTAGAGCTTCTTTAACAAATTTATAAACCGGAACTTCCAATTCTTTTCCTAACGAACAAGCATCATCGCAAATATCCCATTTGTCATAATTAACCGCAGCAAATTCTGTGAAGTCTTTTACGCGAATTGGATATAAATGACAAGAAACTGGTTTTTTCCAATCAACTATACCTTGGTTGTAAGCCTGCTCAATTCCGCAAAGCGCAGTTTTCCCGTCAAAAATTACATAAGCACAATCTTTATTGTCTATAAGCGGAGTTTCTAAATCGCCATCAGTACCTGTAACCCAAGTTCCCTGCGCTTCGATTGCTGCAATTCCTTCTGGCCGTAAAAAAGGTTTAACTTTAGGATAGATTTCTTCTAAGATTTTCGTTTCAGCCTCATTCAAAGGCGCCCCCGCATCTCCATCAACACAACAAGCTCCTTTACAAGCAGACAAGTTGCACACAAATTCTTTTTCCAGAATATCCTCTGAAATAATCGTTTTACCTAACTGAAACATGATATTAAATACTGTAAATTTTAAAGTGCAAAGATAGTCAAAGAATAGACATAAAAAATTTACCGCAAAGATTCGCAAAGCCAACACAAAGTTTCACAAAGATTTTTTAGCGTTTTAAAAAATATTACTTCGTGAATCTTTGCGAGAAATCTTTGTGAAACTCTGTGGCAAAGCTTACAATTGTTACAAATATCACTTTTTAAACCAATAAAACGTGTTTTTATAACAAAAATACATTCTAACGAAAAAACACCTAACTTTATTAACTACTTTTGCAGCAGTTTTTTAAACCTTAAAAATCAAGCGATATGTTAGAAATCAATTTTAAAGAAATCATTACCGTTAGTATGGTGCTTTTTGCCGTAATTGATATTGTGGGTTCAATTCCGATTATTGTGAATTTGAGAGCTAAAGTCGGACACATCGAATCTGAAAAAGCTTCCCTTGTTGCCGGCGCGATTATGATTGTTTTTCTTTTTGTTGGAGAAGGTTTACTGAACTTAATTGGCATCGACGTGCATTCATTTGCCGTTGCAGGATCTTTTGTTTTATTCTTCCTAGCATTAGAAATGATTTTAGGAATCAGAATCTATCGTGATGAGGAACCAGGATCGGCTTCTATTGTACCACTTGCTTTTCCCTTAATTGCTGGAGCAGGAACAATGACCACTTTATTATCGCTTCGATCTCAGTTTCACACTATCAATATTATCATCGCGATTGTACTAAATATCATCGTGGTTTACATCGTTTTAAAATCTTCTAAAAAAATCGAAAGTCTGTTAGGAGAAAACGGACTTGGAGTGGTTCGCAAGACATTTGGAGTAATACTTTTAGCAATTGCTGTTAAATTATTCGCTGCTAATGTTAAAGGTTTGTTTGTCTAAAATTTATTTTTATACTTTTACCCCATAAAATTTCTAAAATGCAGCTTTAAGGCAATTTCCCCATAAAGTTTTACTTTATTATTTTAGGCAAAAACAAAAACAATCTTATGAAAATTTTCACTTCAATCTTAGTGCTTTTGGCATTAGCTTTAATCGTTTTTAATATTACGCTATTAGACTTTAAAAACCCTTTTCAAGGAGATAGTATGGTAGCTTTTATTGGAATCGCCGCTTCATTTTGCGCTGTTTTGATTCTTTTGATTTTTAGAATTTCAAGAAGAATTGAAGAAAAAATGAATGACAACAGATAATATGTTTGATGTTTTAATTATTGGCGGAGGAGTTTCAGGAATGTCTTGTGCTCTTGTCTTAGGATCCGCGAAAAATAAAACTTTTGTTACTGACAAAAAAATCGGAATTTTTACCCATCAGAAAAATTCTTCTCTACAAGAGGCCATATTTTATAACGCTTACGGAATTACTCCAGGAAAATTAGGTTCTGAACTTTTAACGGAAAGCACACAGGATTTAGCGACCACTTACCCACACATTACTCAAATTCCAAACGAAAAAGTAATGAAAATTGAGGGCACCTATTCTGAATTTACTGTAGTAACGAATAAAAACTCTTATAAAACGAAAAATATCGTGGTCGGAATTGGCTCTGCTAATACTTTCGATATTGAAGGTTTAATTCAGTTTGTTGAACCGCACAAAAAAGCACTTCCAGAAAAACAGAGAATTCAGTTAAAAAATGAAGATCATAAAGTTGCTGACGGCATTTATGTAATCGGAACTTTGGCAGGCTGGAGAAGTCAATTGGCTATTGCTGCCGGAAGCGGTGCTGCTGTAGCAACAGATATTCTTACTTTATGGAATAACGGCACGCAAACCCACGCTCACGATAGTATTCGATAAGATCTTTGTTTTTTACAATTAAGAGTTTTTTTTTTACCATTAAGAAATTAAGTTAATTAAGTTTTTGTGCTTAATTAACTTTATCATAAGATACATTAAGAATTTCAGCGCATAAATTCAAAAAAATAAACCATTAAAAGATTAAGAACTGAGCTACAAAGCTTAATAAACTTAATCTCTTAATGGTTTAAAATTTTATATGTGCCCGATCTATTTAACCGAAACGATTTCTGTTACTTTGATGTGATTTTCGTCTTCAGATTTCCATTTTTCTCCTTTTACAGAAACTACATCACCGATTTTTACTTGTTTGTAGTTTTGAGGCCCGCCAACGTTTACTATGCTGATTGTTGCAAAATAGACTTCTTTAGTATCAGTTGTAATTTTTGCTGTGTAGCCGTCTTTTCCGCCTTCAATAGATTCTACTTTTCCTGAAACTGGAGCATTTGCATCGTTTTTCATCGTTGTACAAGAGATTACAAAAGTCATTACAAGCACTAGAAAACTTATTCTTTTTAGATTTTTCATATAATTTAGTTTAAACTGCAAATTAAGCTAGGATTTACACTTAGATTGCTCAATTGTATTTTAAGTTAATATTATTTTTTCAGCTTCAAACTTTATGCCAGCTGAACGCAACTTCCAGCAATAACTTTTAAATTTTTGCCTACTTTTTTCCAAACTCGTATGTATTTGAAAACCCCATTAATCGGATTATTTTCATAAAGTCCTTTTAATGAAACAGTAACAGCAACCACAGCTGTGTTGTCAATTATATTCACAATTTGATCGGACGCTTCTAAAGAATCTATTTTCAATTTTCCAGAACGGTACGATTGCAAATCAAACTCTTTGGTTATCGTTTGTCCGTCTGGCATGTTGAACAATAAATCATCATGAAGGATGGTGTCCAAAGCCAAAACATCCGATTTTTTAATGGCAGTTAGAAGTTCGATTTCTGCATTAACAACGGTTTCTATTTTCATGATATAAAGATTGAAGTTATTTCTTCGGAGTCAGAATCGTTTTTACCATGGCGTCTTCTTTTAAGATTACATCATAATAATACAATTCTCCATACAATTGTCGGGCAAACTCAGCCGTGATATGACGGTTTACAAGCGCTTTTGTTTTATCCAATTTTAAATCCAAACCCGTCATCAGGATATAATTCTTAAATTTCTTGAAATACGCATCTGAGCTTTTCATTTTAGCTAAAAATTGAGCAAAACTATCTCCCGCAAAAGCATTTCTGTTTTTGTCTAATTCCTCGAAAACAAAATGTCCCACAATTCCCGTTTGCAATAAATAAGCAACATTTTCATTTCCATGCTCTGCTTCCATCGGCACAAAAACATCAGGAACAATTCCGCCGCCACCGTACACAATTTTACCTTTCGGAGTTTTAAATTTTAAAGAATCAGCTACTTTTATGCTGTCTTTTGCATACAATTCTCCAGTTGCAATTCTAGATTCTGATTCTTTAAAATATTCTTCGTTTCCTTTTTTATAAGGTTTTTGAATTGATCTTCCTGTTGGAGTATAGTAACGCGCCACGGTTAATCGCACAGCAGATCCGTCATTAAAATCCATTTCTCTTTGAACCAGACCTTTTCCAAAAGAACGTCTTCCGACAATAGTTCCGCGGTCATTATCTTGAATTGCCCCTGCTAAAATTTCACTTGCAGAAGCGCTATTTTCATTAATTAAAACATACACTTTCCCAGTTTCAAAACTTCCTGCTTTTGTTGCGTATGTTTTCTCTGTTGAACCGTTTTTACTTTTCGTGAAAACGATCAATTGTTTGTCTTTTAAAAACTCATCGGCAATTGCAATCGCTTCTTCCATATAACCGCCACCATTGTCACGAAGGTCAATTACAAGCGACTGAATCCCTTTTTGTTTTAATCGAGTTAAACCAGTTTTGAATTCGTTGAAAGTAGTTTCGGCAAAACGGTTAATTTTAATGTAACCAACGTTATTTCCAATCAACAAAGAAGCATCAACACTCTTAATCGGAATAATGTCTCTTTTAACTTTAAACTTCAGTTTCTTTTGTTCCGATTTTCTAAAAACAGTCAATTCGATTTCTGAACCCTGAAGACCTTTTAATTTAGAAAACAAACTATCAGAAGGCAATTTTCTGCCGTATAATTTTGTTTTTCCTGCGAATAAAATTCGATCTCCAGATTTTAGTCCTGCTTTCGCGGAAGGTCCGTTTTCAACTGGTTTTATAATCGCAACCGAATCTTTATACATGTAGAAATTGATTCCGATTCCGACGAAATCACCTTTCATGCTTTCCGCAACCTCAGCCTGTTCGCTTGGCGGAATATAAACAGAATGCGGATCTAGTTTGGAAAGAATATTATCGACTGTAAGATTTACAATCGAATCAGTATTGACGCTATCAACATATTCGGTATTGATAAAATCAATGAGTTTGTTCAATTTAGTTTTCGAGTAATTTTTAGCCAAAAGCTGATCGCTTGCGGGAGCATTCATGAGGCTTCCGGCAATTGTTCCCAGAGCAAAAGTCGCTCCTATAACTATTGGCAAATATTTCGGATTAAATTTCATTACTCTTCTAAAACAGGAATATGTTCTACTTCTACGCCTGCTTTTATTAAAAATTGAATTCCTGAATCGTCACGATATCCATCTTTATACACCACTCTTTTTATACCAGATTGATGTATTAATTTACTGCATTCTTTGCAAGGCGAAAGCGTGATATATAATGTTGCGCCTTCACAAGACTGCGTTGATCTGGCTACTTTCAGGATGGCATTCGCTTCAGCGTGCAAAACATCCCAGCGTGTTAAACCGTCTTCGTCTTCGCAGCAATTTTCAAATCCAGACGGCGTTCCATTGTAGCCATCAGAAATGATCATTCTATCTTTTACGATAATGGCGCCAACTTGTTTACGTTTACAGTAAGAAAGGAGACTCCACTCTTTTGCAATTCGCAGATAGGCTTTATCGTATTTATTCTCTTTTTTTACTTCCATTTAAATTTATCTGTTCCAAATTGGGCTTTCAATAATCATCGGAATTACAACTCCAATAATAAAAGCCGACATTACAAGTGCCCAGTCGCGTTTTGAAAAACGGAAAACCGTCTGCACTATATATGAAATTACCAGAACAACAAAAACTACTACTAGCTGAGCAGCTTCTATTCCTAAGGCAAATTCTCCTAAAGGTAACAATTTTGAGGTTGCTGAACCTCCTAAAATTGTTTTGAAATAATTAGAAAAACCTAGTCCGTGAATAATTCCAAAGAATAAAGTTATGAAAAATACCAGATTTACGCCATCATTTTTTGAGGTCTTTCCTGCCGTAAATAAATGATAAAGAGCTGTTACTAAGATTGTAATAGGAATCAGGAATTCTACAACGTCTACTTTTATGGCGATAATTCCGTAAACAGAAAGAACCAATGCCAAAGTATGGCCAATTGTAAAAAGAGAAACCAACAAGAAAATTCTTTTCCAGTCTTTAAATAAATACGGAACAGTTAAGGCGATTAAAAAAAGAACGTGATCGTAAGCATGGATATCTAAAACGTGTTTTAATCCTATTTGAAAATAAATCCAAAATTGTGACATAGGTGTATTGCAATTAAATAATTAGGGGTTGTAAACTTACGATTAATTTTCTAACTTAAAGATTTGGGCTACTAAATCCTGCAATAAAAATAAGTTAAATTTTAGGAGAATTTTAAAATCAATAATTTAAAAATAGGATTATATTTGTTACAATAAAACTTTTAAATTATGTCATTTTCAGAATTATTTGATAGCGAATTCAAACAAAGAAACAAAGGGCACTTTTCTGCTATCGTTCGTGTGGCATTGGCCGACGGAGTTGTATATCCAGAAGAAAAAGACTTCTTAGACAAATTGGCTTCTCGTTTAGAAATTACAGAGTCAGAATATGAAGAAATTCTTAGTGATCCATTAAAATATCCTATTAACCCGCCATATTCGTATGTGCAGCGTTTAGAGCGTTTGTATGACCTAACTCGTATGGTACATGTTGACCATCATCTAGAAGACAAACAAGAGGTTCTTCTAAAAAAGATAAGTGTTGCCCTTGGATTTACGCCAAGCAACGTAGATTACATTATCGCAAAAGCTTTGTCATTAGTAGACAAAAAAGTTGACGGAGATACTTTTATCTACGAAATGCAACATATGAATAAATAGTATTTCAGTGTTCAGGTTTTTTTAGTGATCAGTTTTTTACTGGATCTTAAAATTTGAAACTTACTAAAATTATAAACCCGACAAGATTTTGAAAAAAACTTGTCGGGTTTTGTTTTTGTTGAAATCATATGTAAACAATCAAACGTAATCAATAACACGCCAACTAATGATGCGCCAACCAATCCATACGCCAACCGGACTGAAGTCGGCACTACAATATGGGTCGAGCTAAAGCTCTTATCTTATTCCGAAGGAACATATCATATTGTAGGGCTGGACTTCAGTCCAGTCAATAATCATACGTAAACCAATTATACGTAAACAATCATATGCCAATAATCAAACGTAAACAATCATACGCCAACCGGACTGAAGTCCGGCCCTACAATATGGGTCGAGCTAAAGCTCTTATCTTGTTCCGAAGGAACATATCATATTGTAGGGCTGGACTTCAGTCCAGCCTCTATAAAATAGCAAACCCGACAGAATTCAGAAATCTGTCGGGTTTTGTTTTTGTTGAAATCAGTCATTTAAACATACCTAACAGATTTTAAAAACCTGTTAGGATTCCTGCGACTGAACACTATAAACTGAACATTGAATACTAAATATTAATTAGCTTCAGCCATAAATTCCTCCGCTTTTTCTACCATATTATAGCTTCCGCAGAAGAAAGGTACTCTTTGATGCAATTCTGTTGGTTGGATTTCCATAATTCTTCCGAAACCATCTGTTGCTTTTCCACCTGCTTGTTCTGCTAAAAATGCCATCGGATTACATTCATATAATAAACGTAATTTCCCTTTCGGCGCTTTCGAACTTGTTGGATAAATATACACACCGCCTTTAATCATATTTCGATGAAAATCGGCTACTAAACTTCCGATGTATCTCGAAGTATAAGGTCTGTCTTCTTCTTCACGCTGGCAGTATTTGATGTAATTTTTTACTCCCTGCGGAAAATGAACATAATTTCCTTCGTTTACCGAATAAATATTTCCATTTTTTGGAAATTTCATGTTTGGGTGCGAAAGGTAAAATGTACCAATCGCAGGATTTAATGTAAAACCATTTACCCCATGCCCAGTTGTATAAACAAGCATAGTTGAAGTTCCATAAATTACATAGCCTGCTGCAACTTGATTGATTCCCGGCTGTAAAAAATCCTCGCTAGTTACCGGGGTTCCTATCGGGGTAATTCTTCTGAAAACAGAAAAAATAGTACCTACAGAAACATTCACATCAATGTTTGAAGATCCGTCAAGCGGATCCATTAAGATCACGTACTTATTATTATGACAGTTGTCGCTCCCCTGAACTGTAATAAAATCGTCGTTTTCTTCAGAAGCAATACCACAGACAATCTCACGGTTTATTAACGTCTGGATAAATACTTCGTTTGCATAGACATCTAATTTTTGCTGGTCTTCTCCTTGGATATTCCGTTCGCCCGCGGCGCCAATAATATCCACCAAACCTGCTTGGTTAACTTTATGATTGACAACTTTTGCCGCCAATCTAATTGAGTTAATAATTCGCGAGAGCTCGCCCGACGAATACTGAAATGCTTTTTGGTTCTCAATAATAAACTCTCCCAGTGTTTTATTGCGTTCTTCCATTTCTAAATCGTTATAGTTTTATTTTTAAGTCACAAATATCGTCTATTTTGTGAGAATGATTTAAAAATTATTTTGTTAGTTTGCTACTATTGTATATTTGCTAATAATCTGCAAAAAGCAACTCATAAATCGGTGCTTTTTTAGATATTAAATACTTAAAAATAAGAATACATGAATATTAGAAAAGGAAATCCTGAAGACATGAAGTCGGTGTTGGGGCTTATTCAGGAGCTGGCAATATTCGAAAAAGAACCTGATGCGGTTGTCATCACAGAGGAAGATTTGATCCGTGACGGTTTTGGTGAAAAACCATTATTTCACGTTTTTGTTGCAGAGATTGAAAACGAGGGAAAACAAAAAGAAATTGTTGGAATTGCGTTGTATTACTACCGCTATTCTACTTGGAAAGGAAAAACAATTCATCTTGAAGATTTGATTGTAAAAGAAAAAATGCGCGGCTCTGGTTTAGGTTCTGCTCTTTATGCTGAAATCATGAAACAAGGAAAAAGAGATAACGTAAGAAGAGTAGAATGGAATGTCTTAGATTGGAATACGCCTGCGGTAAAATTCTATGAAAATTCGGGCGCAAAAATTCTCGAAGAATGGAGAGTGGTACAAATGGATGAAACAGGAATTAATTCGTTCTTAGAAAAATTATAAAAAATATTTAGCCACAGATTATTAAGATTAAAATGATTTTAAACTCTGTGAATATTTTGCCACTAATTTCACCAATTAACACGAATTGATTTGGGGAAATTTGTATTCGTGGCAAAAATCAGTGAAAATCATTTTAATCTGTGGCTAAAAAAAACAATAATCCAGCAGTAAAATTCTATGAGAATTGTGGAGCAAAAATTCTCGAAGAATGGAGAGTAGTTCAAATGGATAAAGCAGGAATTAATTAGTTCTTAGAAAAATTATAAAAATATAGTTTGCCACGAATTACACTAATTCACACAAATTAAATTCGTGAAAATTCGCGGAATTAGTGGCTAAAAAAAATAAATCATAAGATTTCGCCTCAAATCTGAAGTCTAAAATCTAAAATCTATAAATTAATAATGAGAGTATTTAAATTTGGAGGAGCATCGGTAAAAGATGCAGATGGAATTAAAAACGTATACGACGTTTTACAAAAAGTAGGTTACGAAGACGTAATTCTTGTAGTTTCGGCTATGGGAAAAACAACAAATGCTCTTGAGGTTGTAATCAAGAATTACTTTGAAAAATCGACAGAACTAAATGCTTCTGTTCAGGAAATCAAAAAATACCACAATCAAATCTTATTGGATTTATTCGAAGACGAAAATCACGCAGTTTTTGCAGCTGTAAACGCTCAGTTTGATGAATTAGAATATTTCTTAGCACATAACAAATCTCCAAATTACAACTTCGTTTACGATCAAGTGGTGAGTTTTGGAGAATTGATTTCGACTAATATTCTAAGTCATTACATGAATTTCAGAGGAATTCAGACGCAATGGCTTGACGTTCGCAATTTCATTAAAACCAATGCAAACTACAGAGATGCAGAAGTAGATTGGGAAACGACGCAGCAAAACATCAGCAAAAATGTACCTAGAAAACAATTGAACATTACGCAAGGTTTCTTAGGTGCCGACGAAAACAACTTTACAACAACTCTTGGCCGTGAAGGTTCAGATTATACTGCCGGAATTTTTGCTTACTGCTTAAATGCTGAAAGTGTAACGATCTGGAAAGACGTTCCTGGAGTTATGAATGCCGATCCGCGTTATTTTGAAAATGCAAGTTTGTTGAACCAGATTTCGTATCGTGAAGCAATCGAATTGGCATTTTACGGTGCAACGGTTATTCACCCAAAAACATTACAGCCATTACAAAAAAAAGAAATTCCTTTGTATGTAAAATCATTCGTGAATCCTTTATTGAAAGGAACTTGCGTTTCTAAAGGTGTTGACTTAGAGCCGCAATATCCGTGTTTTATTGTAAAAAGAGAACAGCTTTTAATTTCGCTTTCTTCTATTGATTTCTCTTTTATCATGGAAGAAAACATCAGTGAGATTTTCGGATTATTCCACGAATTCAAAATCAAAGTAAACTTGATTCAGAACTCTGCAATTAGTTTCTCTGTTTGTGTTGAAGATAAATTTGGAAATTTCCCAGAATTAAATGCAATTCTTTCTAAAAAATTCAAAGTAGAATACAGCGAAAATGTAACCTTATATACCATCCGTCACTTTACAGAAGAGGCAGCTCAAACAGTTGAAGCGAACAAAGAGGTTTTATTGAAACAAGTTAGCCGCGAAACCATGCAGATTGTGACTAAAGAATTAAACTAATATTGCTTATAAAAGGTAATTATCTAATTCAAAAACTATTGAAAGGCTTCATTTAATTAGTGAAGCCTTTTTTATTTCGAAAGAATTTTCCTTACTTATTTCTTTTTTGTTTATATTTACTTCTCCATTTTTTGAAATGTTATATTCAAAATATATTTAAAATGACCAAAAAGACTTTTTTACTCGTTTTTATTATTATTGGTGTATTATATATCGGTATATCTTTAAGTCCATTGCTTACCAAAGACAGGCAAGACATTTCTTATTCGGATTTTAGATTAGTAATTGGTCCTTTTTTGTCTACAGTTGGAATTCTTATAACTTATACACAATTGAAAAGAAGGAAAAATTAATTTATTAGTTTTTCCCTTTGTTCAAGTGCTTAATAATCGTTTTCAAATCTTCAATTTGTAACTCATATTGTTTTATAATTTTTCTATAAACCCCTAAAATTGCAATTTCTGTCTGTCGTTCTGTATTCATCAGACTTTCATACACAGAATCTCCCAATCCTTTTCTAACCAATTCCTCGGGAGCTATTTCAAAAATCTGGCAAATTTTATAAAAATGAATAGCCCAAGAAGTACTCTCCCCTCGTTCCATCCGAGCATATGCCGATTGTGAAATATGTAAAAGATCGGCAACTTCTTCTTGTGACAAGTTTTTTGATTTTCTCAAAACTTTTAGATTATCTCCTACAATTTTATTCATAATTAACATTTTAAAACAAATATAAACATAAGAATTATTTTACAAATATTCGAATTTGGGTTTTTAATAACCGATTTTCGACTAAGAGTTTTTTCTGATCTACTATAAATTTGTGATCAATAAATAAATTAAATATTAACCAAAATTTTAAAAAGCATGAAAAAATTAGAATTAACACAAATGGAAATTTTAATAGGTGGTCAAGCAATCGAAGCGGATCAAAATGGCGAAACATTTGATGATGGGAGAAGAATTAACCTTGATTGCGGAATAGGTTTAGCTGGATTAGCTCTAACAGTTGTAGGCGCCGCTGCAGTTGTAACTACAGGTGGAGCTGCTCTTTTTGCTGCAAGTTTCATACTGGGTTCTATTGGAACAGCACGATCCTGTTAATATAAATTTAAAAAAATGAATTTACAATTTAAAAAATGGCTATACTTTGTTATCCTATTTATAGCATGTGGGTTAACTGGCTACCATATTTATAGGTATTTACAAACTAAAGACTTCTATTTTTTAATTAGCACTTTAGCAATGCTATTACTAGCTATTGGAAGTTTTATACAATGGAGACATATTTTCAGGATTTTAAAATAACGTATCTTATCCATCATCCATTTTATTGTAAGATGGGATTTATATTTCCTTTATAAAATATGAAATAACTTCAAGATAATAAAAAATTTACCTTAAAAACACTATTTCCAAATTTAAACGCATTATTCATAAATGAATAATGCGTTTTTAGCAAAAACAATACATCTAATAAATGAAAAACATTCTACTTAGATATGGTTTACTTTCTATTTTTTTTATCATTATAACAGAAATAACCAATAAAATTATCAATCTAAAAAACTTACTTCGTCATTTTTTTATTGATTTTATATCTATAGATCAAATAAACAGCTATTTTGAATTCCAAGATAAATGGCATTGGTTAACTTATCTATACATCCCTTTAATAATCCTAATTAAGACTTCTGTAATTTCTCTGGTTTTATATATTGGACTGTTTTTATTATCAAAAGAAATAAAGTATAATCAATTATGGGATGCAACTATCAAAGCAGAATTTATCTTTCTCTTAGTCCCTATCTTTAAAATCATATGGTTTTACTTCTTCCAAACAAATTACGATTTAAATGATGTTCAGAATTTTTATCCATTATCCGCACTTAATATTGTTGGCTATAAAGGATTAGAAGCTTGGTTTATCTATCCCTTTCAAGTCTTAAATCTATTCGAGTTTTTCTATATTATTTATCTAGGATTTCAAATTGGTAAACTAATCCATACAAATGCTGATTATGGATTAAAGATTGTTGGATTAAGCTATGTGCCAGCTTTAATTTTATGGGTAGCAATAGTCATGTTTTTCACTCTTAATTATAGTTAAAATGTCAACTTTTAAAAAAGTGCTTTTCCCCTTAGGCTGTATCATTATTATAATTTACATAATTAGATACTTTTTTTTCAATCGAGATTTAGTTCAAGTTTTACTTGGAATTTCTTCAATGGTTTGTATGATACTATCTATACTTCTAAACAGAAAATAATAATAATAATAATGAACAAACTTTTAAAAATCATTTTATTAGTACTCTTTATTTGTGTAGCCTTTTTTTTGGGTTATCAGATTACTACTAAAATAAGCCACAAAAAAGAAGTAGCAAAAAATATAAAAATAATTCCAAGATTTATCTATCAGAACATAAATGGAAAAGTTTTCACCAATGACGATTTAAAAAAAGACATTCCTGTACTATTTATTTACTTCAATACCGAATGTGAATATTGCAATGAAGAAGCGCAAATCTTAACTAATAATATTACAAAATTTAAAGACATTCAGATCATCTTTATTTCATCTGAAAACATCAATCAAATAAAAAAATTTGCCCAACAATATAAAGTCAATCATTATGATAACGTTCATTTTCTGTATGACTGTAAAGTTTCTTTTGCTTCTACATTTGATGTAAACTCCTTGCCTTGCCTTGTACTTTATGATAAAGACAAAAAATTTATCGTAAAAATTAAAGGGCAGACCAAACCTGAAATCTTGATTAAAAAATTAAAGACAGAATAAGTGCTTACATTAAATCTAAAACACATTACAAAAACGCATACCTTGCAGTTAGATCAATCCGATTGTGGGCCATCTTGTTTATTATCTATTATAAAATTATATAATGGAAATAGCTCTTTAGAAAAAATCAGAGAATTAAGTGGTACAACAAAACAAGGCACTACTATGCTTGGCTTATATCAAGCAGCAAATAAATTAGGCTTTAATGCTGAAGGGTGCGAAGCTGATATTAATTCCTTAATTGAACACAGCAAGCCTGTTATTTTGCATCTTTTAATTGACAAAAAATTAGAGCATTATGTTATTTGCTACAAATACTCTGAAAAAGATGGTTTTTTAGTTGGTGATTCTTCAGTAGGAATTTATAATTTATCGATCGAACAATTAGAGAATGTTTGGAAATCTAGAACTTGCCTCATACTTGAACCTAACGATACTTTTATAACTCAAAAAATAGAAAAAAACAACAAAAAGAAGTGGTTCTTAAATCTCTTAAAAGAAGATTACAAATTAATCTGGACTTCTATTGTCTTAGGCATTTTTGTTGCTGGTTTAGGCTTGGCAATGGCTTTATTCTCGCAAAAGCTTATAGATGATATTCTGCCATCAAGCAATATCAACAAATTAATTTCTGGAATTATTCTTCTAAGTATTTTGCTTATTCCACGGGTAGCAATATCAGTTTTAAGACAATATTTTCTTCTTAGGCAGTCGAAAGATTTTAACAACCGAATAAACAATTCTTTCTTTACCGCTTTATTACATCTCCCTAAAAGTTTTTTTGATCATAGAAAAACGGGCGAATTAGTTTCGAGATTGAATGACACACAGCGTATACAAAATGTAATTAAGCTTCTGACAAGTTCCTTAATAATTGACATTCTGGTATCGATAATTTCAACAATATTTCTGTTTTTTTATTCTTGGAAATTGGGATTAATTTGCATTTTAAGTACTCCTGTTTACTTTTTCATAATCTACCGAAACAATAAAAAAATTCTAGAGTCTCAAAAAAAAGTAATGCAAAGTTCTGCCGCTAATGAAAGTAATTTTATTAACACAATTCAAGGAATTTCAACTATAAAAATTGATAACAAACAGCCGATTTTTAATCAAGTAAACCAATATATTTTTGCCCATTATCAAGATCAAATATTTAATCTAGGAAAAATTAATATAACCTTATCTTGGCAATCTGGGCTGGCAAATGTTGCCTTCATTACTGGCATTTTAATATATACTTCCATACAAGTTTTTAATAAAGAAATTAAAATTGGGGAATTGATGGCTATTTTAGGAATTGCAGGATCACTTTTGCCATCAATAGCAAATTTAGCTTTAATTTCAATTCCAATAAATGAGGCTAAAATTGCTTTTAACAGAATGTACGAATTTGCATCTATTGAAAAAGAAAAGGAAGAAGGATTAGAAATTTTTGAAATTAATAAAATTTCAATTCTAAATCTTTCTTTTAGATTTCCAGGCCGAAGTCTTCTATTTCATGATTTAAACATAGAAATTGAAAAAGGTAAGTTGGTTGCTGTTGTTGGTGAAAGTGGCAGTGGAAAAAGCACTCTAGGTCAAATATTAAAACGTTTTTATCCATTTGAAAAAGGGAATATAATCATCAACAATAAACATAAACTTTCAGAAGTTGGTCTCAAAAGCTATAGAGATTTATTAGGAGTGGTTCCGCAAGAAATTACAATATTTAACGGAAATGTATTTGATAATATTTTACTAGGATCTACAGAAACGTTTGAAAAAACACTGGAATTTATTCGCGAGTATGGTTTTGAAACTTATTTTGATCAGCTCCCGCAAGGTATGCTAACTATTTTGGGCGAAGAAGGAATTAATTTAAGCGGTGGCCAAAAACAGATTATTGCATTGGCAAGAGCTTTATATAAAAAACCGCAATTTTTAATTCTTGACGAAGCAACTTCAGCAATGGATAGAAATACAGAAAGCTTTACCATGAAATTGTTTGAAAAAATAAAACCAAATTGCGCTATATTATTTATTTCTCATCGGTTAAACCGACTAAAAAACTTAGCAGATTTTATTTATGTTTTAGAAAACAAAACTATCTTAGAGTCTGGCAATCACATAAAATTAATGAAAACTCGTAATTTTTATAGCGATTACTGGATAGGACAATAATTTAATTCTGCTCCATTTTAAAATGCAAAACTTTAACGAACCCTCAGAAGAAGAAAAAAACAATTGGCATAATAATCCAGATAACTGGATTTGGGGCATGTTTTATTACAATCCAGAAGATCCAAGATTGTTTCCTCCCAAAAAAGTTAAAGAATTAGGCTGGACGACCAACTTTGCTAATCCAAATTCAGTTCTTGCAATGCTAATAGTTATTTTAGTTTTGTTAATCTTCATATTTTTTGCTCATTAATAATTGTCAACTTATTGTTATTTAAGCAGCCAAAACTAAAATATACTTCCAACAATTCCCAATTATAAATACTACTTTTGGCTTTTTAGAGTTAAAGTATTTATGTTGAAAAAATTACTGTTTTTGACGGTTTTCTTCTGGTTTTCTGTGCTTCAGGCTCAGGATACCGAATCGCTGTACAAAGCCAAAAAAGTAATCGCTTCTAAAGATACTATTCAGCTTGAAAAAGTGTCTATAAACTCTGGTTTTTTTCAAATTCTGAATACTAAAAACGAACCAATCGATTCGACTTTTTATAAGGTTGATTTTCAAAAAGGATATTTCCTTTTAAATGAAAAATTCCAATCAGTTTCAGATACTTTAATTGTCAATTACCTTAATTATCCCGATTTCTTAACCAAAGAATACAGCCTCTACAAATCGGATCAAATTGTGAGCGGCGATGTCGGAACAGACAAACTCTACCGAATAGAAAACAGTTCCAATGCAAAAAAAGTAACTCCGTTTGATGGTCTGGAAACTTCGGGAAGCATTACTCGAGGCGTTACAGTTGGTAACAATCAGAGTACGGTTTTAAACTCCAATTTGGATTTACAGATTACAGGAAAACTTTCAGACAAAGTCAGTTTGAGGGCCTCGCTTCAGGATAATAATATTCCGTTGCAAGATGGCGGTTATTCGCAGAAACTCGATCAGTTTGATAATATTTTTATAGAACTTTTCAGCGATGATTGGAACATTCGTGCCGGCGATGTCTTTTTAGAAAACAGGAAAAACCAATTTTTAGGCTTCAATAAAAAGGTTCAAGGGCTTTCTGCAAACTTCGATTTGGATACTGAAAACAGTAAAACTAATGTTTTTGCTTCCGTAGCTTTTGTAAAAGGTCAATATGCCAAAAGTACTTTTACGGGTCAGGAAGGAAATCAAGGTCCGTACAAATTAAAAGGTCAAAATGGGGAATTGTACGTTCTCGTGATTTCGGGTTCAGAGCGTGTTTATGTAAATGGCGTTTTGCTGAAACGCGGAGAAAACAACGATTACGTGATTGATTACAATGCGGGAGAAATTGTTTTTACTTCGCTTTTTACTATTACTTCAGAAATGAGAATCAATGTCGAATACCAATATTCTGAACGAAATTACAACCGATTAGTGACATACGCGGGCGCAACACACGAGAACAAAAATTGGAGTTTTAGCGGTTATTTGTATTCTGAAAATGACATGAAAAATCAGCCTTTACAGCAGAATCTTTCCCCAGAACAAGCTCAGATTTTAAGTCAGGCAGGCGATGATGTTAATTTGATGAAAGCACCTTCTGCGTACGAAGACAATTATGCTGAAAACAAAATTTTGTATAGAAAAATTCTCGTGAATGCCGTTGAAGTTTATGAATATTCGAACAATCCCGATGATGTTTTGTACAACGTAAGATTTAGTCAGGTTGGTGCAAATGGAGGAAATTACATCATTCAAAACAACAATTCTGTTGAACGCATTTATCAATATATCGAACCGATAAATGATGTTCTTCAAGGAAATTACGAACCAATTGTTCAGCTTGTGGCACCAATGAAACTTCAAGTAGCGACATTTTTAGGAAAATACAATCCGAATGAGAAAACGCTGGTTGACTTTGAATTGGCTGTTAGCAATAATGACCAAAACTTATTTTCTGGAATTGATGATTCTAATAATGAAGGAGTTGCTTTTAAAACCAATCTAAAAAAACGTCTTTTTTCTAGAAGTTGGAGTTTAGACGCTTTCGCGAATTATCAATACGTGCAGCAGGATTTTAAATCGGTTGAACGTTTGTATAATATAGAGTTTAATCGCGATTGGAATTTAACCGGAACACTTTTGGGCAACCAAAGCCTTTTGGTTACGGGTTTGAATTTTGATTTATTTTCGAAAAACAAAACCTCAAATATTGGTTTATTGACGTATCAATTCGAAAAATTAGATTTTAGCGAAAGCTACACAGGCGTGCGACACACCACAAATGCTTTATTTAAATTGAAAAATTGGACGATTGAAAACAGCGGAAGTTTTTTGAATTCTGATGCTACGGCTTCGACTTCAAAATTCATTAGAAACCAAACCAGAACCAAATATCATTTTGAAAAAAATTGGATTGGTGGCAGCATGCAGCTAGAAGATAATCAGGAAAAAGATAAAATTACCAATCAGTTTTCGGCTATAAGCCAACGATTTTCAGAATTTGGAGTTTTTACAGGACGCGGCGACAGTACCAAAGTTTTTGTCGAAGTTGGTTTTCTGCAAAGGCGCAATGACAGTTTGCAAAACGGATTATTCCAGCACGTTAATAATTCGCAGACTTATTATTTAAGATCGAAATTAATTCAGACCAAAAAGACCGATTTGGCCGTTTATGCGAGTTATCGAAATTTGGATTTTACCGATACTTCGAGGCAAAATGAACCCTCTTTAAATTCGAGAATTCTCTATAATGATCGTTTTTTTAATCAGTTTATGCAGATTGGAACTGCTTACGAAACGAGTTCTGGAACGATCGCCCAACAAGAATTTACGTATGTTGAAGTTCCGACGGGACAAGGGGTTTATACTTGGAACGATTATAACGGAAACGGAATTCAGGAATTGGAAGAGTTTGAAGTGGCGGTTTACCAAGATCAGGCAAGATATGTTAGAGTCTTTCTTCCGAATCAGATTTATATCAAAACCAACCAAAATAAGTTTTCGCAATCTTTGACTTTGAATCCGTTGCAATGGCAAAATGAAAAAGGTTTCAAAAAATTGCTTTCTTATTTTTACAATCAGACCTCTTTTATAATGGATCGAAAGGTGAAAAGCGAGGGCGAAAAACTAGAACTCAACCCGTTTGATTCATCAGAAGAAAATATTTTAGGCTTGAATTCAAGTTTTAGAAACAGTTTATTTTACAATCGAGGCAAGCAAAAACATTCGGTTACTTATTCTTATTTGGTCAACAAAGGCAAAAGTCTGCTTTCTATTGGTTCGCAAAACGTGCAGAATTATTCGCATCAAATTCAATACACGCATTTATATCAAAAAAGCTGGCTGTTTAATTTGTTCACCAAAACCATAAAAACCGATTTAGTATCTAAAGATTTTACAGAGAAAAATTATGACATTCAAGGCTGGCAGCTGGCGCCAAAAGTCAGTTATTTATTTTCTAAAAATACGAAACTGGATATCTTTTACGAACTTCAAAATAAGAAAAACCAAATTGGAAATCTCGAAACTTTAGACCAAAACCGACTTGGAACTTCTTTTTCTTATGCCGGAGAAAAAAAGGTTACAGTGAATGGGGAGTTCTCTTTTTATCAAAATAAATTTTATGGAAACGAATTTTCATCCGTAGGATTTCAGATGTTGGAAGGACTTCAGGCGGGATCAAATTTGGTTTGGAAACTGCTTCTGCAAAAGAACCTTACGTCTTTTTTGGATGTTAACTTGAACTACCAAGGACGTAAAAGCGAGACAGGATCTACCATTCATACAGGAAACGTTCAGCTTCGTGCATATTTTTAATGTATTGCGAAAAAGCTGACAATAAATTGTTTAATTTTAATAGAATTTTAAACCCATAACCTTATGAAAAAATTACTATTGTTCTGTTTGATGGTTGTTTTCTCTTCTAATTTTTACGCACAGGAAACAACTGCAAAGGCTGCAAAAAGCACAACAGAAGCTTCGGCAAAAAAAGCAAAAGCAACTGCAGACAAAGCTTCGGCAGATGCCAAGAAAGAAGCCACAAAATCGAAGAAAGCAGCAGATGATGCAAAAGCAGCTTCGTCTAAAGCAAAGAAAGAATCTGCTGACGCTGCAAAAAAGACTGCTGACAAAGAGGCTGCTAAAGCTAAAGCTGATGCAAAAAAAGCTACTGTAGAATCTGATAAAGCAAAAACCGCTGCAGATAAAGCAAAAGCCGACGCCAAAAAATCGGCCGCAAAAGCTGACGCTGCGAAGAAAGATGCCGCAACGGCTAAAAAATCGGCAGCTAAAACTGTAAAGGAAACTAACGAAAAAGCACCTGCTGTTCCAGACAAAGTTACCGGTGAATACAATGGCAAAAAAGTATATACTGGACCAAGAGGCGGTAAATACTATATTAATAAAAATGGAAATAAAACGTATATTCAGGATTAAGTTCTGAGATGCTAAGCTTCTAAGACGCTAAGTTTCTGAGATACTAACAAATTGAACCGAACTATTAGTTCGGTTTTTGTTTTTAAAAACAGAAAATTTTTGAACTCATTAGTTTATCGGCTTATAAACTCAATAACTTAGAAACTTAAATCAGCTTAGAATCTTAGAATCTTAGAATCTTAGAATCTTAGCACCTTAAATTAATAATTTAGTAATGCCCTCGAAATATCATAAAAAACATATTTTTCTATCTTCGTTTTTAAAACGTGTTAAAAATGAGCATTGATTATTCTGCGAATAAAACAATTTTAATTGCTCCATTAAATTGGGGACTTGGGCATGCGACGAGATGCATTCCTATTATCAAGGCGCTGCAGGAGAATAATTATATTCCGATTATTGCTTCTGATGGAGTGGCGTTGGCTTTATTACGAAAAGAATTTCCATATATACAGACTTTAGAATTGCCTTCTTATCATATTGAATATGCAAAGAATGGTAAAAACTTTAAATGGAAGCTGATCAAAAATCTTCCGAAAATGATTACTGCTATTTTGGACGAAAAGAAAATGATCAATCATTGGATTAAAAAACATGGTATTGACGGCATCATCTCAGACAATAGATTAGGAGTTTTCAGCAAGAAAGTGCCTTCTGTTTTTATTACGCATCAATTGAATGTAATGACAGGAAACACGACTTGGTTTACGAGTAAATGTCATCAGCATTTTATTAAAAAATATAATGAATGCTGGGTTCCTGATACAAATGAAGAAATAAACCTTACGGGAGATTTGGGTCATTTAAAATCGAATGAACTAAATCTAAAATATATCGGTCCGTTGAGCCGCATGAAGAAAAAAGACACGCCGAAAATATATGATTTGATGATTATATTATCTGGACCAGAACCTCAGCGCACTTATTTGGATGAAAAATTGCAGAAAGAGGCGGCAAAATATCCTGGAAAAGTGGTTTTTGTGCAGGGAATTGTCGAAAAATCACAAGAAAAATGGCAGGCTGGCAATGTCACGTATTATAATTTCATGAATTCGAAACAGCTCGAACAAACGTTTAACGAAAGTGAATTTGTATTGTGCCGTTCTGGTTATACGACTGTAATGGATTTGGCAAAGTTGGGTAAAAAAGCCTTTTTTATTCCGACGCCTGGTCAATATGAACAGGAATATCTGGCGATAAAACTTCAGGAAGAAAATCTTGTTCCGTATGCACTGCAAGACGATTTTACGATTGAAGATTTGTCAAAAGTTGAGTCGTTCAAAGGATTGTCTCAGTTTAAAAACGAAATCGACTGGGATTCTTTGTTTACTGTTTTTGAAGATAAAACCGCGTAATTGAACGCGGATGACGCGGATTTGCTATCTCAAAGACACGGATGATGCGGATTTTTCAATTGTTTTTCCTATAAAAAAACCTCTAGCTAAAGCTAGAGGCAATTCAAATTTTTTCAAAAAAAATCAGTTTTTATTCGCGTCTTCGCGAAAGCGAATCTGTTTTATCTGTGTACTATTTTTTAGAAGTTAAACTGTAATTGCAGTCTAAGAACATTTCCTTGCTGTCTGTTTATTGGCAAAACACTGTCTTCAAAAGTTCTGTCGGCTACTACGTATTCTGCTGTAAGTTCTAAGGCTTTAATTGGCTGCCACTCGACACCAAATTGGAAATCTCTTACTATATAACTTCTGGCGTCTTTTTCATATTTCTTTCCTCCATCATAATATTGAAATTTAGCAAAAGGATAAACATGCATTTTTTTGATATCCCATTTATAATTTAACAAAACGTAACCACCATTTAAATCGGTAACATCAACATGTTTAGTTAGTGTATTATAACGAGGTCCTGTTCCAAAGTTATATTCTGTTTGAATTCCAAAAGGTCTAGGATACAAAACAAAAGTGGCTCCAATACGCTGGTCTTTTACATATTGTGGATCATCTACGGTAACACCAGATGAAATTTCTCCTGTAAAAGCCCATTTTCCTGTGTAAGCTTGAATTCCTGGTTCGATAATCTGACTTCCGATAACAAAAGGATAAGTTACTCTAGCGACAATATTTAAATCTCTGTTTCCGTCTAATTTATTCGCAATTTGCCCATTATAAGCTCCAAAAGCAAAAACTCCAAAGTCGCCTGAACCTTTGTAACCGTCTTTAACCAACATTTCAAAACGCTTTCTAATTTCGGCTGGAGCCCAGTAAAAGAATATTCCTAAATCACGTTCATTCTGGATAGAACTATTGATTGCATCAGCACGATCCAGAGTCAAACGCTGTGAACTCGACTGCATATTTTCAAAACCATATGGAATTTTACTCTGCCCGACACGAACGCGATATTCTTTTTTGGGATCAAAAGAAACATCAACATAAAGGTCACGAATTTGCACAAAATTATTAACTCCGCTTGACGGCGAACTTGCAAAATCAGGCTGAAAATAGAAAAATACATTTGGGTGAACTTGCCCTGAAAACACTAAACGAGCACGACGAATAAAAAGTCCGTTGTTTGATTTTGCATCAGGAGCTGTTGAAGTTGTTCCCCAAGATCTATCACACTGATCACAGGAAACTTTATCATTTGTAGAAAATAAACCGTTGTATCTAATTTGGGCGTAACCTCTCAACGAAATTCTGTCGTACCAATGTTCTTCACCGCTTACTCCAGATTTAGTCTCTGGAAGTTTTGCTTTATTGATAGAATCTAAAATACGCATTACCTCGGTTTTTACATCCTGTTTATTCAATTCTTGTTTATTTGTTTCTTGTGCATTTGCAGCGCAAGTTAATAGCAATAAAACGGCTAATAGTTTTCTTTTTATCATTAGTTCTGTAATTCCCTTAATTTCAGGATACAAAGATGACTCACCTATGTTAAGAAATCATTAACCAGATGTTACTATAATAAAAATTTAATGTTACGGCCAGAATCCGTATGTTTATTTATCGTTAAACATCCCTGTTTTAGGGCTTTTAGCTCTTATGAGCTTACATTTATTTAACCTCAGCTTTTGCCGATTTATTTGCTTTTTCAAGGGTAAAAGAGAACTCAGAACCAATTCCGAACTCACTTTCTACGTAAACTTTCTCTTTATGAGCTTCAATAATATGCTTTACAATCGCTAATCCTAAACCAGAACCACCTTCCGATCTTGTTCCGCTTTTGTCTACTCTATAAAAACGTTCAAATAGTCTCGGAATGTTTTGTTTTTCAACTCCTTCACCATTATCGCTAATACGAATTAAGACTTTTTTCTTTGTTAAGTTGACCACTCCAACTTCAGTCAAACCACCTTCTTTTCCGTATTTAATAGAGTTCACAATTAGGTTTTCCAACACTTGCTGAATTCTATCCTGATCACCTCTAATGATAACCGACTGAACATTTTTACTTTCAAAAGCCAATTTAATTTTCTTTTTGTCGGCTTTCATTTCCAGCAATTCAAAAACATTCTGAATCAATTCAACAACATCAAAATCAGTCATATTCAAATCTAAATCTCCTGATTCTAATTTGGTAATCATGTCCAAATCTTCTACGATATAAATAAGGCGTTCTACTCCTTTTTCGGCGCGTTTCAAATATTTTTTTCTAATGTGTTTATCGTCCATTGCACCATCTAACAAAGTCGAAACGTAACCTTGAACGGTGAACAAAGGCGTTTTTAATTCGTGCGAAACGTTTCCTAAAAACTCTCTTCTATATTGTTCACGAATTTCGAGCATCTCGATTTCGAGTTTTTTATCGGTCGCAAACTTTTTCACTTCGCGCGAAAGCGTTTCCATATCCGTATTAATCGGCTGATTGATCAGCGTTGTCGATTGTAATAAAGAAACCTCATCATAAATTTTCTTCACTCTTCTATAAATAAAGCGCTCTACGCGATATTGCAGAACCAAGAAAGAGAATATATAAATGACAAGAATGAAAATTATTCCAAATGCTAGTTGATGCTTTAATTGGTTTTTGTAGAACAAAGACATTAGCATAAGCACAAATGCGGTTGCAAATAGACTGATATACAATGCCGATTTAATAGCAAATTTGTATGTTTTTTTAAAATTAATCTTCATTGAAAAAATTGAACCATTAAGAGATTAAGATAATTAAGTTTTACTTTTAAGTTATTTTCTTTTGAATAAATCAAAAAACAAAAAAGGAATAACTCAAAAACCATATAAGAAAATGAAGATTCTACAGCTTCAATTCTTATATGGTTTAAATGTATTGAATATTTTTAAAAAATTTTGAAAGGATTTAAATCTTTACCAAAATTCTAAAATCACTTAGCAACTTAGTATCTTAGAACCTTAGCATCTTCAAAATCTAAACTTCAAATTTATAACCTACTCCTTTTATTGTTTTGAAAAGGTCTTCGCCAATTTTCTCGCGCAGTTTTCTGATGTGAACGTCGATTGTTCTTCCTCCAACTACGACTTCGTTACCCCAGACTTTATCTAAGATTTCGTCTCTTTTGAAAACTTTTCCAGGTTTTGAAGCTAATAAGTAAAATAATTCGAATTCTTTTCTTGGTAAAGCAATTTCTACATTGCCTTTTATGATTTTGTATTCCTCACGGTTAATTTCGATTCCGCCAACATTTAAAGTATCTGTAACCACTTCTTGTTCTTTTAACCTTCTTAACAGCGCCTTTACTTTTGAAACTAATAATTTTGGTTTAATTGGTTTCGTAATATAATCGTCTGCACCGGCGTCAAAACCAGCTACTTGAGAATAATCTTCGCTTCTTGCTGTAAGGAATGTTATGATAACATTATTTAATTCTGGAATTTTTCTAATATGCTCGCAAGCCTCCATTCCGTCCATTTCTGCCATCATCACGTCCATAATGATTAATTCTGGCAACTCTTTCTGCGCTTTTGCTATAGCATCTTTACCATTAGAAGCTGTAACAATCTGGTAGCCTTCCTGAGCAAGGTTATAGCCAACGATTTCTAAGATATCTGGTTCGTCGTCAACTAATAAAATCTTAGTTTGTGTTTTTTTCATAAATAGCAAAAATTGAGATTTTTATATCGAAATTTTATTGATTTAGATTCGATATTTCTTATTTCACAGGGTAAATATACTAACAAAAGAACCTTTAAAAAATGGTGTTAACCGTAATTTAATCTCGTAACAATTTGATAATCTTAACAACACAAAAACATAACAAGTCGGTAACATGGACTTCACAGAGCGGTTCTTTCTTTGCACAAAAATATTAAGACACAAACACAACACTGAAAAAAAATGAAATTCAATTTAAGATTTCTCTTTATTGCATTATTTATCTGTACGATTTCGATCGCGCAAAACAAAGGTACGATTTCTGGGGTTCTAACTGACAAAGACATGAACAACGCATCTCTACCATTTGCTAATGTTTTAGTTAAAGGTACAAATATTAGCGTAAATACCGACGTGGATGGGAAATATTCCTTAAGCGTAAATCCTGGAAACTATACTTTAATCTTTAGTTTTTTAGGATATGAATCTGTAGAAGCTCCTGTTGCCGTAAAAGCAAACGAAACTGTAACAGTTAATCAAGGGCTTTCATCAGGAAGTTATACTCTTAAAGATGTAGTGGTAAAATCTGCTGCAGGAAACAAACAAAAAGAGTCAGCATTATTATTAGATCAAAAAAATGCAGTTCAATTTAAAGCTGCTATTGGAGCTGAAGAAATTGCAAGAAAAGGAGTTAATGACGTTGCTAACGCTGTTGCAAAAGTGAGCGGTGTTTCTAAACAAGACGATTCTGGAAATGTATTCGTAAGAGGATTAGGTGACCGTTATAATGTAACTACTTTGAATGGCCTTCCGTTACCATCAAACAACCCTGCAAACAAAAATATTCTTTTAGAAATTTTCTCTACAAACATTGTAGACAATATTGGAATCAGTAAAACTTTTGAAGCACAAAACTATGCTGATTTTGGTGGTGCTAATATTGACATTGCTGCAAAGAAGTTTAGCGGAAAACCTTTTATCAGTTTTTCTATTGGTACTGGCGCAAACACAAATGTGTTAGGACAAGATCATTTCTACTTACAAGACGGACCAACTTATACTGGATTTAAAAAAGTTGGAGTTCCTGAATCTCCTTTATTGCCATACAGCTATGCAACAAGCTGGGATAGACAAGAAAACAAAAATGTTTTGAATGCTTTCTATACATTATCTGGAGGAAAAAGATTTCAAATAAACGACGAGAGTTCAATTGGTGCTTTTGTTACAGGATCTTTCAGTGCAAAAAACAAATTTACTCAAGGTTACAGCCGAGGAGGAATTACTTCTGACGGAGATATTTATTCTGACTTCATCAGAACAGCTTACAAGCATAACACTACAACAACGGTTATGGGTACTGCTGATTATAAAATCAACAACAAACACTCGATCTTCTTTACGTCTTTATTCTTAAACTCAAGTGAGCAAGATTATAGCGAATACGAAGGAACTAACATCAACTTTGATGGTGGTGGAGATGCACAACAACAAATTAGCGGTTTTATTAAACGTGGAACTTTCGAAAGAACTCAATTAGTTGTAAACCAATTGACAGGAAAAAGCAAATTCAACAATCAATGGAATTTAAACTGGGGAGTTGGATACAGTATATCTGACAGTGCAATTCCAGATCGTATGCAAAACTCGTTTGTATATGCTCCTAATGCTATTGACTATACGTTTTTCACGAATTCAAACATCAACAACCATAGATTTTTTCATGACTTAAAAGAAAATGAAATTGCCGCAAATGTTGCTCTTTCTTATAACTTCAAAAAAGCAAGTGATGATACTTACAAAGGAAAATTAACTGTTGGTTATTCTGGAAAGTTTAAGAGTGTAGATTATGATATGCAACAATTTTCATTCTTCCCTAATAGAACTACAATTTCGTTCCCTAAAGAAGATATTCACCATGTAGACAACTATTTAGATCCAGCACATTGGGGTTCATCTTACTCAAACAGAATTCACCAAACATATAATGGAAATTTAGATATTAATGCTGCATTTCTTAACGTTCAATATTCTTTAACTGAAAGATTAAGCATAATATTAGGTGCAAGATTAGAGCAATTGAATCAAAGTGTTTACTTCGTTACAACTACAGTTCCTAGCGGTGGAAATTCTGACGATTCGAAGTTTAACATTCTACCAAGCTTAATTTCTAAGTATACATTAAATGAAAAGCAGAATTTAAAATTCTCTGCAAGTAAGACTTATACACTTCCTCAGTTTAAAGAAAAAGTGCCAATTATTTACGAAGATGTTGCACAAGCTTACGAAGGAAACCCAAGATTATATGCTTCAACAAATTACAACTTTGATTTAGGATGGGAGTTTTTCCCGAAAGCAAGCGAATTAATTTCTGTTACTGCGTTTGGTAAAATCATTCAAAATCCAATCAACGAAATGTTCCTGAATTCTTCTTCAAATGATATTTCTTATGCAAATACTGGAGACAAAGGAACAGTAGCCGGAGTTGAAGTGGAGTATAGAAAAGATCTTTTTGAATTTGAAAGAAACGACAATTTAAAAACAAAAATTTCGTTTGACGCAAACGGATCTTACTTATACACAAAACAAGATTTAAGCAATGACAAAGTAAACAACGAAAATGATTTTGGAGCTAACTTTACTTTTACAGATAGTAAATTAACTGGAGCTTCTAATTTCCTTGCCAATGCGAACTTATCCTTCTTAAACGAGTTTTCAAAAGACACAGATCTTTCAGCAACAGTATCTTACTCTTATTTCTCAGATAAATTAGCGGTAATTGGTACTTCAAGAGTTGGAAATATGGTTGATAAAGCAGTAAACAAACTAGACTTTATAGTAAATTCAAGCTTAACTAAAAACTTAAAAATTGGTCTTATTTACAACAATATCTTAAACCCAACTTTTAAACGTGTACAAGAGCAAGGAGAAGTACCTGGAAAAGAGTCTGTAGGTGATATTACTGTTACTTCATACAAAGCAGGTTCAGATCTTAGACTTACTTTAAACTATACTTTCTAAGAAACAGATCCTCAATAATTTATAAAAGGTGATTAGGTAAAACTAATCACCTTTTTTTATTTCAAATTTCAATGTAAATTTTACATTAAGACGATATGTTATTACCTCATTATACTTAATAGATTGTTAATATCGCCTTAACTCAGCAAAAACATATGTTCATTTACTTTGCCTTGAATAAATAAAACAATAAAACACAACAAAAATGAAAAAAAGTTTATTTGCAATGGCTGCAATATTAGGACTTGCTTTAACAAGCTGTAGTTCTGATGATAACAAAAACACGAACAACAGTTCTTTTGTTTTAAAAGTTGACGATTTAAAAGGAGAAATTAAAGACGGTACAGTAACTTTAGATCCTACTCAAACTTATACTTTAACTGGAGGTTTAGTTGTAAAAGGTGGAGCTACTTTAGTAATTCCTGCCGGAACTGTAATCAAAAGTTCTGCTACTGCTGAAGCAACTTCTTTATATATCGCTGTAGAGAGAAATGCTAAAATCAACATCAACGGTACAGCTGCTAAACCAGTTGTTATGACGTCTGGAAAAGCTTCTCCTGCTCAAAGTGACTGGGGTGGATTAATCATCGCTGGTAATGGTAAAGTAAACACTGGAGATAACGGTACTTCTGAAGTAGGTGGATTAAGCTACGGAGGAAATGACAACGCAGATTCTTCTGGAAACATCAACTACTTGAAAATTTCTTACACAGGTTCTAAATATACTGCTGAAAAAGAATACAACGGAATTTCTTTCTTCGGAGTAGGTTCTGGAACTGTAGTTTCTGACATCTATGCTTTCGAAAGTGGTGATGACGGAATCGAATTCTTCGGAGGAGCAGTAAACGCTTCTAACTTAACAATCATTAACTCTTATGATGATTCATTAGACTTCGCTGACGGATGGCAAGGTACCGCTACTAACGTATACATCAAAGGTGTTACTAAAGCTGGTGTTGAAGGATCTACTAACGCTAAAGATCCAAGTGGAGCTACTCCAATGACAAACGCTAAAATCAACAATGTTTCTATCGTTAAAGGTGGTGCTACTTTCTTAGCTGACGAAAAAGCAATTAACTACAAAGAAGGTGGTGGAAAACAAACTTACACAAATGTTTATGTTGCTGACGGAATGCCTGCTGCTCTTACAAAATTATCTGCTGATGCTGGTGTAACTGCAAATCTTGCTGCTGGTAACTTTACTATCACAAACTATACTTTTGGAGCTTCTATAACTGATCTTACAGGTCCTAAATTAGCTGGAACAACTACTGGAAACCTTGGAGCTGGTGCTGGTGCTGAATTACCAACTTGGGCTAACTGGACTAAATAATTAAAGTTCTAATACCAAATAGAAAAAGCGGTCTGAAATATTTCAGACCGCTTTTTTTCATTTTAATCTATTTAGGAAATAAATATATACTCTAATTATAAATTTCAAAAGATAGATTGTAATCACTTCGAACACATAATGTTAAAAACATCCTAAATCTTTAGGATGTTTTTTTTTGGCGTACTTTTTGTATTTTTTTTTGTATATTTACGGTAATCAAATACACGCGATGGCAAAAAACTACTTTTATATTACTTTCTTATTGGCTTTTTTCTTCACTGTTAGCGTTTCAGCGCAGGACAGCAGGCAATTACCAAAAACTCAGGAATCTACTTCGATTGAGGGTTTAAGCTTGTATCCTAATCCAGTGACAAATGGAAAAGTCTATATTTCATCTAAAAACGATTTAGAGAAGGAAATTATTGTGTTTGACATCTTAGGCAAAAAAGTATTGCAGGCACATTTAGTCTCAAGAGAGCTAAGTGTTTCAGAATTACCGCCAGGTGTTTACATCATCAAAATAAGCGAACAAAACGCATCGGCAACACGAAAACTCATTATAAGATAAAAAAAAGCTCCTTTGGAGCTTTTTTTAGTTTGCAGTCTCAGTCACAGTTTTCAGTTACAAACTTTGCTGAAAACTGCAACTTGAAACTGTGGCTAAAAACTGAGACTGCGACTGCGACTGAAAACTAAAAAATAAATATCTTTGCAAAAAAAACATTTTGATCACAGCCAGCGATATCTTTACCATTTCAAGTCAGAAACAATTTGAAAAAATAGCACTAAAAGTGTTTCGTTTTCAGCACGAGAACAACAAAGTCTATCGCGATTTTTGTGATTTTTTAAAAGTCAATCCGCAGCAGATAAAATCCCTGCAACAAATTCCTTTTTTACCTATTCAATTTTTTAAAAGTCACGAAGTAGTTTCTAATACAGATCCTGCACAAGTAACTTTTACCAGCAGCGGTACAACCGGAATGATTACCAGCAGACATTTAGTTACTGATGTTTCTTTATATGAAGAAAGCTACCTCAAAGGATTTTCTCAGTTTTACGGCAATATAGAGGATTATGTTGTTTTAGCCCTTTTGCCGTCTTATTTAGAGCGCGAAGGCTCTTCGTTAATTTATATGGTAGAAGATTTAATAAAACTCTCGAATCAGCCTGAAAGCGGGTTTTATTTACACAACCACGACGATCTAATCAAAAAGCTTCTTGAACTAGACGAAGCGGGTCAAAACGTGATTTTAATTGGCGTTACGTATGCATTATTAGATTTAATCGAAAAACATCAATTCAACCTTCAAAACACCATTATTATGGAAACTGGGGGGATGAAAGGAAAACGCAAAGAAATGATTCGTGAAGAATTGCACGATATTCTATGCAAAGGTTTTGGTGTTTCATCGATTCATTCAGAATACGGAATGACCGAACTTTTAGCACAAGCGTATTCTCTTGGCGAAGGTGTTTTCGAATGTCCTTCTTGGATGCATATTTTAGTTCGCGACCCAGAAGATGCTCTCACTTACGTGAAAGACGGAAAAACAGGCGGAATTAATGTAATTGATTTGGCTAATATCAATTCGTGCTCTTTTATCGCCACACAGGATTTAGGAAAAAAATATTCCAACAATTCTTTTGAAGTCTTGGGACGTTTTGATAATTCTGATATTCGTGGTTGTAATTTGATGGTTCTCTAATGGTTAAATCGTTTATTTGGTTAATCGTTTAATCGCTTTTTTGGTTACTCGTTAATTTGTTAAATCGTTTAATCGAAAAAATAAACTCAACAAAAAACCCAATATTCAATTCGAACATTGGGTTTATATTTTTAAAGCTTTAACCAATCGATTAAACAATTAAACGATTTACCGATTAAACTACACGAATCACAAAGTAATTTTTCTTTCCGCTTTGCAATAAAACAAATTGATTATTGATTAAATCATTTGCAGTTAAAACGAAATCTTCTTTTATCTTTTCTCTATTTACAGAAATGGAGTTTGCAGTCAAAGCACGTCTCGCCTCTCCGTTTGATTTAAAGAAACCTGTTTTTTCGTTTAAAACCGTAATAATTTCCAATCCGTTTTCTAAATCCGCTTTTGCGATTTCAGCTTGCGGAACTCCGTCAAAAACTTCTAAAAAAGTTGCTTCATCCAGTTTTTTCAAATCTTCTGCAGTCGAATTTCCAAACAAAATATTCGAAGCTTGAATTGCTTTTTCTAATTCTTCTCTATTGTGAACAAAGACAGTGATTTCTTCTGCTAATTTCTTTTGTAAAACTCTCAAATGCGGAGCCGTTTTGTGCTCTTCAATTAATGCATCGATAGTCTCTTTATCTAAGAAAGTAAAGATTTTAATGTATTTCTCAGCATCAACATCAGTTGTATTTACCCAAAATTGGTAGAATTTGTAAACCGAAGTTTTATCAGCATCCAACCAAACATTTCCTCCTTCAGATTTTCCGAATTTAGATCCGTCTGCTTTTGTAATCAATGGAGTTGTCAAGGCATAAGCTTTTGCATTTTCTCCACCCATTCTACGAACCAATTCTGTACCTGTGGTAATATTACCCCATTGGTCAGAACCACCCATTTGAAGAATACAATTGTTGTTTTTATATAAATGATAAAAATCGTAACCTTGAATTAATTGGTATGTAAACTCTGTAAAAGACATTCCCTCACCTTCTCCGCTAAATCTCTTTTTTACAGAATCTTTAGCCATCATATAGTTTACGGTGATTCTTTTTCCAACTTCACGTGCAAAATCGATAAAAGAGAATTCTTTCATCCAATCGTAGTTATTCACCATTACAGGCGCATTTGCTTCGGTTGAATTAAAATCTAAGAAACGAGACAAAACACTTTTGATTCCAGCTACGTTTTTAGCCAAAGCTACTTCGTCAAGCAAGTTTCTTTCATCAGATTTACCAGAAGGATCTCCAATCATTCCTGTTGCCCCACCTACTAAAGCGATCGGTCTGTGTCCGAAATTCTTTAGGTGAACCAATAAAATAATCTGAACCATACTTCCGATGTGCAGTGAATCTGCCGTTGGATCAAAACCGATATAGGCAGTGGTTGCTTCTTTTAGCAATTGTTCTTCCGTTCCAGGCATACTATCATGGTATAACCCGCGCCATTTTAATTCTTCAACTAGATTCTTCATTTTTTTAAATAATTTGCGCAAATGTAATCAATGTGAATGGCAATGGCAAAAAGTTCTGCCACTAAGGTAAAAAGACCCTAATTTGCCACAAAGTCTCTAAGACGCAAAGTTTTTTTAATCTTTGCGTCTTAGTGTCTTTGCGGCAAAAAAACAAAAACTTTGCGACTTCGCGACTTTGTGGCAAAAAAACAAAAACTTATCTTTACAACATGATATTAGTAACTGGAGGAACTGGTTTAGTCGGCGCACATTTATTGCTTCATTTAATTGAAAATGGAGAAAATGTTCGGGCAATTTATAGAACCGAAAACAACATTCAGAAAACAAAATCGGTTTTTGATTTTTATAAAAAAGTCCATTTGTTTGAAAAAATCAATTGGCTTGAAGCCGATATTTTAGACGTTCCTTCACTTGAAACTGCTTTTATCGACATTAAAAAAGTATATCATTGCGCAGCTTTTATTTCGTTTGAACCAAAAGACGAAGAAATCCTTAGAAAAACCAATATCGAAGGAACTGCCAATATGGTCAATTTTGCTATTGCGAAAGAAGTAGAAAAATTCTGCTACATCAGTTCGATTGCAGCTTTAGGCGATATTGCTCCGCATGAAACTCACATTACAGAAGAAACAGATTGGAATCCTGAAAAACCGCATAGCGATTACGCCATTTCTAAATATGGTGCCGAAATGGAAGTTTGGCGCGGGCATCAAGAAGGTTTAAATGTTATTATCGTAAATCCGGGAGTTATTTTAGGCCCACCGAAAATGATGGATATTTTTGACGAAGGAAGCAGCGAAATCTATCGAAAAGTTTCTAAAGGACTTCCTTTCTATACATTAGGAAGCACTGGTTTTATCTCAGTTGATGACGTCATAAAAACGAGTGTTGAATTAATGAAAAGCGAAATAAAAAACGAACGTTTTACGCTTATTTCAGACAATATCATTTTTAAAGATCTTTTAAGCACTATTGCAGATGCTTTAAAAGTAAAAAGACCGCACATTCATGCCAAACCTTTCTTGATGAATGTATTGTGGATTGCTGACGGAATATTTTCTACTTTATTTTTCAGAAAAAGAAGTATTACAAAAGCAACAGCAAAGGCTTCGTATTCAACAAATTTGTATAGTAATGAAAAAATAAAAACCGCTCTAGGAACGTTTTTCACTGATATTCATCAATATATTAAAGAAAGCGCTAAACTATAGTTTTTTTGTTCTGTTTCGCATTTGCATGCGGGCTCTGCTTATAGAGTCGATATTAACTTTCGGAGCTGGTTTTGAAACTGAATCCTTTGAGACTTCAACCTTCTTTTTACTTTCTTTAGCTGCTTTTTTCTCATCAATTTTAGCTAAAGAATCTGCTGCTCTTTGGTTTACAGAAATCCTTTTATTTACCTCATCAAACATATCTTTATAGCTTTCGTAATCTGAAGCATAGTACATGTTGTTCTGAGCAAATTGAAGACTGTCTACTTTATATTTCTTTAAAATAAACTTCGTCGGATCATTTTCTATCGAATCCAAAGACAAGGGTTTCTGATATCTCATTGCTTCCAAAAGAGACAAATCATACATAATATCAATCATCTTTCCTTTCTCAATAAGCTTTGCAGGCTGTTTTACAATCTCTTTTTTACAGCTTATAGAAAGAAATAAAACCAATATTATTACTATAAAATTCTTCATAGTTGCTTTTTATCTGTCAAACAATAATCTTTTACCCGCTCTGGTATCTTTTACTTTGAAGTTATTGTAAACCAATTCGCCGTTTACAAAAGTATGCGTAATTCTAGATTTGAAAGTAAAGTTTTCAAATGGAGACCATCCGCATTTGTATAAAATATTTTCTGGTTTCACGCTCCAAGGCAAACTCGGATTTACAATTACTAAATCGGCGTGGTAACCTTCTCTGATAAAACCTCTTTTTTCAATTTTGAAAATCTTAGCCGGATTATGGCACATTTTCTCTACGATTTTCTCCACCGTAATTTTTCCTTGATGATGTGCTTCAAACATGGCTACAACTGCATGCTGCACCAACGGTCCTCCAGAAGGCGCATTCAAATAAGACTGCATTTTTTCTTCTTTGGTATGAGGCGCGTGATCTGTTGCAATTACATCAATTCTTCCGTCGTTTAAAGCTTTCCAAAGTTCCGCGCGATCTTCAGCTGTTTTAACCGCAGGATTCCATTTTATGAAATTTCCTTTTGTTTTATAATCTTCATCTGTAAACCAAAGATGGTGCACACAAACTTCAGCCGTGATTTTTTTATCTTCTAACGGAATTTTATTGGTAAACAATTCCATTTCTTTCGCAGTAGAAAGATGGAAAATATGCAATCTAGCTCCTGTTCTTTTTGCTAAAGCCACTGCTTTTGAAGAAGAAATATAACAAGCCTCGGCACTTCTAATTAAATTATGCGCCGTTACAGGAACATCGTCAGCGTATTGTTCTTTAAAAGCGGCAAGATTATTTTTAATCGTAGTTTCGTCTTCACAATGAACAGCGATCAACATTGGCGTGCTAGAAAAAATCTTTTCTAAAACTGCTTCATTATCCACCAGCATATTTCCAGTTGACGAACCTAAGAAAATTTTAATTCCCGCAACATTTTTTGGATTTGTTTTTAAAACTTCATCCAAATTATCGTTTGTTGCTCCCATCATAAACGAGTAATTCGCAAATGATTTCTGAGAAGCAATTTGGTATTTATCTTCTAATATTTCTTGAGTAACCGCATTCGGAACCGTGTTTGGCTGTTCGATAAAAGAAGTAATTCCGCCCGCAACCGCAGCGCGAGATTCTGATTCGATATCACCTTTGTGCGTTAAACCTGGTTCTCTAAAATGCACTTGGTCGTCTATCGCACCTGGCATTAAATAACTTCCTTCAGCATCAATCACGATACAATCCGAAGTTTTTAATGAAATGCTGTCTGCAATTTCAACAATCAGATCGTTTTCAATTAAAACATCACCTTCAAAAATTGTCCCTTCGTTTACAATTTTGGCATTCTTTATTAAAATCCTGTTCATTTCGGTTGGTTTATAATGAATTGACTAATTTTCTTAATCTAAGCGAAATCACCCCAAGTATAGCTTCTTTTATAATAGCATTGCTCATTTTAGAAACTCCTTTTGTTCGGTCTGTAAAAATAATTGGGACTTCTGTAATCTGGAATTTAGCACAATAGGTTCTGTACTTCATCTCGATTTGAAACGCATATCCAACAAATTTTATTTTGTTCAGATTGATTTTTTCTAAAACCTCTCTTTTATAACAAACAAAACCTGCGGTTGCATCGTGAATTTTCATTCCGGTAATAAATTTTACATAAACAGAAGCAAAGTATGACATCAAAACGCGGCTTAAAGGCCAGTTTACCACATTTACCCCAGTTACATAACGCGAGCCAATCGCAAGATCTGCTCCACCAAAATGGCAAGCATCATACAATTTTTCTAGATCATTTGGGTTATGCGAAAAGTCGGCATCCATTTCAAAAATAAATTGATAGTCACGCTCCAAAGCCCATTTAAAGCCATGAACATAAGCAGTTCCCAATCCAGATTTTTTTGTTCTTTGTTCTAAAAAAAGTTTTCCTGGAAATTCTTCCTGTAAAGCGATTACTTTTTTAGCCGTTTGATCTGGAGAATTATCATCTATAATTAACAGATGAAAAGGTTTATGCTGCGAAAGTACAGCCCTTACTATACTTTCTATGTTTTCAATTTCGTTATATGTGGGAATTATGACAATGCTATCATTCATTTTTTTCTCGGTAATTTCACCGCAAAAGTAAACTTTTTATGGCATTTGATTCATAATAAATATATAATAAAAGTATTGCATCAAAAAATTACTAATTTTGTATCGCTATGATTGAACAACTTCATCCTCGAATAATTGAAAACAAAGACTGGGCAACACTTTTGTTTGTGGTGACCTTTGCTGTTGTTGCTATGACAAAATCTGCATACGAAACAAGATTTAGTGAGTTTAGTAAACTTATTTTTTCTGATAAATATGCTAAAATTTATCGCGACAATAGCCACATGAAAAACAGCTTTACGGTTGGTTTATTTTTTGTGCAAGTCGTATCGTTTGCCTTTTTTATTCTGCTTACGATGAATATTTTTGGTCATGCCTCAAAAACCGACTGGATCTTGTTTATTCAGATCGCTACTTTCCTGCTTTATTTCATTTTAGGAAAGTATTTAATTGAAAAAATTGTAGCAGCTTCATTCAATATTGACGACTTTGTAGAGCTTTTTAACCTACAAAAAGTCACTTACAGGACTTATATTGGTGTTTTAATCCTTCCTATCAACGCTATTTTGTTTTATTACAACAATATTCCGCAGATTATTCCGTTGTCAATCATCGGTATTTCCCTGTGTATTAGCGTATACTCCTACTTTATTTCAATTAAAACGTATCAAAACGTAATTATCGGCAAGTTATTTTATTTTATTTTATATCTTTGCGCTCTTGAAATAGCCCCTTATTATTTTCTTTATTATTGGATTACAAAAGGGAGTGCTTAGAAAATATTTATAATATGAAAGTGAAAACAATTTTGGTGTCACAGCCTGAACCTAAAGTGGAGAATTCTCCTTACTTTGAGCTCCAACAAAAACACAAAATAAAAATTGATTTCAGACCATTTATTCATGTAGAAGGGGTTAGCGCAAAAGAGATTCGATTACAAAAAATCGATCTTAATCATTACACTGCGATCATTTTAACAAGTCGAAATGCTGTAGATCATTTTTTTAGAGTGGCTGATGAAATGCGTTACAAAGTTCCAGAAGGATTGAAATATTTTTGTCAATCTGAGGCGGTGGCGTTTTACCTTCAAAAGTATGTTGTGTACAGAAAACGTAAGATTTACGTTGGAGCAAAGGATTTTGCAGATTTATCTCCGCTAATTAAGAAGTACAAAGACGAAAAATTCTTACTTCCTGCATCTGACCAATTAAATGCAGATGCACCTGTTACATTAAACGGTTTAAAGGTAGATTGGGCACAAGCTATTTTTTATAGAACTGTAATGAGTGATTTATCTGATTTAGCGGATGTTTATTACGACGTTTTAGCTTTCTTCAGTCCGACAGGAATTAAATCATTGTTTAAGAATTTTCCAGATTTTAAACAAAACGATACAAGAATTGCCGTATTCGGAAGCACAACGCAAAAAGAAGCTTTAGATCATGGTTTAAGAATTGATATTCTTGCTCCAACTCCTGAAACACCTTCTATGACAATGGCTCTAGAAAAATACGTTGCAGAAGCAAACAAAGGAAAATAGCCTTATTTATAAAATATAGTCCCGAAACTTCGGGATTAAAATTCCAAATTCCAAACTAATCACTTGGAGTTTGGAATTTTTGTTTTACAAGTGTTTTTAGGATTCTAGATAAGATTTAACACCATCTTGTCATCCCGAGGAAGGAGGGATCTCCGCAAGAAACTCCATAAAGTAACTTGTCAATCTTTGTCGAGCTACTCGTGAAGATCCCTCGTTCCTCGGGATGACAAAATGTGCGTATACTTTACTTGCCTCTTTGTCAAAATTAAATTCTTTGACGAAGATTTAATACACTGTTTTTTATTCAATTAAAACTTTAATCCTTAAATTTGATTTCTATTGATAACCCAAATCTCAAAAATAGTTTCAAATTATAAGTTATGAAAATCAACTCCCTCGTAATAGAAATTGACGGAATCGACAAGGAAATACTTCGCTATTTAATGGACGATGCCCGAAAACCAATTCTACAAATTGCCAATAAAATCGGAATATCTGGAGCCGCAATTCACCAGCGATTAAAAAAGCTAGAACAGTCTGGCGTTATTTCTGGGTCTAAGTTTACTGTAAATCCAAAAGTTTTAGGTTATAATACGATGGCTTTTGTTGGAGTTTATCTGGACAAAGCTTCAAGAAATTCAGAAGCCGTAAAAGAACTCAGAAAAATTCCAGAAGTTTTAGAATGTCATTATACCACAGGAAACTGGTCGGTTTTGATAAAAATCATCTGTCGCGACAACGAACATTTGATGCAGCTTTTGAACACCAAAATCCAAGCCATTGAAGGGGTTTCTAGAACAGAAACTTTTATTTCGCTAGATCAGCAGATTGATAGACAGATACAGCTTTAATTAGAAATCAGACAATTAGACAATTAGACAATTAGACAATTAGACAATTAGACAATTAGATAATTAGATAATTAGATAATTTTACGCCAACTGTCACCCTGAGCCGAGTCGAAGGGCTTAATTACCTATAAAGGCTTCGACTCCGCTCAGCCAGACAAACTTTATAAAATACAAAACCCGACAGATTTTATCCCGAGGCTTCGGGACTGTCGGGTTTGCTATAAATTATCTAATTGACTAATTATCTCAATTAACTAATTAGTTCCTTCTACTTCCAGAATAAATAGAAATATAATACAGCAGCGTTGCGATTGAACCAATTGCAGCTACTACATAAGTTCTTGCAGCCCATTTTAAAGCATCTTTTGCTCCTGCCTGCTCTTCTTGCGTAAGCATGTGTTTGTTTTCTAACCAAGCCAAAGCACGATTACTCGCATCGTACTCTACTGGAAGTGTAATAATCGAAAACAAAGTTGTTGCCGCAAAAATGACGATTCCGACTAATAATAATCCTGGGAAAACTTTAATCATAAGAATTCCAGCAATCAAAATCCATTGTACAAAGTTTGAAGCAACGCTAACAATCGGCACTAATTTAGAACGCATTTGAAGCCATTCGTAACCAATTGCGTGCTGCACGGCGTGACCGCATTCGTGCGCTGCAACGGCTGCCGCGGCTGCATTACGATGATTGTAAACGGCTTCGCTTAAATTTACTGTTTTATCTGATGGATTATAATGATCTGTTAACTGACCTGGCGTTGAGATAACGCGAACATCTGTAATTCCGTTATCGGCAAGCATTTTTTCGGCTATTTCGCGTCCGCTCATTCCGTTTCGTAATTGCAATTTCGAATACAATTCAAATTTGCTCTTCAGCTGCGAGCTTACCAGCCAGCTGAACAACATTATAGCTCCAGCAAGAATTAAATATCCTGATCCCATTTTTTTGTGTTTTTAGATTGATTTTTAAATTTACAAAAGAAACTGCAAATTGCGAACCATTTTAACAAAATGCCATTTTGACATTTTTCTACCATTTTTGACTTAATTCAGCATGTTGTTTTTGAGCAGAAAAGCAATTAATTCTGCCACATTTTTCATTTTATACTTCTGAAGGATATTTCGTCGATGCGTTTGAACAGTTAGAAAACTCAAAAACAAATCGTCGGCTATTTCTTGAGTCGATTTTCCTTGTGAAAGCAATAAAGCAATATCACGCTCTCTTCTGCTCAAACCCGGAATTCGTTCTAAATCTTCAGACAAAGGCTGACTGATTATCGTTTTTACTTCTTCGCTAAAAACAATTTCGCCATCAATCGCTTTGTAGATGCATTCTTTAAACTCTTCAAAAGAAGCGTTTTTAAGAATATATCCGTTTCCTCCATTCTGAATAAACTGCATGACCAAACTTCTTTCAGATTGACTGCTCATGCCTAGAATTACAATTTTAGGGTGTTTTTGTTTGATTGTTTTACACAAATCGACACCATTTATTACAGGCAGAAAAATATCCATTAAAATCAAATCAACTTTATTGTCTTCGATATAATCTAAAAGCGCAATCCCCGATTCAAATTTTTCTACAATTTCTATATTATCTAGTTCTGACAATAGGCCTGCAATTCCAGAAATCACAATCGGATGATCGTCTACTATTACCGTTTTATACTTCATAATCATGATTTGGGTTATATTTTAATTCGATATAAGTTGAAGTTCCTTTGTCCAGAACAGAATCTATTTCTATTTTTCCATTTAAGAAAGCCACGCGGTTTTTAATATTCCGCAAGCCCATTCCATCTCTTTTTTCGGCATATTCAACATTAAAACCAACTCCATTATCTTCTACCGTAATAAAAAACACATCTTTATTATGCGAACAAGAGACTAGAATTTGAGAAGCTTTCGCGTACTTCAAAGCATTATTTAAAAGTTCCTGAATAATTCTGAAAATCATTATTTTAAAATGCTGCGGTAAAGTTGTTTTTTTAATTAAATACTGGAATTCGATTGTAGTTTCGGCAGTTGAATGTGAAGCGCACAAATCTCTAAGCGCATGTTCAAGCCCTAATTTCATTAAACTTTCAGGCATTAAATTCTGAGAAATATTGCGAAGTTCTTTTATCGAATCATTTAGCATTCCGTTTATATTTGGCGCGTTTTCACCATTTTCGCGTTCGGCAAGATTCAAATGAATTTTCAATCCAGAAAGCATACTTCCGAGACCGTCGTGCAAATCTCTCGCGATTCTTTTACGTTCGATTTCTTCACCTTCAATCAAAGCGTTGGAAACAGATAATCTCTGCTGGTTTTCTAAAGCCTCCAATTCTTGTTTATGATTGACTTCTTTTTGAAAACTTATTTTTTTCTGATAATTATTCCAGCTCCACAAAAACAAAACTGTCAAAAACAACACAAACGAAAGGACGGCAAAAAGCATCATATTCAAACGATTATTATTTACCTGCAAAACCGCTTTTTCATTTTCCGACTGCAAAAGGCCAATTTTCTTTTCGCTTTCTGCTTTTTTATATTTTGCTTCAAGTTCTACGATTTCGTTTTTCAGTTTAGCATCATTCAGACTATCATTAATAACATTGTATTTGTTCGAATAATAATAGGCTTTCGGATATTCTTTAGTCGCATTGTAGACCTTAGACAATTCTCTATAATAGTTTTTCTTGTCGACAATAAACGGCGTTTTTTCTACCAAGTATTCTAAATTGCTTTTGGCTTTATCGTAATTTTTAAGTTTAAAAAGCACTTCATATTCTGCAAATTTCAATCGGTTTACTGCAATCGCATTCTGATGGCTTTCTGCCGATTTGATTCCTTTCTCAAAACTCGTTAAAGCTTCGTTATGCTTATTTTGCTTAGCATAATAAATTCCTTCCGAATAAAAATAAGAGTCGTTTAAGTTGGATGTGGGGTATTTTTTTAAAGTATAATAGGCTTTGTCCAAAACTTGTTTGGCATCATAAAAATGTTTCAGTTCGACTAAATTCTCAGCATTTATGATATAAGTTTCCATCTTAGATTCTGCTAAAGTGGCCGATTTTTTAGTGGCGCTTTCAATGTATTTCTGCGCTTGATCCAGATATTCAGCTGCTTTTTCGCGTTCGTTATTATTCATAAAAATAATGGCAACGGCTTTATTTAACGCACTGATCAATTCATAATCGCCACTTTTTTTAGCAATCGGAATCGCTTCATTGACCAGCAGTTTCATATACGCATTTTCGTTATTCTTGCGCTGTTGCATGATACCGTAATTCTGGAGTATAACAGCGCGAAGTTTATACGCTTCTTTGTTGCGATACTTTTTAAGTTTTGCGTTTGCCTCTAACAAAGCTTTTTCGAAACCTTCCAAATCACCTTTTTCTATAAAACTGTACGCATTATAAAAAATAGAAGCGTCTCTCAAAAAAGGAAACTTAACTTTTAGTTTATTCGCCTGTTCCAGATATTCTTTCGATTTTTTGGCATCCTGCGCCATCAAAAATAGTTTTGATAATCTGAAACTATTCAAACTTCTGACACTGTCCGATTTTGTGTTTTTTGTGATTTTAACAATGCTGTCAATATAAACAGTATCATCATCTAATGAAAGAATTACTTGGGAATTGGAAATTGCAGTGAAACATAAAAAAAATAAAAAGGCGTAGATTTTCTTCATAAAGGTGGCATTTACTCAAAGTTATTAAAGCTTAACGACTTTCAAAAAGAAATTGCTTGCTTTTACCTGATATCAGGTAAAAAAAAATACATTTTATCAGGTATTGACCTCCCGAAGTTAAGAAGCTAATTTTGTTATAATCTGAATATTAATCAAAGAAATATATTATGAAATCAATTTTGAAAACTTTAGCAATTGTTTTGACTCTTGCTTTTACAGCAGTTTCTTGCAGCAGCGATAATGATGATAAAGGATCTAGCTCAAGAGACATAAAATATGAAGTTTCTGGTAATTACTCTGGAAAAATTAGCGCAACTTATACGGAGTCTGGAAATAGTGGGCAAAACGTGGATATCGCTTCTTTGCCATGGTCTAAGGAATTTACAGCTTCTGCAGACACGTATGGTGCTGGAATCACGGTAAGTGGTTTCAACGGAACTCCAGGTCAGACACTGACGGTTAAAATCATTGTTGGCGGACAGGTTAAAAAAGAAACTACTGCAACAGCAACTAGCGACGGAATTATCGTTGCAGCTCCGGGATCTTTTGTTTTCGGACAATAATTTGTAAAATTTAGATTTAAATTTTTTGTTTTTGGTAATAAAGCTTCGTAAGATTTACGAAGCTTTTTTTATGCAAAGACGCAAGGTCTCAAAGTTTTTTTTCGGCTTTGTCAGTCTGAGCGAAGTCGAAGACCACGGCAGTAGCTCTGCAAAGATTGGCGATTTAGATTGCGGAGTTACTTGTGAAGATTCCTCATTCTTCGGAATGACAAACTGTACGTAGTAAATTCTCTAAATAAATTCTCATTTCTTGTCAGTCTGAGCGGAGTCGAAGACCAAGGCAGTAGCTTTACAAAGATTGGTAATTTAGATTACGGAGTTTCTTGCGAAGATTCCTCATTCTTCGGAATGACAAAACTGTACGTAGTAACTTCTCGAAATAAATTCTCATTTCTTGTCAGTCTGAGCGGAGTCCAAGACCAGCAATAAATCTCCAATCTTTGTAGAGCTACTTGCGTGGTCTTCGACTCCGCTCAGACTGACAAAACGAGACAAAAAAAATTCCAAATTCCAACAAGTATTGGAATTTGGAATTTAAATATTGTAATTTAAAATAATTACCCCACAAGGTTAATTATTTTTCCAGGAACAATAATCACTTTATTTGGAGTTTTTCCGTCTAAGTGTTTTTGTGTTCTTTCGTCTTTCATAACGATTTCTTCGATTTGTTCTTTGGTTAAATTTAAAGGCAATTCGATTGTAAAACGCATTTTTCCGTTGAAAGAAACTGGATATTCTTTATTGGTTTCAACCAAATGTTTTTCTTCAAAAATTGGGAATGCAACCTCAGAAATTGAAGTTGTATGCCCTAATTGTGACCATAATTCTTCAGCAATATGCGGCGCGTAAGGCGAAACCAAAATCGCTAGCGGCTCCAAAATCGCACGAGAATGACAGTTTTGAGAAGACAATTCGTTTACACAAATCATAAACTGAGAAACCGAAGTATTGAAAGAGAAATTCTCGATATCATCCGCTACTTTTTTGATTGTTTTATGTAACGATTTCAAGTTGTCTTTGGTTGGTTCGTCGTTGTTTACAATTAAATCATTGTCATCAAAATACAATCTCCATAATTTTTTAAGGAAACCAAAAACTCCTGAAATACCAGCTGTATTCCAAGGTTTTGCTTGCTCTAATGGGCCTAAGAACATTTCGTACAAACGCAATGTATCAGCACCATATTCGGCACAAATATCATCTGGAGTAACTACATTATATTTCGATTTTGACATTTTTTCAACTTCGCGACCTACAATATATTTTCCGTTATCATCCAAAATAAATTCTGCACCAGCGTAATCTTCTCTCCATGCTTTGAATTTTTCAATATCTAATTCATCAGAAGAATTCACCATTGAAACATCGGCGTGAATTGGCTGTACTTTATGATCTCCGATTTTATTTTTAGAAACAAAACTATTCGTTCCTTCAATTCTATAAACAAAAGCACTAGTCCCCAAAATCATTCCCTGATTAATCAGTTTTTTGAATGGTTCTTCAGTTGGCGCAAAACCTTTGTCTTTTAAGAATTTGTTCCAGAAACGAGAATACAATAAGTGACCTGTTGCGTGTTCGCTTCCTCCGATATATAAATCTACACTTTCCCAGTAAGCTAGAGCTTCTTTGCTTGCAAATTCATTTTCATTGTGTGCATCCATATAACGCATCCAATACCATGAACTTCCCGCCCAACCTGGCATGGTATTTAATTCTAAAGGAAAAATACTGACATTGTCAATCAACTGAGTACTAACAACTGAATTCTGAACACTGTCCCAAGCCCAAACTGCAGCGTTTCCTAATGGCGGCAAACCGTCTTCAGTTGGCAAATATTTCTCCACTTCTGGCAAAATAATTGGCAAGTGTTGTGCATCAATCATTTTTGGAAGTCCATTCACATAATAAACTGGAAATGGCTCACCCCAATAACGCTGACGAGAGAAAACAGCATCACGCAAACGGTAATTGGTTTTTCCAGTTCCCTGACCAATTTCTTCCAATTTTTCGATTGCTTTTTTAGTTCCTTCTTTATAATTTAATCCGTTTAAGAAATCAGAATTTGCGATTTCAACGTTGTCTTTAGATCCGTAAGCTGCTTCAGAAATATCAACATTGGCGAAAATGTTTTTAATTTCCGGCATTCCATTTTGACCTTTAAAGAAATTAGCAAAAGCATAATCTCTTTCGTCACCGCAAGGAACCGCCATAACCGCTCCTGTTCCGTAACCTGCCAAAACATAATCTCCAATCCAAACCGGAATTGGTTCTTTTGTAAATGGATGTTCTGCATAAGCTCCTGTAAACACACCAGAAATGGTTTTTACATCAGCCATACGCTCACGCTCAGAGCGTTTAGACGTTTTTTCGATATACGCCTCAACTTCTGCTTTTTGCTCTGGAGTTGTAATTTTAGCAACCAAATCGTGTTCTGGCGCTAAAGTCATGAAAGTTACTCCGAAGATTGTGTCAGGTCTTGTTGTAAATACTGAAATGGTTTCTGGTTGTTGGTTGTTGGTTGTTGGCACTACATTGAAAGTTACCATTGCCCCAACACTTTTACCGATCCAGTTTCTTTGCGATTCTTTTATCGATTCACTCCAGTCAATATCATTTAAACCATCAAGCAAACGCTCCGCATAAGCAGAAATTCGCATGCTCCATTGTGTCATTTTTTTACGGATAACTGGGAATCCTCCACGCTCAGAAACTCCGTTTACGATTTCGTCATTTGCCAAAACTGTTCCTAAACCAGGACACCAGTTTACTTCTGTTTCAGCCAAATAAGTCAATCTGTATTGCAAAAGGATTTTTTCTTTTTGTTCTTCAGAATATGAATTCCATTCGTCAGCAGTAAAAATGGCAACGTTGTCGTCGCACACTGCTTCAACCAAAGCATTTCCGCTTTCTTCAAAAACAGTTACCAATTCAGAAATATCAAAAGCTTGTCCTTGTTTTTTGCAATACCAAGAATTGAATAACTGAATAAAAATCCATTGTGTATGTTTGTAATAATCTGGATTTGAGGTACGCACTTCACGCGCCCAATCAAAAGAAAATCCGATTTTATCTAATTGTTTTCTGTAACCAGCAATTTGTTTTCCTTCTTTATCTACTCCACCGTCAATATTTACGCGAGTTGTATCTTCTGGACGCTGACCTGTTTGAATTGCATATTGTTCAGCTGGTAATCCGAAACTGTCGTATCCCATTGGGTGCAAAACATTGAATCCTTGGTGTCTTTTAAAACGAGAATAAACATCTGAAGCAATATAACCCAGCGGATGCCCAACATGCAGTCCTGCTCCTGATGGATAAGGAAACATGTCTAAAACATAATGCTTCGGTTTTTCGGAGTTATTTTTTGCTGCAAAAGTTTGATTTTCTGCCCAATACTTCTGCCATTTGGCGTCTATTTCGTTTGGATTGTATTTCATTTTAAGTGACTAAGATTCTAAGTTACTAAGGTTCTAAGGCTTTTCACTAAATTAATTATGCCGCAAATTTACATTTATTGCGGATTGTAGCAAAGCTATTTCATTGACAAACAAATAAATTTACTTTTTACGTAATTTTAATTAAGTAAAAATACGTATTATTGTGCTGCTTTAATACTTACTTGTACTGAAATAAATGACTGAAAATAAGAAATACAATGTCGAAGTCCGCGTTTGGATTGAGGAAGCTGAAGGGGCTTTTCTTGGGATTGGGAAAATCTGGCTTCTTGAAAACATCAAGAAAACGGGATCGATCACTAATGCTGCTAAAGAAATGAAAATGGCGTATCGTCAGGCTTGGCAATTGGTTGAAGAAATGAATCAGCGTGCAGAAAAACCATTAGTAGAAAAATTATTGGGCGGAAAAGGCGGTGGCGGTGCTAAATTGACTGAAGCTGGAGAAAGAGCCATCAAAATTTTTTATGAAGTAGAAAAACGAATTAAAGATTTTGCTCAGAAAGAAACTCAGAATCTTAAATTTTAAAATTTAACCGCAAAGCGCGCAAGTTTTTATTAAATAGACGCTGACAAAACGCAAGTTCGCAAAGCTTTATCGACAAAAGCTTTGCGAACTTTGCTTCTTTTTAGCTACAGATTAAAAGATTCACACAGATTTTAAATCATTTTTAATCCTTTAATCTGTGGCTATTCATTTTTTTTTTACAGTCAATATTTTACTCTTAACAAACTTTTTATTCAATCGGGAATCGTACATTTATAGTATAAAAGTTTGTTATTAACTTTAAATAAAGAAATTCTTTATTATTTTTACCACATAATTTAAACGCAGTATGAGCTCTAACTTTGATAAATTTCAAAAGCGCAGGTTAATTTCCTCTTATTTTTCGGTAGTATTAAGTGTATTCTTGGTTTTATTCCTTTTGGGGGTACTAGGATTATTCATTATTAATTCTAAACAGCTGGCCGACGATTTTAAAGAAAAAATCGCGATGACGGTTTTCTTCAAAAATGAAGCAAACGACAGTATTATCAAGGCATTTAACACCGAACTGAAGAAAGCTCCTTTTGCGAGATCTTTTGTTTATGTAACGAAAGAAAAAGCTGCGAAAGAGCACACTGACATTATCGGAGAAGATTTCTTAACCTTTTTGGGAGAGAATCCGTTGTTGAATTCGTATGACATTCACTTAAAGGCTGATTACGTAGAAAGAGACAGTATCGTTAAGATTGAAAGTAACTTTCGCAAGAATGCTATGATTTCAGATATTGTTTACGACAAACAATTGGTAAATCTGGTAAATGACAACATCAGAAAAGTAAGTATGTGGATTTTAATTATCAGCGGTTTCTTAACTGTAATTGCTGTTTTATTAATCAATAGTTCACTTCGTTTATCGATACATTCCAATCGTTTTATCATCAAAACCATGCAGATGGTTGGTGCTACAAAAGCGTTTATTCGTAAACCGTTTGTAATGCGAAGCGTAAAACTTGGAATGCTTGGTGCTGGTTTGGCAATTGTTGCTTTAATCGCACTTTTAATTTATGTAGACACGAATTTCCCAGGTTTAGGAATTCTAGAAGACAAAGCTTTAACTGGTTTAGTTTTGGTTGCCGTTTTCGGATTAGGAGTTTTAATTACTTGGGTAAGCACGCATTTTGCCACACAACGTTTCTTGAATTTAAGAACTGACGATCTATATTAATTTTTAGTCCCGAGGCTTCGGGAGCTGATTTTAGATTTTAGATTGAAATAAATTGCCCTCGCTTTGCTCAGGGATAAAAAAAATAAAAATGAAAAACAATAAAGAAGAACAACAAGTTCAAAAACAAGAATTTCTTTTTGACGGAATTAATTATAAAATCCTATTAATCGGAATTGCGGTTATAGCACTTGGATTTGTTTTAATGTCTGGCGGAGGAAGTACAGATCCTAATGTTTTTAACGAAGAAATTTTTAGCTTTAGACGTATTCGTTTAGCTCCGACTACTGTTTTAATCGGTTTCGGAATCACGATTTATTCTATATTCAAAAAATCTAAATAGACTTACTTAGACATCTTAGACAAATTAGATCTTTAGATTATATTTTTCTAAAAAATCTAAGAGTCTAAAAATCTAAGCAGTCTAAAAAATCTAATTTAAATGAACACATTACAAGCTATTGTTCTTGCCATTATTGAAGGAATTACAGAGTTTTTGCCTGTTTCTTCAACAGGTCATATGATTATTGCCTCTTCATTTTTCGGAATCGCACACGACGATTTCACTAAACTTTTTACCATTGTAATTCAGCTTGGCGCGATACTTTCGGTTGTCATTTTATACTTCAAACGTTTCTTTCAAACTTTTGATTTTTACTTTAAACTTCTTGTCGCTTTTATTCCTGCGGTTGTTTTAGGATTATTGTTAAGTGACTTTATTGACGGTTTACTTGAAAATCCAGTAACTGTCGCGGTCTCACTTTTAATCGGAGGAATTATTTTATTGAAAGTTGACGAATGGTTTAATAATCCAAATACAGCTGGAACTTCTCAGGAAATCAGTTATTTGCAAGCTTTCAAAATTGGATTATTTCAATGTATTGCCATGATTCCTGGAGTTTCTCGAAGTGGCGCCAGTATCGTTGGGGGAATGTCTCAAAAATTATCAAGAACTACTGCAGCAGAATTTTCATTTTTCTTAGCCGTTCCAACGATGTTGGGAGCAACTGCAAAAAAATGCTACGATTATTATAAAGATGGATTCGAATTATCTCACGACCAAATAAACATGTTAGTTATTGGAAATATTGTTGCTTTTGTTGTGGCTCTTTTAGCAATAAAGACGTTCATCGGATTTTTAACTAAAAACGGATTCAAAGTTTTTGGTTATTACCGAATTATTGCCGGAATCATTTTATTATTGATTCACTTTTTCATTCATCCGCTTACTATTATATAATGACACCCGAAGAATATTTAGAAGGTCAGGTTTTATTGATTGACAAACCTTTAAAATGGAGTTCATTTCAAGCTGTCAATAAATTAAAATACCTTTTAATTAATAAAGTTGGACTTCCAAAAAAGTTCAAAATTGGCCACGCAGGAACTTTAGATCCTTTAGCGACTGGGCTTTTATTAATTTGTACAGGAAAATTCACTAAAAGAATTGCTGAACTTCAAGGTCAGGCAAAAGAATATACGGGAACTTTTTATATCGGTGCTACTACTCCATCGTACGATTTAGAAACCGAAATCGATCAAAATTTCCCAACAGATCATATTAATGAAGATCTGATTCATGAAACGGTAAAACAATTCTTAGGCGAAATCGATCAGAAACCACCGATTTTTTCTGCTATCAAAAAAGATGGCGTTCGTTTGTATGAACATGCCCGCGCAGGCGAAACTGTAGAAATTGCCAGCAGAAAAACAACCATTCACGAATTTGAAATTACAAGAATCGAATTACCTGAAGTAGATTTTAGAGTAGTTTGTTCTAAAGGAACTTACATTCGTTCTCTAGCTTTTGATTTTGGAAAAGCAATGAATTCTGGCTCGCATTTAACCGTTTTACGCCGAACTAAAATTGGCGATTACGATGTAAAAAATGCAATCGACATTACTTTATTTGAAGAAGAACTCCTGAAAAAATAAAAAATCGTATATGAAGAGAATTTTACTGACTATTGCATTTATTACCTTTTTTAATTCATTTATACATAGTCAGGCAACTAAATTCACATACGCACAATTTGACTTTGCTGTTTCTATAACGGGAAACCCTAACAATAACGATTCCTATTACGATACAGAATCAACATCCTCAAATGCTTTTTTTGTCCCGAATGGTTTAGGTTCGAAGATTGGATATGGAGTTCACTACAAAAAATGGCTGACATTAGGCATACACAGTGGTATTGACTGGAAGTGGGATGATAAACTTGTTGCTGTGCCAGTGTTTTTAAATCTTGGTATAAGTCCAAAAGTAGGTCCCGAAACGCGAGTTATGCTGCAGGTCGGTTACGGAAAAGGGTTTGCGATAGGACGAGGCGATTTAAATGGAGTGTACAAAAAAATAAAACTCGGAATTGGTTCGGATGATTTTATCCTTTTTGCAGAAATCAGTGATTATGACTTTGCACTTCACAATGAAAAAAGCATTGGCAATATTTCTTTTGGAATAACGCTTCAAGATTTTTTTTATTACACATCTACAGCTGACTAATATCTGTTATAAAAAAAGCACATTACTTTTTTTATTTAGGTAATGTGCCAGGCTCTTTATAAACAAGTAATACTATTTCATTCTTGTCTAAATTCAATAGTGAGGCACATTCTTTCCTCCAAATAAATATTGAGAGAAGAAATCATAAAACCTTTCGAATAACTTTTTCATAATAGTGTATTTTAATTGTTAAACATTAAATAAACACCAATAAAAAGAGTAAATCTGAAAGTTATAATAGATGTGGGATTAGTTTTACTAAGTTACAAAATTCTATCGAAGTCAAAAATATTTTAAGATAATTTTATTAACAAAGAATCTGTTTATCAGCACGTTAATCCGATTAAAGACGATTATATTTAATATTATCCATAATTTCGACCAATTCTTCCTGAACTGAAATTCCTTTATCTGCCAGGTACCATAACTGCAAATCGGTTTTTATTTTTTCATCAATTGCCCCTACTTCCCTTTTATGTTTGGCCATTAATTCGGTTGCGCCTTTAGGTCTTGGTCCCCAATCGGCACGCACGATTCCAGCTTCTTTACAAATAACAATAATTTTCGGAATTGCCCTTCCTCCATTTGTCAAATACTGGCTCATCAAATCGTCGTTTTCATCGCGCAAAGCAATTCTTAAATCGATTCTTTTATTAGAAGCCAAAGCCATTTTATGTAAAATAGGAAGAATCTGCGCTGCATCTCCGCACCAGCCTTCTGAAAGTACCAGCCAGATGTAATGATTATCTAGATTTTGAAGTTTTTCTGAAACAGATTCTGAAATGTGTATCGTTTTTTCCAGCCTATTCATTCTGGCTTCATTCAATTTGGAATAATTGGTAAGACTTTCAGATTGTTCATTTCCGGTTGATTTTCCTTCCGTCAATAAATCAGTTACTAATTTTCTGTATTCAGCATAAGAATGACTATTGAATAGTGCTTTGGCTACGATGCTTTTCATATTTTGTTAGTTTTTTGGTTCTATAAAAATACAAATTTTAGAAAGACGGAGAAATGACATTTGTCACATTTAAAATAAATAGCCTGAAATGGTGTTTCATATCTAAATTTGCTGCAAGAATTAATTTTTTGCAAACATTATTTTTAAAAATCAGAATATGTCTATATTTGCACAAATTAACGCAACACACACATGAAATATAAAAGAATTCTTCTTAAACTTAGCGGCGAAGCCCTAATGGGTGATTTACAATACGGTATTGACCCGAAAAGATTAGGCGAATATGCTGATGAAATCAAGCAGATTCACGACAAAGGAGTAGAAATTGCAATTGTTATTGGAGGAGGAAATATATTTAGAGGCGTTGCCGGAGCGAGCGCAGGAATGGACAGAGTGCAAGGAGATTATATGGGAATGCTTGCAACTGTTATTAACGGAATGGCTTTGCAAGGCGCTCTTGAAGATAAAGGAATGAAAACGCGTTTGCAGACAGCGCTAAAAATGGAATCTATTGCAGAACCATACATTAAAAGGAGAGCTGACCGTCACCTTGAAAAAGGAAGAATCGTAATTTTTGGTGCTGGAACTGGAAATCCATATTTTACAACGGATACAGCTGCAGTTTTAAGAGGTATCGAAATTAATGCTGATGTCATCCTTAAAGGAACTCGTGTTGATGGCGTTTACGATTCTGATCCAGAGAAAAATGCTTCTGCAGTGAAATTTGATTTTATCTCATTTGATGATGTAATCAAAAAAGGATTAAATGTAATGGATACAACTGCCTTTACTTTAAGCCAGGAAAATAAACTGCCAATCGTTGTTTTTGATATGAATAAAATCGGAAACCTTTTGAAAATCTGTGAAGGCGAAAATATCGGAACTGTAGTAAGTATCTAGACTGGCTTAGATTGTTAGAATTTTAGACTTATAAATTTCTTTACAATCATTAAGACAATCTAAAAAAAGAAAATAATATTAGTTAGTAAATTAGAAGAAAGCATTTTTATAGTCTAAAAATATAATCTTCTATCCCGTCCCGAAGTTTCGGGATCGGACAAAAAAATCTAAACAAAATGACTGAAGAAATAGACTTTATTTTAGAAAGTACTGAGGAATCAATGAATGGTACTATTGCACACTTAGAGAAAGAATTTCTTAATATTCGTGCAGGGAAAGCTTCTCCAGCTATGCTTGGAGGTGTTTTTGTAGATTATTACGGATCTGCAACACCACTTTCTCAAGTATCTAAAATCAGTGTTCCAGATGCTAGAACAATTACCTTACAGCCATTTGAAAAAAATATGCTGCAAGCAATTGAGAAAGCTATTATGATCGCCAACATTGGTTTTAACCCTATGAATAATGGTGATATGGTAATTATTAGCGTACCGCCTTTAACAGAAGAGCGTCGTCGCGATTTAGCCAAACAAGCAAAATCTGAAGCTGAAGATGCTAAAATCGGTATTAGAAACTCTCGTAAAGATGCTAATACAGATATCAAAAAATTAGAGAAAGAAGGAACTTCTGAAGACATCTGTAAATCTGCAGAAGAAGAAGTTCAGAACTTAACAAACTCTTTTATCAAGAAAATTGATGAGTTATTGGTTGCAAAAGAAGCTGAAATCATGAAGGTGTAACCCTCAGATTGAGATAAAATTAAAAATCCGTTTGGTTTATTGTACCAGACGGATTTTTTTATTGCTATTTTTGCATACGAAAATTAAATCCTTTTCGTTTTTGAAACTATACCATTCTGTATGAAGCTATTTTGTTTTTTGACTTTGTTTTTTACGCTGACTCTTCAAGCGCAAATTCAAATAAACGGAATCGTAACCGATTCAAACAACAAACCTCTTCCGTTTGCCACCATTACTACCTCAGAAAACAATAACACGATTACAGATGTTGACGGAAAATTTATTTTTAAAATTAGCACTTCTGCAACAACCCTAACGGTTTCCTATATTGGCTTTCAAACCAAAACAATTGCATTGCTCAACAGCAAAACGTATTATGCCGTTACGCTTTTACAGCAAGCAGATGATTTAAAAGAGGTTGTGGTTTCTAATGAAAACCCCGCTCTTACCCTAATTAAAAAAGTTATTGCCAATAAATCAGCAAACGATCCGCAGAAAAAGCTCAATAATTTTGAATATAAAACCTATAACAAACTTATTGTAACCGCTAATCCGGATTCGATTGACGGACGTATTGATACTTCGGCCGCCTATAAAGACTTAAAAAAGAAAATCACCAATATCGATTCATCCAATTATAAGTTTAAAGAAATCGTAAGCAAACAGCATTTATTTCAGACGGAAAAAGTTTCTCAATATCAGTTTGGAAACAATAAACTGAAAGAAACCGTTTTGGGAACAAAAATCGCAGGTTTCAAACAGCCAATTTATGAAGTTCTGGCTTTCAACCTTCAATCTATTTCGATTTACGATTCTAATTACGAATTATTCGAAACCAAATACGAAAATCCGATTTCGAAAAATGCGCCTTCCAACTACAATTATAAACTGTTAGATACTGTTAGCATAAAAGGCCGCGACACGTATATGATTTATTTCAAAAACAAATCAACACACAGAACTTCTGGATTGGAAGGGGTTTTATATATCGATAAAGAAAATTTTGCTGTCGCGAAAGCCGTAATGCGCATAAAAGGCGTTTTGGATATTAGTGGGATTCATGAGTTTGAATATTTTCCGAAAGAAAAAATATGGTTTCAGAGCAATACCACTTTTAAAATCGTAAAAGGTAAAAATGACGATGATATTCGAATTTTAGGAGGCACGATTCAGTTTGATGGAGATATTGAGGAAAATTTCGAACCAAGAAAAAAAGCAGCTTCAGATTTTACGTATCTGCTTTCTGAAAGTAACAGTTTTGATGTTCGTGTAAACACTGACAACCCGATAAAAGATCCTTCCCTTTATATCGAAATCAAGGACGATGCTGCCAAAAAACCAGAAAGTTTCTGGGAAGCCTACCGAAAGGAAAATCTTGATTTAAAAAGCCAAAAAACCTATTTACTGTTAGATAGTCTTTCTATTCGAAATCGAATTGAAAAACGCTTAGGAATTGGCCGAAAAATCATTAATGGTTTCTACCCGATTGGTCCAGTCGATTTAGATTTGAAGAAAATCATAAGTTATAATAATTATGAAGGTTTCCGATTAGGACTTGGCGGTATTACAAACGATCGTTTTTCTAAAAATTTCCGTCTTGAAAGCTATACCGCTTACGGAACGAAAGATGGGGTTTTTAAATACAGTGCTGGAGGTGGAGTTTTATTAGACAAACACACCAATACTTGGCTAAATGCCTACTATGCAGATGATGTCCGCGAAATAGCGAGTACTGTATTTGCGGTTGACAAACGCGTTTTCAAAATTTACGATCCACGTCCGATCAACATTAGTACATTTTATGAATATATAGGATGGCGCGCGAATGTTCAAACCAAATTAATTCCGAAAACCGAAGCTGTTTTAGAACTTTCAAGAAATAATATTGAACCAAAATTTGATTATCTCTATAACCTAAACGGAAAATTATATTCGAATTATATCATGACCACGGCAATGCTTTCTATTGTATGGGCGCCTTTCAGCAATTATATGCAGACTCCGACAGGAAGAACTGAAAGCGATAAAAAATTCCCGAGATTTACTTTTCAGTACACCCAGTCTCTGCCGAATGTTTTTGATAACGATTTTACTTTTAGCAAAATAGATTTTAAGGCCGAATATGAAAAACAGTATTTAAACCGTCAGAAAACAAGTTTGCTTTTACAGGCAGGTTATGCCATGGGCGATGTACCTATTACGCATTTGTACAACACGGCTCCAAATAATTTAACAAAAGAAACTGTTTTTCAGCGTATTACTTTTGCAGGAAGAAATGCTTTTGAAACGATGTATTTTAACGAATTCTTCTCGAGTCAATATTTAATGTTTCAAATTAAGCATGGTTTTGACCGAATTAGAATTATGAAAAAAGTTCGTCCATCATTGGTTTTGGTTACCCGAATGGCTTGGGGAAGCATGGAAAATCCAGAACAGCATGTTGGTCCAGCCTATAAAACGCTTGATAAAGGTTTTTTTGAATCGGGAATTGAACTGAACAGGATTTTTAAAGGTATCGGTTTAGGCGGATTCTACAGATATGGACCGAATCAGTTAATGAGATTAGAAGACAATATTGCGGTCAAGATTTCTTATATGCTTGATTTGGGACTTTAAAAATTTTAAATTCCAATAAAAAAAAATTCAAATTCAAATCTTATAAACTGGAAAATCTCAAATTCCATTTTTTTTTCGCCACGAATTCACGAATTTATCTGCTTAAACTAGGCAAAAATTTTACTGATGAATTTCACATTTTCACAAAGTTAATCTTCCTGAATTTGTGCAATTTATTGGACAAGACCGCGCAAAGAAAATCATTAAAATTCGTGAATTCGTGGCAAAAAAAAATCCCACCTTCCAATAAGGTTTGGAATTTGGGATTTAAATATTTGAACTTCCCTTTGGAATTTGGGAATTTAAAATTTTGGAATTTAAAAACTTTATGGTTTAAGAATCAAAACCGATGGCGAATTATTCAGCCAGATACTTTGAGATTCTATCAATTTTTTCCAGCTGTCTAAACTGATGATCATTAAATTTTGGCTTTCTAAAAATTCTTTCTTTAGCGTTCTGTCATTCATAATCATGATATGGTTCGGCGCAATCTGCTCGATAGAACGAATTGTTTCCTGAATTTCTCTCGTATTTTTCACTTCTCCGCCAGCATCTAAAACGGTAACTTGAGAACCATTATTATTGATTAATTTTTTAGCATATTCAATTAAAAAGGCATCTTCCTTCGTAAAAACAGGCATAAAAATCTGGTTTACTTCTTCTAAATCTTTATCGATAAAAATACCAACTGGCATCTTCGCTTTCGTAATAATATGTCTTGTTCTCTCATCAAACGGATTGTTTTCAAATAAACCTTCTTTTCCTGTAAACTTATCAATCAAACGATCTGGATTTACAATTCTGGTTGTGAATCCAAGAATTTTGCCCAATAAAGTGCCATCAAAAATAGATTGTCCTAAACCAACCAATAATAAATCATATTCGCCATGATTTGCTGTATCAATAATATCCGAATCAATATCACTCGAAACTTTGAACAAGCTTTGCAAATTTTGATCTAACAATTGCGATTCTTCTACTAATGGCCCGATCATTTTTCGCTCATGTTCTTTTACATCAAAAGAATGTATTTCTGTACTCAAAGAAATATGCATGGCCGTTACAACCGAATTATCGACTTGTTTTTTTACAAGGCTGTTAGCGATTTTGAGTAATTTTTTCCCTTTTTCTGGAGTAGCAAATGAAAGCAGAATCTTGAATTTACTTTTACTTCCAATTTCTTCTGGAATGGCTGTTTCTTTATCTTTAAAAATAAATCCGATAAAATCTAAAGCTGGACCTGTCATAAAAGTTGTTACCAACGCCATAATTACCATCATGGTAAAAATTTCTGTCGATAACACTCCAAGATCGTAACCTATATTTAAAACCACCAATTCCATTAAACCTCTCGTGTTCATCAAAGCGCCAATCGCCAAACTGTCTTTCCAGTTTTGACCCATAAATTTCGCTGCCAAAGCACTTCCGAAAAATTTACCAACTACGGCAACCAAAATAATTAGACCCGTAATTTTCCATAATTCAGGATCATTCAATAATCCAATTTGTGTACGCAAACCGGTAAACACGAAGAATAAGGGCAAAAGAACAATAATCGAAACATCTTCAACTTTTTCTATAAATATGTTTCTGAATTTATTGTTTTCTGGCATAATTGCGCCAGCCAAAAAAGCGCCGAACAAAGCGTGAATTCCAATTAACTCAGAGGCATAAGCAGAAATTAAAAGTGTGATAAAGAAAATAGCAACAACTGGTTTGTTTAAACTTTCGCGTGTTGCATTTAAATCTCCTACTCTTTTTAAGAATGGACGAACAATTTTCAGCATGATAATGACATACAAAATTGCCATTCCGATTACATACAACGAACTTGCCAGCGAACCCGCTTTAACAATCGCAATAACAACGGCCAAAATACACCAAGCCGTAATATCGTCTGCCGCAGCGCAAGTAATCGCAATAGTTCCTAGTTTCGTTTTCTGCATACCGCGTTCCTGAACAATTCTAGCCAAAACTGGAAAGGCCGTAATACTCATGGCAATTCCCATAAATAATCCGAAAGAAGAAAACTCAACTCCTAACGGAGCATACGTTTCATAAATAAAAAAAGCCAATGATAACCCCAAAGCAAACGGAATTACGATACTCGCGTGGCTGATTACAACGGCATCATGCGCTTTGTTTTTTAGCACTTTCAAATCCAATTCCATTCCGATAACAAACATGAAAAGAATTAAACCAATTTGGCTTAAGAACTGTAAATTTCCTAAAGATGCTGCTGGGAATAATGCTGCTGAAAACTCAGGAAAATACATTCCGACTAAAGAAGGTCCTAACACAATTCCGGCAATCATTTCGCCAATTACTGACGGCTGTCCAATTTTTCTAAAAAACCATCCAAACAAACGAGCAACTAAAATGATGGTTACAATCTGCGCCAATAAAATGGCCAAAGGATGCTGCAAATTTTCGATCATCGAATGAAGAAAGTCTTTCCAATGATTGCTTTCAACACTTCTCTTCACAATATTACGTCCCACTTCTAATGTGGCTCCTTTTGAAATGACCCAATATATTAGCGCTGTAAAACCGCCAATAACTGTTACATAGAATAGAGAGTTCCTAATGTTATTCATAAACTCGTTCTTTAGATTTAATTAACGCAAATATCAGCACTGTGAAATTAGTGAAAAAGTAATTCACTTGTTAATTTCAATCGTATGTAACAAGTCGGGAAAAAACTGTAATAAGTTTTAGAGTTTTACTTTTTTTAAGAAGTCGGCACGGTAAGTTTCGCTTAAGATTAAAGTAGTGTTTTTATTGTTTTCTTCTAAATGATGCAAAACAATTTCGTTATGATTAAAGAATTTTATTGCTTTTACAGCTACAATTTCTTTTTTATTAATTCGGCAAAAATCGGTATCTGGCAATTCGTTTAAAAGTGTGTCGAATTTTACATTTTTCAAATTCAAAAAACTCCCGTCCGTTAACAAAACCGTTTTGTCACGACTATCGCTGGCAGCGGTTTTTATATATTGAATTTTATTAAAATACAGCAGCGTTTTTCCTTTATCAGTATTCATCTGAATGAATTTTTTATCTGAATTTGATTTTTCGAAACGTTCAAAAGCTTTTGTAATTGCTTTTTGCAAACGTTCCAATTTTACAGGTTTTGTAATATAATCTACGGCATCAATATTAAATGCTTCGGCCGCATATTCTTTATAAGCCGTACAAAAAATCACTAATTTGTCCTGAAGTTTTTCAGCAAGATGCAGTCCGTCAATTCCCGGCATTTCAATGTCCGAAATCAGCAGATCAAAATCTAAGTCAGGAATATCAGACAATAATTTTTCAGGATTATTAAATGTTTTTACGATTTCCAGTTCTGGGATTTGTTCGCAAAGCATTTTCAGGTACGTTAATCCTGGAAGTTCATCGTCCAGAAGCAAGCATTTCAGTTTTGTATTCAAGTAAATCAATTTTTAGATGGGCAATATAAACATCGTTTTCTATAAACCTTTCGAGTTTGAAATTATTCTTATAAATAATGCGAAGACGATGTTCGAAAGTGGCGTGGCCAAAACCGCTTCGTTCTTTTTTTAATACTTTTTTATCGGAGATTTTATTGGAAACCGTCATGAAAAAAGCATTGTTTTTAAATTCAAAAACCACCGAAATAAAAGCATCGGCACTTTGAAGATCGGCATGTTTGAATGCATTTTCAATTAAATCAATCGAAATTAAAGGCGCCAGCAAAGGCTGATCGTACAGCTTGTCTTCTTCGTTGATATTCGTCTTCACTTTCAGTTCAAAAAGCGGACTGATTTTGATTTTATTGATTTCTATTAAATTCAATGCAAAATCAATTTCTTCTTTAGCCGTTACAAACTTTTTTTTGCTTTCGTATAAAATATAATCCAAGACATTGGCCAATTTATCCAAAGCAAAATAAGTCTGATAGGCATGCGACTGAATCGAATTTAGAATATTCTTAAACAAATGCGGATTTAATTTTGACTCTAAATTCTCTAATTGCAAGTCGTTTACTTTTGCTTCAAGAGCATAAAAACTTTCCTCTGCATTCTCTTTTGCCTTTTTGGACTGCATTAACTGATACACCATAATGCCGATAATGACAATTAAAAGTAAAAGAATTGCCAAGAAAATAAAAGTTGTAGTAGTATTTTGTTGCATCGTTGCTTGTCTATTTTTTAGTCCAAATTACAATAACCGTTTTTTATTGTAAAATTAATTGCAAATATGGCAAAAGCAGATGACTAAACAGAAAAAAGCAAATAAATTATCCTATTTTTAAAGATGTTGAATATTGTGTTAACATAAAGTAAAATAGAACAGAATATTTATGATTTCGAGCACTTTTCACTACATTTGCATCCATTTTTTAAAGATGTTATGAAAAACGCTATTAAAGTTGGATTTTGGGAAAAATTGGCCCGAATCATACTTAAAAACCGAATTACAATTCTGGTTATACTTTCTGCCCTAACCCTTTTCTTCGGTTATCAGTGGAAAAATCTTGCTATGACTTATACAGAAGCCAACTTGCTTCCGAAAGACCATATTGCCAACAAAGATTACCAAAAATTCCTTGATAAATTTGGTGAGGAAGGAAATCTTATTGTTATTGGCTTTAAAGACCCAAAATTCTTTACTCCAAAAAACTACGCAGCCTGGAATGAATTGATGACAGGTTTGAAAAAATCTAAAGAAGTGGATTTGGTTGTTTCTTTGAATGATTTAAAAAAACTGGAAAAAGATACCGTTAACGAAAAATTTGTCTTATCTCCTTTTATCGATCAAAGCAAAGTTTTAGATCCTGCTTATTTAAAAAATGTGCAGCACGAGTTATTTAACAACTTGCCTTTTTATGAAGGTCTTTTGTTCAACAAAGAAAGCGGAAGTATTCGCTCTGCGATTTACATCAACAAAAATTTGGTTAATACTGCGAATAGAAAGACTTTTATTCTTGAAAATCTGGTTCCGAAGATCAATAAATTCGAAAAAACAACTGGAATTGACTTGAAAGTTTCGGGAATGCCGTACATCAGAACGATCAATGCGGACAACATGAAGGGCGAAATCGGACTTTTCATTGGAGCTTCTTTATTGACGGTTTCATTGATTTTCTTTTTCTTTTTCCGTTCGTTTAGAGCTACATTTATTTCGATTTGTATTTTAATTGTCGGCGTAACTTGGTCATTCGGAACACTGGGATTATTCGGTTATAAAATCACGATTTTAACGGCTATTATTCCGCCGCTGATTATCGTAATTGGAATTACAAACTGTATTTTCCTGATTAATAAATACCAGCAGGAAATTAAAATTCACAACAATCAGGCGAAAGCTTTACAGCGCGTTATTTCAAAAATTGGACATTCGACTTTCATGACCAATTTAACGGCTGCAATTGGTTTCGCAACTTTAATGATTACAGGAAATGAATTACTGTTTGAATTTGGTTTGGTAACTTCTATCAACGTGCTTTCTGTTTATACTTTGACACTTTTTATCGTGCCGATTATTTACAGTTTTATGCCATTGCCAAAAGCGAAACACTTATATCACTTAGACAAAACTTATATTTCGACGCTTCTAAATACCGTTACAACTATCGTAAAAGGCAAAAAGACAATTGTTTATTGTATTTATGCTGTTCTATTTCTTGTGAGTTTGAATGGAGTGAGACAAATAAAAGTTTCGGGAAGTTTGATTGGTGAAATGCCAAAAAGTGCTTCTTTCTTTAAAGATATTTTATTTTACGAAAAAGAATTCAACGGAGTAATGCCTCTTGAAATTATGGTGGACACCAAAAAGAAAAAAGGTGTTATGAAGGCTTCGACAATTCGTAAAATGGATGAATTGCAGAGTACGATTGCTGAAATTCCAGAATTGGCAAAACCAGTTTCTGTGGTAAATTTAGTGAAATATTCTAAACAGGCTTTCTACAACGGAAACCCAGAATATTACCAATTGCCGACTTCGCAAGAGCAGACTTTTATTTTGAGTTATGCTAAAAATGCGACTAAAAACAGCAAAGAAAATTTAATGAAAGCTTATGTTGATTCGACTGGGCAATATGCTAGAATCACGACTTTCATGAAAGATATTGGGACAGATGAAATGGCGAAAGTGGAAGGAAAACTTCGCAAAAAAATCGATGAAATTTTCCCGAAAGACCGTTTTGAAGTTACGATTACAGGAAAAGCATTGGTTTTCCAGAAAGGAACAACTTATTTGGCACACAACTTAATCGAATCGTTGCTTTTTGCAATTGCAACTATTGCATTTTTGATGCTGTATTTATTCCGTTCTTTCAAAATGGTATTGGCTTCTTTGATTACGAATATTTTACCGCTTTGCATCACTTCTGGTTTAATGGGTTATTTCGGAATTCCGTTAAAACCTTCAACGATTTTGGTATTCAGTATCGCTTTCGGAATTTCCGTTGATAATGCGATTCAGTTTATGGCGAAATACAAAGACGAATTGACTCAAAATAAAGGAAAAGTAAAAAAATCTGTTTTCAGCGCTTTAAGAGAAACTGGAGTAAGTACTTTCTATACTTCTATCGTTTTGATTTTAGGTTTTGCGACTTTCACTTTATCAAGTTTCAGCGGAACGATTGCTTTAGGAGGATTAATTTCTTGTACTTTGGTTTTTGCGATGTTTGCTAATTTGGTTGTATTGCCTTCTTTGGTTTTAACTTTCGAGAAGAAAAAGACGAAGAAAGAGGAATTGGAGAATTTGGAGAAGTAGAGTTTTTTTGCCACGAATTTCATGAATTGACGCGAATTAAAAATATGAAGAAAAGTGTAATAATTCTTATCTTATTAATTCTCTTCAATGTAAATTGTTATGCAGAAGGACAAGCTGGATTAGGCCAATTTATCAACTTTATACAGCTTTTATTTATTTGCTTATGGATTTTTACATTTACAATAATTGGAGGAACGATTGTGAAATTCATTTTACAGAAAAACAAGCTTTTAATAAAAAACCAAACCCTTAAAGCTTTTTTTATTTCATTCTTGATAACAATTTTGGCAATGCTTTTTTTTGATGCCTTTTCTTTTTCTTAATGAAATAATATGCCAGCTCTAAAAAAGTCTGTCATTTCGACGAAGGAGAAATCTCCGCAAGTAGCTCCGCACAGTAATTATAACTTTGTCGAGTTTCTTACGAAGATTTCTCCTTCGTCGAAATGACAAAAATGGGCATAAAAACAAAAAGCGAAGTAAAAAAATACTCCTTTTGAAACCAAATCCCCTAGCCCCGATAGAAGCGGCATCCTTTTTCTTGCTCCTTTAGCAAGAAAAAGATATAGCGGATAGCGGGAAACAGCTTCAAAAATTAATTAATATCGTTTATATTTGCAATTCGATATAAAAAACACTGGTTTTATTAAATCTAAAATCTCCCGAAGTTTCGGGACTAAAATCTAAAATTAAAATGAAACACACAAAAGTTAGAGACTTATTAAACAGTACGACGACGTTACAGGAAGTGAATGCAAAAGGTTGGGTGAGAACTTTTAGAAATAATCAGTTCATCGCTCTTAATGACGGTTCTACAATTAATAATATTCAATGTGTTGTTGATTTTGAAAATACACCAGAAGAAACTTTAAAAAGAATCACGACTGGAGCTGCGGTTTCTGTAATTGGAACTTTAGTTGAAAGTAAAGGTGCGGGTCAGAAATATGAAATTCAGGTAAACAAACTTGAAATCCTTGGAGATTCTGATGCTGAGAAATTCCCAATGCAGCCTAAAAAACACTCTTTAGAATTTTTACGTGAAAATGCTCACTTGCGCGTACGCACAAATGCTTTTGGTGCGATTATGCGTGTACGCTCGGTATTGTCTTATGCAGTTCACAGCTATTTCCAGCAAAAAGGTTTCGTGTATGTAAATACGCCAATTATCACTGGAGCTGATGCTGAAGGTGCTGGAGAAATGTTCCAAGTAACTTCTTTGCCACTTGACAATCTTCCTAAAAATGAAGAAGGAAACATCGATTTCAAAAAAGATTTCTTTGGAAAACATACGAACTTAACGGTTTCTGGGCAATTAGAAGGTGAAACTTTTGCAATGGCTTTGGGTCAGATTTATACTTTTGGGCCAACATTTAGAGCAGAAAACTCAAATACTTCTCGTCACTTGGCAGAATTCTGGATGATCGAGCCTGAAGTTGCTTTCAACGACCTTGATGACAACATGGATTTGGCTGAAGATTTTATTCAGTATGTAATTAAATATGCTTTAGACAACTGTCAAGATGATTTGAAATTCTTAGAAGGAAGACTTTTAGAAGAAGAAAAATCAAAACCACAAGCAGAAAGAAGCGAAATGGCGTTGTTGGAAAAACTAAACTTCGTTTTAGAAAACAACTTCAAACGTGTTTCTTATACTGAGGCGATCGACATTTTAAGAGATTCAACTCCAAATAAAAAGAAGAAATTCCAATACCTTATCACAGAATGGGGAGCTGATTTACAGTCAGAACACGAGCGTTATTTAGTGGAAAAACACTTTAAATGCCCAGTAATTTTATACGATTACCCAGCAAACATTAAAGCGTTTTATATGCGCTTGAACGACAACACAGAACCAGGAAGAGAAACTGTTCGCGCAATGGATATTCTTTTCCCTGGAATTGGAGAAATCGTTGGAGGTTCTGAAAGAGAAGAGCGTTACGATGTTCTAGTTCAAAAAATGGAAGCACTTGGAATTGACAAAGAAGAATTATACTGGTACTTAGATACAAGAAGATTCGGTTCTGCAACACACGCAGGTTTCGGTTTAGGATTTGAACGTTTGGTATTGTTTGTAACAGGAATGACAAACATTAGAGACGTAATTCCTTTCCCAAGAACTCCTGGTAGCGCAGAATTTTAAAAATATGTTTAATCGGTTAATCGTTCATTCGGTTAACCGATTTTCACGAAACGACGATTTAACGATTAAACAAATAAACGATTAAACATTAATGCTAAAGCAATTTTTAAATTTAAAATTATCCCAAAAATTATCTCCACAGCAAATTCAGCTGATGAAGTTAATTCAATTGCCTACGCAAGCTTTTGAACAACGTTTATTAGAAGAAATGAACGAAAATCCGGCGCTTGAAGCTGGAAAAGAAGAAGAATACGAAGCTGACGAATATGCTAATGACGACTACGACGATTATGATGATAACGAATCGGACAGAATCGAAGCAGACGACATTAACATTGACGAATACTTAAGCGACGACGATACGCCGGATTACAAAACTCAGGTGAACAATTACAGCGATGACGAGGAACGCGAAACGCCTTTTGCAGCTCCGATTAGTTTTCATCAGGATTTAATTAATCAGTTGAATACTTTTATTTTGAATGATGAAGAGCGCGAAATCGCTGAATTCTTAGTTGGAAGTATTGATGACATGGGTTACATCCGCAGAAGCATTCCAGACATTGTGGACGATATGGCTTTTACTCAGGGAATTTATACTGATGAAGCAATGGTCGAAAAAATGATGACGGTAATTCATGAGCTGGAACCTTCGGGAGTTGGGGCTCGTGATTTGCAAGAATGTTTGTTGCTTCAATTAAAACACAAAACGCCAACTGAATATGTTGATTTAGCAATTGACATTATCGAAAATCAGTTTGATGCTTTTACGAAGAAACATTACGATAAATTATTACAGAAATACAGCGTTTCGAACGAACAGCTTAAAAAAGCAATTCACGAAATTGAACGTTTGAATCCGAAACCAGGCGGTTCTTTTACAGGAAACAACAAAGTAACAGAGAATATCGTTCCAGACTTTGCCATCAGAATTGTAGACGGCGAGTTAGAACTGACTCTAAACGGACGTAATGCTCCTTCTCTGCACGTTTCTAAAGATTATCAGGAAATGATGCAAACTTATAAAGAGTCTCGTGATAAATCGACTGCTCAGAAAGATGCAGTTCAGTTTATCAAACAAAAACTAGATTCTGCTAAATGGTTTATCGATGCGATCAGACAGCGTCAGGAAACACTTTTTGTAACCATGAATGCGATTATGCATTATCAAGAAGAATATTTCTTAGACGGCGACGAAACCAAACTAAAGCCAATGATCTTAAAAGACATTGCAGATATGGTTGGTTTGGATATTTCGACGATTTCGCGTGTGGCTAACAGCAAATATGTTGAAACGCCATATGGCACGAAACTTATAAAAGAATTCTTCTCTGAAGCAATGAAAAACGATCAGGGAGAAGATGTTTCAACTCTTGAAATCAAAAAAATTCTTCAAAACACAATTGAGGAAGAAGATAAGAGAAAACCGCTTCCTGACGATCAATTGGCTGAAATCTTAAAAGAAAAAGGCTATCCAATTGCGAGAAGAACGATTGCAAAATACCGAGAACAGCTTGATATTCCCGTAGCGAGAATGAGAAAGAAGATATAGTTTTTTTTTAAACCATATAAGAAATATAAGTTCATTTAAATAAGAAAGGCGACAAATTTATCGCCTTTCTTGTTATTTGTCATTCCGTTAGGAATGTTGGGTCGGTAGAAAAAACAATTTAAGTTGTGATTATACGTTCCATAGGAACGTATGATAAAATTTGATTCCGAAAATCAGGTGTCCCTACAGAACACAACGCAAAATCCTAATATTTTTTTAGCTACCGACCCGACATTCCTAACGGAATGATTTATATTTTTTAAAAAACAAAACCCTACAGATTTTTGAAATCTGTAGGGTTTATTTTTTAATACCAATAAGATTAATTTTATTTATATTGATCTGGCTGTAACTTCACATCAAATAAAAACACTTTCTTTTTATCGCTGTAATGATAAATTAACTCGTAATCATTATCTCTAAAAACCTTTAATCCTGGATTTGCTTTTGCAGTGCTTATAAGACTTTTTTGAATTTCTTCTTTTATCACATTTACCTCAGCAGTTTCTTTTGAAACATTCAATAAAGTCAAATTGTATTGAACTACTCTTTCTTCCGGAAGACTAACACTATCTAGCCTCATTCCTTCCTGAATATTCAACGGACAGCTTTTATTGTATTTTGCGACTAATTCTACCACTTCAGTATTTACTTCATCTGCCTTTTCACCAAGATAAAATTGAAAATATACCACTAAAGCCACGGCAATTGCAATCAATATCAACAATAAAATATTCTGTTTTCTCATACTTTGTATTTTTATAAAAGGCTTTTATAAATGGAATTAAATTTATTTTTCCTGATTCTTTTTCATTGCATTAAAATACGCTGCACGGCTAAGTGGCTCGTATTCTTCGGTTTCGCCAAGCATGACCAATTTATCGCTGGCCGTTTTTCTAAAACTATAATTGGCCAAGTTTCCTGTACGCGTACAAACAGCATGAACTTTCGTTACATATTCGGCAGTTGCCATAAGTCCTGGCATTGGTCCAAACGGATTTCCTTTAAAATCCATATCCAAACCAGCAACAATGACACGAATTCCCTGATTTGCCAAATCGTTGCAGACTGTAATAATTTCATCATCAAAAAACTGAGCTTCATCAATACCAATTACATCACATCCTTGCGCTAAAATCAAAATGTTAGCCGCTGCAGGAACGGGTGTAGAACGAATTTCATTGGCATCATGAGACACGACCATTTCGTCATGATAACGGGTATCAATAGCGGGTTTGAAAATTTCGACTCTTTGTTTGGCAAATTGGGCGCGCTTTAATCTTCGGATCAGCTCTTCGGTTTTACCCGAAAACATTGATCCACAAATAACTTCAATCCAACCAAATTGTTCTTTGTGATTTACTGTATTTTCGAGAAACATTTTGTATTTTTCTACCTTTAAAAATGAATAGTTTTTATTACTTTGTACTGGCAATAAATTGATGTAAAAATGTGCTGTTTTACATTTTTTCAAAAGTAGAAAATTTTTATCAAACCTTAAATTCGCGAAAGCGTATTAACAGAAATAAAAAATTATCTTTTGAATTTCCCTGACAATAGAGACATTCAGACATCAAATACACTAAAATACCTTATTCACTATAATTTTCAACAGTTATGAAAAAAAAATTGGAAGCTGATTTAATCAGCATTGCACATCGAATTTTAAAACTTAAAAACAAATCCGATATCAATCAATTGTACCTTGAAACTCAGAAATTATACGAGAAATTAGCGGTATTAAAATTTGTTGAGGAGAATTTCGATTCTGCAAAACCAACAATCGGACAAAGCGATATTGCTTCTGAATTGGAAACTATTTTCGAAAAAGGAGAAGAAACTATTCCTGCAATAATTGAAAATGAAGCTCCGACTCCAGAAAAAGTAATCGAACTTGAAGAATCTTACGAATCTGAAATTTCAGAAGAAAAACCAGCAGAAGTTGTTGAAACTGCTGAACCAATCGTTGAAGAAATTCCTGAACCAATTGCATTTGAAGCTGAACAAGTAATTGAAGAAACTGCTGAACCAATTGCTGCTGAAGTTGAAGAACCAGTAGCAAAAGAAATCGCTGAACCAATAGTTGCTGAAATTATAGAACCTGAGTCTAAAAAAGAAATTGAAAAAGCTGAAGAAACAAAGAGCGAAATTGACGAACTTTCTTTTACAACTGTTAGTGAATTAAAACCAATTCCAGATTTCAAGCCTGCATTCGAATTAGAAACAGAAGAAATAAAAGAGGAAATAAAAGAAGAACCAAAAACTGTAGCGCCTTCAATTCCAACAATACAATTTGAAGATTTTGGATTTAACTATGCTGATGCGCAATTTGTAAAAGTTGAGAATGTTGAAGCTCCTCCTGCAAAAACACCTTCGATTAGTGATTTTAAAGAAGAAAATAATAAGGAAGAAAAAATTGAAGCAAAAAAAGTAGAAACCGCAACTCTTGAAACTCCTGCGCAAGCAAAACCAGTAAGTTTGAACGAAAAACTGGCAAGAGGTTTTCATATTGATTTGAATGACAGAATTGCTTTTACTAAAAATCTTTTTGGCAACAGCACTGAAGATTACAGCCGTGTTTTAAACCAATTATTGACTTTTGATTCTTATGCTGAAGTAAAAGATTTTATTGAAAACATGGTAAAACCAGATTATAACAACTGGGAAGGAAAAGACGATTACGCAGAACGTTTTATGGGAATTATCGAGAAAAAATTCTTGTAAAAATATAGAACACAGATTACACGAATTAGCACAAATTTTTCTTTGTGCAATTTTTAAAGTTTTAGAATTAGTGCCAATTCGTGAAATTCGTGTTAAAAACATTAAACTAAATTATGTCAAAATTATATATCGTTCCAACGCCAATTGGCAATCTTGAAGACATGACTTTTAGAGCCATTCGGGTTTTGAAAGAAGTCGATTTGATTTTGGCGGAAGACACACGCACAAGCGGAAAACTGTTAAAGCATTTTGAAATTGGCACGCACATGCACAGCCATCACATGCACAACGAACATAAAACTACAGAAAATTTAATTGCACGTTTGAAAGCTGGCGAAACTATCGCTTTGATTTCAGATGCGGGAACTCCAGCCATTTCAGATCCTGGATTTTTATTGACTCGTGCTTGCGTTGAAAATAAAATCGAGGTTGAATGTCTTCCTGGCGCAACAGCTTTTGTTCCCGCTCTAGTAAATAGCGGACTCCCAAATGACAAATTTGTTTTCGAAGGGTTTCTTCCTGATAAAAAAGGACGCCAGACTCGCTTTTTAGCTTTAGCCGAAGAAACTAGAACAATGATTTTATACGTTTCTCCACATAAACTCGTTAAAACTTTAAGCGAATTTGTTCAGTATTTTGGAGAAGACAGACAAGTTTGTGTTTCGCGAGAATTATCAAAATTGCACGAAGAAAACGTCCGCGGAACCGCCAAAGAAGTTTTAGCCCATTTTGAGAAAACAGCCCCAAGAGGAGAAATCGTCGTAGTTGTTGCAGGTAAAACAATAGAGAAAGAAGCTAAAAAAAGTAAATATTCAAAAGACGAAGAAGAATAAATAATTATTTCAGCCACTCCCGATAGCTATCGGGATTAAATGATTATCACAGATTAATTAAAAAGTTCGCCACGAATTCCACCAATTTCACTAATTCAATTCGTGTTAATTCGTGTAATTCGTGGCAAAAAAAACAAACCCATATTATGAGCATTCAATCCTTTTTAGAAAAAGTAAAACAAACTCCAACCCAAATCACATTTCCTGAAACTATTGCAGTAATTGAAGAAAACTACAACTTTACTCCAACAGCATTTCAAAACGGAACACAGCATAACGCAGCAGGCGAAAATTCAGGTTCTTGTAAATTGTTTTCTTTCGCAAAATTGCAAAACCTAAGTAAAGAAGAAACATTAGCTTGTTTTGGCGCTTTTTATTTTGAAGAAGT
>Ga0209281_1000231_pt1 | contig 117695 bp, 83 predicted proteins | sample MedtruBG_FD_187514 | JGI IMG/M metagenome (GOLD analysis project Ga0209281, IMG submission 187514) | Root nodule microbial communities of legume samples collected from California, USA - Medicago truncatula BG (SPAdes) (version 2) | ecosystem: Host-associated > Plants > Roots > Nodule | place...
ATTTTTCTTTAAATTCATCATTTGAATCACCTCATAAAATAAATGCTAGATTTATTTTGTGCAGACTTATCGAATAATATAAATCTGCTTTAACAAACAATGAATTTTATTAATTAGAACATATATATATCAATTTTTTTAGAAAATTAAATATATATCTTTATTTTGTAGCTACTTTAGTTAAATTTTCAGCTACTGAAGCAATAAATGCATCGTTTTAATTTCAAAATAACACCTTTATTTTTTTAATATTCTATAGTAAACCTTCTTCCTTTAAAAATTCAATAGCAACATCTTTCGGTTCTTTTCTTAACTCATCTACTTGATAATTTAATTCACTCATTACATCATCAGTTATCAACTCTCCTACTTCCTCAATAATCGGTACTATTTCTGGATATTGCTCTATTACTTCAGAACGTACAAGTGGAATTGCATAATAAGGAGGGAAAAATTGTTTATCATCTTTTAAAACTTTTAAATCATATTTCTTCAATAATCCATCTGTTGAAAATGCATCTACAACATCACTTTCATCATTCATTAAAGCAGTATATTTAGGACTTCCATCTATTCCAATAGTATCTTTAAATTCAAAGTTATATTTCTCTGCCAACCCAATTAGCCCATCTTGTCTATTAAGGAATTCTAATGATGTAGTTGCTGTAAGCTGATTGGCTACTTTGGCAAGATCACTTATTAATTCTAAATTATATTTTTTAGCTGTTTCCTTTTTTACAGCCAAAGTATAGGTATTATTAAATTCCATTTGCTTTAATACTTCTATATTAAACCGCTCTTTAAAATCTTTTTTTACGGTATTATAAACTTCTTCTACATCAGATATTGGTGGATATTTTAACATATCTCCATAAGCCGTCCCACTATAATCAACCCACATATCAATTTCACCTGATTTTAAAGCTGAAAAACATACTTGAGTTCCACCTAGTGCAAACTTTCTATCTACAGAAATGTCAGTTTTACTTTCTATAAGCTCTGATAATATGTTTCCTAAAATCTCTTGTTCAGTAAAGTCCTTACTAGCAATAGTAATTGTTTTTTTATTACTAGCACCTTGCGTTACTCCAGTGATTGCAAATATAGCAATTAATAAACAACCTGTAACTGTCAAAATTCCTTTTTGCAATTTTCTCGTCTTAATCTTTGATACGCTACTTTTATTATTTACTTTTTGCAAACTTATTGGTGTAACTAATTTCTCAACTATTCCAAATAAGCCATCTACTAATAATGCCAATATACAAGATGGAATTGCTCCCCCTAGAATTTGATAAGTATTAACAGTTCTTATTCCAGAAAAAACTAAATATCCTAGTCCTCCACCACCAATAAATGCTGCCATTGTCATAAGTCCCACTGCCGTGACTGCAGAAATCCTAATTCCTGACATAATAACTGGCAATGCTAATGGAATTTGTATTTTAATTAAAACTTGAAATTTAGTAAGACCTATACCTCTTGCTGCCTCTAACATTTGAGAATTTATGCTGTCAATTCCTGCAACTGTATTTTTTATAATTGGTAAAAGTGAATATAACACTACCATTACAATCGCAGGGGTTGTACCTATTCCTAAAAAAGGTATTGTAAAGCCCAATAGTGCCATACTCGGAATTGCCTGCACAATGCTAGCTGCTCCCAAAACTGGCTTATTTAATTTTTTTATATAGCTTATAAGTATTCCTAGTGGCATACCAATTAAAATAGCTATCCCTACGGATAATGCTGTAAGTTTTACATGTTCAAATAATAATGTAATTATTTGATCTTTTACTTCAAACAAATAACTAAATAATCCATTCATATCATTCTACCTCCTCAGTATCTAAAAACTGTCCGCTGAGCGTCGTAACTAAACTACTTTTTGTAATTATTCCATTTAATACGCCATTATCATCAATAACTGGAACTTGTGATATTTTATTTTTCTTTACAAGTTCAAGAATATCGATTATTGTATCTTCAGGACTTACCTTTACAAAATTGTAATTCATTATTTCTTCTACCAGAATATTTCTATCCATTTTGTTTTGTATTTGCTTTGCTGTAACAATTCCTAAAAGATAATTTGATTTATCAATTACCATTAAGCTATCAACCTTTGAGCTTCTCATTTTTTCCATACATCTTAATAATGATGCGTTTTTCAAACAAGTAACTGGATTCTCAATCATAATATCCTTAGCTCGTATGAATTCTGGTGAAGACCATATTCTGTTTTTACCTATAAATTCACTGACGAAATCATTATATGGATTTTTAAGAATGTTTTCTGGAGTATCATATTGAATAATTTCTCCTTCACTCATTATACAAATCTTATCTGCTATTTTTATTGCTTCATTCATATCATGGGTTACAAATACAATAGTTCTTTTTAATTTATCTTGCAGATCAATCAATTCATCTTGAAGTTGTACACGTGTTATAGGGTCAAGTGCACTAAAAGGCTCATCCATTAAAATTATTTGAGGATTTGTTGCAAAAGCCCTTGCAACTCCAATTCGTTGTTGCTGTCCTCCACTTAATTCAGTGGGATAACGATCTAGATATTCCTCATTACTTAATCCAACCATTTCCATAAGTTCATAAGTTCTCTTTTTTATACTTTCTCTAGGTATTTTTTTAATATTAGGAATTAATTCGATATTTTCTCTAACTGTCATATGTGGAAATAATCCTGTTTGCTGAATTACATAACCAATATTACGTCTTAATTCTATAACATCTTTAGTTCCAATATCTTCTCCATTAATTAAGATTTGACCTGATGATGGACTTATAAGTCTATTTATCATTTTTAAAGTAGTTGTCTTGCCACATCCACTCTCCCCTATAATTGCAATTAATTCTCCTTTATTTATATTAAAAGATATATCTTTTAATATAGTTTTATTTTTAAAGTCTTTCCGTATTTTTTTAAATTCTATCATTAAAATACCTCCTCTACACTAACAACTTGTTTTTATAATTAAGTTGTTACTTTTTCTATTCAAAGTAACAACCTTATTGTATCATTAAGTTGTTACTTCTGTCAAAATTAACTTTATCTGATATCTTTTTATACTAAATTTAATGTTACATTTTCATATTATATATGAGCAAAATAGAGTAGGATACCATTCCAATTTCTTAAATTCTTTTTAGAAATTGAAACAATATCCTACTCTATTCAGCTGTTTATTTCTACCATGAATTATTTTAAACTCATGGATATAGAAATTTATTTACACGCTCATAACAGTTTTCATCACCTACAAAATAAAAAATATCATTTTCATGCAAAATTGCGTATGGACCTGGCGACATTTCAAGACACCCATTCCTTTTAATACATATGATTGTTGCAGATGTATTATGCCAAAAATTTATTTCAGCCACTGTTTTTTCTATGTATGGTGTTTCTTTGGATATAAGTATTTCAAATGGCATAAACGGATTTATAGATTTAAATCTATCCGTCTTATCAATTAACTCAAATAAATGATCTTTCAAATAATCATTTTCCTTTTTTTGACGCTCTAAGCTATTTAATATATCATTCCTTAAATCATTTACCGTTTTAATATCATCATATTGCCTAACAAATTTAATTGCATTTTCAGTGGATTTTATAATTACTCCGCTTCCTTTAGTCGTATCCACAATATCCATATCTGATAATATACAAATAGCTCTTCTCGCTGTTTCGGATGAGACACCATACTGACTAGCTAGCACTGAGCGTGCATATATCTTTTCTCCTACTTCATAATGTCCATTTACTATTTTAGAAGCAATATCCGTAGCAATCTGTTGATAAACTGGACTTACTATTTTTATTTTTTTCTCCATTATAACTTCTACCCTTTTATTAGAATTATGTTTAAATATTTTTATTTAATCTTTACATGTATTTTATCACAATTCCTTTATTTCTTCTATTAATATTTTAAGTCTCTATTAGAATACAGTTTTACAACAGAGGCAAAAATTTATTTCACTAAAATCAATATTTACATGTGCAGCTATTTTATGATAATTATGCCATTCTAGTATCGTTGAATTTAGTTTTTCAACATTATATACTTGAGGTTTATTTTTGATTTTATCTATTTAGTTTCTATACTTTTCAATATATCTTACTTTTGGCCTTATCATATATTCTACTATTTATTACATAACCTTTTCTTTTTTTACGGCTTTGATTTTAAATCCTAAATAAAAAAATCATATAGTATTTTCTATAAATCATCCTTTTCTTTACATCTTTTTCTTTTTACTCAATTCTTTAGTTTCTTTATTAAATATCTTCCTAAATTCTTCTCCATCATATTCAATATCATCTATCTTCTTTATAGACATAGCACCCATTAAACTATTTGTTATAATCACTTCATCTGATTCTTTTAGTTCTTCTAAAGTAATACTTCTTTCTTGAACTTTAAACTCTTCCATAATTCTTTTTCTTATTATTCCATTTAATAATCCATCTTCCACCTTAGGAGTAAATATATATTTATTCTTCACAATAAATATATTCGCACAACTTGTTTCAGTAACATATCCATTTTCATTTAAAAATATAACATCATCATAACCTATTTTCTTAGCATTTTCTTTTTCAATTAAGTTTTCCACATAGCAGGTAGATTTAATATAACACAGCCTTGAAGTGCTGTTTCTTAGTACTTTAGAAATAGTCAGCTTCATTCCTCTATTATAATCTTCTTCTTTGTAAGGAATATCCCTTTGTGTAATTATAATATTTAATGGAGTAACTGTTATTTTAACGCCTTTATTTTTTATGGATAACTTATCTAAATATTCTCTTAATATTTCTTCTTCTAAAGGTAATAATCCTATTTCTAACATAGATGCCTTAAGTCGTTCTAAATGTTCATTTAAAAAGACAGGTCCATCTTTCCATAGAATTGTTTCAAACACCCCTCTTCCAAAGAATAACCCTTCATCCATGCGAATTTTATCTTCCCCATAAATTATCGATCTCATTACAATACCCCCATTAAAGCTTTAGCTTTATCTATTGTTTCAAACCATTCTGCTTCTTCAATAGATTCCCAAGTGATTCCGCCTCCAACACCTACATATGCCTTATTATCCTTTTTGACAATAGTTCGAATAACTATATTAAAATCACTATTCCCTCTTAAATCAAAATATCCTATAGAACCTGTATAAATATTTCTCTTTAATTTTTCAAGTTCTTCTATTATTTCCATTGCCCTTATTTTGGGTGCTCCTGTAATAGAACCCCCTGGGAAACATTCTCTTATACATTTTACAGAAGATACATTTTCTTTTAATTTCCCTTCTATTGTTGCTACAAGATGAAATACAGTTTCATATTCTTCTAATTTAAATAACTCTGTGACCTTTACTGTATTCACCTTACAGACTTTACTTAAATCATTTCTTTCTAAATCTACAATCATTAAGAGTTCTGATTTATCTTTCTCTGAATTAATTAATTCATTTTTATTTCTTTCATCTTCTTCTAGATTTTTCCCTCTAGGTCTAGTTCCTTTAATTGGTCTAGTTTGAACTAATCCATCAGTAATTGATAAAAATCTTTCTGGTGAAGAACTAATAATTTGAAACTCTTTAAAATTCATATATGCTGAAAAGGGTGCTTTATTAATTTTTCTTAATTTCCCATATATTTTGAAAGGATCTTCATTATTATCACACCATATTCTTCTTGTCATATTTGCTATATATACATCACCATTTCTAATGTAGTCTTTAAGGCTAGATATTGATTTTTCATATTCCGCTTTATTAAAATTAGAAAAGAATTTATTGTTTGAAGTTTCCACTTTTATTTCTGACTCTTCATTATAATCCTTTAAACGCATTTCTATCTTTGATATACTTTTTTCAGCCTCTTCAATTTGTCCTGCTGATGTTATGTACGTTTTCTTATTCTGCACGTCAAATATAATTAAATTATCAAAGAAAATAAATATGCTATCTGGAATACTAAAATCCTCCTCAGAATTATCTGGCAGATCTTCTATCATCCTTCCTATATCATAGGAAAAATACCCAATAGCACCACTTATAAACGGAATATCATTATCAAAATTAATTTTATATTCTTCTAGGAGTTTTTCTAATTTTTCAAAAGGATCAACATCTTTATATTCTTCATTATCAATTAATACATTTCTTCCTTTAGAACTAAACTTTTTATATGGATTTAATCCAATAAAAGAATATTTTGATAATAATTTATCTTTTTTTGAACTATCTAAAAAAATACTATTTATTTGATTTTCAAAAAGACTATATGTATAAAATGGATCATAATATGTAGCTAATTCTTTTATCTGAAAATCAATCATTTTTATACCTCTTGCATTCTTCAATAAAATTTTCTAAAATCTTATGTCCTTCTTCTGTTAGTTCTGCTTCTGGATGAAATTGAACTCCATATATAGGCAGTTTTTTATGCTTAATTCCCATAATTACATTATCTAAAGATTCTGCTGTAATTTCTAAATCTTTAGGAAGAGTCTCTTTATCAACGATTAAGGAGTGATATCTAGTCACTTTAACAGGACTCTTCACATTATAAAATAAACCATCATTATTATGTGTTACTTCACTTATTTTTCCATGCATTGGTTTTTCCCCTTTTATAATTTCACTGCCAAAATAATGTCCTATACATTGATGCCCTAAGCATATTCCAAATATTGGTATCTTCCCTTTGAATTTATCAATTATATCTAAGCTTAACCCTGCTTCTTTAGGATTTTTAGGACCAGGCGAAATAATTATGCCTAGATATTTATTCACATCTATAATGTTCATATTTATCTTATCATTTCTAACTACTTCTACCTGCTGCCCAATCTCCTCAAAATATCTAACAAGGTTATATACAAATGAATCATAATTATCTATCATTAGTAACATTAAATCATTCCTTTTAACTTTATACTTATTAACTCAATATGAAGTACTCTTTCATATCATAACATTCATATTAACATAAATATTATATAAAAAATAGATTTCTTAATGTAATATCATTATCTATAATAAATCAATTTTTAATTTGTTTATAAATGAAATCTGGATCTTGAGAAGAGTATTAGTTACGTCTAATATAAAGTTATAATTAATTAGATAAATGCTATTGCAAATTTTCCATTTTTATATTAATAAAATTTATTAATATTATTTTTTTCACTTTCTGGCAGCCATTCAATAAGACGTGCTGAAGCTACTGGTAATTTCCATCTACTACATAAAATTCTGTTTTATAACCCTCAAAATTTTCTATCATATCAAATTTGTGGATCATATTATTAAGTACTTTCTCTGGTACACTTCTATCCCTAATTCCATTTCTGGAGATTAACTCATCATAAGGAGCTTCTATATAAATAAACTTCACTCTAGCTCCATAAGATGAAAATAATTTACATAACTTTGTCCTAGTTTCACCTATAATATTAGTTGCATTCCATACAAAAGGCTTCTTTATTCTTAAATATTCTTTTGCTATTTCCTTTGCAATCATTGCAACCTTACTTGAATCTTCTTTAGGTGATAGCTTAAATTCTTCTCTTATATTATCTAAAGAAATTACATACATATGGCTTAAATTTTCTTCTATATACGTATCTTTTCCTGATAGAGGTAGTCCCACCATGACTATAACATCAAAAATTGTAATATCAAAAACTTCATCACCATGCCATAAATTTTTATTATTAAAATACTTAAATCTTGTATAATCATTACTAAATAACTTTTTGGAATAAAAACATCCTATTTCATTGGCATATTCCTTAAAATATTCTATCTTATTTAAAAGTTCTCCTTTATCACAACATTCTCTACCTAACAAATCAACTTTTGATAAAAGGTATAGTAGTTTCATATCTAAACATTCACTAGTCTTTATTAAATTATATTCTACATCATCTTTATCCATAAAATTTAATGGCAATCCATGATATTTTATTAATGCTGCTATTTGTTCTCTTGTTTCAAAACTAATGTTAAATTTCTTTTGATATTCTTTATAACATATCTCTCTAAAAGCTTTTGCTCCTCTAACGGCATGTTTAGGAGATATTATTTCTCCATTTTCTATCTTAGTACAAGTTAGCTTACCTATATCATGAAATAAAGCAGAAAGATATAAGATCACCTTTTGTTTATTATCAAGTTCTTGCCACTCATTTAAATTTATAAGTTGGCTACATGTATTTTTAGTATGTATATATACATTTCCTTCTCCATGATATTTAGGATTTTGAGTAACATTTTTAAAACTTTCAATAATTGAAAACTCTTCAACTACTTTATCAAAATCAAACTGTTTATTAAGTATGTTTTGAAATAAATCAATTTTCAAAATTCACACCTCTTCTCCAGATGAAAATAAATCTACATTACTCTTAAGCTTATTGGGAATAATAGGTCTATTTACCCAATGAGTTTCAGAATCTAAAATTGTATTAAGAAAGGAATTTCTTACATATTTAAATCTCTCTATAACCTCATTATCATTTTCAACTTTAATATATATTCCTTCCATTAAGTTTGAAACATCTGTTTGTTTCCTTGCAAGCTCATATGATAAATTTAATTCTTCACATTGCTTTTTTAGAACTTCTTCGCAATTTTCAGACTTAAAGTTAGATTGACTTAAAAAGAAAGTTAACTCTTTTAAAGTACTTAGTTTTCCTTCATAAAGTACAAAAACAGAAGTTATAAAATTATGATTTTTAAGCATTTCCTTTCTCTTTTTAGTACTTAGAAACTTATTTTCCACCTTATCATAAATATCAAATTCCATAAAATAATGAGTAAGTTCATCATAAAAAACAGTGTGTTTTGCATATAGCCATTCTCCGTACATTATATATCGCTTTCCTAATATCTCTTTAAACTTCTGTTTATTACTATTTGCCCACATTTTAAATAGCGAAAATTGTTTTTCTCCATATCCACCATTAAGAAAATGACCTCTACTTTGCAAAAGTAAATTTCCATCTTCATCAAAACTAATTCCAGAGTTTGCACCATCTACTTTTTCTTCTAACACTATATATTTATCTTTTATAAAACTAAACTTAACACTTTTAAAATCCTCATCACCAGTTTGAAGCCTAGATCCTTCAATATGATGAGTTCTTGGGTATTTATATATTCTGTCCATATTATCTCTTCTTTCTTAATTTACTATTTATTTTGCATTCTTTAATAAGCCTGAATATTTCAGCTTGCAAATTATTAGTTTTCTATTTTATGAACAATATTTAATACAGCTTTTCATTTTTTCACAAAATAAAAAGTGCTGTGAATTTTAACTTTTCACAACACAAATAAACTAAAAAAGATATTCTTTTTCAGAAAATTACTATGCTATAAAAAATATATTCTAATCAAAATCAGAGCACATTAAATAAAAGTTTTTTTCTTATAAAAAACTCTCATTATAAATGATTTAAAAGCTCTTATATTTATATCAAATTATTATGACATAAACGGCTACCTTAATATTTCGGTATAACCTATTAGAATATAAAAATTACATAGTACTCTTCCTCTCAAAATTTATAATTATAATATAGCATTGTAATTATATAATGTCAAATTTATCCTAAAACATAGTCCTCGTTTTAATATTGAAGCCTTATTCCTACAATCCAATCTAAATCTTCATAAATAGCACTTTTATAAGCTATAGCAAATCACAATTATCTTTTTCTACAATTTCACTTATATTGTTAAATTCATCTTTATATTCAAACAACTCATCATCATAAACAGGTGATAAAGAAATTTATGATAGCAAAAAAGATAGTGAAAAATTTGATTTTATGTATTATTCTCCACTATCTCATGTATATGGATATTTGAAAACCTAATTTAAATAACCATATTATATAAAGTTGTTAAGTTTATAAATAAAATGACAATTACTTCATCTATTGAATTAGAATTCTATTACTTTCACTAATAGTTTGAGTTAATTTAGGCAAAGTAATTTGCAATTCTCCATTTTCAAATTTTGCCGAAATCTTTTCTCTATCAACATTTTCTACATGGAAGGTTCTTGAAACTTGCCCATAAGATCTTTCTCTTCTAATATAATTATCCTTTTCTTCATTAATTTCTTCATTTCTAGTTGCAGAAATAATTAATGTATTCTCCTTATACTCTAGATTGATGTCTTCCTTTTTCACACCTGGTAATTCTGCTGATACTAAATATTCATTTTGAGTTTCTTTTATATCAGCACTAAACTTTTGGTTATTTCCAAAAGCAAAGCTCATTGGTGAAAAGAAATCTTCATTGAAAAATCCATTAAATAAATCGTCAATTTTGCCTCCCTTCTTGTCTACTCCATTAGTTTTAAAAGGTATCAATCCAAACATAATAAGACCTCCTTTTTTTTTAATTATTGTTTTAATTTGTTGCTTTATTTTTATTTCCTTTTGCAATTAAATTATATTTCAAAGGTCAGATAAGGTCAAAATCCAAAAAAATTATTTTTGTATTATTTTTATAACTTTTAGACTAATTATTAGAAATTATCTCATTATTTCTAATTATTTCTTTGAATTTCTCAACATTTTAATTGTAATCACAAATAGCATCCAATCCTATTTAGATTGAATGCTATTATACTTATTTTATTTATTTTCCTTAAATCACAATTAATATTTTTATATTAATAAGTTCTCACAAAAACAACCTTTAAATAGTTACCTTCTGGGAACTTTTCTGTAACTGCAAAATCCATTGGAAGGCTATGTTCTTCTAAAATTTGATAATTCTTATTACATTCTTTAAACGCATCATCTATAAACTTCTTAAATTTATTCATATTAAAAGTAGCACAATTTGTAGAAGCTACAATTACACCTTCGTCTTCTGTTATATCTATTGCTGACTTCATCAAATCCTTATAGTCTTTTGCCGCACTAAATCTATTGTCTTTAGATGTTGCAAAACTTGGTGGATCAAGAATAACCACATCAAATTTTAATTCTTCTTTCTTTGCACGTTTAAAATAAAGGAATACATCTTCAACAATTATCTCATGCTTTGCAGAATCAATATTATTTATGGTGAAGTTTTCAGTTGTTTTTTCTAAACTTCTACTTGCTAAGTCAACACTTGTAGTAATGGCGCCACCTTTTGCTGCTGCCATAGAAAAAGCTCCAGTATAAGAAAAAGTATTTAACACTCTTTTCCCTCTAGAATATTTATCTCTAATGGATTTTCTTACTTCCTTTTGATCTAAAAATACGCCAACCATTGCACCATCATTTAAATAAATTGCAAAGTTAACTCCATTTTCTTTTACTACAAGAGGTTCTGGAGATTTTTTTCCACACATATAGCTATCTTCATCTACAACCATACCATTTTCTTCAAACCTCTTTTTTTCATATATCCCATCAAAAGATACTAAGGATTTTATAGCTTTAATTATGTTATCCTTGAACGCATACATTCCTTTACTATACCAAGTAATAAGATAGTATTCATTAAAATAGTCAATGGTAAGACCACCTATTCCATCACCTTCACCATTAAATACTCTAAAACAATTCGTATCTCTTGAATGATAAAGCTTTATTCTTTTAGAAAAAGCATTTCTAATTTTATCATAAAAGAATTTGTAATCTAAATTACTATTCTTACTGTTGCTTAAAATCCAACCACAACCTTTATTTTGGTTTCCATAATATCCTTTTCCTAAAAAAGCTTTTTTATCATCAATAAGGGTTATAACTTGACCTTCTTCTTTTAAAGCATTAGTGCTTTCCAAAGCTTCTTCAAGAATTAATGAATATCCATTTTTATATTTATTAATAAATTCCTTTTTTACTGTAATTATTGTTTCTTTCATATATATATGTACCTTCCTAAACAACTTATTGTATTAAATTCTAAATAATTATACCATAAATCTAAGATTGTTAATTACTAATTTGCAATTGCATCTTTTATCATGTCTACTATATATTCTTTTTGCTCCATACTTAACTCTGGGAAAACTGGTATTGCAAATGTCCTATGTGATAGATATTCAGCTACAACCATATCACCTTCCTTATGTCCAAGCTTTTCATAAGCCTTTTGTAAATGAATAGGAACTGGATAATAAACTCCCGTGCTTATTCCTCTTTCTTTAAGTTTATTAATTATTTCTTCTCTATTTTCAGATTGTACCACATACATATTATATACAGATTTACTTTCTGGTATTGAAAAAGGTAATGTTAAAGCCGTATCTTTCAATTTTTCATCATACAATTTTGCATTTTCTCTTCTTTTTTCATTCCAATTCTCTATATTAGGCAGCTTAACTCTTAAAATTGCTGCTTGAACTGCATCTAATCTTGTATTAAATCCAATTAAATAATTATAATATTTTAATGGATTATACACTGTATCATCATGACCTTCTGAAATCTTAATTTCTTCGTTTACTTTATTTAATAAATTATATGCTCTTTGCCCATTTTCTCCACTTCCATGAGTTCTAAGTGCTCTTGCAATAGTTGCTATGTTATCATCAGAGGTCGTTATAATTCCTCCATCACCTGCACAGCCAAGATTTTTAGTTGGGAAGAAAGAAAAACATCCTACATCTCCTATTGCACCAACTTTTTTTCCTTTATATTCCGCACCAACAGCTTGTGCAGCATCTTCTATAACTTTTAAATTATGCTTTTTAGCAATTGTCATTATCTCATCCATCTTTGCAGCCTGTCCAAATATATGGACTACCATAATTGCCTTAGTCTTTTCAGTAATTTTCTCTTCTATTTTTAGTGGATCTATATTGTAAGTTTCCTTTTCCACATCAACAAAAACAGGATTTGCTCCTACTAAAGATATACTTTCTGCTGTAGAAAAAAAGGTAAATGGTGTAGTTATAACTTCATCTCCATCTCCAATACCACAAGCCATAAGTGCTAAAACCAAAGCATCTGTACCATTTCCAACCGATATAGCATGTTTAACATCTATATATTCAGCAAATTCCTTTTCAAATTCTATTACTTCTTTACCCATTATATAATTGGCAGATGAAAGGACTTCCATAACAGCCTTTCCTGCCTTTTCTTCAACTAATTTATATTGAGCTTTTAAATCAACTAATGGAATATTCATTTTTTCTATCTCCTTTAATTTTACCTTGTGGTTGTTTTACCATTAGGTTATTTTATTTTATAGATAACCACATTCCAAGTTATACTTATACATTGCATATATATTCAAAACTAGAAATAAGAAGGCTTGCTTTTGTGGAGTGTTACATCAAAATCTTCAGTAACCAGAACAAATGCATGCCCCTTTATTTCAGCGGGATATGATTTTTGCTATGGGTATCTATATATGAATTATTTCATCGCTTTAAACATACAAGTTTTTGTTGTTATTGATATGTCTCCATTTTTTTTAATATATTCTTCTAAATATTTTGTGAAATTTTTTTTCTTTTCACCAACAAGTATTGAAGTTCCTTGAATTGTTGATGCCTTATAAGAAACCACTGGTTCAGCCTGGTTTACTATTATTTTTCCTTCTAATATTTCTACCTCAACCTTATTAAAATGCTTTTTTAAAATTCCTTCACCATTTTCTAATTCAAACCTAGTGGAATATCCATTATTATCAATTCCAAGACTACTATCAAATTTTTCAACTAGTTTATTTAATTCTGCCATAGTCTCACATGAATTAGCACTTGCATAAAGAATTCCTCCAGTTTTCAAAACTCTCTGTATTTCTGATAAGGCTTTTTCTACATTTGGCGCAAAGTAAATCATATGCTCTGCAATCACTACATCAAAGGTATTATCTTCATATGGAATATTTTCTACATTTATTTCTTCATATTTGAATTTGTAATCTACTTCTTTTAATTTATCCTTTGCAATCTTCAGCATGCTTTTAGAAAAATCTGATAAAGTAATATCCAATGAATTGTCTATATTTTCTTTATTCTTAAGCCAAAACTTACCTGTACCGCACCCAAGTTCTAATACTCTTGCATAACTTTGAAAATTAATTTGATCAAAACACCATTTATCAAAATCAATCTTATTTATATTGTAACTATGTAAATTACTTCTAATATTCAAATTCTTATCACTTTTATATTGCTCTTTAACTCGACTTTCTATATTAGTTATCTTTATAATATCAATTAAATTATTAGCATCTAAAAAGCCATTTTTCTTTGCTGTATTTTTAGCTTTATTAAAAACGTCTATAACTGCATCAATATGCTTTTTCTTTTCTTCTAAAGCCTTTTTTTGGATGCTTATCATGTTCTCCAGATTTTCTCCGCTTTCATATAAAATATGACTTATTTCATTTAATGGTAATCCAATGAATTTTAAGGTTGTAATCTGTTGCAACTTTAAAAAATCATCTTCACAATAAATTCTATATCCTGCTTCAGTTTTCTCTGATGGCTTAAGAAGCCCTATTTTATCGTAATGAAGCAATGTTTTTACAGTTACTCCTGATCTTTTAGCAAATTCACCTATCTTCAAAATTATCCCTCCCATTAAATCAATTGTAATTCCTTACCCGAGGTCAGAGTCAACATTAATTTACAACAATGCTGTATTAACAATAAAATAAACCTTATGTGATTAAATATTTTTATTTAATCACATAAGGCGCACTTCCAAATCTGTGCCTTTAAATATTGAGCTATGTTTTAGAATAATGCTCATACTATTATAATTTTTAAGGGAAGCCATTTTCAAACTTCCCTTAATACATATTTTAAGACTACTTTCAAATTAGATTTCTTTATTCAAAAACAAACCAAACTCTTTTAATCAAAGCATCTTCTAATTCATATATTGCTACAGCCTTTACAATAGTATCTGTCTTTATTGTCGTTACATACTCGTGGTCAATTACTTTATTTCCAATTACCATGCGATTTTGAATCTCTGCATGTACTTTTAAAACTTGAAATCGATCACTATACTTTTCTCTTAAAGCCTCTTTACCTTCAAGCATAATTGAATTATCAATAAGATTATAAATTTTAATATCCTCATGATATGTTGATATAAAACCATCTAAATCATGATTATTATAAAAATCTAATTGCTGCCTAACTATCTCTTCTGGATTCATTTATAATAATTCCTTAATTACTTTTACTGTTTCTTCTGCTATATATGTTGCATCTTCTAATGATAATGTTGTATACACAGGAAGTGTAATTTCATTTTCATATTGTGCATAAGCATTTGGATAATCCTTTATATCATATCCAAGATTTTTGTAAAGTGTTAACATTGGAAGAGGCTTATAATGAACATTAGTTGCTATTCCCTTTTCTGCTAACTTTTGAATAACTGCATTTCTCTTTTCTTCATTAAATCCTTTTATTCTATAAAGATATAAATGGTATGATGTTTCAGTTCCATTATCGTCTTTTGTAACTGGAATTATTGAAAAATCTTCTTTTGATAATATATCACTGTATGTTTTAAAGATTTGTCTTCTTTTTTCTAACATATCTTCATATCTCTTAAGTTGAACTAGTCCAATTGCAGCGCCTATATCTGTTAAATTACATTTTAATCCATCATTTATAATATCATATTCCCAAGCTCCAGCCTTAAGTTTACTTAAAGCATCCTTTGATTGACCATGCATAGCAGTAAATCTCATATATTGAAGTAGGTTCTCATGACCTCTGAAGTTATTATCATTAAAAGTAACTGCTCCACCTTCACCCGTAGTTAAATTTTTAACTGCATGGAATGAAAATGAATGGAAGTCACATTGAGATCCCACAGGTTGACCTTTATATTTTGCACCAAAAGAATGGGCTGAATCACAAAGGATTATGATATCTTCTCTATTTTTATCCTTTAAAACTTTCTTTAATGCATCATAATCAAATGGTACTCCTGAAATATCTACTGGCATAATTACTTTTGTCTTATCTGTAATCTTTTCTGCAACCTTATCTATATCCATTTCAAAAGTATCTTTTTTAACATCTACGTATATAGGCTTAACTCCTCTATGTATCCCAACACTTGACGTTGCTGTATAAGTATAAGGAGTTGTTATAATTTCATCACCTTCCTTTATGTCAAATACCTTAAGTACTAATTCCATTGCAGCTGTAGCACTATTTAATGCTAATGCTTTATTAACCTTTAAGTAATCTTGTATTCCTTCTTCAAATTTTGCAAGTTGTGGTCCTGAAGTAATCCATCCTGATCTTAATACATTAGCTACTGCTTCTATTTCTTCTTCTGTTATATCAGGTGGTGAAAATGGTATCTTTCTCATATAATTCATTCCTCTCTTAATTAGGCCTATGCCTTAATACAAAACTTTTAATTTAAAGTAACATTGTCCAAATAATTAAGTTAAACTATCAAGTGAAACTTGATTCAGGTGGGGTTTGATCCCCATCTGAATCTTAGTTGAACTTATAACCTCAAGGGTCACAATGTCTAGGGTTGTGCCGCTGTTAGCTCCCACTTAAAGAATTGGGAGTGTTACAGCGGCTAGACATCAGATAACAAATTTGGATTACCTTTAATCTTATTATAAACTCCACCCTTAGGTTAGAGTCAAGATAAATTTAATATATACATTTAAACTATAAATTTATATAGAGTAAAGCACACAGATACAAATTTTATAGAAAAATCATTTTAGAACATATAATAAATACTTGAAACCAAACTGGATAACAGTAGCTAAATTTCACTGAAGAATTTAAATTATAACTATGAATTAAATAAACCATCTATTCTCATAATATGCTATAAAACAATTTTCTTCTGAGATTAGATGGTTTATTACTATAAATGACTATTACAATTATCTAATATTTCAAATACCTTATTACACTTCAACAATTACTGGTAAAATCATAGGCTTTCTCTTCATTTTTTCATATATGAAATTATCTAATTCTCTTCTTATTCCATTCTTTATTTCTGCCCATTGAGTTATGTCATTGTTCAAATATTTTTCTACAACGCTTGTAGCTATACTTCTAACTTCATCAATTAGTTCTTCGGAATTTCTAACATATACAAATCCTCTTGAAACTATATCTGGTCCTGATGTTATGATTTTATTTCTCCGGTCTATTGCTACTACTATTGTTATAATTCCATTTTCAGCTAAATTTTTTCTGTCTCTAAGCACCATATTTCCGACATCACCAACGCCCATTCCATCCACAAGTACTCTTCCAAATGGAGCTTTGCCTGTTATTTCACCTTTATTTCTTGATAATTCAAATATATCTCCCATTGCTAAAATAAATATATTACTTTCATCTATTCCCATACTTTGTGCAATTTTAGCATGTGTAAATAAATGTTTATATTCACCATGAATCGGGATAAAGAATTTAGGGTTTAATAATGTAATGATTAATCTAAGTTCTTGTTCACAAGCATGCCCTGAAACATGTATATCCTCTATTGCCTTATAAATTACATTAGCTCCCTTCACTATTAAATCATTTATTACATTTGATACTGCTTTTTCATTTCCTGGTATTGGAGATGCTGAAATAATAACCGTATCTCCCTTTTCTATTTGTATTTTTCTGTGTGTAGATGCTGCTATCCTTGTAAGTCCTGCCATTGATTCCCCTTGACTACCTGTTGTAACAATAGTTATCTTATCATTTGGATAATTTTTTATCTCATCTAAACTTATTATCATATCTTTTGGAATAAATAAATATCCAAGCTCCATAGCAACTTCTGATATGTTTTCCATACTTCGCCCACTAAAAGCTATTTTTCTATTATATTTTATAGAGCAATCACTAATCTGCTGAAGCCTATGAACATTTGATGCAAATGTAGATACTATAACTCTTCCAGTCGCCTTATTAAAAAGATTATCTAAAGTTTCACCTACTGTTTTCTCTGACATTGTATATCCTTTATGAAGAGAATTAGTGCTTTCAGACATTAAAAGCAATACTCCCTTCTTGCCTAGATGAGCATATCTTTGTAAATCCATAACTTTTTCATCTATTGGTGTAAAATCTACTTTAAAATCACCAGTATGAACAATAACTCCAAGTGGCGTATGTATTGCTATTGAGCAGCTATCAGGTATGCTGTGGTTATTTCTAATAAATTCAACTTTTATTTGGTCTAATGTTATTGTCTCACCAGGTTGAACTATATTTAAATCACAATCACTAAGTATATTATGCTCTTTTAATTTAATTTCAATTAATCCAAGTGTAAGTTTTGTACCATATACTGGCACATTAATTTGCTTTAATATATATGGTAATGAACCTATATGATCTTCATGTCCATGAGTAATAAAAAATCCTTTAACTTTATCTCTATTTTTTATTAAATATGTTACATCAGGAATTACAATATCAATTCCATAAAGATCTTCATCTGGAAAAGCCAGACCACAATCTATTACTATGATTTCTTCTTTATATTCAAATGCAGTCATATTCTTTCCGATTTCTTCTATTCCACCTAGTGGAATTATTTTTAGCGGACTTGTTTTAGATTTTATTTTTTTATTTCCTTTAATTTTTTCAATTTCATTATTATCCAAATTATCACCCCTTGTATTCGTATAATTTAATTATTTACAAATAACTTCAAATATATGAGTATTATTTGCAAATTTGTTCAAAAAAAGCACTGTCTCAAAATAGAAATCAAATTTCATATTTCATATTTATCACTATTACATTTTTAAATTCCTTTCTTATACTATAAATATATAAAAAGGAATTTAAAAATAAATGTAGAATTGATACTATATAACAAATAATATCAATATGTATTATTTAAATATAATTTGGAGGTGCAATTTATGAACGTTTTAGAATTTGCTATAAATATGGAGCTTGAAGGCGAAAAATATTATAACAAGCAAGCCGAAAACAATAATGATAATGGCTTAAAGAATATTTTTTTAATGCTCGCAAAAGATGAAAATGATCATGCTAAAATTTTACAAAACAAATCTAATAATCTACCATATGAATTAAATAATAATGAAACACTATCTGAAGCTAAAAATTTGTTTAAGGGAATTAAAGATTTAAAAAATGAAATCAAACAAACTCCTGAACAATTAGATTTGTATAGAGCAGCTCTTGAAAAAGAAAAAGAAAGTATACATCTTTATGAAAAATTGTTATCAGAAGCAAATGATGATAAATCTAGAGATTTATTTAAATTCCTAATAAATCAAGAAAAAGATCATTATACAACACTTGATGAATTAGTTTCACAATTAAATAAATGTAATGATTGGGTTGAATCCGCTGAATTTGGTGTAAGACCAGAGGATTAAAATATAAATAACTATTCATTATTAGAGTTATTTTATATTTGTTATAATAAATTGGTTAAGGCACATACAAAAAAAATACGGAGCTGTATCAAAATAAATTTGATACTCTAACCGATGAAAAAAGGGCTGTCGCAAAATGATTAAAATTTAATCAGGAGCGACGTTCCTTTTCGGTTCAATACAAAGAATCTCTAAATAATTGATATTTTATTTCAATCATTTAGAGATTCTTGTATTTTGGGATCCAATGCCTATTTTGAGCAATCCTAAGTTAGCATGATCACCTAATAGCGCAATATTAAGCAAACAGTATCAATTCCTTCTCAAAATATAAATCGTATCAATGACTTATTATTTTATTTCATATACTTCATATTAAATTAATCTACCTTATTGAAAATACATTGTTCTTAATTTATCTGCTATTTCTTTTTCACAACTTGATATTTGCTTTATTCCGTATCCAAGCAGCAATGGAGAACTACTGAATCTAGGCATAATCTTACATATAATTTTTTCTTTTAAGTGATAAAAAAATATATTAAAACTGTCACACTTTACAAAGTAGTTATTTAAAAGATAATGAACTACTTTTCTAAGATTATATGCAAGTTCATTTAACCCATATAAATCATCATTAATAATTATATTAAATTCAGTAAAACCATTAAATGGTCTGTGGGATAAATTCACTAAACATTGATAACTTTTATGAATTTCTATTCCTTCAAAATATTCATCGTTTATCTTTACTTTATAATCAATTTCATTAAGTCCTACTATTTGCATATGCGGATGCTTTAAGCTCCCACCAGAATTTGGCCCATGATTTTTGTAAAATATAACAGATGTATACTTACCGCTTGCTTCTATCTTCAACCAATGTTTAACACCAAATCTTATTAATTCTTCCATATGCTCTATGGAGTACTCTCCCATATCAGTATCGCAATTATAGGTTTCTATAAGAACTAATTGATAGGTATCTTTTATTGTTGGATACTTATTTTTTAGTAATATAAATGGTCCTTTTTTGTCAATAATATCTGTCAATTCCTCTCTATTGCAAAAAGGACATTTTTTTATATTTACTTTTTTAAACTCATTGGGTTTATCTTTATTAATCTCATTTAAAAATACTAAATATTTTTCTTTTTTCATTTGTATCACCAAAAGCCTTCCGTCAAAATCATTTTTTTATCAAAACATGTGCACTTTTTGAAGCAACAGTTATACTATCACCTGCTATAGCGTAAATTTCATCTACTCCCGCTCTTTCTTTATTAACAAGAACACTCCATCCGCATTCTTTTAAATCTATAAAAGCTTCTTCATCATTTGGATTAAATATTACAATTATAGTATTGCATAGATTTTTTCCACTTTTATCTTCTACTTTATACGCAACAACATTTTCTTTGTAAAAACTTTCTCCTCGTTCTAAAAATGTTAAATTCTTTTTTATTTCCTCACTTGAATTCATTCTAAATGCTTTATATTTTTTCCTTAATTTTATTAATCCCTTATAATAATTAACCACATCATTATATTCACCAACTCTGCTCCAATCCAAACTATTCACACTATCTGGAGCATTATAACTATCATGATTAAAACTTCCATCTTGATTTTTCTTAGTTCTTAAAAACTCTTCACCAGCTTGAAAAAATGGTATCCCTTGAGACGTTAAAACTATAGCTGCAGCTAATTTATTCATATTTTTACGTCTTTCTAGAGATGAATCTTCATTTGCCATATATAACTTATCCCATAATGTGTAGTTATCATGAGCTGAAATATAATTTATGCATTGATAAGGTTCATTTGCCCATGCCCAGCGTGAATATATTACTCTGTCATAATTAATACCCTCTTTTACAGTGGCTCCAACTATACAAAATTTAATACTTTCTTCGAGTCCTGTTCTTCCATTTACATATCCACGTTCATTTATATTAAATACGTGCCCCTTAACAGAATCTCTAGTATCATCACTAAATGCTGCAATTTGCATTTTTTCAAATTTCACAATATTATGTTTTACTGATGAATCATCACCTTGCAGTGGAGTCCATCCACCAGTCCAGCCTTCCCCATAAATTAATATAGATGGATCAATTTTATTTAGTTCTGATCTAATTTGCCTCATAGTTTCTATATCATGAAGCCCCATTAAATCAAATCTAAATCCATCTATATGATATTCCTCAGTCCAATAAATTACTGAATCAACAATAAGCTTCCTTACCATATATCTTTCCGAAGCTAACTCATTACCACAACCTGATCCATTTGAAAAATTACCATTAGAATCCTGACGATAATAATATCCAGGTACAGCTAAATTTAAGTTCGAATCATGACTTCTATAAGTATGGTTATAAACCATATCCATAACAACCCTTATCCCTGCTTTATGGAGGCTTTTAACCATTTCCTTAAATTCAGCAATTCTCTTATCTCCACTAAAAGGATCTGTAGAATATGATCCTTCTGGTGCAAAATAATTCTTTGGATCATATCCCCAATTATATTGAGCTACGTATGGATTACTTTCATCAACAGTTTCATAATCAAATGCTGGAAGTAAATGAACATGAGTTACTCCTAAATCTTTTAAATAATCTATTCCAGTCTTTGTGTATTTTCCTGATACAGTAGTATCTTGTTCACAAAATCCAACAAATTTTCCTCTTTTATCTGGCCTTATGCCTGAGTTTTCATTTATTGAAAAGTCTCTTACATGAACTTCATATAATATGGACCCTGTAGGACTACTTATTTCTGGTCTCTCATCTTTATCAAAATCTTTAGGATCAGTTGCTCTAAGATCAACTACCACTCCTCTATTTCCATTAACACCTAAAGCCTTAGCATAAGGATCTGTTACTTCTCTTTCATTTCCACTATTAGTGACTAAATAATTATAAAATTCACCTTTTAAATCACCCTTGACTTCTATGCTCCAAGTTCCTTGCAAGCCCCTGTTCATATCTAATATTTCTTCCGGAGCATTTGTATACACCTTTCCATCTTTTCCAAACAATGCTAGTCTAACATTATTGGCATTAGGTGCCCACAAAATAAATTTAGTACTCTCTTTTGAATACTCAATGCCTAGCTTGCCAGTATAATTATTATAATCATTATCTAATAAATTCATTATATTATTACCCCTTTGTTATTTTTATTAAACATTCTTGCTTTACACAAATAAAATTTAAAATTCTCACCATAACAGACTTTTAAATTTTTAGGACATTAATTTATATTTTTTAGTCATTAGACTCACTTAATATTTTTGCTGAAAATGGCGGCATTTCTATATTCGCTTTACCACCTTTAATTATAGCCTTATTTTTATCTAATAAATCAATACCTTGGGCAAAAGATAACTCAAAATCTAAATAACTTACCTTATCTGACAAATTTAAAATTATATAAACCTTGTCACTCTTAGTAGTTCTAGAAAAAATAAATTGCTCATTTTTAACAACTACTTGCTCATAATCTCCATATTTTAAGGCTTCACTTGTGCTGCGTATCTTTCCTAATTTTTTAATTAACTTAAATAATTTTTCATTTTCTTTATTTATTTTTTCAAGCTCTAACTCTGGCCTTAAAGGTAAGTCCGTCCCTTTACCTTTAACCCCTTTAATTCCATACTCACTTCCATAATAAATACTTGGTACTCCAGGCATTGTAAATAATAATGCATAAATATTATATATGTGTTCTGGATTTTTCAAAATACTAGCTAATCTATTCACATCATGATTATCTACAAAATTATATAAACATAAATCCTTATAAATTCCGCCTTTTCCAAATAATCTATTAAATGAATATGCAATTTCAAAATAGTTTTTATCGTTATGACTTGAATAATTCCCCTTGTAACATTCATAATTGGTTACAGCATCTAAGCTGTCAGGGTTAACCCATCTAGTATAATCCCCACGAATAACTTCACCCATAAGCCAAAAATCCTTCTTTTTAGATTCCGTAAATTTCTTTAGCACCTTAAAAAATTCAAAATCTATATTATCAGCTGCATCTAACCTTAACCCATCTATATCAAACTCATCTATCCAAGCACCTACTGCATATAATAGATGATCTAAAACTTCTTGATTTCTTAAATTTAACTTAACTAAATCATAACAGCCATTCCAGCTTTGGTAGTTAAATTCATCTCCCATTGGACTTCTGCTATCAAAATTCAAGTTTACAAACCAATTACAATATCTAGAGTTTCTGCCATTTTCCTGAACATCCTTAAATGCCCAAAATTCTCTTCCAACGTGATTAAATACTCCATCTAGTATTACTCTCATATTATTTTTATGAAGCTCTTTACATAGTTCTTTGAAATCTTTGTTTGTTCCAAGTCTTTTATCTACTTTGTAATAATCCTTTGTATCATACCCATGATAACTCGACTCAAAAATTGGTGCAAAATAAATTGCATTTACACTCATTTCTTTTAAATGAGGTATCCACTTTTCAATTTTAGTTAATCTGTTTTTTTCTTCATAAACTCTATTTGGTTCTAGAACCCCACAAAAACCAAGTGTATAGAATTGAAAAAAAATACTTTCTCTAATCCATGAATTCATAACTTCATCCCCTTCTGTTATATACATTATACCACTTTGATTGGAAATTTTACCATCGAATATTAGCTTTTATCGCTAAATTTCTCAAACTATAATTGAATGATTTTTTACTATATATACTCTCTATATTATATAAGAATTTCACTTAATTAGAAATACATATTAGCAATTTATATGTTTAAATTAGCCTAAAAACCTTTACATATACTTAAGTTGATAATAATTCCAACACATATACTTTTATATAATTAATAATATTTTTTATATTTTTTATATTTTTGTCACATACTAATTATTGAAATTAAATGTAACTGGAGGTATTGAAATGAATAAAAAGACTATAAAATGCATTATAACTTCTTTTATTGTAATCAATTTACTATCAACTTTCTCTAAAATAACAATGGCTGATACGGATTTTTCTTCTAATGACAGTTTAGAAGCCTCAATTTACTTTACTGAAGCTAATGATGACAGTAACAATGATAAAAAAGAAAAACTAAAAGGCTTTAGCTTATTTAGTGAAGAAAATTATAAATATCTTTCCTCTGATCAAAAAAGAGATTTATTAAAATTAAAGAAATGTAAAGATAGTGGTGATAAATTATCTACAGAGCAACAACAAACTTTAAATTCCATTGCAAATTGTATTATTAAAGGCAAACTCGGTAATAAAGATTATGAAGAATTTAAATGTTTAATGGAAAAGAAAAAATCTAATACACAATTAACAGATACAGAACAAAAAAAATTAAAAGAATATAAAGATATCATCACTGGGCATAAACTTTCTACTAGAGAAATTCTTAACCAATTTTTAAGACAATAATCTTATTATTCCTATTTAAATTAAAAATAAGAACAAAATATTTAATTTAGATTTTGCTCTTATTTTTAATTTATTTTTAATTTATTTATAATTTATTTATAATTTATTTATAATTTTCCTCGTAAAATAGCAACATTTTTTCAATAACACTAAATGCAATTTCATCTTTTTCAAAATAAGATTCATGTTTAGATTCTTTTATATGAATAAGCTTACAATTTGCAGCATATGCTGCAAATTTATTTTGAGCTTCTGGATTAACATAGGTATCATATTCAGTTTGAAATAATAAAACAGGTACTTTTACCTTTGATGCATTTTCTTTTTTTATTAAATTTTTAGTTGCTTTTAAGCTTTCCAAATACCATAAGACAGAAGACCCTCCGCTTTGGTAATCTTTATTCTTTTTAATCTTTTGATATAAATATTCATATCTTTCTCTGCAGCTTGTAGCACTACTCGCAAATTTTTTTTTGCCTGTATAAGTTGTCTGTCCTGGAAGATATCTTTTCTTCAAGCCAAAAAGTTTCATTGATTTTGAAATAATATTAGCTAATGATTTTGGTATTTTCCCTGTATTTATTTCATGCATTGGTGAACTCAATACAGCAGCTTTAAAATAATTAGTATATTCCTCTAAAAAAACAGTTCCTATTCCACCACCCATAGAATGAGCAAACATCAATAATTCTTTACTTTTGCTACTCGGAATAACAATTTCATCAATAAACTTTTTAAAATCTTCCACATAATAATTAAAGTTTTCAACATTAATTTGTGCTTTATCTATTCCTAGTCTTTGAGAACGGCCATGTCCTCTATGCTCAATAATAAAAACTGAATATCCGGCTTGGATAAAATAATAAATTAACTCATAATACTTTTCAGCACATTCTCCAAAACCATGACAAATAACAATATTTGCTTTTGGATTTTCAATAATAAATTTTTCATAATAGAGCTTTGAATTATTCAATCCGAATATATATCCATGTTTTAAATTCTTTTTTAAATAAGGCTCAACTTTATTTATCATATCTTCTTTATAATTTTTTTGATAAATATAATTTCTTTTATATCCTAAATCCAAAAATAATTTTGTAGCTGTATTACCTATATTCATTAATAAACTCCTCCAAAACTATTATTTTTAATAACTAAATATATTTTAATATAGATTCAAAATATTTTCTTTAAATCTATTATAATTTTATGTTAAAATATGGTTATTATTTTTTATAAAATAATTTCACTAAGTAATATATCACTTTTACTTCAAATAAAAAAGAATTATCTTAAACTAATTTTTTCTTTAAGATAATTCTTTTTATTAAATATATAACTAATTTAATATTAATTCCTTTATATATATATCTTTATTTTTACTTAAATCCAGGAAATCACCATCTTTTAATATTAACGGTCTAGATAAATCATTGGTGTTTATTTGCAATATTTTAGCTTTTTCTCCATTGCTAAGTAATACATCTTCTCCCATATAATAATTTGCTATATGTTCTAAGAAAACTTTTGAATACTCATAATCTAATTTATTTAAACTTTTCTCTTTGATTATTTCTAATATTTCAAATGGTCCTCTTTCATTTTTATATGTATCATCAGAATTCATTACATCTAACTCATCTGCAATTGCAATAATCTTTGCAAAGCAATGTATTTTTTCTCCTGTTATCCCAAGTGGATATCCTGATCCATCTTCTCTTTCATGATGCATAAGCACTCCATAACTTACTGACTTGTCCAAATATGGGATATTGTCAACATACTTATATCCTATTTTAGCATGTTGCTTAACTGCTTTATATTTTTCTTCTAATAAAATATCTGGTTTTTCAGGAACTTTTTGTTCTAATTTTGTCATTCCAAAATCATGCAATAAAGCTGCATATATAAGTAAATTTATTTTTGATTGTTCAAGACCAATCCATTTACCTAATAAGGCACTAAGCGTGGCAACATTTACGCCATGCCTATATATAGGATCTTCGCCACTTCCCTTAAATACAACTGTACTTATTATAATTTCTGTAGACTTAAGTTCTTTTTGAATTTTTTCCGAGAAATTTCTAAGATCATTAACCTTATTTTCTTTTGTCTTATCTAGTTTTACAAACATTTCTTTTAAGCCTGTACTTATTTCTCTAAAAGTTTCTTCTACTTTTTGTAATTCTGCTTCCTTAGTACTTTTTGCAATTACTTCTTCTGATATATTAACTTCGATTTTTTCGAGAAAGTATGCTTTATTTAATCTAGATATTATTTCATCATTAACAACTGCTCCTTCTCTTATCAAAAGTTTACCACTTTTCACAATATCTTTAGTAATAACCATTCCTGGCTTTAATTCCTGAACACTTAAAAATTCATTATTCACACTCATAAATTTATCTCCCTTTTATTCTTATAAGTTAAATTATAATATTATTTCCTTAATATACAAGTCCTTTTCTTTATCTAAATCTACAAATTCACCATTTTTTATAATTAAAGGTTTCTCTAAATTGTTTACATTCATTTGTATTATTTTACATCTCTCATTTGTATTTAATAAAACTTCTTCTCCAGTATAGTAATCTATTACATGTTCTAAAAATATTTTTGCATATTCATAATTCAATTTTCCCAAGCTTTCATTTTTAACTATTTGAAGAGCTTCAAATGGTGGTTTCTTTTTCTTATATCCCCTATCAGAATTTATTGCATCAAATACATCTGCTATAGCTATTATTTTAGCAAAAGGATGTATTGCTTCCCCTTTAAGTCCTAATGGATATCCTGATCCATCTTCTCTTTCATGATGCATAAGTACTCCATAACTAACCGATTTATCTAAAAATGAAATTTGTTTAATAATCTGGTAACCAGCATTAGCATGGGTTTTTATCTGGCTAAATTCACTTTTTGATAAAGGAACTTCTTTTTTAAGTACATCTCTATCTACCTTTGTTTTGCCAAAATCATGCATGATTGCCGAATAAACAAGTAAATTTATCTGTGACTTCTCAAGTCCAATCCATTTTCCTAAAATAGAACTTAAGGCTGCAACATTTACACAATGTCTATATATAGAATCTGTCCCACTACCATAAAGTACTATATTTTTTAAAACTACACTACTTGGATTCATTTCATCTTGAATTTTTTTAGAAAACTCTCTAACTTCATTCATGGCTATTCCATCTTCTGTTACCATTTGCCTAAAAGTTTTTTGCAATTTAAAAGATATTTCCTTAAATTCTTCCTCAATCTTCTTGTGCTGCCGCTCTTTTTTTATTTCTGCTTCTGTCTTCTTTTTGGCTACCTTTTTATTATATACGTCTACAAATCCAACAAAATATAATGTTTTCAGCTTTTGTATCATCTGATTTGTTATTAGGTTATCCTTTTTTAGCAGTATTTTACCATTTTGTTCTACATTTTTAGCTACTATCATACCTTCTTCTAATTGATTGAAGTTTACTCTTCGAGTACTTTTCTCCATAATATCACACCCACCATACCATAATTTTTAGGTCTTTAAAAATATATTATGATAATAATTATATCTTTCTAACACTTCTTAATTACTTTTAAATAATCACTGTTATATCCGTATATATTATTATTTATTAAATAATATTTTGAAATAATTAAACGAAACCTCAAAATTAAACTTTATTAAAAACATATCTTTCAAAAAAATATACTTATTTTTATCTCTATTATTCTATATTTTTTATCTTTTGTCAAAACAAGTTTTTATTACATATATTTACTTACAAAAAGAGACTTAAATTTAATAAAAACAAAATATCAATATAATAATTTTTGAAAATGCATTAATTTTTCTTGAAATATAATAAAATATTTTAACATAACTTAATTTTTTAGAATAAAGGGTGCAATTTATTTATTCCACCCTTCTTATCTTATTCTTTAATACTTTTACCTATATTCATTCAATTGGTGATGCTTTTGTTTTTCCTGTTTTTGCTTCTCCTTGTATTTCTATTGGTACCTGCTTAAAATCATTTTTCTTATAATGTGTTTTGTGATTACTTTCTGTTCCATGTGGATCACTTGGATCTGGTCTTCTCATTCCTGCTTTTGCCATAAATACTCATATCCTTTCTAATACATCTTAAGATAATCCGTAAATATGCTGGTTTGTTTACATATTTACTTCTATATTTAATAGATGTTTAAAATACTCTCAAAATTAGTATTCTAAAAAAAATATATAGTATACATGGCTTTTACTAGAAACTGATAAACTACATTTAAATCTTAATTATTTTCTAACCACTTATTCCAAATATCTATTTCATATCCAACTGTTGCTTCCTTACCATTTCTAACTATTGGAGTATTCATAACTTTTTGATTTTTTAACAATAATTCTGCTTTTATTTCAGCACTTCTTATGTTATTAAAATTTAATTTTGTATAATCTTTAGACTTGCTGTTTATTAACTCATTAATACTTATTGAATTAAGCACACTGTTAAATTCACCTTTACTCATAAGTTTTTCATTTAAATCTATAAATTGAAATTGAATTTTTCTTTCCTTAAAAAATCGCTCTGCTTTTTTAGTATCAAAGCATTTTTTTGTCCCAAATATTTGTATATTCATAAGCTTATTCCTCACCTAATTTTCTTTTTAAATCTAAATCATAAGTATTTTGTATTTTCTTTAAATTCATCAATATATATATAATTTATATTTTAATTATTTATTAAATCTGCATAAATGCCGCCTAATTCTTTTACCCCTTCTGCTACAAGTCCAGCCATTGTTACTGCACCCTCATATCTTAAATGTGTATTATCTTCTAAACCTTCTATATGAGATTTAAATTCGCCTTCTTTAAGATGCATAAACCATTTCTTTGAATCTTGGTCACCTGTTTTTTCTAATAATTCTTTACTTTTTTGACACAAATCAATAACTGGAACATTTAATTTTTCGCCTAATTGTTTCATGGCATCTGGATAATCATAATGCACTTCATCTTTAACATGTCCATCTTCTGAAAATATTCTTCTATATAAAGATGTAATAAGTACTGGATGCGCTCCACAATTTCTAGCTACTTCAATATAATCAGATAGATATTCTTGATATGTAGAAAATGGCTTTGTACTTCTTTCTTCATCAACCTTTTGATCATTATGTCCAAATTCAATAAAAAGAAAATCGTCTTTTTTTAATTCTTCTTTAATTTTATCTAATATACCTTCGTTTATAAAACTCTTAGTACTTCTTCCATTTTTAGCGAAATTATAAACTATAACATCTTCTGTTAAATAGAGTCCCATAACTTGACCTATTCCTGTTTGTGGGTATGACTCTATTTTATTTTGTGCTACAGTAGAATCTCCTGCCCAAAAAATTTTCTTTTTCATTTTTTGCCCTCCGTTAATTCAGTTAACAGTTAATGCCCTTTATTGGTACCCTGTGGGCAATAAACAGTTAACTGTTATTTTTTTAAATATATTTACTAATAATTCAGTTATGTATTTTTTAATTAACTCCGTAATTTTTCCCTTTTACTTATAACTATTAATCTTTGTCTTTAGCTTTTTACGCATTTCCATTATACTCTACAGTGTTTTATTTTCCCATAATATTTTAATAATATTTTTCCTTTTAATTTCAAATTATATAGCTGTTACTTACTATTTGTTACTGATTATTCATAAGCAATTCCTGTTGCTATACCATCATAGTTATTTAATATTCCTTCGACTGATTTTTTTATTGAAATAGTTACAAATTCATTATTGAAACCAATATTAACTTTTACGCATCCTAGTAAATCACCTATAAAATTAACTTGCAAACATAACATATTTTCTGACTTCCATGCTGCTGAAATCATCATAGGAATTTTAAAGGATTTCTCATTAAATTCATTTACATTTCCTAATACAAATGGAACTTTGATTTTTCCATCAGTATTTTCATATTCAATAAATCCTTGTGTATTTTCACAAGTAATTCTTAAAAATTTTATCCCCATTGAATTACTTTCAAAAATATATTTCTTTCCATTAATTTTATTTGCATATGAAGATGTAATTTTACCTTGTATAGGCTTTATGGAAAGATTATTTATCTTTTCTTTTAGTTTAATATAACTTTCGTCATTTTTTGATGGTGCATATTTTCTCTCAATAAACGGAAATATCTGCTGCCAAAAAGCATCATATATATTTTGCAGCCCCGTTGGATTCCCTTGAGTATCAGCTGTTGTTGTAAATATAATTTTATATTGTGGTAAGCAAATAGATAATTGCCCTCCCATTCCATATATTGTAAATCCATTATGACGAGACTTCCAAAATTGAAAACCATACCCTTGCTGTTCATCAATCACTGGTTGAATAAAAGTATCCACCTGCTTTTTTGTAGCCTGATGTAAATATTCCTTAGGTATCAATTGCTTACCTCTATAATATCCATCATTCATACATATATAGGTTAATTTTGCCAAATCCCTCATAGTACAAATTAGTCCAGATCCACCTTGTGAAATTCCCATAGGATCTTTTAAAAACTTTGCATCATTTGAAAAATCTATATGATCTAATACCTTTTCTCTTAAATAATCCATAAGCGATTTTCCACTAAGTCTTTCTACAAGTGCTGATAGTACATGAGTAGCTGATGTATCATATGAAAAAATAGTTCCTGGATAATGAGATGGCTTTATCTTAAAAAAAGATTCAACCCAATCATTATTGTTTTCTACTTTGTATGTTGTCTTATTATGAGCTGTTCTCATTGTTAACATATCTTTAATTGTAGTTTTCTTAATGTAATCATGAATACCCTCTTTAGGAATTTTATCTAGAAAATAATCACATATATAATCAGTTATTTTTAATTTTCCTTCTTCCTGCAATAATCCAATTGCAATTGATGTGAAGCTCTTTCCTGCTGAATACATCCGATGCTGAAAATCTTTATTAAAAGGCTTCCAATAGCCTTCTCCAAATACTTTATTTTCCCGTGCCATAAAAAAACTATGTATATTTACTTGATTATCTTCTAATTGCTTTATAAAATTTAAAATTGCCTCTGATGGAATCCCAGCTTTTTCTGGTGTAACTTCTTTAAACATACTATCCATTTTACTACTCCTATTTAGTAAATTTTTAATCAATGCGATAAATTGATTTCACAACACTTTTAATTGACACTATACAATTTTGAACTTCAACTCATCTATTTTCAATTTTATTCTCTCTAACACTAGATTTTATAAAGGTTTCAAAAAAAAAAATTCTATTTTTTCCGTAATATTAACAAAGAAAATGACAAGTCACATACCCCATATATATTAATATCTACATAAAAAGCATACAAGCCTCATAGTTTACTACTAATTTTAATCGCTGACTTATCATTTTCTTAAATATCATATACCGTGTCTATTACATCTGTTGCTTTTTCAAATTATAAAATTCTTTTTCAAGCTTCATTAACTCATCATATGTACCAATTTCAACACATTTACCTTCTTTAATCACTGCAATTCTATCTGCATCTTGAATTGTAGATAATCTATGAGCTACTATAAAAGTAGTTCGTCCTTTTTTTAAATTATTAAGTGCACTTTGTATCTTTTTCTCTGAAATGCTATCTAGTGCTGATGTTGCCTCATCAAGGACAATAACCTTTGGATTTCTAATAATAGCTCTTGCAATAGCAATTCTTTGACGCTGCCCACCTGATAATTTTCCGCCATTTTCACCAATCCAAGTATCTAAGCCATCTGGAAGTTCTTTTATTAATTTAGAAAGATTAGCTGCTTGAACTACATATTCTAACCTTTCCTCAGAAATGTCTAACATTCCGTAAGTAATATTATCACGAATTGTTCCTGAAAAAAGTATTGTATTTTGAGGAACTACTGCTAAATATTTTCTATATGACCTTAAGTCAATTTGACTTATGTCATTTCCATCTAAATAAACTTTGCCACTGCTTGGAAGAATAAAACCAATTATAATATTTAATATAGTAGATTTACCTGCTCCAGATTCACCAACAAAAGCTATAGTTTCACCTTCATATACTTGAAGATTTAATCCATTTAATATATTCTTTTTCCCATCAGGATATTGATATTCTACATTTTTAAATACAAATTCACCACTTACATCGCTTACTTGCTTTTTCCTTGAATTACATTCAATATCATGAGCTAATAAAATTTCTCCAACAGAATTTACAGATTCTAATCCTTTAGATATAGTTGGAATCAACATTATTATTCCAGATACTTGATTAACAACCGTTGTAAAATATGTTTGATATAACACAACATCTCCAACAGTTATTTTTCCATAATACGCCAAAGTACCAGTGAAAACTAAACAGATAAGTTGGAATATTTGAAATACTGCCCAGCTTGTAGATCCAAATAATGATTGTATTATATCCAAATTCAATCCTTTCTTTGATACTTTAGCCAATTGTTTATCCATCTTGTTTATTTCTTGTCTTTCAAGAGCATGAGCTCTAGTTACAGGAAGCATCTCAACCATTTCCATAACTTTTGCTGAAGTTTCTTCCATTTCTAATCTAAAATCTTTATTTCTCTTTTTTATTTTACCTCTAAAAATTACAGTTACAATAGCTGCAATAGGTACTGTCATTAAAAAGAAAGTAAATACCGTTTTACTTTTATATAAAGTAACACCTAATGCTACAGCTAAGTTAATTATAATATTTAGTGAACTAACAAATAACTGAGCTGATAAGGTTTCAACAGCCTCTACATCTCTCATAATTTTAGATTGGAGTCTGCCTGACTGCATTTCCTTATGATACAATATGGATAATTGCTGCAACTTTTTAACTAAAGCACTTCTAAGTTCTGCTTCCACATGGCGAATTGCTAAACTATGAAATTTTGTATGATAATAATTCGAAAAAATATTTTGTAATACAAGTACAACCATAATGGCAACATTAATATAAATCTCATAAACATCATGTTCTGTTGGATTTGTTGCAATATTAATTATATTTGCCGTAATAATAGGCAAAACCCATGCTGGTGTATGTTTAATTGCAAAACATACTGCTGACAAAATCAATTTAATATATGTTCCTTTATAAAGGGAAATTAAAATTTTTAAAGGATGCTTTGGGTTGTCCTCATAACATTTAATTACATCCATTATTTATCTCCTTATTTTATATTACTATATAGTTAAAACTTTAAATTTAATCTTTCTTAATTTTAAAATATTCAAATTTTCCTGAGTATTCAGACTTATTTCCTGCATAAGCATACATACCTATCATAGCTCCTGTAAATCTTTTTCCCTTTTGAATACCTTCGTCACATAAGTAATAAACATTAGAAAGATGTGCTATTTTTATCCATTCTTTATTTTTTAATCTATAATAAAAAGTTCTTTCAAGATATTTTGTTTCTATTTTTAGCTCAATTTCTTCTGCACCAGATATAGAAACTTTATTTTGCTTATAATATTTATCATCAATCCACTCTTCAACATTTATGAAATATTCATTATTTTCTCCAAATATACCAAACTTCAAATAGGTATTTTCGTCATAATAACAAGTCATTCCCATATTTTGTCCCTCAGCCATATTAGTTAAATAAAGTTTACACTCTGCAGTAAAGCAAAAATCCTTTTGACGCCTTACAACAACGCTTCTGCATCCAGTATCATTCATATCTAAAATATCACCCTTTAAATATAAACAACTATCCTCTATATAATATGAATTTTCTTTGGGTACACGCGGAAACATCCAATCCAAGCTTAACCTCTCTCCATTAAAATCATCAGCTGACGTATCTTCCCAAATATGCTGTGGCAAATTAGGTTTCTTTTGAAGAGCACTAGGTCCATTTAAATTATTGATTATTGGCCAATTATCAGCTGTCCATGTGATTGGATCCATAGCCGTTTCTCTTCCAAGAATACTATATTTACCATTCACCATTCTTCCGCATAAATAAACAATATACCAATCTCCATTTTGTGTTTGTACTGGCTTACCATGACCAGCTCTTTGTATTGCTGCTTTTTCATCTAACTGACGCATAATTGGATTATATGGACATGATTCATAATGTCCCATTAAATTTTTAGAACGTGCTACTGAAATTCTATGACCAATGCCTGTTCCACCTTCTGCTACAAACAAATAATAATATCCATCTTTCTTTAATAGATGAGATCCCTCTGGTGCACGCTTATTATCTCCATACCATAATAACTGAGGCTTAGATATTATATTTTTAGCTTCTTTATCAAGTTCAAAAATTCTTGCTCCACGATTTAAAATCATGTAACGTCTTCCATCTTCATCAGTAAAAAGCGATGGATCAATTCCATCTTCATCTAAAAATACAGGTTCTGAGTATGGTCCTTCTGGGTTAACAGAAGATGTTATCATTTGTTTCCTATAAACAGTACCATTATCATTAAGACGATATGTAGCAGTTATATAGAATCTTCCATCATAATACGAAATATCTGGTGCCCAATATCCTCTACCACCTTCTAATTCTTCAAGATGAGCATATTCCGGATTTGCAATAGCATGTCCTACAATATGCCAGTTAATTAAATCCTTTGAATGTGAAATTGGAATACATGGGAAGAATATGAAAGATGAATTTACCATATAATAATCATCACCAACTCTTAAAATAGAAGGATCAGGATGTGTTCCTGTAATAATAGGGTTTTTGTACATTTCTGATAATTTTCTTCCACAAACACTTTCAAAATATTTTTCTACATCTATTGCTCCACATAAGTTAGCTTCTTCATATGGTGTAATTCTATTACTATCTCCATGAAAAGGGGACATTCCAACTCTTTCTACAAGATAATCAACTAGCTCAACATTGTTACTCTGTGCAGCGTAATGTAAAATTGTTCTATTATCTTCATCTACAACATTCATGCTAGCTCTTGTATATTCAACAATGTATTTAACCATTTCAAGATTCCCAGTTTGTGCTGCTATAAATGGAGCCCAGATTCCATTTTCATCATTTTCTTCGATAGCATTAGGTGTTTCCATATTAATTTTTTTTAACTCTTCAATATTTTCTAATTTAATTGCTTCTATAATATTCATTTTCTATCTCACTTTCTAGTTATTATCCGTTATTATTATGTTTTAAATAAAAATACTAATATATAATTATCAATTAATTCTTTCTATTAAAATCATATGCAACAAATAAATATATGCAGACTTCTGCGCATATACTTTTTCTAAACTTTAATTGTTTTTTCTATTTATCTACTCTCATAACATTAAAATATGAGTATTCAGCATATCCACTTTTCTGAGTTTTTCCATCTGCAATAGCAAAAAAACCAATTTTTGCTCCAACCCAATTTGCTGCCTTAGGTGAGAATCTTCTTGTTTCCTTGCTCCATGTCTCTCCATCTTCACTATAAGAAAATGAACCTTTTTGAGCATCATTAAAATTAAATCTAAAATATATTTCTCTATTAGTTTTACAAGGTATTCTTTCAATTTCTATTTCACTTCTATTTTCCCCTGTTCCTTCTGATTCAAAGTACATTATATTTATTTCTTCATTTTTACGCTCTACACAAATACCAGCATATTGTTCACCAATGATTAATATACCTGCCTTTGCTTCCGATGATATATTCGAAAAATTCATTTTTGTTTCTACCACAAATTCTGGACACTGTATCTTTTGAGTTAAAACATTAGCACTATTCCAAATTACAGCCTTTTCTTTATCTGTAGTATTTAAATTATATAATCTCAAATATCCTTGATTTTCTGTTAATGAATAAAAATCATCATTAGAATTTGCTAGCCACTGCCATTGAAGTCCAAGGACTTTATCTAAAAAATCATCACTTGCTTCTATCTCACATGATTCAACTATAGGAACTCCTTTTGGTTTTGTATATTCTAATACAGGTTCTCCAATTCCATCTCCATCAACATCTACTCCAATAACAGGCCATCCATTCTTCCATTTTACAGGCTGAAGGTGACAAATCCTTCCGTATGCTTCTTTATCTTGAAAATGAATAAACCATTCTTCCCCTGATAATGTATCTACGAGTCCTCCTTGGTGAGGTCCATTTGTAGGAGTATTTCCTTGATGCATTACTATTTTTTCTTCATACGGTCCATAAATAAACTCACTTCTTAGTGCAGTCTGCCATCCTTGTTTTACTCCACCTGCTGGTGCAAGAATATAATACCTGCCATCTCTTTTATAAATTTTAGGTCCTTCAATAGTAGGCTGTGTTTCAGTTCCATCAAAAATAAATCTGTCTTCGGTAATAGCCATTTTTCCATCTGGACTAATTTCAAAAATTCCAAGCTTACTCTTAAAACCTATTCTGCTTTTAGCGTATCCATGAACTATATAAGCTCTGCCATCCTCATCCCATAATGGGCAAGGATCTATAAACCCCTTACCTTCTCTTACACAAATCAAAGGCGACCATTCTCCTAACGGATCTACTGCACTCGTCATAAAAATCCCTTCATCAGGCATTCCTACAAATATCCAAAACTTATTATCATAAGATCTAATACTTGGTGCCCAAATACCTCTTCCATGAGCAGGTGATTTATAATCTTCATAAGGTATCTCTTTTGCTGCATAATTCACAAGTGACCAATTTACCAAATCCTTTGATGTTAAAATAGGTAGCCCAGGAATATAATTAAAACTTGATGCTGTCATATAAAATGTATCACGAACTCTTATTACATCTGGATCTGAATAATCAGTATGTAATATTGGATTTTTGTACCTTCCATTTTCTAAATCTGCTTTCCATAACATTTGTTTATTCATAAATACCTCCGCTTCTAATATAAATTTATATTTAGAAATATATTTTGGGAATTCACTTTAATTGAAACATATTCAAAAATAATAAATTTAGACAATTTATTATATATATATTGCAACGTTGATTCTTCAACAAAATTAAGTAACAATAACTATTTTTAATGTGAAATATTTTTTTGCAGCATATATATTTATAAATCCCAATTAGAATAGGGAAACACGATAAACATTTATACTTATCGTTTTCCCTCTTAATTAAATATTATTATTTATTCATTTCTTTAATTACATCTTCAATACCTAAATTCTTAGATTCAGCAATATAGTCTTTCATTCCTTCTTCTACAGTCGTACCTCCCATAACAACTTTTGAAATAACTTTTGATTTTAATTTTGTTAAATCCGCATTAATTTTTGTTAATTTCTTAGATACTGGTTGTGACTTCTTTTGAACACCATCTTTTTTCAATATTTCATTACTTGAAACAATTCTATCATCTAATTTTACATTTTTATTTGCATCTTTCATTGGTACTAGAGAACAATATGATGTAATAAATGACTTTTCAAGTGATTCTTTTTTATTGGATGGTTTTGGAAGCATAGTTACATGATCTCCATCTTGTTTCCAATGAGTACCTTCCACTCCATATTCGAATAGAGCTTGTCCTTCTCCACCATCATGCATGTATTGTACAAAGTATTTGAATGCACCTGGAATATTTTTGCTGCTTGCAGCAATACAAGTAACTGCTGGAACACGTAAATCATATTTTGCTTCTTTAATTACATTTATACCTACTGTTTGTGCTGTTGGAACATTAGTTTTTAAACGATTGTCAAGACTAACTGCCCATGTACCAGCCCAATAGTTAAATACTCCAACACTTCCTGCATACCATTTATCACGACAAGCAGATGTAGTATTAGTAACAACTTCTGTATCAATTAAACCTTCTTTATATGCATCTTGCATTCTTTGCAATGCACCCTTCATATTGTCTTGTGACATACCATCTACCCATTTACCACCTACATTTGTGATTTCTGGACTAGCATCTTGATAGAATTCTTTTAAATAAGTAAGAGCTTCTTTATCATATAATCCTGGTGCAGTGAAAGGAGTTTTACATTCTGGAATTTTAGTTTTAAATGCACGTAACATTTCAATATATTCATTATAATTTGTTGGTGCCTTCATTCCTACTTTATCTAACCAATCCTTACGTACATAAGTAATTGTACCTGTATTTAATTCAAATGGAACACCATAAATCTTTCCATTAATTGTAACACTATCCCAAACTGATTTATTTTCTTCTGTATATAAACCTGATGCTTTTACTAAATCAGTTAAATCAGCTAATGCACCTTGTTGTGCATAAAGTGCTAGTTGATCTGCTCCACGTAAGTTAAATACATCTGGTGCCTTTTTACTTGCAAATGCAAGTTCAAGATTTTGATCATATTCATTATTAGATTGAGGTGTAAACTCTAGTGGAATTCCTGTTAGTTTTGTATATTCCTCTTTCCATTTATCAGCTCCATCATCTAAAATAAGACCTACATTAATAAACCAAGAAATATTATCTGGTTTTTTAACCTCATCAGTACTTTTTGCAGCCGTTTTAGCTGTATCCCCTGAAGATTTTGATCCACATCCTGCTAATGCAGCCATTGACATTATTGCTGCTAACCCCACTGCAACAAAAACCTTAACTCTTTTTTTCATAAATATCCTCCTCTTTGTGCTACGCACAATTTTATATTAAATGTAATATATAAGTTCTAATTAAAAATATACCTTCTTAATTAAAATTTAACTTAACAATTTTTAAATATATATGCTGTAAATAATTCTTTCATAAACTTTACATCTTTATGATTTACTCTATGTAGATTTCTAATTGCGCCATATATTATTCTTTAATTGCTCCAAGTGTAACTCCCTTTTGGAAATACTTTTGTATAAATGGATATACTACTAAAAATGGAGCAATTACAACGATGATAACAGCACTCTTAAGCATATCTCCTGAAACTGCTGATTGTGCAGTTCCAATTGCAGCATCATTAAGTATTAATTCTCTTACTTTTAACTGGAAATTCTTAAGCATAGGATCTTGAATGTATAATTGGAAATGCATAAAATCATTCCACATTGCAACTGCAATGAATAATCCAATAGATGCTAATGCGGGTTTTGATAAAGGAAGTACTATTCTCCAAAAGATACCAATTGGAGTGCAACCATCTAATTCTGCTGCCTCATAAAGTGTTTTAGGAATTGTTTCAAAGAAACTTTTCATTAATATAATATTATATGCAGTTAATGTAACTGGTATAATTACTGAAACATAATTATTCATTAACCCAAGATTTGAAACTGTTAAATATGTTGGTATTAACCCTCCACTAAATAACATTGTAAATAAAATCATATTTACACAAAGTCTATGTCCTGGCATGTCCTTTTGAATTATAACATATGCACCTAAAGTTGTTAGTAAAAGTCCAACTGCTGTACCTCCAACAGTAGTAAGTATTGATATAACAAATGGACGATAAAGACCTTCTGTACTTAGTATTTGTTTATATGCACTTAGATCAAATTGCTTTGGCCATAAGCGTATTCCATATGCAGAGGTTGGATCAACAGAATCTACAAAAACCTTTACTACTGGAATAATCATAGCTAACATCATGATTGTTAAGAATGAATATGCAAAAATCAAAAAGATAGCTCTAGATCTATGTCCCTTTTCAAATGAAAATTTTTCATTCATTATATAATTCCCTCCCCACTTACCTTTTTGCTTATCTTATTAGTAATTAAAACTAATACAACTGCAATAACTGACTTGAATAAACCTGCTGCTGTCGCTAATCCATAATCTGAATTTTCAACACCTATACGATATACATAAGTCATTAATACATCAGATTTATCAAGTACCATTGGATTTTGTAATACCCAAACTGAATCAAATAAATTAAGTACCTTTGCTAAGTTTAAAATAAATACAACTAATATAGTATTTTTAATTGATGGAAGCGTTATGTACAATACCTTTTGTAATCTAGTTGAACCGTCAATAGTTGCAGCTTCATACATTGATGGGTCAATACCTGACAATGCTGCAATAAATATAATTGTTCCCCATCCTGTTTCCTTCCAACGATCTATAAATAAGAAGATTGGTGTCCACCAATTTTCACTTGCTAAAAAGTAAATTGGATTACCACCGAAAAGTTCTATAACTTTATTTACAATACCATCTTGTGGAGACAAAATCATTGTAAAAACAGAAGCTACTACTACCCATGAAAGAAAGTGAGGAATATAAACAATAGTTTGAGCCAATTTCTTAAATTTCTTCCCTATAACTTCATCAATCAGTAATGCCAAACCTACTGAACATATCATCCCTAATGCTAGATTTGCTAAACTGATAACTAGTGTATTCCCAAATGCTCTCCAAAAAGCAGTACTTTCAAATAATGTTTTAAAATTATCAAAACCAACAAATTCATTAATTCCAAATAGTCCCCAATCGAAAAACGCAATTAAAACTCCAACCATAGGAATATAGTTAAATACTAAAAACGCTAAAAATACCGGAAAAAACATAACATAAAAATATCTGTATTTGTACATTCTTGTTCTCAATGATTTTTTATTTTTTGCACTTGTGCTTGTAGTTAAAATATTTTTACTTGCTGTCTGAGTCTGAGTCATTATATTTACCTCCATTTATTCAAAATTTTCTTTAATTAATATTAATAACTTTCTATTAATATTCCATTAATAAACACTATCTTTTTAAATTTCCTCTCACGCTACTTTATCTTATGTTTTTATCCATCCTTTCTTCTAATGTTCAAATCTGATTTTTTGTTTAAACCAGATTTTTGAAATGCTTTTCATGAGTTAATATTAGCATCAAAACCTACACCTTCAAAGATACAATCCTTTACATTTGAAATTTTGTTCCTTTTTCTATAAATTTTGAACTAGGTACATTTCTTCACTTCCTAGAACAAAATTCATCCTTTTAAATACATAAATGTTGCTAATAGCTATAATTTATCAGTATCAAGTTATATTTAAAATACAACAATAAAACCATATACAAGAATATATCCTGCATATGGTTTAATGTATTAATACTATTCTATTGTTTTCTTTCTTAACTCTTTAGGGCTAATCCCCTTAACTTTTTTAAATGCTCGTCTAAAGGATTGAACACTATTATATCCAACTTTTTCAGCTATAATGCTTATTATATCATCTGAGTTCTCTAACAATTTACATGCACAATCTATTCTCACGGTTTCTACATAGTCAGTAAAATTCACTCCCATGTTCCCTTTGAAAATTGTTGATACATATCCTTCTGATATATTAAAATTAGAAGCTACTAATGCAAGACCTAAATTAGAATTCATATATTGTTCGTTTATGTAAGTAACTATTCTTTGTATCAATTTATTTTGATTACAGGTCTTCTTTTTTTGCATTTCCTTGCACAATGAGCAACATACTGATTTTAATTGTTTAAAATATTCTGCTTCTGAAGTATCATTATTATGAATTATTTCCCTTAACTTGTCTATCTTTTCTTCGATATCTGATGATACAGTGAAGTTTGTAGATATATTTAACATAATTCTATCATGAAGCTCTAAGAGCATTTTTCTACTTATCTTTCTTTTGCTATAATTTTCTGTTTGTAATATATCTATTAATGAATCTACATTAGATGTATCCATAGCACGTATACTGTTAATAATTTTTTCCTGAAATAATTCCGGATAATACATTTCATTCTTTTCTTCTAGCTCTTTACTATATTTTAAAATACTTTGATCTTTACAATTTATAGTTGCCACTTTTGCTTCTTCAGAGGCACGCCACAATTCTAAAATATTATTACATATATTACTTATTCCCCATGTTGAATCTACAGAATATTCTTTTAAAATCAAATCATGAACCTCTTTTATTAATATGTTAATAAGTTCTTCTTGAGAATCCTGGGTAATATTGAATATTGCTAAAGTTGTTAAATAATCTTTTTCATAAAACCATACAATTCCGTTTGTTCTTTGTGTTATCTGTTTTTGGATTAAATGATTTAAAACTTGCACCTCTTCTAAAGTTTGAGAATCAACTTCATAAAGATCATTATTTAAAAATAATCTAAATGATACAACACTAAATTTTTGGTTGTCTAATTCGATTCCAACTTTTTGTGCTAAAATATTTAATTCCTTTTCATTAATAAAATCACCTTTTACTAATTTATTTAAAAATGCACGCTGTAACATAGGCTTCTCTAGTTCAATTTCTTGTAGCAGTGCTTGATTATTGCTAACAATTTTTGATACTATACCACCAAGATTTTTAAAATTTCTAGGCATATCTCTATCTTCAATATAAATATTAAACATCTCATTAATTGGTCTTCCTTTGATAACAGACAAGTATGCAGCGAGTCCTATTCCTAATGCTAAGGATACAAAAATTAATATAATTGATAAATTCTTTAATTTTGTTAATTTTTCCATTGCAATATCTTCTGGGATTGCTACTATAAAACTCCAATCAGTAACTTTAGAATTAGATTTAATCACAAGAAAACCATTTTCTTTAATAAGCTCCCCTTTAAGTAAATCAATTTCATTAAGTTTTTCCTCATACCCGGCCAAATCTTCTGACCAAATTAATTTTCTATCATTATTATAAATGAAAACTGAACGTTTATTGGATTTGTTATCAAAATTAAGAACCTTTTTCAATTCATATTCATTTATATTAAATATAATAACTCCAACTACATCACCATTCATCTCAGTTGCAAAAGGTTTAATATACTGGAGATTACCATTTATATTTGTATAATAAGGTACATAATCTTTATTATTAGCACAAATATCCTTCAATTCCTTTAAAGAAAGATTGTTCTTACTTTTTATGCTATTTTCAAAATCGCTTAATTTATATAAGGCATTTTGATATATAACATAATCTGAATTATTCATATAAATATATGAATCTTCCACAATATTAACTTCTTGGTAGCGTATTAAATTATAATATTCACCAATTGCTGCTGATGCTTCTTCTATAAAAGAACTATCTACCTTCTTTTTTTCTGCTAAATCACTTATTCTAGGATTTTGTGAAATTTGCAAAGCTTTTGATTCCATAGCTTTAAATTGAATATCAAGCAAACTCTTACTATGGCTAAGCATTGTAATATTAGATTCACTAATATCTTGTTCTGTCACATTAAAGGCTGCTCTAAATCCACAAACAAGTATTATAAGGGGCAAAATCAACACGATTGTATACGATAACAAAAACTGCACTATTAAATTATTTAAATATATCTTTTTTAGTTTATTCACACGTTTCCCCCCACCAAACAATATTCATACATTTTTGATTATAACATTTTATTTTAATATTGTCATACCAATATCTTCTACTCTAAGTAACTTAAAATGCAGTAAAGTTAGTAATTGTATAGAGTACTATTAAAATTGTTTCTTTTTATTAAATTTTGTACCCTTTATATATTCTGTTATATTTACTCTATACCAAATATTCTATAAAACAGTAGAGAGTTTTGCTTTTTAAACAAAACTCTCTACTGTAACTATTATCTTATATAACATACAATTTTTCATATTTACAATCACTAAAAAATACATTCTCTTACTAACGTTCAAAACGGAACCATCTAAAATCAAAATTGCATCCTGGAAGAAATATAAAAGTGACTTTTTGTATCCCTGTTATCTTTTCTAATTCAAATACTTGCTCTTCATATCCATTAGACTGTGTAAATTCAACAATTTGTTTATTTTGCCCTTCTGTATTAGAAAATTGAATATTAATAGTATTTTTATCAATAGGTGATCTGCCATAAATCACAAGTTTAGTAGCTCCAGCATTTATAAAATCCATATCTTCAAATTCTAGTGAAACATTATTACCTATCCCTTCAACACTATTTGCTTTTATTTCAAAGGTATCTCCATAAATGTGTTCACATTCTATAGCCATATTTTGTTCAAAAGCTTTATTTTTTCTTTCAAAATAAAATCCTTTTATATGGATTTTAGCATGAAGGACAAAACAAATTGAAGTAATACCCTTAAGTCTTTTTGACAAACGATAGGTTTCTTCTTGATACACATTCCATTTAGATTCTTTTTGATAAATTACATCAGCTAGTAATTTACTTTCTTCTTCCTCAGGAATTCCCTCCCAAATTTGCAGAGAATACTCCTCACTTGATAATGCAAAAATTGGAATAGTTATAGTATCTGAACCATAAACCCCAAAGTCAATTTTACTAAAACCTACTTGTGTTTCCCCATCTCTACTTGTAGCTACGCCTCTTTCATTTCCATTTCCAACTTCACCTTTGTTATAATCATAGAGCCCTGCAGATATAAATCCATATGGATCTTTATATGCTGCTCCCAAACCAATTGCATTAAATTCTAATTCTGATATTATTTTCGTCTTATCACTGCCATTTTTACTAATGCAGCGAACTCGAAATTCTCCATCGCCTAAAGCAGTTACCTTTCCCTCATCTGCAAAAGCTTCTATCTTTGCGATGTTTGAAACAATCCCAACATCATTCACAACACTCCATTCTACTTCCTTATAAGAAGTGTCTTTTGGATAAAGCCTTGCTTTTACATACATTTCTTTTCTTGATTCATCAAATGCTTGCCCTGATTGACTAATAATTTCAATTTTTCGTAAAGGTACTTCATCACAGTTTCCCATAGTGCATAGCAAATCTTTATTTCTAGTAATTGTAGAAATTCCAGCTCTTATTTCATCCTCTACCATAAGAGACTCAAATTCTAGTTTCTTACTTTCTAATCCTATAGATGATGCTTCCATATGAATCTTTCCAGATTCTAAAGTTGCTGCTATAATTGCCATTAACTTGCCACTAAATAATCGTCTACTTGTTCCTTTATATTGATCATAATCTGTGCTATCACCATTATCAAGACCTACCAAGCGTCCTACACCAGTTACATTAATACTAACTCGATTATTTGCATTCTCTACAGCATTTCCATATTCATCTTCCATAGTAATTTCAACAAAAATCAAATCAGTACCATTTGCAGTAAGTTTTTCTTTGTCTGCATGCAAACAAATTTTCTTTGCATCTCCAAATGATTTTTTTGCATCTGTTGCAATAACTTTTCCTGTTTCATCATAAGCAATTGCTTTTATTTCTCCATCTTCATATGGAATCTTCCACCATCCAACTAGTTCTGTTCCATGTTCATGATCAATATTAAAACTTCCTATTGCTCTTCCATTTAACTGCAGTTCAATTTTAGGTGCATTAGAACATACTCTAACATCAATTATTTGATCTTTATTAAAATCCCAATAAGGGAAAATATGAACCATTGGCTTTGACTTATAATCTGTCCATTCTGCTTGATAGACATAATAAGAATCTTTTTTAAATGTAGCTGTATCAATCTGTCCAAAATATGAATTCTTTGTATGGTAAGGTGTAGGTTCCCCTATATAATCAAATCCAGTCCATATAAATTGTCCTAAAGAAAAAGGTGTATCTCTTTCTGCTATAATGCAAGCTTCTACTGACTTTGCTCCCCAGCTCGTTGCACTATTTCCAAGTGCAGAACATTGCTGATCATCATCTGCAAGTATTGATTTTTCAAAAGGAAAATGATAAATACCTCTGCTTTCTACTAATGAAGCGGTCTCACTTCCATAGATAATCCAATCTGGATGTTCTTCATGATGCTTCTGATAATATTTTTCTGCATAATTGTATCCTGCGAATTTAACTATATCAGCACATTTTTGTGCATTTTCCCATGGCATATAGTTAGAACCTATGGTAGTCTTTCCATTTTCTTTTGGATCATATTTTCTTACATAATCTATAAGCATTTTGGTTACTTCTTGTCCTCTTTCATCAGCATGAGTATCATAAATCTCATTTCCAATACTCCACATTAATAAACTTGGATGATTTCTATCTCTCATCACCCAGCTTTTAACATCCCTATGAGCCCACTCTTTAAAAAATCTTGCATAATCATAAGGAGTTTTTGATCTTTCCCACATATCAAAAGCTTCTGATAGTACAAGTATTCCCATCTCATCTGCCAAGTCCATAAGTTCTGGTGCAGACATATTGTGAGCTGTTCGTATGGCATTAGCACCCATTTCTTTAAGTATCACAAACCTTCTTTTCATAGCAGTTTTATTAAAAACTGCTCCTAATGCACCTAAATCATGATGCTCACAAACTCCATTTAACTTCATTTTCTTTCCATTTATCTTTAGCCCTTCATTTGAATCAAATAAAATTTTCCTAAATCCAATATTCTGAGCTATAGATTCCACTTTTATATAATTTTTATTTAAATCTTTATCTTCCTTAACTATATACAATTCAGTTATTAGCTTATAAAGATTAGGATCTTCCGTACTCCATAGCATAGGCTTTTCTACAAATACCCTTTGTAGATTATTTGTATTTATTTTATCTACTTCAAAAATATTTTCTGAAGTTGTAGCAATAACTTCATTTTTATGCATAATAGTGTGTGAAATTTTTGCGTCTTTATAAATATTCAATTCAGTATCAATTTCTAATTTCCAACCATCACTTGTTTCTTCCATTGTCACATAAATTCCATCTGTTAAAATATGATTCTTATCTCTTATCTTTAACCATACATTTCTATATATACCAGCACCAGAATACCATCTACTATTAGGGCTTTCATTTATAACCTTTATAAGAATTTCATTTTCCCCATCAACCAAAACATCTGTTATATTATGTTCAAAAGATGAATAACCATATTTCCAATCTCCTGCTACTTGTCCATTTACATACAAAGTAGAATTCATATAAACTCCATCGAAGCATAATAAAATCTGTTTTTTCTCTTTATTGAATGTAAATTTCTTACGATACCATCCAATACTATTTTCATAAAGATTTAATGTATTATATATAAGCCAGTCATGTGGTACATCAATTGTTTCAAAACTTAAAGCATCACTATTTGTACACCCTAAGTTACTTTTAGCAAATTCCCATCCATCATTTAATAAAATTTTTTTATTCATGATCTGTACTCTCTTTCTCTATATATTATAATTAAATAAAATTCTTCATAAATTAAATGCATTTAATATAGTCTCTTATTATTCCTACAGTTAACAATATATCTATGATATTTTTTCGCTTTTATAATTATTTTTAGGATGTAAAAGTATATCGCGAACTGTAGATAAAGAATTTTCAAATTTTTCATCCATCCAGTCATATCTAGACAGTAACTATAGATTTTAATGCCATCCTAGCTCTATAAACTAACGCAAATAGTTCTTGTGACTCCTCGCAGGTGAGTTCTGAAATTGATTTAATATGTTTTTTTGAAGTAATAATTAAAAATGCCTTAATTGGAATTTCTGTATCTTTATGAGTAGCAAAATTTTATATACTTATTATTTTACCTAGTGATATAATTTCAAACTTCCCTATAGAATATCCAATACATTTACAATTCCATCTTTTACTAAAATATCTTTCATTATTATAATCTCCCCCTATTACTTAATACTACGTAGCAAATTACATTGTCGCATTAACTACGAACTAAATTACTACATTTTTTAAGAACATATATGGTAATATTCTTAAGATTAAATATTGTTAAAAATATTTATTAGTAACTTTATATATTTTAAAATTGTTATATTTATGGATTTTGTTATGCCTTAAAGCTCTCTAATTACACTTAATAAGTTCTTTTTATTATACCAATTACAGGTTAATTGAAAAAATCATATCACTTATTTAAATTTCCAATAAGTAAACTGCTCTTTCAAGATAGATAAATAGTTATTCCATACCAAGCAATCTATAATCTCTATTAGTAGTATCTTAACATTGCATTTTCGTTCCATGTACTATTTTTCATATCCCTATCTAAATTAGAATTATATTTCAACTATATAATATTGTATTTGAATGCTGAAAAATCAGCGTTTCCACCAATTTCCTTAGTTGAATATAAAAATAATCCTAAACGGCATCCTACAAACTGATCCATCTTCCATACCATATTGTGTGTAATACCAAGTTTCTTCCATTCCTCACCTTCTTCATAATAAAATTCACATTCATCTCGTCTATTCTCAAAATAACCCTTTGCTTTAAGTTTTACTTTATTTCTGTTTACAGAAATCCTTACATATTCATTTCCTGGATTATTGTCTATTAAATTTCCAAAAATAGATTTATCTTCTGTATCTCTTGCTAACATTACTAAATAATATTTTCCCTCTTCCCTAGTAAGTGCAATTAAACCATAAGAACTGATTAAGAAACATAAACCAGCATAATCACCATCTTTAAGCTTACTTCCATCTAAAGTAACAATTGCCTCACAAGAGGGTCCCATAGCGCGTTGCGTAAGTGTATTTACTGCATAATTTAAATTTGGGCTTATTTTCCCTGAATAAATACGATAAGTTCTTGGCTTTTCTGTTACTGACCATAAATCATTTTCTGGGATATGATTCCATTGCCAGATATATTTCAAATGCACTTTTCCATTTTCATCATGTTCATAGATAAAATCATCCTTTCCAATAAGTGGCTTGTACTTATATTCTGGCCTTGTACTTTGAATTTCAATATATTTCGGTGCTTCTTCATCAAATACTGGAAAATCATTTTCCCAATGCATTGGCACAAGAACAGGTATACGTCCAACTGCACCACGATCTTGAAATAACATTGCATACCAGTTTCCATCTGGAGTATCTACAATTCCTCCTTGTGCTACTCCAGAATTGTAATATCCCATATCATCATCAAAAACTTCTCCTCCAATAAATTCACCTTCTAAAGAATCTGCTGCAAAACATGCTTGAGTTCTACGTCCATTTCCAGACTTTAAAATGTGAATAAAAAAAGCATAATATTTTCCATTAATTTTATAAAAATGTGTACCTTCATAACCAAGATGGAATTCTTCAATCTCTCTTACAATAATGCGGTTTAACCCATTTGGTTTTGGTCCTGAAAGATCTTCTTTTAATTCTGTAAGATAAATTTCAGTATTACCATAAATAATATAAATTCTGTCATCATCATCAAATAATAGTGAACAATCATGATAAAAACCTTCAATCTCACTTTTAATCCAAGGACCATTAATGTTATCAGCCGTAAATAAATACGTTTTATGTGTATCATTTGCTACAAAACATACATAAAATTTTCCCTTACGATAACCTAAAGAAGCTGCCCACATTCCTTTTCCATAGATTTGTTTTTCACCTTGTAGCTTTTGGTTTGGTGTATCACCTAAAGTATCATATACATGAGTTGCTACTTCCCAATTAATAAGATCATATGAACGTAATATAACACAGCCTGGCATAAAATGCATTGTTGTACTAACCATGTAGTAAGTATCCTCTACTCTTATTACATCTAGATCTGGATAATCAGCCCAGATAATCGGATTATTATCCATATTAAAATTCTCCTTTTTCTATTTTATTATTTACCTACATAAAAACTCTCTTCTGGTCCAAAATATGAATTCAGAAGTTTTTCTTTTGATAATACCAACTTTTGTAATACCAATCCTGCATCTAATCCATAAAAGCGAAGACTATGTATTCCCTTAGTTAATTGATGCACTGTATTAGTAATATGAATATTTTCTAGTACCGCATCACACCATATATTATTAACATAACTGCCAGCAATAAAATCCTTTGGCAGAGCATCTGCTACAATTGATGCTTCATCATCAAATGCTACCGCATATTTTAATCTACTTTTCTCATAGATGTTATTTGTCGGTGCCACATAGGTTGTCAACATATATTCTGCATCATCGTTTACTCTTAATAAGTATTCCAAATATGGTGCATCTTCAGTTTTTTCAAAAGATGCAGTTGTTGGGAACATCTTTACTGAAGACAAAGTACGTCCATAGTTTTCAAGTACTTTCCATTCTACATTGGACTTTGTAACCTTATTTACTGCATGCTCTGCTTCAATAGAAATTACACCATGAGTTTCAACAAATGTCATATTAGGTAAACCATCAATATCTATAACTTCAGCAGTAACATTTACCTTGACCATTTCTCCTGGAACGAAAATAGTTATAAATCCATTTGATGTATTAGATACTTTATCCCAGTCTACTGAAACTTTTATTGTCTTTCCATCTGAGACAGTTCCATTCATATTATCTACGTTTATCCACTCTTCACCTGTTTCTACTCTGTAATCAAATTCTGTCTTTCCAGCATTACTGATTGTGATAGAATGATTCTCTTTTCCTAGATTTGTAAAGTGTGCTAAAACTGTTGTCCCAGAACAATATTCCTCTTCAATACCTTTTACATCTACAATCATAACACTTCCCTTTTCAGGGGAAACTTTGTAAAGTTCTGGATATGCCCATCCATCTGGGCTCCATTCCATATATCCTATATGAGGAGAACTCATAATTCCCTTCCACTTGCCATCAGACATTTCATGATTGTAATAATTCTGCATTTCAATATCTTTCTTTTTACATTCTTCTACTAATACAACATATGAATTTGCAAGAACACTATTTCGTTTATAATACAAATTATTAAGTCCTGCATATATCTGCATTTTAACAACATTCGCTGATGCCATAGCAGGATAATAAACTAGCTGATAATAAGCATCCTTTAAAAGTTCTGGCATTTTATCGTAATATTTTTCAGCTTTATTTTCTAAATCAATTGCTTTTTTAAGAACTCTTTCTGCTTCGTTATAATTTGTATAACTATATGTAGAAGAGAAAGTAACTTCTGGCTTCCTACTTCCACTCATTTTCGTATAATCTGATAATACATTTGCAATTTCTTGAATAATCTCATTTCCCACTGCATTTCCGAATTGCTGTTCAGCCCATTTCTTTGTATATTCTCTTGTTTTATTTCTTCCGTTATCTCCCCAGGTTTCAAAATCATAAGCCAAATCTAAGAAGTAAGACACTGGGAATTCCATTGGTTTTAAATCTCCTATATTCACAATCCATATATCACGTACACCATAATCATAAGCCATAGACATTTGTTCCCATACTTTTTCAAGAGGAGTTGTATTTACCCACTCATAAGAACGAGGACCTCCATGGTAATCAAAATGATAATACATTCCCCAGCCAGCTTTCCGATTTCGTTCTACTTCTGTTGGAAGTGTTCGTACATTGGCAAAATTGTCATCTGCCAGCATAATTGTCACATCATCTAATACATCCCAATTTCTTAATCCCTCTGCCTTATCCGTTCCATACCAATATTGTTCTACTTCTTTATATATAGTTAGAACCTGAGGTTTATCCTCAAGACCTTGCTCCTTTAATAATTGCTTTTGTGTTAAAATAATGTTCTTTAAAAGCTGGATATTTTCTTCTTCAGAGCCTTTTAATGCTGAATCCTGCTCTCCTCTCATTCCAATTGTAATTAAACTTTCAAAATCCTTATTACGCTTTAATCCATCCTCCCAGAACTTTATTATAGCTTCTACATTACTGGAAAAATCCCATGCTGGGTTTGTGCCATATTGCTGGTTAATTTGCTTCCATTCCTCTCCTGCACGGAACATTGGCTCATGATGTGATGTTCCCATTACAATACCATATGCATCAGCCAGTTCTGCATTAGCTAAAGGATGACTTTTTCCATTTTCACTAAATACAGCACTCCACATGGCTGGCCACATAAAATTACCTTTTAATCTTAAAATCAACTGGAATACTTTATCATAAAATTCTTCATTAAAATCTCCAAAGATACCAGTTACCCATGAGCCCAAGGATGGCCACTCATCATTTAAGAAAAATCCTCTATATTTTATAGATGGTTCCTTTGAAGTTATATTTAATTCCTCTTCTGAAAGAATAAGTTCTGATTTCTTTGCTGGTATAACATCTCCAAAGTAAACCCACGGACTTACTCCAATTAATTCTGAAATACAGTAAATACCATAAATTGTCCCTCTCTTGTCACTTCCCACAATAACAATACCTTTATTCACACCTTCAACCGGCTTTTCAACAACCTGAATCTTATAACATTCCTGCTTGTCCTTTATACTAGCTACATCTATTATTCCTTTTGAAATTAATGAATCGATTATGTCGTTATTTCCTATAGAGCCCGCAATTATTGTTGTTTCTTTTAATTCTTTCCATGTTGTTTCAACTTTTGGAGTTACTCCAGCAACCAAATTAATATCTTCTGCAAAAGAATTGGCTATAAGCTTTAAACCATTATAATCTTGCCCTTTTGAATCTATATATATGGCAGCTGCTTTTTCTACTGATGCAATTGTTACCTTTTTCATAGTACCCACTTTTCTCCTTTTAATTATATCCAAATCCAAGAATAGTAAAATATTTATCTTTGCTTTCTTCTGACATCTTTATTTCTATCTTATGTTCTCTACTAATCTCCTCTTGGTACAAAATCACAGCATTACAGTGTGTCCAACCTACTGTTTGTGGATCTGCTGTCAAAACTAGTTTTCCATCTACATAAACTTCTGCCTTACCAAAATCCATTCTTCCTGAATCTTTAAATACCAATAGAAGACTTCTGCTGTTAACTGTTAAATAGAAACTTTCCGCTCCAGATTCAGGTGTATGCATCCAATTATATGGAAATTGAGGTGTTCCAATAGGATTAACATCCATTTCCACAAATTGAAGCTCTTCATCTGTTTCTTTAAAGCTTCCTTGTTCTATTACTGCTCCACAAGCATTATCCTTCTTATCAATTAGATGTACCCCTACAAACGAATTTCCTATTACTGGTTCTTTATCTAAAGATATATTCTTCTCATTCCAAGGATGGTTGGCGGTTTGTTCAAATAAATACCCAATACAGTCTGACATTATAGCATGTCCATCATTTGTAGGATGATAAATGTCGTAGAAAAACTGTCTTTTCGTTATAATATTTCCTTCTTGCCTTGTAAGCTTAAATTGTTCAACCACAGCATCAGATATACTTACAATAGGCAGATTATAGAGCTTACCAACAGGTGAAAGTCTTTCTTGCAAGTTCCAATCATTAAGAAATACACTGAATAATAAAACTACTGCTGGCTTATTTTCAGCAGAAAGTATATTCAAAATCAAACTTTCGTAGCATACACCCTTTGTTTCATCACCTTCATCATTTACTGCAAATTCAACTACTACAATATCAGGCTTTACTTCTCCATTTCTAAGAACGTCCCTATCATATCGAATCATTCCCAGTTCTGAAGGCGTTCCCCCTACCCCTGCTTTTATAAAATGAACATTATCTCCGCCATTCTTTCCAAACAGTTCTTTAAATTTCACATAAGATTTATACGCATAGCATTCTGTATGAATTGGTTTAGCTCCAGCACCTTGAGTGATAGAACCACCTATATAAGCAATAATCACCTCTTCTCCTTTTTCAGCCTTCTCTATAGCTGCTTTAAGCCTTCTGTTATCACCTTTATTTAAAAGAGATTTTGAAATCATTGACTTATACTGGCTGCTTTCAAATTCTACAGGTGGATCGATGGCAATCTCTGGGACCTCATACCCATTATTAACATAAACCTTAACTGTTACCTCTGCTGTTAATCCTGACTTTTCAAACTCAAAGGCCATCTTACCCACAACATCGTCTTCTTTTGACCATTCATAATCCTCAAGCTCTAAAATCACCTCTGTTCCATCCTTTGTACAAGGTACCTTAATTTGTGTTCCACCTCCGTATCTATCTATTTTTCCGTAGTTATGAAATACAAAGTCAATTGATCCTACATCATTAGATGTTTTTACAGAAACTCCAATGCTATGAACTAATTTGCGGACACCTTCACAGTTTTTTAATAGAGTTAGAATATTTTCATCTTCAACACCACCTACAAATTGAGCGTTAAAGGATAATCTCCCCTCATCTAAATAAACTTCTTGAGAAGGTTTTCCTCCCAATCGTGCAGTAGCCTCTATAATTTTATCCACCATAATATAAAAGCCACTACGTTTTTTTTGTGGATCTTTAGGGGCCTTAGGTCCTGATTGTGCATTATTAATCATCTTTCTTCCTCCTAATTATGTATTTTTAATTTAAATTGCATATTTAATAGAATATATCTGACTATAAACCAGTAATAAATTTTTATTTAACTAAATTTTTGAAGATTTATACCTATTATAATATTAACTCTTTTTAATAAATTAAACTGGCAATATATTGACTCAATATGGACATAATTTATAGTATATATATTGGGAGCCTTAATTTATTGCATTCATTACTAATAATTACTAATATCTATGTATTATGTGTATTTATGTTTATTTAATGAAAATAGAAATTGTTGCAAATTAACTACGTTAGTTTTGTAACAGCTCATTTTTCGAAAACAAAAAAATGTGAATTCCGAAGAACTCACATTAAAATTGCAAAAAGTTACATAAAACATATTATTCTGTTGTAAAAAACTAAAATAAAACCAAAAATCATGTTAAAAATAATATATTATATTTATTCTCAAAATAATTACCCAAATATAAAGATTATCCAAACCAAGTATAAATTACAGATAGTAACTTTAATAATGTAAATCACCTAATAATAGAATTGCTAAATTTCACAAATAATATCTTTCGAATGATGCGATTAATAATTTATTTTATTAACAAGTCATAAAAAATATTTTAATCTATTATTTATTTTTACTAAACACTTCTACTCTTCGCCTTACTTCTCTAGTAAGAGCATCTTCATATGCCTTCATATCCACTTGAGTTGTAAGTGATGTTTGATATTGACTCCAAAGAGAATCAAATTCATAAGGTTTAACCATTATTGCCTTAGGAAGCCATTGTCTTTTAATTTCTGTCATCTTTTGCAATGCTACTCCTTCTGTCTTATCAGAAGTCCATGTATTACATGCTGAATAAATTGGAAACCAAGCTCCAACTTCCTCACAATTGGGTATAAAATCTGTCCATTTTTCAAATCCATATCCCTTTAGGACTTTTTTATCTATTTCACTTAATCCAGCTTCAAATTCTCCTACTTGATCATTAGGCATTATGCAATTAATTCCATCATCTAAATAACCTTCTGAATAGCTTGGGAAATATCCATATCCACACATATTATAATTAGACCATTGTAAATTTGTTTGATTTGCTCTTTGTTCCTCAGTTCTATAGAATACTCCCTCATGATCTACTTTATAATCTATATCTTTTTCTCCCCATTTTCTTAATATTATTACATCATTAGATAGTAAATCATTAATAACTCTTAATGCACCGTCTACATCTTTACAGCTAGTCGTAATCCCTAGTCCAGAACTTGGATTAATTGCTGATTTAGTTCTATAATTTGTCCTTGTATTAGTGTCTAGCGATAAAGCCAATGGTATATAAGTTCTTTCATTCATATTTTGCTGTTTTAGTGTCCATTCTGCATTTTGAAATTCCCATTGTTGATCAATTATTCCAAGTACTCTACCTGTAGATAGTTTAGAAATATATTGGTCATATGATGCTGTAAATGTTTCTGGATCTATAATGCCTTTATTGTATTCTTCATTTAATTTTTTAAAATATTTTTTTGCTTCTGGAATTAAGTCATAACTCTTAGCTGTTAATGTATCTTTATTTACAATAGCTTTTCCATCATTAGGATACCCAGCTAAAAATTGAGGTGGATTTTCTAAACAGAAATACCTCCAATCATCACATAAAATTTCAAATCCAATAGTTGTCTTTCCATTTATTGTTGGATTAGCTGCCTTATATTTTTCTATTACATTAAAATATTCATCAAGAGTTTTAATTTGTGGATAATTGGCCCATTCTAAAACTGCTTTTTGAATCCAAAAAGCTTCTTCCCCAAAAGTTGTTGCTGTATATTTATCATCTTTCGCATTTCCAAATTGAGGGATATAATAAATATGTCCATCTTCTTTTTTTACCTTTTCCCATTCACTATCTGACCAAAAATTTTTTATGTTCGGATATTTATCAAGTTTATCTTCTAATGGAACAAGTGCTTCTGCATCTACTAAATTTTGTGTTCCTTCTCCTCCATCTATGAAATCAGGATAATCACCTGAAGCAATCATTACACCAATTCTTTCTTTAGCAGTTTGTCCGGAAATCCATGTTTCATTTACTTTAGCTCCAATCTTTTTTGCTATCACATTTTTTACTCTATTATTATCAAGTATTTCCTTTCCTGCTACTGCAAAGAACGCTGAAAATTCTTTAATTTTATTATCAGTAGGTGCATTATTTGTTTCTTTGCGCTTGCTACCACAACCTACAAATAAGCTTAACGCCATAAGAACTATTAAGAACTTATTTATAATAACCTTGCTTCTTTTCATTTACAGTTCCCTCGATTCTCATTATTTGGTGCAAAATATGTACACTATAATAAATTACTTAACATATACATATTATACTATCAGCTATTTCTAATGACAATCTTAATCCATTATTATGAGAGCATAACACCTTCTCTGGATATTCTTAACTAATAAACAAGATTCTTTGTTATTCTAAGCAGTAAAGCTAAAAGAAATACATATATTGATATAACATTAGTTTTCTGCAAAAAATTGCTTTCTATATTGGAATGGAGTTTTTTCTTTTATTTGAACAAATTTACTTATAAAATAATCTGCATTATTATAACCAACATTTTCTGCAATCTTATAAATTTTTTCATCGCTTCGCTTAAGTAGTTCTGCAGCTTTTTCAATTCTATAAGCATTTAAATAATCCTTAAATGATATATTATATTGCTTTTTAAACATCTGACCTAAGTATGCACTGTTAATGAAATATTTTTCGCTCAAATATTTCAAACTTAATTTTTCCATATAATGCTCTGAAATTTCTTTATCAATCTGATTAAGAATCCCTTGAAATGAATTTTGTCTTAATTGATTCAAATATTTTGCAAACTCCAACGAAAAGCTTTTCATGTGATTTGCACTTCCTCTGTTAAGAATCTGCTCAAAAGAAACCCAACGAATATACTTCATTACTTCTTCTTGATCTACTTCTGAATCCAATTTTCTCGCAATATTAATAAGATTGCATAATAAATAGTTAATATTTATTTTTATAATTTCCAAATTTATTTTATATTCTCGAAAACTAGTATAAATTTTATCAACGCACTTTACAATTTCTTCTTTGTTATTTTCTTCAATTTCATGAATCAATTCATCCATATACTGCTTCTCTACATCATAACTAATTTCTTTCTTTCCAGCCATTTCATCATAGTATGAAATATTATTTTCAACTGAAAAGTCAGCAAACAATTTTGCTACGGTTGCAGACTTGTACGATAATGCTATTTCCTCAATACTATTTACTTTTTCTCCTATATAAATATAGAAATTATATTTTTGACTTTTCTCAATATTTTCTTTTAAATTCAAGATATATTCTTTTTCACTCATTCCTTCTTCTTGTGCGACTCTCTTGTCATATATAAATCCAATTTCATAGCATTCTTTATATTTAGTCATATCTATAATTAAATTGAAAAAATTATCGCCTAGAAATTCAATCATATTCTGATATAATATTTGTTGTTCTTTTCTTTTTTCATCTTCTGAAATAATTATACCAGCGTTATCATTATAATTTATTTCAATAATTATATATCTTAATTCATCAGAAAATTTTTGACACTTCTTAATATATTCTAAACTTGTATTATCATATCTTCCATATATGATTTCATTTAAATATTTATCATAAATAACTTTATCCTTAATTTTTTGAATTACAGATTGCTGTTCTTGTTTTATGTATTCTTCTTTAAGCGCAACTAATACTTTAATTAATTCATCTTTTTGAATAGGTTTCAAAATGTAATCTGTAACATTATACTTTATTGCTTTCTTTGCATACTCAAATTCATAATAACCACTTAATACTATAAATTTTATTTCATCTAATATGTTTTTGCGCACATATTCAATTAACTCAATCCCATTCATTTCTGGCATCTTTAAATCAGTAATTATTATATCAACTTCTTTTTTTTCTAATTTTTTTATTGCCTCAAGTCCATTACACGCTTCACCTACAATTTCATAACCATACTGTTCCCAATTAATCAGAATCTTTAATCCTTGCCTAATAAAGGGTTCATCATCTACTATTAATAATTTAATCATATGCCTTTTCCCCACCTTAATGATTATAATTTTATTTAATTAAATTGCTATTTTGATTTAATTCATCAAGAGAAATCTGTATTACAATTTGAGTTCCTTCTTTAATTTCACTATCAATCTCAAATTTCATATTACCATTACAATAGTTCTGTAAACGCAGGTATGTATTCAGAACTCCAGTACTTTTACTGTTATTAAGCATATCTATATTCGCATCTATTAGTTTAGTTCTAATTTCTTGTAACTTCTTCTTATCTATTCCATTACCTGTATCAGAAATTTCAATAATCAAATTACTTTGATCTTTAAATACAGCTATACTAATGCAGGCGCTATGAGATACTTCTTCGACTCCATGAACACAGGCATTTTCAACAAAGCTTACAATTGATAATTTAGGAATTTTTATAGCCTTACACTCTTCCATTACATAAAAACTGAAGGATAATTTATCACCAAAACGATATTTTTGTATTTGAAGATACTTTTCTACAAATATCATCTCCTCCTCAATAATAACATAGTCTTCTCCCCAATTTATGGTCTTTCTTAATAATACTGACAAATTCTCAATTATTCCTGCTGTTTCAGCCTCTCCTTTAATCAAACTTCTCATTCTAATGCTCTCTAGAGTATTAAACATAAAATGAGGATTCACCTGACTTTGAAGCGCTTTCAATTCAGCTTGTTTTTTAGATAGTTCAAGTCGTTGTTTTTCTACATCTCTCTTAAATACTACTTCAATCAGTTCTTTAATTCTTAATACCATTAAATTATAACTACGTATTAAATTTCCTAATTCATCTTTTCCTTGATTATGTTCAATTGTCGTAAATTCTTCATTTTCTACTTTCCTTAAATATAAACTAAGCAATTTTACTCTATACCCAATAGAATCTGAAACTAAAGTAATAATAATTGTTGGCAATAACAAGTTAAATATAATTAACCCAAATAAAATCTCTTTTCTCTCTACAATTTCAGATAATGGCTTTACATCATCTGCTGTAACAATAATTTTCCATTGTTCATTATTTACTTTGAATCTAAAAAAATCTTTCAATTTAATATTCTTATCTTCTATATAATTTATTGAATCAAATTTCTCAGATCCAACTTTAGGTGTTTTATTTGAAAATAAAATAAATTCATCATTACATACATATAAATTACTTTCCATTTTTTCATTCATAATATTTTTGAGAATTATATTATAATCAATATCTATTTTTAAAATATTTTCAGTATTCTTTTGAAAATTATCTAACTTTCTAGTAATACTAATTGTTCTAGCAACATTATTGATAGAATATTTCATCTTATCATCATAATAAACAGATACAGTCATTTTTTCCTTGTTTTTCTGAAACTGCTTATACCATTCACTACTCCGAATCTCCGGTGTTATCTTCCTAAATTTCCCACCATCACTTATCGTTTCGTTATCTGTGTATACTGTAACCTGATATACATGTTGTGAATTATAATAATAATCTATAAGATTATTTTTTAATAAATAATTGTATGATTCATAATATTCAATAAGATCACTATATCTTTTATTAATAAAATCATTTAAAATTATATCACTATGTAAATGATTTGATACTAATACACAATCATCTATTACTGTTCCTAAATTATATTTAACTCTATCCATAGCATGTTCCATATTTATTTTTTGTTCTTTAACTTGATTATTCCTTATAGTTAGATAAACAATAGAATTTGTAATAATCATAGGTATTAAAACACAAAAAATATATATTAATACTAATTTTGATCTAATGCTATAATCATTTAGAAATTTAAATTTATTCATAAAATTACCTCTTTATGTATAAAATATATATTATAAATATTTTATCATATTTTTTCAAATCACTACAAAAAAGTAATATAATTTTCCATAATATTTTTTATGTTTAAAACAGAAATAAAATTATACTATTACATAATTTTATTTCTGTTGATATTTTTACGTATATTTTATAATTCTATTTAAGTTCTTAGTTATGTCTTGTTATATTTTTATACTCAAACCAATAGAAATCTGCATAATTATTACTAGCTTCACCATTGCTAGTTGCATACATTCCAATTGTACATCCCACAAATCCACCAGCTATCTCTGTACTTAAATTTATACTGCTAACATTTCTCTGCAAAACTTTATACGTAATTCCATCATACCCATAATAAAAGTCTAGCTTTTGTCTCTTACTTACTACTTTCAAATAAATTCTGCTACAATTCATTTCAATTTCATTAATTAAAATATCTTTTCCATTATTGCATTCCACGATTTCTAAGATATCTTTACCATTTTTTTTAGTATATTCATATCTAATATGGTATTCATTACTCTGAACAATTGCAATTCCTGCACTTTCTTTTTCATTATTAGCTTTAAATTCCATCATAGTCGATACGCTATAATAATACTCTTTTTGTCTGGTTCCTACATAAGCAGGGTTATCTAAGTCTTTTAGCGTTTGCTCTTTTAAGTATAAACGTAAACAACCTTCCTTTTCTGTAATTGAATATAAATTTTCACTTGGGTTTCTTAAAAACACAAAACTATTATCTAGTACTTTTTTATAAAAATGATAACATGAATCTTTTGGTTCTATTTCATATTCCGAAAGTTCATGATCTTGTTCTAATTCTAAAATTCCAGTACCTGGATTTACTACTGGCCATCCCTCTTCCCATATTACCTTAGCAAGAAAAGTTTCTCTTCCAGTATTACAATATCCTTCACATGTTCTACTTGCTAACATTACCATGAACCATTTATCATCTTCTGTTTTTACTAAATCTCCATGTCCAACATGTTTTATTGGATAATCTTTTCCTAAATGTCTATGAGTAATAAGTGGATTACGTGGGCATCCTTTATATTCTCCATATACAGATTCACTTCTTGCAATAGTAATACAGTGGTCAGGGCCTGTTCCACCTTCCGCTATCATTAAATAATAATAGCCATCCTTTTTATACAGATGAGGTCCCTCTGGCCAAATTACATCTCTCATAGCACCTTTCCAAATTTTATAACTCTCACCTACAAGACATAATTTTTCTAAATTTAATTCTTGAGTCCATACTTCCCAATCTCCATTATAACGTACACCTTCTTGGTTTGGCCTTGTACCTACATAATATGCTTTTCCATCATCATCAAAGAATAAACTTGGATCAATGCCTTGTGCTCCTTCTAACCAATATGGATCAGACCATGGTCCCTCTGGCTTTTCTGCTGTTACAATAAAATTACCTCCATGAGTAACATTTGTAGTAATTAAATAATATGTTCCATTATTATAACGTAATGTAGGTGCAAATATTCCTTGTGAATGTCCTGCACCAGTTAAATTTAGTTGTGATTTTCTAGTAAATACATTTCCAATTTGATCCCAGTTTACCAAGTCCTTACTATGAAATATTGGTACACCTGGAAAATACGCAAATGTAGATGTAACTAAATAAAAGTCTTCTCCTACTGCACATATTGATGGGTCTGGATAGAATCCAGATAAAATTGGATTTTTTATTTTATTCATTTTCACTTTCCTCTACTTCCAAATTTTAAAATTTCCACTTAGTGCCAAGAAGGCAAATAAATATAAACAATTATCATAATACCTTCTTTCCCCAGTTCTTAATGGTGTATTCCAAAATAAATCAACACATTCTTTCCTATATTTACCTTTACTTGCTAAGGAAGCCATTGCATTAGTTGCGATAATAGCTACTGGGTGCAACGCTTTTTCCTCTATAATAGTTCCATCTATTTCATAAACTAAATCATTCTTACCTTTAACTGTCTCGCAGAAAAAAGCTTGAATCTTATCTGCACATTCACTTTCCCATTCTGAAGCCTCAAACCATTCATAAGATAACCCTATATTAGCTGCCACTCTATAAGAATCACTATAATATCTTTTATGATAACCTCTAGCCCAAGGTGAATCACAAGGTACTCCATCATATTGTGAATACTCTGGTGCTAATCCCGTAACAGGATGACAAGCTTTTTTTAAATATTCTCTACTACTTTGTGCTGCCTCTTTCCAAAACTCTGAATCTTCTTCTACACACCAAATAGAAAATAACTCATAAAAGTGTGGAAGATGATATGAAGGATCTGTAAATTTAAGACCTGGTACAAATTTTATTAATTTATTGGTTGGCTCCCACATAGGATCTCCAGGCTCTTTTTCGCCCTTATGAACGCATTCATAAAGAAGTTCTTTAGCTTCTTTTGAATAGTTAAAAATGCCTTCGCCATCGCCCCATCTATTTGATGCAAAAAATAATGCCATTGCAAAGAATTCTTCACCATCTGGTGCTGGTCCATCTGAATTCTTTTCACCATTAAGCTTTGCAGACCAAGCGAAATAACCTTTATTCCATCCATCTTCCATATACATATATGTCTTTGTCCATTTCCACAGACAATCAAATTCCTTTTTCATATTTCTTTGGACACACATCATCATGGCATAAGACATACCTTCTGTCCTAGCATCATTATTACCTGTATCAACAAAATATGCCATATCATCTCCTACAGAATGATATAATCTCTCATTTTCATTTCCATAGAAAATCGTCTGATAAATATGCTCTAATTTTTTTTCTATTTTTTCCTCTGAATATCCATATTCTTTAAAAACATTGTGATAAATATCTGTCCTAAAAGCACTCATTATTCTTTTACTCCTTTCAATTTCCATGGAATATAGTTTTATTAATATATTCTAATTTCTTCTAAATATCCTTATCACAATATCTATAATATTCAAAAACATTATGGTAAGTATCTGTTAAAATACACTCATTACTCTTTAACTCCACCAATAGTAAGACCTGATATAAAGTATCTTTGTAAGAATGGATAAAGACAAACAATTGGTAATGCTGTTACAATGGTAACTGTTGCACGAACAGATATTGGTGTTACCATGTTACCTGCATTTTTCATTATTTCTGCTGTATTTGAACCACCTTGTGTTTGCGAAGCTGATAATAATTTCATAAGGTAATATTGCAGTGTTGTTAAATCTGCATTTCCTGCACAATATAGCATTGAATCAAACCATTGATTCCAATGTCCTACTGCTATAAATAAAGCAATTGTTGCAAGTACTGGTTTACATAAAGGTAATATGATTTGAATAAATATCCTGAACTCTCCAGCTCCATCTATCTTTGCTGATTCTGATAAACTATCTGGTAACCCATTCATGTAGGTTCTGACAACAATCATATTAAATGCACTAACTAAACCTGGTACAATATATACTAAAAAGTTATTTAACAGATGTAATTGTTTCATTAATAGATATATTGGAATCATTCCTGCTGAAACATACATTGTTAATACATATATTAATGATAATTGCTTTTTAAATATAAATTCTTTTCTACTTAAAACATAAGCTAACATTGCAGTTAAAAATACCTGCAAAACAGTACCAATTACAGTCCTTGAAACAGATACAATTGCCGCATGCCATATATCTGGATCAATCAATACTGCATGGTAATTGTATAATGTAAACACTCTTGGCCATAAATGCACACCGCCTTTTAAAGAATCAACACCATCATTTAATGAAACTGCTACTGTATTCAATATAGGATATAATGTAACCATTGAAAAAACTATCATAAATATTCCTATACAACTGTCAAATATAATATCATTTTTACTTCTTTTTGCGAATCTTGCCATGAATAATCCTCCTCTAGAATAATCTTTCTTCTCCAATTGATTTTGCAAATTTATTTGCCATAAATACTAATATAACACTGACTACAGTCTTAAAGATACCTGCTGCTGTAGCTAATGAATAATTACTTAAACTAATACCATACTTCAATACGAAAATATCTATTATTTCTGATACTGGTTGAACAAGACCATTTCCTAGTAAGTATTGTATTTCAAAACCTGCATTTAAAATCTGTCCAATATTCATTATTAATAAAATACATATTGTAGATTTAATTCCTGGCAACGTTACATGAATGATTCTTTGAATTCTACCTGCACCATCAATTTCTGCTGCTTCATATTGTTCAGGATTAATAGCAGTAATAGCTGAAAGATAAATAATACTTCCCCACCCTACTTCTTTCCAAAGATTAGTTAATCCTACAATCCCCCAAAAATATTTAATCTCTGCGAAAAAATTTATTGGTTCTTTAATTATATGAAAATTAACTAAAAGCTCATTAATAATGCCTGTTGATGGTGAAAGCATTTCTGCTACAAGACCTGTTACAATTATCCATGAAAGAAAATGAGGTAAATAAGATATTGTTTGTACGAATTTCTTTGCTAAAATATGCTTTACTTCGTTAAGCATTAGTGCAAAACCAATAGAACCAAGAAAACTTAGTGTTAAATTAATTACTGCCATACATAAGGTGTTTCTTAATATTCTTAAAAAACTACTATCAGAAAATAAGAATTTGAATTGATCTAATCCACACCAAACTTGATCAAACAGCCCTTTTGCTGGTTTGTATTTTTGAAACGCCATAACCCAGCCAACAAGAGGTGCATAACAAAATACTAATACATATATAATAAATGGAATAGCCATGATAATTAAAGTCTTTTGTTTTTTCATTTTTTGAAATATATTCTCTTTAGGCTTAAATTCAATATCTAAGTCCGTTTTTTTCATTCCTACTTCCATATTTGTTCTCCTTTTATCTATTTTGTGGTGATTTTTTTAATAATAGGGTATCTAAATAGATACCCTATTTTAATTTTATTTTCTATTTTGTTCCAAATAATTTATCTCTTCTTTGTGCTTCTTTAGTAAGTGCATCTTCATATGCCTTTATATCTGCTCCTGTTGTTAAAGTTGTTTGATATTCTTTCCAAGCAGCATCAAATCCACTTGTTCCTGTCATAATAACTTTTGGAAGCCATTGTCTCTTAATATCATCCATTTTTTGCATTGCAATTCCCGCTGGTGAATCTGATCCAAATGCATTAGTAGCTGAATAAATTGGGAACCAAGCTGTATTCTTTTCTGCTGGTACATTAACGAAATCTGTAAATTTCTTATATCCATATGCATCAAGAATCTTTTTATCTACTGGTTTTAAAGAATCATAGAATTCTTTTGGTTGTTCATCTACATTTGTACAATTAATTCCATCTTTAAACATACCTTTATACGTAGGGAAATATGAGTAAGGACACATATTAGCTTTAGTCCAGTCTACATCTCTTGCATTTGTTCTTTGTTCCTCTGTTCTATAAAATGCGCCATCTGCACCTACCATATAGTCCTTATCTTTTTCACCCCAATTTCTTAAAGCTATTGCATCTTGGTCTAATAAATCATTAATCGCTTTAAAAGCACCATCTATATCTTTACAATTAGTTGTAATACCAAGACCACCAGCTGCATTTATTGCTGGTAAGGTTGCATAATTTGGTTTTACATTAGGATCAAGTGTTAATGCTAACGGTACATAAGTTCTCTCATCTAAGTTTTGCGATTTTAGTGACTTAGTAGCATTATCAAAATCCCATTGTTGATCTACCATACCAAGTACAGCACCTGTTGAAATTTTTGCTATATATTGATCATATTTTGTTGTAAATGTTTCTGAGTCTATAATACCTTTGTTATATTCTTCATTTAATTTTTTGAAATATTGTTGTGCTTCTGGAATTGTATTATAGTTTTGAGCTGTTACTGTTTTTTTATCTATAATTGCTTTTCCATCATTAGGATATCCTGCTAAGAATTGAGGTGGATTTTCTAAACAGAAATATCTCCAGTCATCACAAAGAATTTCAAAACCTATAGTAGGTTGTCCATTTATCGTTGGATTTGCTGCTTTATATTTTTCAATTAAAGCAAAGTATTCATCTAAAGTTTTAATTGTTGGATAATTAGCCCATTCTAAAACTGCTTTTTGAATCCAAAATGCTTCATCATTATGAGTTGTACGAGTATCTTTTCCATAATAATTTCCGAATTGAGGAATGTAGTAAATATGTCCATCTTCTTTTCTACACTTTTCCCATTCATTAGCTGGCCAGAAATTCTTAATATTAGGATATTTATCCCAATATTTATCTATTGGAACAAGTGCACCTGCATCTAGTAACTGTTGTGTACCTTCACCACCTTCTATGAAATCTGGATATTCGCCTCCTGCAACCATAACTCCAATTCTTTCTTTAGCTGTTTGTCCTGTAAGCCATGTTTCATTAATTTTGGCTCCAATTTTATCAGCTATTACTTTTTTTAATCTGTTATCATCAGGAATATCTTTTCCGGCAACTGCAAAGAATGCTGAAAATTCTTTCACTTTACCATCAGTTGAAGCAGTACTACCGGTTTCTTTAGTTTTACTTCCGCACCCTGCAAGAAGACTTAACCCCATAACTCCTGTTAAGAGTACAGATAAGATTAATTTGGATTTTCTCATTTACTATTCCCCCTATTTCTTTTTGAATTTGTGATGTTATTATTTTATGTCGTGTTTTTGTATTGTAAACGTTTCTTCTTACAATACAAAGTTTATCACTGATACCGTTTTCCAACAACCTAACAAATTATATAAAAAACATTAAAAATTATAGATTTAAAAAAACTTAAATTAATCTCTTAATTAATTTAAGTTTCTCATTTATTAGATATATTCCTTTTCATAGTTATTTATATATTTCTACTTTATTAGATGTACTATAATATGATAATCTTAACCATTACTTTTATTTTTAGGAATAATTTTAAACCTGTCTCTAATACTAGTTTCAAATTTAAATATTGAGTTATTTTCATAATAATCAACTGAAACTAATTTGTTTTCATTAAAAACATCTAATGAGATAGTTGAAAATATTTTATAATCAATTCCTAATTTAGAAGTTATTGTAGCTTCATAATACAAATTTAATGTAATATAAAATATGAATCCAGTGTCATTTTGACAACATATGGCTTTAAATTTTCTTCCCATTTTCCGAAAGATAATCGGATAAAATTATATGCCCCGTTGTTCCATACGTTAAAATCATGAACTCCATCTTTTATAAGTATCTGATATTTGAAAAGGCACCGACATAATCGAACAGATCTTCTATACCAGGCCCTAGAACAGTCGTATCAAATCCGTTATTCCAGCCGTTCTTTCTCCCTGTATATACTATCGAATCATATCTGTAACCGCCAATGATCAAATTTAAAACTTGCATTCCACCCATGGATGAGCCTGCAATGGCCCTATGCATTCGGTTATATGCGATTCCTTCTAATGACATGTTTTTTATGTTCGCATATGTATTATACTTGGATTCGATAAAGGGAATCAAATCATATCTTAGCTCATAATCAAAATAATAGAGCCCAAGCATATTGGTTCCTTTAGCATTAAATGAGCAGTCTGTCCAGTCATATGTACTTCTGCCGTCTGGGAATATGATAATCGACGGAGCGATATAACCATTTGCAATAAGATTGTCAAATATATTGCATATGAGAGAATTTCCGTCAACATCACCGCTACCGTCTAACCATTCGTAACGATTTCCACCTACTCCATGGAGTAGGTACAATACATTATATCTGGTATCCTTATCATTTTCGTCATAACCTGCAGGCAAATAAGCATTACATTTCTTTATTATTGCATCCCCCTCAACCGGTTCCCTTCCCACTTCTTTGGAGCTAATATTCTGATCCGTTACGAGTTATCATGACTGGTTAATGTGGTTTTTAACACTGTATGAAACCTCAGTGATAATACCCTCAAACTGCCTTTTTATATTCAGTAGACACAGCCGTCACATCAATATTCTTCATACTTTATCTTTCATCCTTTCCCTGTAATTTTAATTTACTGTTAGCATATAATTAGTCACACATTATTTATTATTTAGCGAGATAGTATAAATGTCATTCATCCCAACTTTATTCATTGAATACTATTTTGTGGGTATCTAATCAACTATTACTATAAAATTTGATATTGAAAAGCATTATTCCATCCCGTAAAATTCTTCTCTGTTATATCCAAGGTAGGTATCCGTCTTATCACTTACCGGCAATATTTCCAACATACATAGGTGATTGCATGGAATTTTCAGTTCTACTTTGTAAGTACCATCTTGCTCAAACAGTTTTGCATTCGTTTGAAGCGGTTCTGCTGAAGCCTTCAATATCGCTAATTGCTCCTTGTTTAGGCTGCGTGGTTTTCCAAGATTGCTCCAAGTCTGCATGGGGTTTGCATGCGCCCCTCCCACTTCCTTTTTAACTAAAATGGCTTGTTCGCCTATTGCAGGTAACGATAAAACATAGGATTCATCAGGAGATTGTTTATGGTCTCGCATATCATGCCAATTCCATCCGATAATCACATATCTGCCCTCATTTTTGGTAACAATCAAATGGTCGTCACGGTATAGCAGCTCTTTACCAGCCTTTGAGAAAAACTCAAAAGCATAAAAAGTTGGTTTTTTTATTGAGTTCATTGAAACCAGACCAAATCCTCCATGAAATACTGATTTCGGAACATCCGCCTCCTCGAATACATCACTGAATGTCCAATATGAATATGAATCTGCATATTCTCCTGCCTCACTTAGAATACGAGCTATATATGCAGCATTGAAATCTGTATCATGAACTGGACATAATGGGACATAAGAGCTGTTGAATTCTGTTATCTGAAGTGGCATATTGGAGATGCGAGGATAATTTTTCATAATCTGTCTCGTCTCTTTCAATTCTTCAATCATATAAGTTGGATCGTTCATTGTATGATATATATAATGCCCACAGTTAGTAGTCTCATTGGCAGTGTAGCAATGACGAGTAATAAAATCCAGTGGTGAGTCCTTCTCAATGCAATGTTCAAAGAATGATCTCAGCCACTTTTCCGTTTCAACACCACAAATTGCCGGTCCACCCACTTGAATTCGCGGATCAACTTTCTTAACAGCGCCTGCTGAATAATCATAAAGTATGAAATATTCTTCCATAGAACCAGCCCAGAACGAGATATTTGGTTCATTCCATACCTCAACCGGCCATGTGACTACCTCTTCCCGGCCATATCTGTCTATTAGATGATCTAATGTAACCGTAATGAGCTCTGCCCATTTTTCATAGGATACTGGAGGAGTAACATTCCCTTTCCAGTAAAACACAGTCTTATCTCCAGTTTTAAGCTTTTCTGGCATAAATCCTAGTTCTAGGAACGGTCTGATACCATTTTCAAGATATGTATCCATAATACGATCCAGATAGGTAAAATTATAAAACGGATATGTTTTCCCATCCATTTTCTCTTCACGATATATTCCCACATCATCGCAAAACAATCCATGACCGCGGATATACTGGAAATGTATTGACTGTTGAACCATTTTTAAATGATCAATATATTCCGTTTGAAGTGCCAGCCCCACCCTTCCAGTGCCAACGCAATAGGTTACATTGTTTTTAAACGTCCTGCCTGAAGCAGGTATCATAATTACTTTTGACATGTCAAATCCTCCTTGAAAACAAGAATTTTTATTTAAATCGGATACAAGACAGCTGCAACGGCGAATAGCTTATTGATATGCTGCTATATATTATCCAATTTTAAATTCTCATACATAATTGTTTTTTTAATCATAAATAAAATTATTTAAAATCGTTTTCGTGAAAAGTGCAGGTTAATAGCTAAATATCTCATTACAGAATGCTATGTATTTACTTCAGAATAATATCTATAGTTACCTTTGCTAACTCCTGATTCAAATCCTTATCCTCTGTCAAATCCAGTACTGGATAGCCATCAATATCAAAATGAATACGGCGGAGTCCGGATGATCTAGGATTATCAACCTCTGATCTTGCATGATATGCATTCCATACAGTTCCATCATCATCTATAATGTAGTAATTGTGACCTGGTCCATATTCTCCCGATACGCTGCGAGAAGTAAGTAATGGATAGTTACTCTTTGTCCAACTAGCAGGATCTAGCAAATTCGCATCTTTATCTGCACATAACAGTCCTACGACATACGTGGCATCTATCAATGCACTTGCAAAGGTTAAAAATAGCTTTTCATCCCTAATCAAGGCAAATGGTCCTTCATCTACAAAAACATTGTTATTTGCCCAGCCATAATCTGGCTTAGAAAGAATCACTGGAGCACTTATCAACTTCCACGGCTCCTTTGGATCAACTTTTGCAATATAAAGCCATGCACCAAGATCCTCTGGAAGGAATTCACGCTGTGACCAAACAACATAATACTCTCCTTTCAATTCAAAGCAAGTCATGTCAAGGGATATGGTCTTTCCTGCTTCACATAAATAATTACCATTTTTCTTTACGACACGCTGAGGCCTTGACCAGTCTGCTGCAATCATTGGATTACCGCTTCTTCGTAACTTCATAACATGAGACTCTTCATAGAAAAACTCACCTGTTGTCGCCCCATGAAATATATATAGATCACCTTCAATAATATGAAACTCTGGTGCCCACAAAAGCCCTCCAATATCCTCATAAGTGCTGGAATCAAGTATCAATACTTCCTCAGCGCCTAACAAACCTGAAATATTATCAGCTTCCCTCATGTATAAGGTATGATTATTGTCCGCATCATTTGTAGCAATAAAATAGTACTTTCCATTCCATTTTCCTATACATGGATCTGCACGGCTCTCAGCAATAGGAAATTCATAATGTTCCTGGTGGACTATACCTGTTACTTGATAGGTTCCTGGCTTATTCCAATTTATCTCTGTTGTATTCCAATCTACAGCTTTTAAAGCTATTGTTCCGTCACTATAAATAGCGGTGGCCCTCACAGCCTTTAAATCCTTTTCTGAGGCAACACATATACTTTCAGTAACTTCTATTTTTACATTAGTTGGAACAGTAAGTTTACAGATAAGGCGGTGTGCTACTTCCTTCGATATATTTACAACATTCCTAGGCACTATTCCCTCTATGTCTGTGCTAACGTGGTCTAGAACAAAAGCTTCTCCCTTTTCAGGTATCGAAGCGCTTGTTAGATTAGTTATATCAGTAATAAAGTTCTTATAGTAGGTTCCCTTCTCGTCACTCCAGGAAATAACATAAACTTCTTTTTCGTCATCATACTGACAGGCAATATCATTTACATAAGTGTCTCCCTTTAGATCAATTAAACCAATTTCCTTATACTGCAAAAGATCTGATGAAGTAAATAGAAGAACTTGACCTTTACTCTCCTTGTCATTTTTGCCATCTGGCTCTATACGTACAGCAAGAACGCCAAAAGTACCATCTGCTATATAAAAAATATAAGGATTTTTAAAACTCTTTGCATTGAGAGCCCCATTATTGTTTTCTGTTGCCTTAGCAAACAAAATGCCGGAATTATGGTTCAATTCATGAAATTCCCTTCCATCTTTACTGTATGCCAGATGCATACTATATGCCAGTTTTGTTGAATAAATTTGATCTTCCTGCGGCATTCTGGTATAACAAAGTACATATTTTAAATCTTTTTTTGCTTCTGATATCATCATATATTCATTTCTCCTCCCTAATTGATAATTTAAGATAAACATTAATAAAGTATTTATTCTACACATTCATAAGAATTTATAGCATTTTCACTGTTTTATCAAGAAAATTATAAGTTATTGACCTGTTTGAAACAATGATATATACTAATGTATAATTGATATATTCAAAGATTAGAGGGTAATTATGACTAATATTTTCTATGTAGGATGTGATGCTACACACAAAAGTGATTTTATTTTTGATATTCCTCTAGGCCATGACTGTTGGCTTCTAACTCTCACTCAAACTCCTGCTCTTTTTTGGGTCAACGGCGAAATCAAGGAGTATCCATCTCACAGTGCAGTATTATGCCATCCACATCAGAAAATATACTATCGTGCCTGTACTGAAAAATACATCAATGACTGGATACGTTTTGACTCCACCGAATCCTATATTAATGAAACAACACTTCCACTTGGCATTCCTTTTTCTTTGGATGATCCTGAATATTGTCACAAACTATTTCAGTTGCTCGTTGCTGAAAACTCATTTAATAAAGACTATAAAGAATCATCAATAGACTATTTATTAAGAACTCTGTTCAATAAACTTTTAGAATCATGTTCCCATACTGGTGTTACTCCCCAGTATTATAACCTTTTAAATCTTCGTACAGCAATTCACAATAATCCCGGTAATAATTGGACTGTTCCTACCATGGCAGATTTTATCCATATAAGCCAAGGCTATCTACAAACAATCTATAAAAATACTTTTGGTATATCCTGTATGGATGACGTAATAGACCGTCGAATAAGCCTTGCCAAAGAATATCTGCTGCATTGCAATCGTACAATTGCTGAAGTAGCAATTCTGTGTGGATATAATAATGTTGAACACTTCTGCCGACAATTCAAACAAATGACAGGATATACTCTAGGTAAATTTCGCAATCATCCTACCAATTCATCTTCTGAATAGCCAATGTTCTGTGCCTAAATATATTCGTAATAAAAATAGTTTTTCCTATTCTCATATAATAAAGGATTTTTTATTGTATTAATATTTAAGTTTCTATATTTAAGAGATGAAGTGATAAGCAAGTTCATTTTAAGAAATTGCTTATCACTTCATAAACTCTCATTTCTACTAACTTTCTTAGTATATTTTTCTTCCCTTTTCATCCTCAATTCCTGACATTCTATAAAAATAAGTATTTATCTGATCTCTCCAATCTCTAGCGCTATCAAACTGTATTCTTAAGCGTTCAAGAGTTTGCACATATATATCTTTATCTACTTTTCCCTCTAATTCTTCCCATTTTGAAATAAATTCTTTTACTGCTTCACATCCCTCAAAATGAGTGTCATAGATATGTTGAATTACAGTTTTTCCTGATTTTAATACATGATTATATGAAACATGATGGAAAAATAACAATAATTCATCTGGACATGTTTCTAAATTATTATATAGACTCTTCAATGGCTCATTATATTGTCCTGCATAACCCGTTCCGCTTTCCAAGGTTCTACCAATACCAATCCCATTACAATCAGCTCTATGATATGTTCCCCAAGGCGAAAATTCATAACCATCTACATCTGGTCCATAATGATGTCCAGGTGCTACCATCCATCCTATACCAAGTGGTGATGTATATTTTTCATAAGTTTCCCACGAATTCATTAAGATTGCTTGCACATTTTTTATAATTATAGGATCATCTCCAAAAGTAAGATTAATCCATTCTTCTATTATTTGTTCGCTTGTTAAATCTGAATTCCAGGAAAGACGACCATAACCATAAAGATTAGCTTGCGCTAAGAAATGACCTGTCCAATTTTCATCACTTCCTACATTCACTATTGCTGCAATTCCATTTATTCTTTCTGAAACTTGGCTAGCAGTGGCATTAGCATATGTTTGAGCACTTAAAACTTCCTTCCACCATGGTACTAAGAAACAAACATGCTTTTGCTGACCAGTATATTCCTGAGTTATTTGCAATTCCATCAATTTATTTGTTTTATCCATAGTTCCAAATAATGGTGCTATTGGTTCTCTAACCTGAAAATCCATTGGGCCATTTTTAATTTGAAGGTATACATTATCTAAAAAATGTCCATCAAGAGGTTCAAAACATTCATAAGCTGCTTTAGCCCTATCTATTGTATGATCTCTCCAATCCTGCCTGCAGTTATATACAAAACATCTCCATATTAATATTCCACCATATGGTGCAATTGCATTTGCAAGCATATTGGCTCCATCTGCATGATTTCGTCCATAAGTAAATGGTCCTGGTCGTCCCTCTGAATCTGCTTTAACCATAAAGCCACCTAAATTAGGAACTATACTATATACGTGTTCTGCTCTTTTCTTCCACCATGTTCTTACCTCATTATCCAATGGATCTGCTGTTTGTAAATCTCCAAGGGTAATTGGTGCAGCAAAATTTATGCTAAGGTATGTCTTTACTCCCCATCTACCCATTATTTCACTAATTATTTTAACAATATCTATTTTATCATCCATAAGATATGTTTCTGATCTATGGACATTTGTATTATTAATAATTACTCCATTAATCCCCACTGAAGAAAGCATTCTAGCATAATCATTAATTCTCTCTAAATCATCTGCAACTTTATAGTCATCATTAAAAGCTTTTCTTAGTGCCTCATTAGTTGCTGCAATACCACCTATTGCATCCATTACAGCTTTCATAATATCTTTATTTCTACAGCTTTCAAATAATATTGAACTTCCTGCAAAACCACGCTCTACAGTACCATCAATATTATCCCAATGATTTACTATTCTAATATTTTTCTTAGGATTATCTATTATTTCCTTATCTTTAAATTCATAATTTTGTTCAAGTAAACGAAGTAGTGCAAATACGCCATAAAGTACTCCATTATCATTCTTGGCACAAATGCTGATACATTCCTTATTATCTTCTGTCTTTAAATATTTTATTTCATATCCTTCGTTTATTAACTTATCATTTTCTCTTATATATAATTTAATGAACTTATCTCCTTTGATTTCTCTTTCATCTTCATAAATATTTTGAATTGCTTTAACATCTTCTATTTGATAAAAAGTATTTTTAAGTTCATTTACTGCTGAAGTTATAATTTCACTCTTATTTAAAACTAAAATGTTATTAAGATATTCTTTATAAAAACTTTTCTTAATTCCTTTATGATTTATCCAACACTGATACATATTACTTTTCTTATTCACCATTTTGAAGTTCTCTCCTTTTAATATCATGTGTATAAATTTTATATAAATTGATTTTTTAAAGTTGCTCTTACTGACCCTTTAGCCTCTATCATTTCCTCAAAATATGTTTCTATTAATTCACCTAATCCAGCTTCATATAAATTGACTCCAAAAATCTTTTCATTTGAAAGAATTGGTTTTAATTGCTCATGAAATGGGGCTTTTTCTCCTAATTTAATTCCTTGTAGATGTTCTTTAAGCAAAGGTAACATTGGATCTGGACTTATTTCAAATTTTTCTCCATTATCATCAACACCTAATAGATATCTACACCAACCTGCTATGACTAAAGGAATGAATTTTAAATCAGTAACATCTAATTCTGAACTATTTATATATGCTTTAATTGTTTCGCCAAAACGAATAGACATTTTTTGTGAAGTATCTGTTGCAATTCTTTGTGGTGTATCTGGCATAAATGGATTTGGTATTCTCTTATTTAAAACTTCATCTATAAAGTCCTTTGGATTTATAATTTCAGGATTTACAACTACAGGAAGTCCTTCTACATATCCAACCTTCTCTACTAAAGCTTTTAATTCTAGATCATCCATTTCCTTATAAATTTCAGTATATGATAAAAGACAACCAAATACTGCTAGTGCTGTATGCAATGGATTAAGACATGTACATACTTTCATTTTTTCTACACGGTCTACTGTAAATCTATCTGTAAATTTAACCCCTGCATCTTCAAGATGTGGTCTGCCATTCGGAAATGCATCTTCAATTACTAGATATTCTGCTTCTTCTGCATTTGTAAATGATGCAACATACGTATTTTTACTAGTTATTATAGGTTCTGCATCTACAAATCCACTTTTTATAAGCATATTCTTCACACCATAATCTGGTCTTGGTGTAATTTTATCTATCATGCTCCAAGGAAATGAAACACTTTTTTTATCATTAATATAATCTATAAAACCACTGTCTACACTTTCATTATCTACCCATTGTTTTGCAAAAGTACTAACTGCATTATATAATTTTGTTCCATTATGTGAACAGTTATCCATGCTTACTAATGCAATTGGCTTTTTACCGCTTTTATATCTTTCATAACATAAAGTAGCTAACTTCCCTATATAACTTTTAGGTCTGCTCGGACCATTATTAAAATCCTCTAAAACTATTGGCATATATTCTCCATCTTTGCCAATAAGACTATATCCCTTTTCTGTAATAGTGAAACTTACCATTTGCAGTGAATGACTTCTAAAAATTTCTTTTAATCTTTCAAAATCTTTTGTATTATCACTATCTACAGTCAAAGATTCAACTATACTTCCAACGATAGTCTTTTCAATTGTTCCATTTGCTTTTAAAATAACCATTAAACTTAAATCATCATGTGGTTTATTTATTTTTTCAATAATTTCATAATCATAGCCTTCTGCTACTATAATTCCTTTATTTGCTTTTCCTCCATTTAAAAGAGTTTGCTGCAATGCAGCTGGAAAGGATCTAAAAATATTTCCTGCCCCAAAATGAATCCATATAGGATTTTCAATAGTATCTTTTATTACAGCCTGTCTATCAAACTTTGGTAATATATAATTTTCCTTTTCCCATTCTTCTTTTAATAAAATTCCATTATTATTTAATTGCAACATTTTTTCACCTGCTTTTTCAATTTAAATATATATCTTAAAATTACTCTTGCGCTAATTTTATTTAATTTATTTTTATTTTAAAAAAGCCCTTAGGCTTTTCATCCTTAACTGTTAACTGCTAACTCTTAACTGTCAACTATTTTTCAAGCTTTCCCAAATTCCATTTAAATAAGCAACTCCAAGTGCCCTATCATAAAGCCCATATCCAGGCATTGCAACTTCACCCCAAATTGCTCTTCCATGATCTGGTCTTGTAATTCCATCAAAACCAATTTCATATAAAGCTTTCATTATTTCATACATATCTAGAGAACCATCTGAAGATAAATGTGCTGCTTCATCAAATTTACCAGGTCCAAGATGTTTAATATTTCTAACATGTGCAAAATGAATTTTCCCCTTTAAAGCTCTTATAATATCAGGAATATCATTATTTACATTAGAACCTAAAGATCCTGTACATAAGGTAATTCCATTGCAAGGATTATCCACCATAGTAACTAATTTCAATAAATTTTCTTTAGAAGTCATAATTCTTGGAAGCCCAAATACTGGCCATGCTGGATCATCTGGATGTATTGCCATCTTTATATTATATTTTTCACATGTTGGCATGATGGCTTCTAAGAAATATTTTAAATTAACAAATAATTTTTCATTATCTACATCTTTATATATTTCAAATAACTCCTTAATTCTAGCCATACGTTCTGGTTCCCAGCCTGGAAGCATAAATCCATTAGACTTCGAGTCCATTGATGACAATAAATTCTCAGGATTTATTTTATCAATAAGCTCTTGGTCATAAGATAGAACTGTTGATCCATCAGATCTTACTTTAGCAAGATCTGATCTTGTCCAGTCAAATACCGGCATAAAGTTATAGCATACAACATCTATCCCTTCTTGCCCTAATCTCTCTAAAGTTGTAATATAATTAGCAATATATTTTTCTCTGTCTGATGTACCTATCTTAATTGAATCGTGAATATTAACGCTTTCAATTCCAGCAACTCTAAGACCTGCTGCTTCAACTTCTGCCTTCAGTTCTTTAATTCTTTCTAGTGGCCAAACCTCTCCAGGCATCATATCATATAAGGTAGTAACAACTCCTGTAACACCTGGAATTTGTCTTATCTGTTCCAATGTTACTGTATCTGTTTCTTTTCCAAACCATCTTAAAGTCATTTCCATAATATCTCCTCTTTTCATTCCTTAATTTATATATTTTAGATATATACTCTCTTATTGATTTACTATCAAACAACATGTTGTAATTAATAAAGATATGTATTTTTCTTATTTGAACATATATATTAGATTAATTTATAATTTTATGTTTTGAATCCATCAATTAAATCATTGAGTTTTTGTGCAAGTAGCGCTTGATTTTCAGTTGTAGTTGCAATTTCCTCCATACTTGCAGTAGTTTCCATTATGCCTTGCAATATCTCTGTAGAATTTTGTGTTGATTTTTCAGAATTACTTGCCATAGTATCAACCATTGCATTTATCTGCTGAATTGCTGCATTTAAATTTTCTGACATTCCAGCAATATCTTCTGATATTTTACTGATTTTTTCTGCATTATCATAATAATATTCACCTGAAGATATAAATTCATTAAATTGCTTTGTTACATCTGCATTTATAAAACTTAATATTTCATTACTATTATCAGAAAGTTTCTTAAAGGCTTTTTGAACTTTAAAAACCGTGTTTTTAATTGACTTAGCAGAATCACCAGACTGTTCTGCAAGCTTTTTAACTTCTTCTGAAACTACAGCAAAGCCTTTTCCTTGTTCTCCTGCTCTTGCTGCTTCTATTGCTGCGTTTAAAGCCAATAAATTGGTTTCTTCTGCTATAGCTGATATTGCATCTACCATAACTGAAACTTCTTTCACAATTGTTCCTTCCTTAATTGCACTTAAAATCTTTTCTTCTCTTTCCTCATATATATTTTGAGTATCAGTTAATGCTTTATTAGTGTCATTTTTTAGCTTCAATGATTTATCTTTAAAACTTGTAGATATTTCACTTCCATTAGTTGATTCTCTAGATAATTCGCCAATTTTTCCATTTACTTCTTTCATAGATTCATGTACTTGTTTAGCTGATTCCATTGATTCATTCATATTATTAACAATTTCTTTAGTAGAGCTATTTATACTTAAAACTCTACCAGTAATTTCTTGCGTTACTGCCGATAATTGTTCTGTCGATGCAGTTAACTCCATAGTTTGTCCACTTATATTTTTAATAAGATTTTTTACATTGTTCTGTGCTGCATTTAAAGCTTTAGCAGTCTGTCCAAATTCATTCTTACTAATTATGTTCACGTCTTCTGAAAAATCATATTTTGCTAATCTTTCTGCTAAGTCTTTTATTTTAGTTAATGGTTTTGTTACCTTTCGTGAAATTCTAACTGCTATTACTATTGATACACTCATTAATCCAATCATTGATATTATTAAAATAATTATTGTTTGAATTAATTTATTATTTAATTCTGAAGTTTTATTTGCTACTTCTAAATCTATGTCTTCTACATAATTTCCTGTGCTAACAATCCATTCATAAGGCTTAAACAATACAGAATATGCTCTTTTGGGAGCTGATTCACCATTTTGTTTTGGAAATTCAAAATCAGTAAACCCACTGCCATCTTTAAGTACAACACTCATTATCTTTGCCTTGAAGTTATTAGCATCACCTGTTGATCCACTGCTGTTTTTTGTATCTGTAGTATTATCTGATATCTGCGCATTTACATTATCTATCCAAAAGTATCCGTTTTCATTATACTTCAAACTTTTAACAATATTCCTTGCTTGCTTTTTGGCTTCATCTTCTGTTAATACACCATCAGTCTGCATCTTATAAATACCATTTAGCAATCCTACCACATTATTAACCTGACTTTTAATATTATCATCGTACCCCTGCCTAAGGCTGGTTTGATATTGATTGATTGATTCTAAATTACTTTTCCTAAGTTCTGTAATCGATATAATACTTAATAATAATGTGACTATACCTACAATCACTATGTTCATTAGTATAATTGTACTTTTTAAACTTTTCATAAAATCCCCCCCCTAATCACCCTGTCAATCTTATATATTTTTAAATAAAACATCTACACAGCATATTATAAACTTAATTTGTAAAATTAAAACATCTGTAATTATAGTTTTTATATAAATAATTATATAATTTCAACTCACAGCTTTCTAAATATTTTGTAAACATACTCCTTCGAATATGTTTATTAAAATTTACTTTTAACTACGTTTTTAATTGATAAATTACTTACTTAGCTTTTTCTTTTTAATACTTTCCAATCACATTAATTGAATCTAAAATGAAAGGCAGAAAACATTTGATTTTATATCTGCCTTTCAAAATTAAATTTTTCAATTATGGCTTAAATTATTTAGGTAATTCTACTGTTTGAATAGTACCATCCTCATTATATTTTAATTCAGTACATTTAACACAACGTTTGTTATCAGCACCTTCAGATAAAGAGCTGTCATGATAAAATAAATACCATTTATCTTTGAATTGTACAATTGAATGGTGAGTAGTCCAACCTATTACAGGATCAAGTATTTTCCCTTTAAAAGTATAGGGACCTTTTGGATTTTTGCTAATAGCATATACAATGCAATGAGTAGTTCCTGTAGAATATGAAAGATAATAATATCCATTATATTTATGAACCCATGGTCCTTCAAAATATCTTCTATCTTCATCACCTGCAAGTATAGGATTACCATCTTCATCAATAATTAATATTTCCTCTGGAGCTTCTTTAAAAGTAAGCATATCATCATTTAATTGAGCTACTCTTGGTCCTAAAGCTGGTTTTGTTAATTCTGGCCCTTCAGCATCTAACTTAAAAGTACCAGTTTGCCATTTTTCTAATTGTCCTCCCCAAAGTCCTCCAAAATAAACATATGCTCTATTATCATCATCCATTAAAACCGCTGGATCTATACTAAAGCTGCCAGGTATATAATTTTCTTCAGCTTTAAACGGTCCAGCAGGACTTGAACCAGTCGCTACCCCAAGTCTAAAGATTTCATCTTTATCTCTTGCTGGGAAAAATAAATAATAAGTACCATTTTTATAAACAGCATCTGGAGCCCATAATTGCTTACTTGCCCATGGAATATCTCTTAAGTGAAGTGCTTCTCCATTATCAACACAAGGCGAATTCATATCATCAATTGACAAAATGTGATAGTCCTCCATATTATATTGGTCACCATTATCATTTGAAACTTGAACTTGATCAAGATCATGAGAAGGATAAATATAAATTTTGTCCTCAAATACGTGTGCAGAAGGATCTGCAGTATAAATGTGAGTTACTAGAGGTTCATTTTGTTTTATAACGTTTTCCATATCAATCTCTCCTATCTTCTTTTAATATTTATGCTAATTCAATATATGTTTCTAATGGAGTTATACCTGTAAGTTGCACACTTCTTCTATCAGGTTGTGATATACCAACAAATAGTTTAAACTTTTTACTATCAAATACTCTTTCCCCCTCATCATTTACAACTTTAAAGGCTTTCTTATTTATTATCATCTTTACAATTTTGCTTTCACCCTTATTTAAAGCAATTCTCTTGAAAGTTGATAAACTATAGTTATCTACTGCATATTTTGATTCAATATCCTTTATATAACATTGCAATACTTCTTCTATATCAAAGTTTCCAATATTAGAAATCTTGATGCTTACTTCTACATTTTCAAAATCTTTATTAATATCTGATACTGATAAATCTGCTATTTCTATATTAGAATAAGTTAAACCATAACCAAATGGATATAAGCTTTCACCCCTCATGTAACGATAAGTTCTTCCTTTCATAGAGTAATCAGTGAATTCTGGTAATTCTTCAGTAGTTTTATAGAATGTTACTGGTAACTTTCCACTTGGTGAACATTTACCAAATATTAAGTCAGCTACTGCTCTGCCTCCATGACTACCAGGATACCAAGCATTTAAGATTGCAGCACAATTTTCTTCTTGACCTTGCAGCGTCAATGCACTTCCAGCTCCAAGAATTACTATAACAGGCTTTCCAGTTGCAATTACTTTTTCAAGTAATTCTTGTTGCTTACCTGGTAAATTTAAGTTTAACTTATCTCCAGCACCATCACTATTACCTGCATCACCTTGTTCGCCTTCAATCGTAGAATCTAAGCCTAAACACATAACTACAATATCGCTATGTTCTGCTACAGTAATAGCCTCAGCCATTCTATCATCTGCTTCTGCTAAACCTGAAACTCTATCTTTATATAAATGACATCCTTCTGAATAAAATATTCTTATATCATCTGAATCTACTGCTTCATGAATTCCCTCTAGTATTGTAATATATTTAGAAGCTGTACCAAAATAATTTCCCTTTAACATGATTTCACTGTCTGCATTTGGTCCAATTATTCCTATAGATTTTAATTTTGACTTGTCTAATGGTAGTAATCCATTATTTCTTAACATTACTATAGATTTTCTCGAAGCCTTTAAAGAAACTTCATTATGTTCTCTGCAGTCATTTACTTCATAAGGTATTTTGTTATATTCACATTCTTCATCAAACATTCCTAATCTAATTCTAGTTGCCATTAATCTTTCTGCTGCTCTAGTTATATCTTCTTCTGCTACTAACCCTTCCTTATATGCTAATAACATTTGAAGATATACATTTCCACAATTTAAATCACAGCCATTTTTTATTGCAAGAGCTGCTGATTCAGTAGCCGTACTTGTAACTCCATGATACAAATGGAAATCTGCAATAGCCCAGCAATCAGATACAACATGTCCTTTAAATTGCCATTTTCCTCTTAAAATATCTTTTAATAAAAGTTCACTTCCACAGCAAGGTTCATCGTTTGTACGATTATAAGCTCCCATTATAGCTTCTACATCAGCTTCTTTTACGCAAGCTTCAAAGGCTGGTAAATAAGTTTCATATAAATCTTTTTTACTTACAACAGCATTAAATTCATGTCTTAAGCCTTCTGGACCACTATGTACCGCAAAATGCTTAGCACAAGCAGCTATTTTTAAATATTTCCCATCACCTTGTAATCCCTTAACAAAAGCAACCCCGAGTCTTGAAGTCAAATATGGATCTTCTCCATAAGTTTCATGACCACGTCCCCATCTAGGGTCTCGGAAAATGTTTACATTCGGAGACCAATATGTTAACCCTTTATAAATATCTCTATCTTCCTTCTTAGAATTTTCATTGTATTTTGCACGACCTTCAGTTGCTATAATTTTTGCAATTTCACCTAAAAATTCATCATCAAACATAGCTGCGAGTCCAATAGCTTGAGGGAAAACAGTTGCTGTGCCTGCTCTTGCTACACCATGAAGGCCTTCATTCCACCAATTATATCTTGGTATATTTAAATGTTTAATAGCTGGTGCCTTATAAGTTAATTGTTCTGCTTTTTCTTGCAGTGTCATCTTTGAAACTAATTCTTTTGCCTTTTCTAATGCATATTCATGAGTAATTTGTTGATTATTCTCCATAAAATACCTCTCCTCTACTTAATTCAATTTTATACTTTCCTTTCTTTAATAATATCTAATTTCCAATTGACTTAACAAGAAATTACTTATATAATTATAGACAAAATTTATCCTTTTGGAGGTATTTCTTGTTAAAATATGAATCTTATCATTTTGGTGAAAATAATATTTTTGCTTATTATCATCCTAATGATCTTAATTATCCTAAACATTTACATCGTAGCTTTGAATTTGTATATGTTACTAATGGTACCATTGAAATGTTTGTTAACGGCAGAACCTTTCCTATTGAAAAAGGCTCTTCTATATTAATATTCCCTTATGAAGTTCATTCAATTACTACAAAAGAATATTCAGATGCAAACATTTGTGTCTTTCCACCTGAATACGTAAAGACATTTCATAACATGATTGACGGTAAAACCTTAGAAAATCCTGTATTTGATTTATCTGCTGCTGCAAAGACTTTAATTCTAGACAAAGTTTTCAAAGATAACTATAATATTCTTGAAATGAAAGCCTGTCTATATCTTTTATGTTCAGAGATTATGGAAAATACAAAACTAATTGATAGTATAAAGCCAGATTATGAATTACTACATAAAATCCTTAATTATAGCCAAGAAAACTTCACAAAAGATATTTCACTAAAAACCATCTCCACTAAATTTGGTTACAGTTATACTTATCTTTCTAAATATTTAAATAACATTTTAGGAATTTCTTTTGTTGATTTTATAAATGAAAATAGAGTTAATTATGCTTTATATTTATTAAAAAACACTCAAAATACAATTACCGACATAGCATATACTTCCGGTTACTCAAGCATTCGTTCTTTTAATCGTAACTTTCTTAAGATTACTAAAAATACGCCTAAATCATATAGAAATTCTTAATTTTAGATATGTCATTAACAATTGCCTATGATTGTAGATTTTCTAGTTACCGAACTTTCTACCATTCTCTCAAAAAATCATAGAGTTAACCTTAATCAATACTATGAACATAATGTAATTACAAATCATCTATAATACATATTGAAAAAATAGCAATTTATTATACCTCAAAAAGTCTGTCCCGACATTTAAAATGAATGTTTTGAGACAGACTCTATTTTTTATATTATTCAATAACTACTCATAATTATTTCTAGATTTGCGTCTAGAAAACTATTCTTAAATGTTTTGTTTTTTGAAGCTAGTAGGAGTAAATCCAGTAAATTCTTTAAAAACTCTGTTAAAGTTACGATGACTCTCAAATCCACACTCCATGGAAATGTTTAATATTGACATATCTGTTTCTATCAGAAGTGTCTGAGCCTTATTAATGCGTAATCTATTTACATAGTCATTAAATTGATATCCTATCTTTTTCGTAAAGAGCCTTGAAATATGAAACTTACTATACCCCAAATCTTTAGATATACTCTCCAAGCTTATATTTTCAGAATAGTGACTCTCGATGTATTTCAAAAGACTTTGAATTGTATTGTTATATAATTGTATGTTATCTTTAAATTTAAAATTACAATCTAATTTGCCCAAAATTGAATATAAAAATCCTTTAACAACATATTTATTATTGGAATTAATGAATTCATCAAAAAGTATGTGTATAAGTGAAATAGTGGTTTCATCAATGTTACTTTTTTCAACGAAAGGATTTTCAAGAGTTTTGTTGATCTTTTTACCCAAATAACCGCTGATAATTTCAGGTGAAAAAATTATAAACATAGATTTAGAGGCTAAATCCGTATTAAAGCTATGAATGTCATTTGATAAACATACTGCAATATCGCCTTCTTTCAGATTTTTTGTATATTCATTTATTGATACAGTAAGCCTCCCCTCAACAACATAAATAAGCTCTACATATGGATGAAGATGAGGCGGAAAAGAAAAATCATTTGTTACAAACATCTGAATATAATCTGTTTCATTGGATTTTTTTGTTTCATAAAAAGGATAGAACATAATTATCCTCCATAATTGCTGTATTAATAAAATTAAATATAACATCCATAGCAATATATGTCTATATTTTGTTAATATACTGCGAGATTTTTTACAAATTTAAATATAAAATATGAATTGAAGTATGATAAAAAATATTTATATTCAAAAGGAGAGAATTTATATGATCAAAAAAGCACTTATAGTATATGGTGGTTGGGATGGACATCAACCTAAGCAGATTTCAGAAATTTTTTCAAGCATTTTGAAAGCTGAAGGTTTTGAGGTTGCGGTTTCAGATAGCCTAGATAGTTTTAAGGATCAAGAGAATCTGATGAAATTAAATCTTATAGTACCAGTTTGGACAATGGGTGAAATTACTGATGAGCAGTTAAAACCTGTGCTAAAAGCAGTAGAATCAGGTGTAGGTATTGCTGGGTGCCATGGGGGAATGTGTGATTCTTTTAGAAACTCAGTAGATTGGCAATTTATGACCGGTTCACAGTGGGTTGCTCACCCAGGAAATGATGATATTGAATATGAGGTGAATATAGTAAAATCAAGTTCAAGTTCTATTATTTCTGGTATACCAGACTTTAATGTTAAATCTGAACAATATTATATACACGTAGACCCGGCTGTTAATGTTCTAGCAACAACAACCTTCCCTATTTCAGATGGCCCTCACAGTAGTAATGGCAACGTTTCAATACCTGTAGTATATACGAAAACTTGGGGAAATGGTAAGGTATTTTACAATTCATTAGGGCACAATGCAGAGATATTTGATATTAAAGAAGCGAAAGAACTTATGCGAAGAGGATTTTTGTGGGCTGCAAAATAATTTATGTATAGATTAATAAAGAGAGGAAGGCGAATTTTATGAATAAAGTAAAGGTAGGCGTAATTGGCTGTGGAAATATCAGCGGAATATATTTTGAGAATTTAACTAAAACCTTTGTAAATATTGAAGTTTATGCATGTGCCGATCTAATAGAAGAGAGGGCTAAAGAAGCTGCTGAAAAATATAGTATTCCTCATATTTTTTCCACTGAAGAGTTACTTAAATGTGAAGATATACAAATAGTATTGAATTTAACTATACCAAAAATACATTTTTATGTTTGCAAACAGGTTCTTCTAGCAGGTAAACATGTTTATGTTGAAAAACCACTATCACTTACAATGGAACAAGGTAATGAACTTTTAGCCTTAGCTAAGGAGAAAAATCTGATGATTGGATGTGCCCCAGATACTTTTTTAGGTGCAGGACTTCAAACCTGCCGAAAATTAATAGATGATGGCTTTATAGGTGAACCTGTCGCTGCAACAGCATTCATGGTTTGTCATGGACATGAGAGCTGGCATCCTGATCCTGAATTTTACTATGACCTTGGTGGTGGTCCAATGTTTGATATGGGGCCTTATTATCTTACAGCTTTGGTATCTCTACTTGGTGAAGCAAAAACAGTTTGTGGAATGACAAAAATATCATTTCCTCAAAGGACTATTACAAGTGATAAAAAATTTGGTAAAACTATAGATGTAAAAATCCCAACCCATATCGCAGGTACAATTGAATTTCAAAATGGCGTTATTACAACTATGATAACAAGTTTTGATATATGGGCTAGTACACTTCCTCGGATAGAAATATATGGTTCAACAGGAACACTTATAATTCCAGATCCAAATACATTTGGCGGACCTGTGCTTCTAAAGACGGCTCATGGAGATGAATTTAAAGAAATTCCACTTACTCATATTTATGCTGAAAATAGCAGAGGGATAGGTGTTGCTGACATGGCTAGATGTATTGAAACTGGTGATAAGCCTAGAGCAAGTGGAGAACTTGCAAACCATATACTAGAGATTATGCATTCCTTCCATATAAGTTCTGACACAAAGAAATATATAGAATTATCAACAAGGTGTCAGCAACCAAAACCATTGACAATGGGATTAAGTAAAGGCTATGTCGAATAATTAATTTCTTATTTCATATTTGGGATTATATCAAAAAAAGCATCTCAATACTTTGAATTAGTGACTTTCTGATTTTCAATTCATTTTACCTTATTTTTATTCTCTCTCACACAAAAAAGAGCCAAGGATTACTCCTTGACTCTTAATTTAACTTATTATTAATTAATTACACTTTATAATCCTGCTATTGTATCAAGTGCAACTTCCATCATATTTGTAAATGTTAATTGTCTTTCTTCTGCACTTGTAACTTCACCTGTTACAAAGTGATCACTTACAGTAAGTAATGCTAATGCATTAACTCCAAATTTAGCTGCAATTGTATATAATGCAGCTGCTTCCATTTCTACTCCTAAGCAGCCAAATTTAGCCCATTTCTTCCAATCTTCATTGTCATCACCATAGAATACATCTGAACTGTATATGCTTCCTACCTTAGGATCAAAACCTTTATTAACAGCTATATCATATGCTGGCTTTAATAATTCAAAGCTTGCTGTTGGTGCAAATGTTCTACCTTGGAATCTTACTAAGTTAAGATTTGAATCTGTTGAAGCTGACATTGCTATTATAAGGTCTCTTACTTTAACCTTTTCGCTATATCCACCACAAGTTCCAACTCTTATAAGATTTTTAACTCCATAGCTTTGAATTAATTCATTGGTATATATTGATATTGATGGTATACCCATACCTGTTCCTTGAACTGAAATTCTCTTTCCTTTATATGTTCCTGTATATCCATACATTCCTCTAACTTCGTTATAGCAAACTGCATCTTCCAAAAATGTTTCCGCAATAAACTTAGCTCTTAAAGGATCTCCTGGTAATAATACACTTTCTGCAATAGCACCTTCTGGTGCATTAATATGAATACTCATTTTGTTACCTCCAAATTTTATTTAGTTAACTGTTACTTGTTAACTGTCAACTGTAATTTATTTACCCAGGTCTGATTTTGTAAATGCTCCTGGTAAAATATCATTCATGTCTTTTACTATATAATCATCTTCACTTTTGGCTATTATTATTTTTACATCTTGATCGCCAAATTCTGCAATTACCTGACGGCAAATTCCACAAGGATATGTTAATTCTTCAAGGCTTCCAACTACTGCTACAGCTTTTATTTTACTTTCACCTTCTGATATACCCTTAAATATTCCAGTTCTTTCTGCACAATTTGTAGCTCCAAATGATGCATTTTCTACATTACATCCACCATAAATTTTTCCACTTTCAAAAAGTACGGCTGCTCCTACTTTAAAATCAGAATACGGTGAATATGCTCTATTTCTATAATCTAATGCTACCTGTATAAGTTTTTTGTAATCCATAAATATTTCCTCCTTTTATTTTTCAGAATATATATGGTCTAAGAAACTTTCTCCATTTTTAATTTTTTCTACTTTTAATATATCTGCTATCGTTTGACCCATATCTGCAAAAGAATTTCTTGTTCCTAAATCAACATTTTCTTTTAAATTCTTTCCATATGCTAAAAATGGTACATGCTCTCTGCTATGATCTGTTCCTGGCATTGTTGGATCGCAGCCATGGTCTGCTGTTATAAATAAAACATCACTATCTTTCATTTCATCTAAAATTTCCTTAAGTCTTAAATCGAATTCTTCTAACCCTTTAGCATAAGATTTAAAGTCATTACGATGTCCCCACTTCATATCGAAATCAACAAGATTAGTAAAGATTAATCCTTTATTATCTTTTTGTATATATTCTAAAGTCTTATCTACACCATCCATATTATCCTTAGTATGAATTGCTTCTGTTATTCCTTCTCCGCAGAAAATATCTTCTATTTTACCTACACCAATAACATCTAATCCAGCATTCTTTATCTTATTTAAAACTGTATCATATGGTGGTATTAGTGAAAAATCTCTTCTATTTGGTGTTCTAGTAAAGTTTCCTGGTTCTCCAACATAAGGTCTAGCTATTACTCTTGCAACCGCATGTTCTCCATTTAACATTTCTCTTGCTATTTCACACATTTTATATAATTCTTCTAAAGGAATTATTTCTTCATGAGCTGCAATTTGAAATACACTATCTGCTGAAGTATAAACTATAGCATTTCCAGTTTTCATTTGTTCTTCACCAAGTTCATCTAATATAGCAGTACCTGATGATGGTTTGTTTCCTATAACTTTTCTTCCAGTTAACTTTTCAAACTTCTCTATTACATCCTTTGGAAATCCATTTGGATAAGATGGAAAAGCTACTTCTGAAACAACTCCACCCATTTCCCAATGACCAGTTGTTGTATCCTTACCATTAGATGCTTCTTCAAATCTTGCATAACATCCTATTGGTGAATCACACTTTTCTACGCCTTTAATATTTTCAATATTTCCAAGACCTAACTTAACCATATTAGGTAAATTCAATCCACCTACCGCTTTAGAAATATTGCCTATTGTATTTGCACCAACATCTCCAAACTTTTCAGCATCTGGCATTTCTCCCATACCAACACTGTCTAAAACTACCCATATAACTCTATTTATCATTTACAAAACCTCCCTTTAAGTGATAATTTAGATAAGTAAGAGTCCAAATTTGAAGTGAAAGTCCAAAAGTTATGCTCCAAAAGTGAGAGTCCAAATTTTACATTTAGGTTCTCGAACTTTCCCTTTACGGGCATCTTGTATTTGGCTAACAGAACTTTCTCTGTGAGCATTTTATATTTGGTTACTTGAACTTCCACAGCGAGTGAATAGAGTCGTGTTTCCTCTAAAAATTAATGGAACCGCTTCCTTATTTTCGCTAGTTATATGATAACTTTCAATTATACTCTTTCTATGTTAACAATCAACAATTAATGATAAACATCTAACAGAGTGTTTTCATTAATTGTTATTTGTCAATTATATAATTATTTACTTTCACTAACAATAGAAATACTTGCACTTGCACCTATTCTACTTGCTCCAGCATTTATCATATCCATAGCTGTCTTAAAGTCTCTAACTCCACCAGATGCCTTTACTCCTATATTTTCCCCTACAGTTTTTCTCATAAGAGCAATATCTTCTTTTGTAGCTCCACTAGTAGAAAATCCTGTTGAAGTCTTAACAAAATCTGCTTTAGCTTCTTTAGATATTTCACATGCTTTAACTTTTTCTTCATCAGTTAATAGACAAGTTTCAATAATAACCTTAACTATTGCTTTTCCTGTAGCCGCCTTCACTACTGCTTCAATATCTTCTTTAAGCAGTGCATAATTCTTCTCCTTTAATGCACCTACATTTATAACCATATCTATTTCAGTTGCACCATTTTCAATAGCTTGAGTTGTTTCAAATGCCTTAGCCTCTTTAGTCATAGCTCCAAGTGGAAAACCTACTACTACACATGTTTTTACCTCAGTCCCTGCAAGTTCAGTACTAACTAGTTTTGCATAACATGCATTTACACAAACAGAAGCAAAATTATATTCTCTAGCTTCTCTGCAAAGTTTTTTCACATCTTCTGCTGTTGCCTCTGGTTTTAATATTGTATGGTCTATATATTTAGCTATATCCATTTTCTTTTCCTCCTAATAAAGTCATGCACATTAAATACAATATTAATCAAAAAATTATATTGTAAATTAATATTTAATGCAGTAACCATGTTTTCTTTGTAACTTATTTCGATGAACATGCTACTCCATTTTTCTTTAATATGCCTTAACTCTTATTTATATTTAAATAAACTTAATCATATTAATTATTGCTGAATTACTAAAAACAATTGTTTTTGAGTAATCAACAAAATTTCAAACTCTGAAAAATAATGATTCTCAAATTTATATTCAGTACTAAACATTTCTTCTTGAGTTTTAATTCAAAATAGTTAACTCTTAACTGAATTAACTATCTCTTTCCAGAATCAAAAGGTTCTCCTTCTGCTTTTGGTGCTCTAGATGACTTAGAGAAGAACACAAGAGCAAGTAAAGTAGCTACATAAGGGAATACCTTTAATACTACTAATGGAATTGAACCAAGTTCTGGAATAACTTGTGATACATTTGCAACAGTTGTTGCAAATCCAAAGAATGCTGTAGCTCCAAGAATTCCAAGTGGTTTCCATTGTCCAAAAATTAATGCTGCTAACGCTAAGAATCCAAGACCTGCAACACTACCATTAAATTCTCCTGAATATGTTACAAGTATTATTGCTCCTGCAAATGAAGATAATCCTCCTGATATTAAAACACCTATATAACGCATGCGATAAACATTAATACCAGCTGCATCTGACGCTTGAGGATGTTCTCCACAAGATCTTAATCTCAATCCAAATCTTGTTTTATATATTAGAAAAGCGCTTAACAATAATATTCCTAATGAAACCCATGTAGTTATATATGTCTTTTTAAATAACAAATCACCAAGTATAGGTATTTGTGAAAGTACTGGAATATCCATTTGATAAAATCCATTTGTTATTCTTATACGTCCACTTCCTGTAATAGTTCTTGCTAAAAACACTGTTAGCGCACCAGCCATCATATTAATTGCTGTACCACTTATTGTTTGATCTGCATTTAAATTAATACTTGCAAAAGCATGTAAAAGTGAGAATAACATACCAACTATAATAGCTACTGCGAGTCCTATCCAAATAGCTAAACTATTACCTGATCCCATGCTTGCTTGCAATTTAGATATTGTTAAAGCTCCTGCAAATGAACCAACAATCATAAATCCATCTAGTCCAATGTTAATTACGCCACTACGTTCACAATATAATGCTCCTAGTGCAGTCATAAGTAGAGGAATTGTATATGCAACAGCATATGGAAAAATTTGAACTAATATTTCCCACATATTATTTATCCTCCTTGTCATCAATATCTGTACTATCATTTGCTTTTTTTGTGTTATTTACTTCTGATTCCGTGTTTACAATGTCTTCTTGTATTGTATCAATACCATCAGTTTGAAGTTTTTTAGCCTTTGCCATAGCTTTTTTGTGCTTTATTGCATTTATTATCATTGGTACTGCTGCACTTATTGCTGCAAAGTAAATTATAGTTGCAATTATAGTATCTGCTATTTCTGGTGGAATACTTGTATTAGCATTCATAAATCCTTTTCCAGAATATAATACTCCAAAGAATAAAGCTGATATTAATATACCTACTGGGTTATTAGCACCAAGTAGTGATACTGCTATTCCATCAAACCCTTGAGATGGCATTACACCAATTTGCATATTAGATGCATTTCCTATATATTGTGCTACTCCTGCAAGTCCTGAAAGGCATCCTGCTATCATCATTGAAACAATTATATTTCTATTTACTGACATACCAGCATATTCTGCTGCACTTTTATTAAATCCAACAGCTTTCAATTCATATCCTAAAACAGTTTTATTTAATATAAATGCTATAACAATAACTGCTATAACAGCTATAAATATTCCTAAATTAATATACGAACCTGAAAATAAATCTGTAAGCCATTTTGTTTTTAATGATGCTGCTGCTGAAATACTTTTAGATTCAGTTTCACTTGAACCTTTAAAGTAAGCTGGTATTGCATAGTATACAATCCAATAGCAAACCCAATTCATCATAATTGCTGATACTACTTCATTTACATTAAACTTGGCTTTTAATAAGCCTGGCACAAAAGCCCAAATTGCTCCAGCTATTCCTCCTACTATTATCATAACTAATAATAATAATACTCTTGGCAAGCTTCCCCCATATGTTAATCCAACTACAGTAGCACAGAATCCACCAAAAAGCATTTGTCCTGGTGTACCAATGTTGAAAAGCCCAGTTTTAAATGCAAATCCAACAGAAAGTCCTGTAAGTATTAAAGGAGTTGCTGTTGCTAATGTATCTCCAAATCTTTTCACATTTATAAGTGCACCTTTGAAAAGATATGTATACCCTTCTACAGCATTGCTGCCAATAGCAAACATTAAAATTGCTCCTGCAATTAATCCAAGGACAACTGCAAGTATCGAATTTAAAGATTCTTTTTTATTCATGCTTCGTTCCTCCCTTTTGAACTCCAGCCATCATTAGGCCGATTTCATTTTCATTTGTTTCTGAAGCATTTACTATTCCTATTAATTCTCCATTATTAATTATTGCGATTCTATCTGATAAATTCATAACTTCACTAAGTTCTAATGATATAAGTAATACAGCTTTTCCTTCATCTCTTTGTTCAATAAGTCTTTTGTGAATATATTCTATAGATCCTACGTCAAGACCTCTAGTTGGTTGAACTGCAATTAATAATTCAGGATTTAATTCAACTTCACGACCAATTATAGCCTTTTGTTGATTACCACCTGACATAGTTCTTGCGAGTGACTTTCCACCTTGGCCTGATCTTACATCAAATTCCTTTATTATTTTTTCTGCATAATTGTGTATAGCATCCTTTTTTAATAAGCCATGCTTTGAAAATGGTTCTCTATCATAAATTTCTAAAACCATATTATTTTCAATTGTATAGTCTAATACTAAACCTCTTTTTTGACGATCTTCTGGAATATGGGCTATTCCACTATTTATACGCTTACGTATAGACATATTAGTTATATCTTCATTTTTAAAATATACTTTTCCTGATTTTACTTGTCTCATACCTGTAATAGCTTCAATCAATTCTGATTGTCCATTACCTTCAACTCCAGCAAGACCAAGAATTTCTCCTGCTTTAACTTCTAAAGAAAAGTTTTTAACCCCTAAAACTTTCTTATTGTTCATAACAGAAATATCATCTACTTTTAAAACTACCTCTCCAGGCTCTTTCTCTTTTTTATCCACCTTAAAGCTTACTGGCCTTCCAACCATCATTTCTGCCATTTTTTCTTGTGACGTAGATTTTACTTCAACACTTCCAATGTATTTCCCACGTCTTATAACTGTACAATAATCTGCAACAGCTTTTATTTCTTTAAGTTTATGAGTTATTATTATAATTGATTTACCTTCTTTAATAAGATTTTTCATTATTTTCATAAGTTCTTGAATTTCTTGTGGTGTAAGAACTGCTGTAGGTTCATCTAAGATTAACACTTCAGCATCTCTGTAAAGCATCTTTAAAATTTCTACTCTTTGCTGCATTCCAACTGTAATGTCTTCTATTTTTGCATATGGATCAACTTTCAATTCATATTTATTAGATAATTCCTCTATTTTTTTAGCTGCACTTTTAATGTCAACTACCAAACCTTTTCTAGGTTCGCAGCCTAAAATTATATTTTCAGTAACAGTGAAATTTTCTACTAATTTAAAATGTTGATGAACCATTCCTATTCCTAAATCATTTGCAACATTAGGATTTGATATTTTTACTTCTTTTCCTCTTACCTTTATAATTCCCTCTTCAGGCTGATACATTCCAAAAAGTACTGACATTAATGTAGATTTACCAGCTCCATTTTCACCAAGTAATGCATGAATTTCACCTTTTTTCAATCTAACAGTTATATTATCATTTGCTACTATTCCTGGGAATTCTTTTCGAATATTTAGCATTTCAACTACATATTCCATTATAGACTCCTCCTTATTTAAATTACAATTTATCCAATATACTTTTAATTTAGGCATATGAAAGAAAATAATAGACCAAAGATGCAATGCATATTTTGTCTTAAGACAAGGAAGCAAGTTTTGCTAATAGAACGCCTATTAGCATAACTTCCTGATGAGTAGAGAACCAAAAGTGAGCATCGAAATTTTACATTTCGTTCTTCGAACTTTCACACAGTGCAATCTATGATTTTGTGTGAATCACTTAAGCAGACATCTCAAATCTATGATTTGATGATGGTCGCTTACTCTGTTAGTACTCAGCGAGTGAATACAAGTCCAGCTTCTCCATGATGCAAAATAGACAAGCATACTGGTCTATTATTTTTTTGATTGTGCCTCATATACAATGAAGGATGAAATTTCCGTAAATTTCAAATCCATTAAGATTATAAAACCTATAGAAATGCACCCTTCATCTTTTTATAGAATCCTAACTACATTGTTTTAGGAAATTATTTTATATTATTTAATTAATGATCCATCGTTATTATCATTTACTTTAACTGATCCATCTTTAAGTTTTGCAACTACATCATTAACTGTTTTCATTGTATCATCAGTTAAATTTGGATTCTTCGCTGGAATACCAACTGCATCCTTAGTAATATCAAATGTTAATGTTTGACCACCTGGGAATTTTCCATCTTTTAATTGCTTAACCATATCGTAACTTGCTGCTTCAACTTTCTTTATAGCTGAAGTAAGAACTATTGATTTACCATCTGCTCCAACACCATCTTGATATTGATCTCTATCAACACCAATCATCCAAACACCTTTACCTGATGCTGCTCTTGCTTTAGCTTCAGTTATAACTCCATTACCAACTCCACCAGCTGCACAGAATACTGCTTTAACGCCTTTATCATACATTTGAGCTGCAAGTTGTTGTCCTGCTGCTGTATCACTAAACGTACCTTGATATACTACATTTTCTGGTCTTAATGACATTTTTGTACCTAAATTTTTATTAGCATAAGCTACACCTTGTTGGAATCCCCAGTTAAACTTTTGAACTGCTGGAATTTCCATACCACCAATAAATCCAAGTTCTCCATCTTTAAGTTGTACTGCTGCTGCAACTCCTGCTATAAATCCTGATTGATGTTCAGCAAATAAAATAGATACAGCATTCTCTCCTACTTTATAGTTTGCTTTTGGTGTTGCTCCATCATTTGGAGTACCATCAATTAAAACAAATTTTGCATCTTTATATTGATCTTGTGCTTTAAAAATAGCTGTTTCAAATTTAAATCCTGGAGTAGCTATAAGCTTAAATCCTGAATCATAAAGATCACCTATATTCTTTAAGTAATCTGCTTCTGTTTCACCACTTGGCTTTACATATTTTGTTTCTGTTCCAAAATCTGCTTTTGTCTTTTCTAAACCTTCCCAAGTACCTTGGTTAAATGACTTATCATCAATTGTTCCTGAATCTGTTACCATACCTACTTTTAATTTTTCTTCTTTAGTAGTTTTATCCCCTGCAGCTTTATCCCCTGTACTTGATGAACTTCCACAACCAGCAAATAAAGTTACTGTTATTGCTGAAACTGCTAATAATGATAATAATTTCTTTTTCATTATTTCTCCTCCTATAAATATATATTTTTTAATATTTAAAATCACGAAATATTTTTCATGATTTAAATTTATAAAGTAGTAGTTTCTCTAATTTTATTTAAATCCAAAGTTAATATACCCCGTTGTACATTACTTATAAGTTTTTTCTGAACCTTTAGCTATTATTTGTGGTGCGATGATCTGCCTTCTTGCATTTTTATCTTCAATATTATCGATAATATCGCAAAGCATATTCATGGATGCTTTCCCTAATTCTATTGGCGAATCTTCCACATATGTAATATTAAGTCCAACTATATCTAAAAAATCAATTTTGTCAAAGCCTATAATTGCCAAATCTTCAGGAATCTCTCTATTTTCTTCTTTTAACGCTTTTATTACTCCCATAGTCATCATATTGCTGCAAATTATCAATGCAGTAGGATGATCTTTTTCTTTAAATAAATTTTTAGTTAATTCATATGCTTTTTCTAATTTAAAATCTCCATAATAAATATATTTATTTTTAAAAGGAATATTATTTTCTTTTAAAGCTTTTTTATATCCTTCTAATCTATCTGCCACGGGTTCTGAGCTTAATAATCCAGTCATAATTCCTATTTTGGTATGACCTTCTTTGATTAATAAGTTTGTTGCATCAAAGCCACCTTTTATATTATCAACAAAAACCCCATTTAATTTAGTAAATTTAACATCTGCAGAAACTAAAATTATTGGGATATTCAAATTATTTATTGTTTTTATATAAGATTCATTAAATTTTTCTTCACCAAAACCAGGAGTCATTATAATTCCTTTAATTCTTTGCTCCTTTAATAATTTAAGAGCACGTATTTCCTTCTCTAAATAATTATCTGTATTAAATAAAATTATATTCAAATTATTTTTTTCAGCAATATCACTTATGCCCTTTATGATTTCTCCAAAATAAGCATTAGTTATATCTGGAACAATTACTCCTATCGTATTCGTTTCACTTTTTGATAAACTTCTAGCAATTGCACTTGGAACATAATTTGTTTCCTTTATTGCATCTAATATTCTTTGTTTAGTTTCTTCTTTTACATATCCCGAACTATTAAGTACTCTCGATACCGTTGCTGATGATACATTTGCTTTTTTTGCAATATCACTTATAGTTACTGACATTGTAAATTCACCCCATTGCATTTTTTATTTGATTGTTACTTTTCCCCTAACTTATTGCTATTATTTTCTAATTTCATTTTTGAAAAATTTCTTGCACTTATGGAAGCGATACCATACTTACATTTATAATAATATATTAGAAATATGATGTCAATATTCTTGCTCAATTCTCTTTTGCATTGTAATTGATTACTTTTTCCCTATTATGCCTAATATAACTACATTTTCACCAAATATTAGACTAAAACTTAAGAAAATAAATTTTTATAAAGATATTTCAAAGGAAAATAAACTTAAAAATAGAGCATCCATTTTTTTTTTAGGTTACTCTATTTTTATAATATTATTTACTCTTTAATTTATCAACAAACTTTTCCATTCTCTTTAATGCTTCAATAATATCCTCCATAGAAGATGCATAACAAACTCTTACAAAACCTTCTCCACATTCACCAAAAGCATTTCCTGGCACAACTAGAACTTTTTCACTTAAAAGTAATTGTTCACAAAACTCATCAGAAGTTATTCCTGTAGATTTAATACTTGGAAATATATAAAATGCTCCAAGTGGTTCAAAGCACTCTAACCCCATTTTTCTAAATCCATTTAATAAAACTCTTCTTCTTCTATTATATTCTCTGCCCATTTCTTCTACACTGCTGTCACCACTCTTTAAAGCTTCAATAGCAGCATATTGAGCTGTTGTTGGCGAACTCATAATTGCATATTGGTGAATTTTCTTCAAAGCATCGATTAAAACTGGATCACCACAAATATATCCGAGTCTCCAGCCTGTCATTGCATACGACTTAGAAAATCCATTTATAACCAATGTCTTTTCTCTCATCTCTGGAAAAGATGCTATTGAAACATGTTTATCTCCATAACAAAGTTCTGAATATATCTCATCTGAAATAGCAATAATATTTTTATCCTTTAGCACTTCTACTATTCTAGCAAGTTCATCTCTTGTCATTATTGCGCCTGTTGGATTATTAGGAAATGGTATTATAACCACTTTTGTTTTTGGTGTAATAGCAGCTTCTAAAGCTTCTGGTGTAAGTTTAAATTCGTCTTCTGCTTTAAGATTCAATACCTTAGCTGTTGCTCCTGTAAAAGCTGTACATCCTTTATATGCAACAAAGCTTGGTTCTGGAACTATAACTTCATCTCCAGGTCCAACTAAAGCTCTAAGTGCTATATCAATACCTTCACTTCCTCCAACCGTAACCAATATTTGATCTTCTGGATTATAATTAAGATTAAATCTTCTATGAAGATATTTTGCTATTTCTATTCGTAGTTCAATAAATCCTGCATTTGAAGAATAATGAGTGTGTCCTTGTTCTAAAGAATAAATACCAGCCTCTCTCACATTCCAAGGGGTAACGAAATCTGGTTCTCCAACACCAAGTGAAATCACATCCTCCATTTCATTGATTATGTCAAAGTATTTTCTTATACCTGACGGAGGCATATCTTTAACATAATCTAAAATCATATCTTCTAATATCATATAAATATTGCCTCCCTATCACTCACTTTCTTTTCTTTAAATATTGTGCCGTGATCTTTATATTTCTTTAACACAAAATGAGTGCTTGTACTTAATACATATTGTTGCACTGCAAGTTTTTCAGATACAAAAAGAGCTACTTGCTTCATAGTTTTCCCTTCAACAATAACTGTTAAATCAAATCCTCCAGACATTAAATAACATGCCTTAACTTCTGAAAATTTATATATACGCTCTGCAACCTTATCAAAACCTTCACCTCTTTGAGGAGTTATCTTAACTTCTATTAGAGCTGTAACTGTCTCACTACCTGTATTTTCCCAATTTATAAGAGTTGTATATCCGGCTATAATATTCTTTTCTTCATAATCTCTAATAGACTCTCTAACTTCTTCAACAGTCTTTCCTACCATAACAGCAATTTGTTCATCTGTATATCTACCATTCTTTTCTAAAATCTCAAGTATTTCCTCCACTTTCAATAACCTCCTTATTTTTTTAAATAAAAAAAATCCTCCATCCCAAACAAGGGACGAAAGAATTACTCCGCGGTACCACCCTAATAAACAATATAAATATTGTTCACTCAGCTAGAGTATATATTTTATATACTCCACCTCTGTAACGTGAGGATTACGTTATAACCTAATTAAAAATTATCATTTTAAGCAACTATTTGTTTAAAATTTTACATCATAATTTTTATTTTTCAGCTATAAAATTCAAAGGCTGCTTCTATAAAGCTTACTTACTAGATTTTCACCAACCTCTAGCTCTCTAAAAAGTACACTTCTATATACTCTTCCTTATCAACATCTTTAAAATATAAATTTAGAATCTAATTTATTTTAATGTACATTAATAAATATTAAATTCGGAAAATAAAAAAGATTATTAAATAATTTTATATTCAAATCTTTCTTTATATTATACTCATAAAAGTATAATAAATTCAATAGAATTTTTATATTTTTTTAATTATTCATATCCAATTTCAATTTTTCTTAACATTATATTTATATATAAGCCATTTAATTGTTATTTCACTAATAATTATAGTAAAATCCCTAGAATTTTATGAGTATATTTGAAAATTGTATCTTTAATTGTAAACTCAAGAAATTTATATTTACAATATAGAATCAATTTAAGTCAAGTTCTTTTATAATTAATCTATGAAGTTGAATATTATATTTTGAAATATTAATAAAACAATAGGCTGGTACAAAAAGATTTCTTCAGCTCATTTTATTACCAACCTATCTGATAAATCAACAAATTTTCTTATTGATTATCTTCTATTATTTTGTTGTTTTTTGGCTCTTCTACAATCAGCACATCTTGTTGGCTCATTCTCAAATCCTTTTTCTTTGTAGAATTCTTGCTCTCCTACAGTAAAAATAAATTCGTCGCCACAATCTCTGCATGTTAATTTCTTATCTTCCATTATAATGTTCCATTGCCAAAGTTAATTCATAACTTTGCAACAGTTCACCTCCTCTTTTAGTTTTGAAATTTATCTTTATCACTAATATATTATCCATAATTTAAACTTTTATTCATTAACATCGTTTTATTTATATGAAATTTATTCATTATAACTTTTAAATTTGTTATATATCTTTGAGATTAAGACTTTACATAGAATCACGAAATAAATATAACTTTTATGAAAGAATCGTTTCGCAGCCTATATAAATTAAAGAGACAAGAATTATTTTAGTCTTAATAAATTCTTGTCTCTAAAAACATATACTAATTGATTTTTAATTCAAACTCTTCATTTTTAACATTAATAATACAACTTCCACCATCACTCAATTTTCCAAATAAAATTTCATCAACTAACAACGGTTTTATTTTTGAAGCTATTATTCTAGCAATTTCTCTAGCGCCAAATTCTTCTGATGTACCTATTTTTACAAGATGTTTAGCACATTCTTCTGTAAATTCAATTTCTATATTTTTAGTAGCTAATTTAATTTTAAAGTCATTTAACTGCTTTTTAGCAATATTCATTGCCATAACCTCATTCATACTATTAAATACTATTATCTTATCTAATCTATTTCTAAATTCAGGTGTAAAGAATTTTTTTACTTCTTCCATTATAGCTTCACCTTTAACTTCTCTATCTCCAAAACCTATAAGTTTTTTCCCTATATTTCTTGCACCTGCATTAGAAGTCATTATTACTATTACATTTCTAAAATCAGCTTTTCTACCTTTATTATCAGTAAGTGTTGCATAATCCATAACTTGAAGTAATACACTTAAAATATCTTCATGAGCTTTTTCTATTTCATCTAAGAGTAATACACAATGAGGCGTTTTTCTGATTGCATCTGTTAAAAGTCCACCTTCCTCATATCCTACATATCCTGGAGGTGACCCTATAAGTTTTGCAGCCGCATGCTTTTCAGCATATTCACTCATATCAAATCTTATTAATTCTACCCCAAGTTTCTTAGAAAGACATCTTGCAATTTCAGTTTTCCCAACTCCAGTAGGTCCTACAAAAAGCATAGATGCTACTGGTTTATCCTCTTCATTTAACCCTGATCTAGACATCTTTATACATCTTACAACTTCTTCAATAGCTTTATCTTGAGAAAAAATATTTTCCTTTAAGCTAGCTTCTAAATATTTTAAAGAATTAATTTCACTGCTTTCTACAGTTTGCTTTGGAATACTGCAAACCTTAGATACTATTTCTTCAATAATAACCCTATCAATTACTATTTTTTCTTCTAAATTTTCATTATGCATACGTGCATAAGCTCCAGCTTCATCAATAATATCTACAGCTTTATCTGGCAAATATCTATCATTAATATATTTATCACTTAAAGTTACTGCATCACTAATTGCTTCATCAGTATAACTTACATTATGGTATTCTTCATAATTAACCTTAAGTCCATTAAGTATTTCTATTGCATCTTTAATAGATGGCTCTTTAACATCTATTGTTTGAAATCTTCTGGTTAAAGCTTTATCTTTTTCAAAAAACTTTTTGTATTCATCAAAGGTAGTTGCTCCAATAAATCTAATTTTACCTTCTGTTAAATATGGTTTTAATAAATTTGATGCATCTAAAGCTCCGCCATTTAATGCTCCAGCACCAACTATATTATGAATTTCATCTATATAAACTATTGGCTTATGCTCTTTTCCAATCAAATCCAAAATTCTTTTAATTCTTTCTTCAAAATCCCCTCTATACTTAGTTCCAGCAATTACTGCTCCTATATCTAAAGAAAACATAGAGCTTCCCTTTAGCTTTTCTGGTACCTTGTCCTCACTTATAAGCCTTGCAAGTCCTAAAGTAATAGCAGTTTTACCAACTCCAGATTCCCCTACATGAATAGGATTATTTTTTATCCTTCTACAAAGTATTTGAAGACTTCTATCTAAAATATCCTCTCTTCCTATTAGTGGATCACTATTTTCCTCTTTAATTTTCTCAATAAGATTTGTTGTAAATTTATTAAGAAAAGCATCTTCCTTTTTCTTCTTAGCTTGTTCTTGACTCTCTTCCCCTACAGTTCCTTCAGTATCTTCTTCAAACTTTTCTGTGCTTTCATCTTCATATGAATTTCGATTTTCTTCTGTTAGACTATGACATAAAGAATATAACAGCTCTCTTTTTGTAACACCTTCCTGCTCTAAATAATAGCGGGCATAACTATCTTCTAAATTGAAAATTGCAGAAATTATATGATCTACATCAATAACATCTTTCCCACTATTTGCAATTTGCTCATTAGCATTTAAAATAACTTGTTGAAATTCAATACTTTCCTGTGGTTCTCCATTTCCTATTTTGTTTATATATGTTCTTATATAAGTATTTAAGTTATACCTTAAATTTTCTAAACTACCACCACATTCTTTGATAGCATATTCTACATTCTCATCAAAGGTTGCTGCGTATAAAAGATGCTCTGGAGTAATATATTCACTATTTTTTCCCCTTGCTTCTTCATATGCCTTAAGTAATATTAAATTAACTTCATTTGTGATCTTCATATTCTACGCCTCCTCCACTGTAAGCTTAAACGGAAAACCTTTTTCCTTTGCCATCGACATTGCAGTTGAAACTTTAGTTATTGCAATATCATGGCTATATATCCCCGCTAGACCCTTACCTTTTTCATGTACATCTAACATTATTTTTTCTGCTTCCATAAGCTTTTTATTAAATACGCTTACTAATATATTAATAACAAACTCCATTGTAGTATAATCATCATTATACATAACAACTTTATAGTCTTTAGGTTTTTTTATCTTAACTTTATCCTTTTGCTTAACAACAATATTTGGTTCCATAATATTCTCCTTCATCCCTCCTATATTTTCTTTTCTAAATAGCTATATTTTAACACAATTTTCAAATTGATACCAACTTACTGCAAAAAATCTATTATAAAGAATTTTGGATCAATTTTCCTCTTTACAGATAGAAATTATCTTGTTATTTAACTTTATTACAAGTTTCCAAAAAGAAATAAATACTATTCTTTTTCCACAATATGAACTTTATTATTTTCAATCCCCAATATGCTTTTTTTATTAATAACATAATCTCTGATTATATTTATAGCCTTTATAGAAATGATTTCACCTGCGCAAACTAAAGGAATTCCTGGCGGATATGGTATTATTGCTTCTTTGGCAATCTCCCCTTCACTATCTTCTATTTCACACCACTTCCCATCCATTTTGAAAACTTCAAAAGGCTCTAATTTTTTTTCTGGAATATCAGAAAAATATTTTGCTTCTATTGGTGCACATATATTTTTCATTTCTAATTTTAAAATAGCTTCATAGATAATTTCAAAATCTCCCTCAACATTAAACGGAGACATTATTAATACTACACCTCTTGAAAAACTCATTTCTGCTTGTATCTTTTGAGATCTAAAATAATCTAAAAGCTTATGTCCACTATATCCTTTTGGAAGAATTAATATATACCTGCTTAAATCAACATCATATTCTTCTTTGTCTTTTCCTTTATTCTTAATATTATATTGTTCATCTAAATCATTCTTACATAGTATATGTACTTTTTTAAGTTTATTTATTTTTTCTTTCCACTTTTCTGCTAAATCAATCAGCTTCCCATAACCATTCTCGCCATAATTATCTAGATAATATCTAGCATAATCTAATGATGCCATAATTAGATATGAAGGTGATGTTGTCATAAATGCTTTTAAATAAAATTCTAAATGGACATTTTCTTCATTCACTAAAAGATAAGCTCCCTGAGTCAATGCTGGCAAAGTTTTATGAGCACTTAAAACAACATAATCCCCCAAACTTGAAACAGTTTTAGGAAGATTGCTGTTTATTCCATAATGAGCTCCATGAGCACAGTCAATAATAACTTTTAATCCTTTTGCTTTAAAAGCTAATATAGTATCTTTAATATCATATGTAATACCAAAATAATTAGGATAAGTTAATATTATCCCTTTCGGATTTGAACATTCTTTTAGTGTCTTATAGATATTTTCTTTACTCGGAGGCAAGAACACACCATTTTTATCATCAATAATCGGTTCTATATATTTAACCTTTAACTTTCTTAAAATTAATCCATTATAAATTGACTTATGGCAATTTCTTTCAACTAAAACTTCATCACCTTCATCAAACGCAGAAAAAATAGCTGCCAAATTCCCCGATGAACTTCCATTTACTAAAAAATACGCTTTTTTAACTTTATAAGTTTTAGCCAATAACCCTTGTGCTTCCTTTATAACACCTTCAGGACAATGTAAATTATCTAATGGATCAACTTCTGTTATATCCAAAAATCCTAATCTATTAACAAACTCTTCACCAATCTCATCATCTAAAAATCCAACACCGCCTTTATTTCCTGGCATTGAAAGAAGCATATTTTTTTCTTCATGGTATTTAAGCAGTTCTTGTAACAGTGGTATTTTTTCCTTCATAATGTACCTCTTTATACTAATTTTAATTTAATAAGTTGCTATATAATTTCATCAATCTAATAAACAACTTTCTATTTTTAATATTATACTAATTTAAAATTTAAAATTCCATAAATATCTTTGACTATTTGAGGGATTTTTCAAACAAATAATTTTTTTATTTTATTTAATGTTTAACTTTAAAAAAGCTTCATATCAATAAAATTTGATATAAAGCTTTTTTAATCTATTAATTATAAGTATTTAACTAAATAGTTTTCAAATACTCAATAAATTCTAAAACCTTAGTTTCTTCTGTTGCCCAAGATGTTACTAATCTAATTGCTGTATTATTTGAATCAATTACTCTTTCAATATTGAACGCATATTTTTCACTTATTTTATCAATCATATAATTAGGAAAAATCGGAAATTGCTGATTTGTAGATGAATCTGTTAAAAATTCATATCCGCTTTCTTTTATTGCATCCTTTAATAAAATAGCCATATGATTAGCATATTTTCCAATTTCAAAATATAAATCATCTTTAAATAATTCTTCAAATTGAATTCCAAGCAGTCTTCCTTTAGCAAGCAAACCACCTTTTTGCTTAATAATATATCTAAAATCTTCTTTTAATGAATTCTTGCAAATAACAAGTGCTTCTCCAAAAAGAGCACCATTTTTTGTTCCACCTATATAAAAAGCATCTGTTAATTTAGCTATATGTGCTAATGTTAAGTCACTTTCTTCTGAGGCAAGTGCAGACCCTAAACGTGCACCATCTAAATATAAAAGTAAATTATTTTTAATGCAACAGTTATGTAATTCTTCTAATTCTGATTTTCTATATAAAGTTCCTAGCTCAGTAGAATTTGATATGTATACTAATTTAGGTTGAACCATATGTTCATCTGTATGTAAATCTACCACCTTTTGAATCAAATTAGGCGTAAGTTTCCCATCCTCAGTTTTCATTGTAATTACCTTATGCCCAGTAGCTTCAATAGCTCCAGTTTCATGACAATTAACATGAGATGTATCAGCACCAATTACAGCTTGGTGAGGTCTTAAAAATGCAGATATTGCAGTAAGATTAACTTGTGTTCCACCTACTAATAAATGAATATCTACATCTTCACGGTCAATTTTCTTTTTTAATAAGTCTATAGCTCTTTTTGTATAATAATCTGTGCTATATCCATCTGTTTGTTCCAAATTTGTTTTAACTAGAGCATTTAATATTCTTGGGTGCGCTCCTTCACTATAATCATTTTTTAAACTATACATTTTATAATACCTCCACCTATATCCTTGTAACATCTTTTATTTAACATCACTACTTAATTTTTAGATTTCTATAACGTTTAACTCTTAGGTCTTAAATTTTTATAGTATTTCTTATTCAACTATTTGTATTGTCAAATTTTCTAACACTCTGCGACCTACTTCAAATATAGCTTCACTTGTTAATAAATCTAAATCATTAACTTCATTAATATATATTTCGTAATCACCAAACATCGTATCATATGTAGCTAATTCTTTTGCTAAAATTATACTTTGTTCTTCTCTAAATAATCTCTTTAACTTAAAGTTCTTTATTAATTGCTCTATTGATTTTTGATCTATATTTTTAAATAAAGAGTCTAAGTTTTCTATACACTCTTTAATCAAATCTATAGCTTTATTTACATTTTCTTTTCCTGTATTAAAAGTAATTTTATAAACTTTAATATAATTTTCATTAGCAATTTTAGTGATCACATCATAAATAAGTCCATTTTTAGTTCTTAAAATATCATAGAGAATTGAATTAACTCCTTCTCCAAAATATTGATTAAAAATTTTAAGAGATTTTATTTCTTTTTCATTCAAATTATCTATAGGGCATATTATTTCCACTCTACAAGTCTTTGTTCCATCTCTTTTATCATTGAATATCTCTGTCTTTGGTGCTTCATAATTAATATTTTTTAAACTCATTTCATTCTTATATTCTTTTTTGCTATTTAATGAACTCCATTTCCCAAAATATTCACTTATAATAGCCTTAACATTATTAAATTCTATTGATGAAATTACAACAATCGAAATATTTTCCGGGAAATAATATTTAAAATAAAACTCTTTTATATCCTTTAAAGTAATATTATTCAAACTTTCTTCTGTTCCTATAATAGGATACTTCATCCTTCTACTGTTAAAACTATAAAAAAATAGTTTATCCTCACAATATTGCTCTAATTCTTCATCCCATTCTTTAAGTTCTTCTTTTATTACAGCCATTTCTTCCCTAAAACCTTCCTCTTGAAAGCTTGGATTAATGACTATATCACTTAATAACTCCACACCTTTTTCTAAATCATCTTTGAGTAAAGTTCCATAATAAATTACATAAGGATAATTAGTCATAGCGTTATTAAAACCGAAGATATTAGTTAAATCTTCATTTATTTTTTTCTCACTTCTATTTTTAGTTCCTTTATAAACCATATGTTCAGTTGCGTGAGCTATTCCATACTTTTCACTTTCAACTCCTGCACCAGCATTTATTGCTATGCAAATTGATGTAAGTTCCGATTCTGTATGTTTATATATTAACTTTAAATTATTTTTTAAAATATATTCTTCCAATTGCAATTATTCTCCTTACACATTATTCCTTTTACTTTCTAATTTATATTATAGCCTATTTTTTATAAATTTAAAGAAGATAATAATCTTGAATCTCTACTATGAAAATTTGCAAAAAATAGAGGATAAACAATTAATAAATTGCTTATACCTCTAAATTTTAACATTATTATATTTAATTTTATTCACATTTTAATGCAATTGCACATTCAATTCTCTTCTTTTGCATTTTACATCCAATTTCATAAGGAATGTTCATATCTCCATTGAAATTAAAGTTATTTGCTTGGCATCCACCACTACAATAAAATTTTGCCCAACAATCTTTACATTTAGGCTTATTATATATATGAGCTTGCTTAAACGTCTTAGAAAGTTCTGTATCATAAGTATCATCATAAATGTTTCCTAATTTAAATTCTTCTTTTCCAACAAATTGATGACATGGGTATACATCACCTTGTGGAGTTATTGCTACATATTCAAATCCAGCTCCACATCCTGAAATTCTCTTATATACACATGGTCCACCTTGAAGATCTATATTAAAATGATAGAATTTAAATTCATCATTTCCTACTCTCTTTCTTGCAACCATTTCTTCATATAACTTATCATAATTTGCAAAAATTGTATCTATGTCTTCTTCCCTAAGAGAAAGTGCATGTCCATTTTCTAAAACAACAGGCTCTATTGATAATTCTTTAAACCCTTCATTTACCATAGCCATTACATCTTCATAGAAATCTGTATTTTCTCTTGTAAAGGTACCTCTAACATAATAAGTTTTTCCTTCAGTTCTTCTTTTAATCATTTCCTTTATGTTAGGTATAATATCATCATATGAACCACTCTTATCTGCCTTAATTCTAACCTTATCATTAACTTCTTTTCTTCCATCTAATGATAAAATTATATTCCCCATTTCCTTATCCATAAAATCCATCATTTCTGGAGTTAAAAGAGTTGCATTAGTCGTCATAGTGAATCTTATATTCTTATTCCACTTTGCTTCATTATCTCTTGCATATCGTATTATTTCTTTTATAGTATCCATGATTAAAGTTGGCTCTCCACCAAATAAATCAATTTCTATATTTTTTCTAGGACCACTTCTCTTAATAACATAATCAATTGCTTTTTGTGCTGTTTCTAGGCTCATCACTCCACCATGTCCATGATATTCACCTTCATCAGCAAAACAATATTTACATCTTAAATTACATCCATGAATTACATTTAAACAAATAGCCTTTATGTAATCTCTATCATCCATAGAACTATGAGCTATTTCTTCATATTGATCCTCTGAATAAAGAATACCTTCTTCTGCTAATTCTTGAATTTCATCATAAGCTTCTGAAAGTTCTTCCAAATCATATTTACCTTTAAGTCCATCAAGTATTTCTTTCTTATTTTTTAATTTATCATCACCTAATATATCATAAACCATTTCATCTACAACATGAACGGCTCCTGTATTTACGTCTAAAACAAAATAGTTTTCGCCTTGCTTAAATTTATGTATTAAAGACACTTTAATTTCCTCCTATATCCAAGGCATATACAAAAAAATAATAAGTCAATATTATTGTATATTTGACTCATTATTTTCTTTCATATGCTTAAAGTAAGCAGCAACTATATAGTTACTGCTTTAAAAATTAGTTTTCGCATTCTAAGTTTGCAACTGTACAAGATGTCTTACAAGCTGATTGACATGAGTTTGCACATTCTTTACATCCTGGTTTACATAAACTATTCTTAATATTTGGTTTGTTTATAGTTTTTATATGTTTCATAAATAAAAACTCCTCCATTCACAAAAATATCTCTAGTAATTATATCACTCCATTGGAACTTTTACAATATATGTTCCATTTTAAATCTTGTTTTCTATATGTTCTATATTTTTACTTAAAAAAACTAGTTTTATATCTTAGATTTACGCTATATTTTTATTTTTTTGCATAAAAAAATATAATAACTATTTGTGAAATAAACTACGTAAAGTACCCCCTATATATACTATTACTTAATCTATACAACAAATATTTATTATATTTTCACCGTTTTGATAACCTCTTATAAATTAATCCCTTGTTAATTGCTTATATTAAATACCTTATTGTTACGAATATGTAGAATGTTAATTAGAACTAGAAGATTCCAATTAAAATTTATTTATCGTATATGTAACGTTTCTTAACAATAACATAGAAATATAAGCATTTTCTCCATAATCGACTTGTTTTTAACCCTTTATCCACAAAATTTCTCTCTTCATAATTATATACATATATAATTTTTATGTATATTATACTAAAGTATACTTTTTAACTAACTATACATAACTTATACTTTAATAGCTTTTCTGTTAAATTATGCCCTTTTCTTTTAATATATTTATTGCCATTGTTTTATTCTTTACATTTAATTTTGAATACACAGAAGCAATATGCTTCTTTACAGTAATCAATGCAATATGCAATTTTGTTGAAATCTCACTTTGTTTATATCCTTCATCAACTAATTTTATTACTTGAAGTTCTCTCGCAGTCAATTCTACCAGTTTACTCTCCGTGTAGTCATTCACATATATTTTGTTAAATTCTTCACACTTAAGAAGTAATATTTTTACATATTCATCTTCTTCAAGAGTTTTTAATATAGGTAATATATGAGGTGCTAACTCCACAAAACACATTATAATATGATCTTCTTTTGCCAAATTTATTGCTTTTAATATTGACTTTTTCCCTTGTTCAATTCCATATAAATTGTATTTAGCAATAGAATCAAATATATACGCATATATAATTCCAAAAATGTTGTTATTAACTGCATAAACTTCTAACATTGTTTCTGCTTGAACTTCTAATTCAATATAATTGCCTTTAAGTATCATTGCTAATCCAAATATAAGATAACTCATCTTTACGTTTGGTGAAATTATTTTCATGGAGTTTTTTGGAGATTTTTTAGTCCAATTATCCATGCCTTTTAAATTTCCAATAATACCATCAATATATCCTAGTGCTATTTCTGCCCCATTTAAGAAACTTGGAATATCAATATTTTCATATTCTTTAATTAAATTATTAAATTTATTTCTAGCTTCTAACTTATTATTTTTATTTACAAAAATTCTCATTAAAAGAAAAAGCGAACAAATTATAATACTCGTTTGGTTTTTTGATTTTGCCTTATGTAGAGCTTTGTATGCAAATAGCTCCCCATTATGAAGATCTCCTGTTTCAAAAAAGTATTCTCCACTAATTAAATATTTAATTCCTGTAGCCCCGCCATTTGATATGTGAATAAAATAATCCATTTCTTGTTCTAAACACTCAACTATCTCCTTTAATTTTCCTTCTTTATTATGGTATAAACATAAAAAATGAGGCGAACCCAAGGTAACTGGCATCTTATTATTGGCTATTTTTGAAGTACCTCCTTCAAATAACTCATATGCTTTCTTTTGATACTGAGTCATCTTCTTTGCATCATTAATCATTAAAATGCTTTGTAAAAATGCAATTTCACCTAATACTTGTTTTTTATCTTTAAGATTTTTATCCTTTTCATATATTATCTCTGCTTCATATAAAAGATTCTTTCCAATTTTAGAATCTTCATAAATTATATAGAAAAATATATATGTTAAATAAGCTATTGGTCTTGCTATTTTTTCCTCCATACTAAGCTCTTCAAATACTGAATTAATAATTTTCCCCCATAGGTTAGTAAGCTTTATTGTATAATTTCTTTCTATTAAATCCATTATCCGTTGAAAGTTTTTTGCTTTATAATAATATTCTATTGCTTGTATATCTTCATTATTTTTTGAATACCAATCACCTGTAGAATTATTCACTTTATTAAAGTCTATATTAGAATATATAAGTTCCTCTTCTAACGCACTTTTTAAAATAGAATGTAACGTATATACCTTTGATTTTCTGTCATACTTAATAAAGCAATTATTTGAAATTAACTTTTTAATTACAAAACTACATTTTTGATCTTCAGTAATGTAAATAGCTTGATCTAACGTAAAATTTTCTACTAGCGAAAGCTTTAAAATAATTTTCTTTGTTGTTTCATCAAACTTATCATAAACAGCTGTTTTAATAAGCTCAGTTGCCTTTGGAATATTATCAAAAGTATGTTCATCATAATATTGCAGCAAAGCAAGATAAGTAGCTGAAGCCCAGCCTCCTGTATATTCATATACTTTTTGCTTTTCTTTTTCTTCTAATATTGTTCCATTAGCCCTAAAAAATTCTACTGTTTCATCAAAAGTAAAAGCTATATCATCTTGTCCAATTACAATACATTTTTGTTTTGATTCAAGTTCTATATATTCATCTTGGGGTCTATTACGACTTATTAGAACAATATGTAACTCATTTATTCCTTCTAATGCTATAGATTTTAATAAAGATTTAATGAAAACTGTTTTTTTATCGTCCCAATCATCAATAACTAATACTGTTTTTTGTTGTATTTCTTCACGAATTACTTCTATTATTCTATGGTTATCCATATTACTTTGAGGAATTCCAAAATTCATAAGTCTTTCACTCATCTTTAAATTACTTTTTTTAATTGAGCTTCCAAATTTATGCCACATCCAAATGTCATCATTTTCTTCGTTAGTTCCACTAAACCAAACAACTTCTATTTCTTTCTTCTTTTCTAAAAATTTTTTTACTGCAGTAGTCTTTCCATAGCCCATAGATCCGCAAATAAAAAATATTGGCACCTCAAAGATTCCATTTAATATCATCTCAATGCGCTTTCTCTGAACTATTTTAGGTCTAAAAATCGAATTTATCACAAATATTTCCACCTTAATCTAATTCGAATTACTGTGTATTTCAATATTATTTTTACACGTATATGCTTAAAATTTTCTTTAACTTATATTAAATATAATACATGATAGGGTATTTTATGTCCAATTTTAGATTATTTTGAAATTAATATTAATAATAAATGTAAACCTGTCTAAATCTCTCCTTTCCTGTACCCTCCAAAACATTTCTTATGAAATTTTACTTAAAAACATTTTTTATTTATTATAGTTTTCTAAAAAATAATAGGGTTTCAAACTCTTTTCTCGTTTGAAACCCTATTTCAATCAGTTTTTTATTATTAAATTTATTAGATTTAATTACTCATAAATTAATTATAAGTAATTCAAATAATGCTTACTAATTTTAATAATACTCTTCCTTAAAGTGCAACTACTTTACTTAAAAGCATATTGTTTCTTTTTATAAATTCATCCATTTCATCTGCATTTAATTCTTTATTAGTAATCTTAGCTAAATCTAAAATATGTTCACAGATAAATTTGATTTCATCTTTTTTAGAATCATCTTTAGAAACTTCTATAATTTTTTTAATTATAGGATTTTTACTATTTATAACTAAAGTCTTTTCTTCTTCAAACATACCAGGGAAGTTCATTCCTGATTTTGCATACATCTTACTCATTTGAGCCATTCTTCTAGATTCTTCTGAAACTATAATAAGAGCTGGAGTTTCTTCATTTTTTAATCCTTCAATTGATAATTTAGCAATTTTTTCTCCAAGAGCATCTTTAAATAAATCTTCTATTTCTTTATTTAATGCTTTTTGAGTTTCATCATTTTCATCAGTTTTACTTCCTAATGTCTCTGAAATATCAGAGTCAATTCTATTAAATTTAACTCCTGATTCATGCATTTCTAAGAATGAAATAAAGTGATCATCCAAACTACAATCTAAAATTACAGCATCTAAATCATATTCTTTAAACATTTTAATATATTGAGATTGTTGTTTTTCATTATTCGCATAAAATACTTTATTTTCATGTTTTTCTTTGTTTGCTTCAAGATAATCTTTTAATGTTATTAATTGATCTTTTAAGTTTTTAAATACTATTATATCCTTAACCTTTTCATAGAACTTCTCATCTCTTAGACAACCATACTTAATGAATATTTGTATGTCTGGCCAAAACTTATTAAATTCTTCTCTACTATTTTTGAATAAATCTACTAATTTATCTGCAACCTTCTTAATTATATGATTAGAAATTTTTGAAACTTCCTTATCATTTTGAAGGAAACTTCTTGATACATTTAAAGGTAGATCTGGACAATCTATAGTACCTTTTAATAATAGTAAGAATTCTGGAATTACTTCTTTAATATTATCCGCAACAAAAACTTGGTTATTGAATAGTTTCACTTGTCCTTCTGTTGCTTCAAATTCGTGTTTAAATTTAGGGAAATAAAGTATTCCTTTTAAGTTAAATGGATAATCTACATTTAAATGAATCCAAAATAATGGTTCATTAAAATCCATAAATACTTTTCTATAAAAATCCTTATATTCTTCATCGCTGCAGTCCTTAGGCGCTTTTACCCACAATGGCTTAGTATCATTTAAAGGTTTTGGTGCTTCTGGCTCTACTAACTCTTGATATTCAGTTCCATCTTCTTTTTTCTTTGTTTCATACTTAGCTTCTTCTTTTGGTTTATTTTCATCTTCTAAATATATTTCTGTAGGTAAGAATGAACAATACTTAGTTATTATTTCTCTAACTTTATATTCTTCTAAAAATTCTGCACTTTCATCATTAATATATAATGTTACAGTTGTACCTCTTGTAGTTCTTTCTTCTGAAAGAGACATTTCATATTCAGTACCGACTTCATCACAAATCCATTTTATTGGTTCTGCATCTTCTTTATGTGATAAAGTATCTATTTGAACTTTATCAGAAACCATAAATGTTGAGTAAAAACCAAGACCAAAATGACCTATTATATCTTTACCTTCATCCATCTTATCCTTATATTTTTCAACAAAATCTGTTGCACCTGAAAAAGCAACTTGAGTAATATACTTCTTAACCTCTTCTTCAGTCATTCCAATACCATTATCTATAAATTTAAGAGTTTTCTTTTCTTTATTTACAGACACTATAACCTTATACTCTTCATCTGCTGCAGCAATAGCTTCTCCGAATGAAGCTAACCTTTGGAATTTACTGATTGCATCGCATGCATTACTTATAACTTCTCTTATAAATATGTCTTTGTCAGAGTATAGCCATTTCTTAATAATCGGAAAGATGTTCTCAGTATCAATTGAAATATTACCGTTTTCTTTTATCATTGTTATAACCACTCCTCAATTCTTTTTACTAAAAAATATTTTAGACCAAAGAGCATTTATTGTCAAATTATCCTCTAAATGATAAAAGTAAATTTCTTTAGATTTTTAACACTTAAAAATAGAAATCCTAATTTACGCGATCTCTTTTAGCACCTTATTGTCTAAGCTCGCTAAAGATAACTTCTAAATTCATTACACAATTACACCTTAAAATATATTTAGATACTATATTTTAAATTTTTGAACCATTTCATTAAGCCTTTGAGAAAGTTCTGCTTGACTTTGTGCTGATTTTGCAATACTGTTTATGGATTTTGTTATTCCGTTCATATTATTTAATACTTCATCAGATCCTGCACCTGATTCTTCTGCTGTAGCAGAAACATTTTGCATTGCTTCGCCTATTTGTTCTATAACTTCATTTATTTGATTTGAAGAGGAAGCAAATTCTTCAGTTATCCCATTAACAAATTCTGCATCTTTTTCATACTGAATTCCGGTATTTAATAATAATTCATAACTTGGTTTTACACTTTCAGCTATGTAATAAAGCATCCCCTCACTACTTTGTGATAAATTTTCAAATGCAGTTTGTATTTGCACTACCATATGTTGTATTCTAGAAACTGCTTCAGTTGATTGTTCTGCAAGTTGTTTTACTTCCTCTGCAACCACAGCAAATCCTTTTCCATTTTCACCAGCTCTTGCTGCTTCTATTGCTGCATTTAAGGCAAGCAAATTAGTTTGTGATGCTATCTCACCTATAGAATCAGCCATTATTTTAACCTCTTGCACTACTTTTCCTTCTTCAATGGTTTTTATAATATCATTCTTTTTTTCTTCATAAATTAAATTTCCTTGTTTTATATTTTCTTCAGCCTTTTTCTTTATTTCAAAAGAACGCTTCTTTATTTCCCCAACTGAAGTAGCTGCTTTACTTGCTCTACTTGCAAGTTCATTTGTAGTAGCTCCAATTTCTTGCGCTGACGCACTCACCTCTTCAGTAATTGCACTTAAATCTTGAGCTCCTTTTGATATTTGTTCAGTAGAGTTGTTTATCTCTCCCACTTTAGACGAAACCTCTTGTGTTGTAGCTGATAATTCTTGTCCAGAGGAGCTTATCTCATTAGCTCCATCTATTATTTCACTAATTAAATTTCTTACATTAGTATTGGCAGTATTCAATGCTCTTGCCAAATCACCAATTTCATCTTTAGAATTAATTTTTATTTCTTGAGTTAAATCACCCTCTTCTAAAAACTTTGCATATTCTAATACTTTTTTCAAGTTTTTAGAAATAAATATAGCTACACTAATTCCTAATAATATTGCAATAGATATTCCTAAAACAATATCTAATAACATATAATTAGAAAATTTAGTTTTTATATTATTACTAGAAACGTTTATATCAAGTGCTTTTGTTTCAATAATTTGAACTAATCTATCAACATTATTTGTTAGCTTTTCTCGTTTTGTTGAACTTTCATTTATTAAGTTCATTGATTCCTCATATTTTTTGTCAACCACTAAACTTATTATTTTATCAGATACATTCCTATATGCATCTAGGTCTACTTTTATTTGTGTATATATTTCCTTTTCATTGTCATTTAAATTAGTTTTATCATACATTTTAAGAATTTCATCATTTTGTTTTCTAAATCCATCTATCTTAGATTTTATTTCACTAATTTTAGTTACATCTTTATTTTCAATCATATTAAAAATTTCTATTCTTGTATGTAAAATATTAGAATTAAACTGTTGAAGATTTTTTAATGATTGAAACCCCTCCTCATATAATACATTGGAATTATTACCTATCCTGTTTATATTCACCACACCAAGACTTCCAACTATAGCTATAAACAAAGCTACAATTCCAAAACTAAGTATTAATTTAAATTTCATTCTTAAGTTACTAAACCACTTCATATAAGCCCTCCTGCACCAACATTATTGATTAATTAATAATTATTATTATAATAACATATTATATTTAGTTTTACACTTATTTTTTCTATTTATGGAAAATCAAAAATTGAAATCATTTTTAATTCCAAATAAATATATTATCAGCAAAAAAAAAAAAAAAAAAGTAAAATTT
>Ga0209281_1000235_pt1 | contig 115011 bp, 106 predicted proteins | sample MedtruBG_FD_187514 | JGI IMG/M metagenome (GOLD analysis project Ga0209281, IMG submission 187514) | Root nodule microbial communities of legume samples collected from California, USA - Medicago truncatula BG (SPAdes) (version 2) | ecosystem: Host-associated > Plants > Roots > Nodule | place...
ATCGTCAATCAAAGAGAACTTGGGCTCCTAACATAAAGAAAGTAAAAGCTTTAGTTAACGGAACACCAAAAACTGTTCATGTATGTACAAGATGCCTTAGATCTGGAAAGGTTCAAAGAGCAATATAGTTCATAATAAAAAATGCAATTGTTATCCCAATTGCATTTTTTATTTTTGCTTACAAAAAAATAATAAACCAAAGATGCAAATCATATTTCATGTTAGGCAAACATAATGGTTTATTATTTTTTAATTGTGACTAGAGCTATTTAGACACCACAAAAATAGCCGAAGATGTCTTATGTACTCTATTTTTTTCTAAAAAACTTTATTATATTAGATAAAAATTTTGGTAATTTAAAAGCTATTATTTTCATTGTATAGTCCTCCCAATCATTAATAATATAAAACAAATATATTAAAATTAATTTCGCCTTATTCTATTAATATTCAGTTACCTCCGAAAATGTTCCAACTTTTAAACATTTTCAGAAAATAACTTTTAAATTGGTACCATATTAATTTTTTATCATATTATATTTAGTCAATAGAATGTAGGATTAACAGCTCGCCATCTTCATAACTAATATCTATTGGCGTGTCAACAAACTCATTGCATATGGCTCTTGGATCTAACAAGCTCATGGTATAACCATTCAAATTATATTTAGCTCCACTAATCTTAAAGTTAACCACCTTATCACTTAATGCATGAAAAGAAATATTCTCTCCACACTTTCCAAGTAACCTCATATTATTTTCTCCAAGATAAATTCTATTGTTATCATCAATTATTTCTAAAGTTACACCCTTCTTTTTTGCATTTAAAAGAAGACCTATATTTCCTAACGCATGATCCATTCTCGACCCAAGTGCTCCAAATAAGTATATTTTACTTGCACCTCTCTTAACAGCTTCAATTACAGCTATTTCTGTATCAGTGTAATCTTTTTCCGGAGGAAATTCCAAAACTTCTTTGACTTGCAATTTAATTTTCTCTAAAACTTCTTTTTTAGCAGAATCAAAATCCCCCAAAAGTAAATCTGGTACAATTTTATAATTATAAAGACACTCACTTCCCTTATCAGCTGCTATTATAAAATCAACTTTTTTTAAATAATCTTTTAATAGTTTTCCTGAGGGTGGAGTTCCACCACTTATAATAGCTACATTCAAATTATTCACCCCTTAAGGCTTTTATATTGTCGCTAATGTCTCCTCCATTAAATACAGCAGAACCAGCAACAATTACGTTAGCACCTGCCTCTATAACCTCTCTTACATTAGTCTTATCTACTCCTCCATCTACCTCTATCAAAAGTGATGGATTAACCTTATTACTCAATTCTTTTATTTCTCTAATTTTATTAAGGCAGTATGGTATAAATTTTTGTCCCCCAAATCCTGGATTTACAGACATTATTAAAACCATATCTAAGTTCGCTATTAAATCTTTCAACACACTTGTTGGTGTTCCTGGATTTAAAGAAACAGCCGCTTTCTTTCCTTTTGATTTAATGTAGTTAATTGTTCTATCTATGTGTCTATCCGCTTCATAATGAACTGTAATTATATCAGCTCCCGCCTCTATAAAATCATCTATGTAATTACCTGGGTTATTTATCATTAGATGCACATCAAATACTTTACTTGTTCTATTTCTTATTGACTTTATTACTGGTAAGCCGAAAGATATATTTGGCACAAAAGATCCATCCATTACATCTATATGAACAAAATCTGCTCCTCCCTTATCTATCCTTTCTATATCTTCCCCTAATTTTGAAAAATCTGCCGATAATATCGACGGTGCAATCTTTACCATTTATTTTTTTCCTCCTCGATTATTTCCTCTAAAGTTTTTATATAAAAATCATATCTATATCTATTAACTATTTCATTCTCCACAGCTTCTTTTACTGCACAATTTGGCTCTTTAAAATGTAGACATCCTCTAAATTTACAATTATCATTATACTCTGTAAATTCAGGAAAACAATATTTCAAGGAATTCTTATCCATTAAATCTTTAATTTCTAGTGTAGAGAATCCAGGTGTATCTACGATATATCCATCTGCAACTTCAATAAGTTCACTGTGCCTTGTAGTATGTTTTCCTCTTCCAATTTTTTCACTAACTTTGCCTGTTTCCATATGCTCTTTATTAGACAGCTTATTAATTAAGGTTGATTTTCCAGCTCCAGACGGTCCGCAAAAAACTGTTGTATTCCCCTTAATTTTTTCTTCTAGTCTCTCTATTCCGATTCCAGCCTTAGCATTTATATAAAGAACCTCGTAACCTATATCATTTATTCTCTTCTTAATCTCTTCACGCTCTTCTTCAGATACTAAATCGATTTTATTTAAGCAAACTATAACTTCAATATCATTATACTCGCATAAAATCAAAAACTTATTTAATAAGTCAAAGTTTATATCTGGATTTTTAACAGCAAAAACAATAAATGCAAGGGATACATTTGCTACAGTTGGTCTAACTAATGTAGACTTTCTCTTATGTATTTCTTCTATAACTCCTTTTCCATGTTCCATTCTAATGGTAACATTATCTCCTACCATAGGCTTTATATCTTTATGCCTGAATTTCCCTCTGGCCTTACATTCTATCAAACCTTCTTCGGTCTTAATATAGTAAAATCCCCCTATGCCTTTTATTATCTTTCCATCCATACTTTCCCTCCATAACTTAATAATTTATACTATTATCTATATATAATTAATTCTATCCTAAAAATCCTTAATTAGTAATTAAAATTTTTATATGCTTTCATTTTCCTAAATTCATATATAACTGCGTCAACTCTCAGTATATAAAACAATATAAATTGATGATATACCTTATAACCCAGCAATATTAATCGATATAAAGTAGAATCCTTTAATTAATCACTAATTTAATGCACCTTATAATTTATTATAAGCATCTGTACGCTAAATATATTATAAAAGGAGAGGTTTTTTTTATCAACCTCTCCTTTTATTTTTCTTCATTAACGATCTTAATTTGAAGTTTTACTTTGTGATGATTTGTTTTGATTGCTAGTCACATCATCCCATGGTCCCGTTGGAGTCGTTCCAGTACTTGGAGTAGTTCCAGTACTCGGAGTAGTTCCGGTACCCGAATTTTTATCAGGAGTAGTTCCACCTGGTTTAGTATTTCCTGGAGTAGTAGGTGTAGTTGGCTCTTGTTTTGCAACATACTTTCCAATTGTAATTGTAACTGAAGTACCTTGCTCTACCTTACTTCCTTCAATTGATTGAGCTAATACCATACCATTTTCACTTTCATTTTGAGTCTCTTGGGTAACTATCGCTACTTTTAATTTAGCATCCTCTAATTTATCTTTTGCAGTACTTGTATCTAATCCCTTTACACTAGGTACTGTTGTAAGCTTTACTTCCGGTCCTTTACTAACAACTACTGTAATCTTATCATCTGTCGTAATTTCAGTATCTTTCTTTGGACTTTGACTTATTATCTGTCCCTTTGGAACATTATCACTAAACGACTCACTTTGATCACTAATCTTAAGACCTAAAGAATTTAAAATAGTCTTGGCTGCATCTATATCATAGTATTGTACATCTGGCATTTTAAGCTTTGTTGCCCCTACACTTACAATAACTCTGATTTGGCTATTCTCCTTAACCATGCTTCCTGCTTCTTTATTCATCTTAATAACTGTTCCTTGAGGCTCATCACTAGCATCTGTTCCACCTTCAACTAAAACTAAGTTCAATGCTTCAAGTTCTTTCCTTGCATCATCTAAGCTTTTTCCTACAACATTCGGAACTTGAACTTCCTTAGTGCTAGGTGCAGATGAGCTAAACATCTTAAATGCCGCTACTCCCACACCCATTAGTATTAGAACTAAAGCCACACCAATTATTATTTTCATTATTCTACTTTTATTTACTCCGCCCATTTTTTCATCGTCATCATCATCTTCATAATAATAATCATCATCTTCGTCATCATATTCATCATTTTTTTTCTGCTTATTAGTTAATTCATCTTGCTTTGGAATATGACTAGTTACAGCTGACATTATTATTGTATGGTCATTATCATCTTCTTTATCTATCTTAGCATTCGGATCATCTTTAATTTTCTGAAGATCAGCGATCATTTCTTTAGCGCTTTCATATCTTTTAACTGGATCTTTTTGCATCGATTTTAGGATTAACTGATTTAAACTATCAGGCACTTTGGAATTGAGGTTTTTAGGTGGTACAACCTCTTCTTGAAGGTGTTTTAATGCTATAGTTACAGCGCTATCTGCTTGAAATGGAAGCGTTCCTGTAACCATTTCGTATAATACAACCCCTAAAGAATATAAATCAGTCCTGCAGTCAATATAGCTTCCTTTGGCTTGTTCTGGAGAAAGATAATGAGCCGATCCCATTATTGTACTAGTATTAGTAATAGTTTCAGAAGTTGAAGATTTTGCTATTCCAAAATCAGTTACTTTCATCACTCCATCTTCTGTTACTAAAATATTTTGTGGTTTTACATCTCTATGAATTATATTGTTTCTATGAGCACAATCTAAAGCTTTAGCTATCTGAATAGCAACTGATATTGCTGTTTCATAATTCATCTTACCAACTTGCTTTATAATATCCTTCAAAGTTTTTCCTTTAACATATTCCATTACAATGTAATTTATGTCATCTTGAGTTCCTACATCAAGAATATTTACTATATTGTTGTCAGATAAAGTCGCTATGGCAGTTGCTTCTCCTTTGAATTTTTCCACAATGTCAGGATTGTTACAAAATTCTTTTTTAAGTATTTTAACTGCAACAAATCTATTCAATTTGTTACACCTTGCTTTAAATACTTCTGACATACCACCTTCGCCTATTTTTTCTAACAACTCGTATCTGTTTCCAAGTACAATTCCGTCCATACTACATATCTCCTCCAAACAACAATACTGTTATATTATCCCTGCCACCTTTTTCTTTTGCCAAAGATACTAATCTGTTAGCCATACTTAAATAATCTTCTTCTTCGATGACAACTTGTAGAATTTCTTCCTTACTTAGTTCGTTAGTTAATCCATCTGAACATAATATAAATAAATCATATTCACTATTTTTCAATTCAAATACATCTACACTTACACTGCCGCTGGTTCCTAATGCTCTAGTAATAATATTTTTCTTAGGATGATTTTCCGCTTCTTTTTCACTTATACTTCCAATGTCAACCAATTCTTGTACCAATGAATGATCCTTAGTTATCTTTCTAATCTGATTATCTCTTATTCCAAAACAGCAGCTATCTCCTACATTCGCAACATGTATGAACTCCCTAGTCATAAAGCAAGCTGTAACTGTTGTACCCATCCCACTTAGTTTTTCATTAGTATTAGAAAAGTCAAATATATCTTTGTTAACTTTTTCTATAGCTTCTACAATTAAATTTTCAACATTTGTCGAAGAAAACTTTTCGTCTATATAATCAACAATTTTCTTTGCTGCCATTTCACTGGCAACTTCTCCTGCGTTATGTCCACCCATTCCATCTGCTACTACATATATTTTAAATTCATCTTTTTCTAAATACGAAGCAAAATCTTCATTTAATGTTCTCTTTAATCCCACATCACTAACTAAGCCTACCATTTCATTCTCCCCTCTATTTCTTGGGTTTTTATGTAACTTCTTCTAAGTTGTCCACATGCTGCATTGATGTCACTTCCCATTTCACGTCTTATAGTAACTTCTATTCCATGACTTTTTAATATCTCTGAAAAATCATCAATAGTTTTCTTTGAAGATCTTTTGAATGTATTTTCTTTAATTTCATTAACAGGTATTAAATTTACATGACAAAGCATTCCTTTAAGCAATTTTCCAAGTGCTTTTGCATCTTCTTTGCCATCATTTATATCTTTTACTAACGCATATTCAAATGTAATTCTTCTATTGGTTTTACTAATATAATATTTACAAGACTTCATTATTTCTTCAATGCTATATTTATTGGCTATAGGCATAATCTCTTTTCTCTTTTCATCACTAAATGCATGTAATGAAATTGCAAGAGTTATACTTAGTTTTTTATCAGCTAATTCATATATCTTTGGGACTAGCCCACAAGTAGACAGTGTTATGTGTCTTTGCCCTATATTTAAACCATAATCTGCCGAAACTAATTCTAGAAATTTTATAACATTATCATAATTATCTAATGGCTCTCCGCTTCCCATAAGTACTATATTCGATATTCTTTCATTAATATAGTTTTGTACTACTAAAATCTGCGCCAATATTTCTCCAGTTGTTAGATTTCTTACTCTACCTTCAATTGTTGACGCACAAAACTTGCAACCCATTGCACACCCTATTTGAGTGGATATGCATATGGAATTGCCATGTTTATATCTCATAAGTACTGATTCTATTAAATTGCCATCTTCAAACCCTAATAAAAATTTTTCCGTTCCATCAATATCAGATTTATATACCTCAATTATAGTTGGTAAGCTGATTGTAAAATTATCTTTTAATTTTGATACCAATGGCTTAGGGATATTTTTCATACTATCGAATTCATTAATTCCTTTATAAACCCAAGATAATATTTGTGTACCCCTAAATGCACTCTCATTATTTTCTTTCATCCAGTTTTTTAGTTCCTCTAAAGTATAATCTAGTAAATTATTCATTTATTCACCTACTATTACTTTTTTTCTAATTTTGCCACAAAAAAGCCATCCATATTTTCATTTGGCAGAATAGTTAAAGAACCGTCTCTATTATATACTAAGTTATCTTGCTTACCAATAAAGATTTTTTTCACGCTGCAATCTTTATGTCTACTAACAAACCACTCAATATTCTCTTCATTTTCTTCTTTGTTTAATGTACAAGTTGAATATATCATTATTCCATCTTCTTTTAGATACATCCATGCACTTTCCATTATATCTCTTTGAACTTTTATAATTTCTCTTAAATCATTTCTTGTTTTATTCCATTTTATTTCTGGTTTCTTTCTTATAATTCCAAGTCCTGAACAAGGGACATCTATTAAAATTCTATCACTAGATGCTATTAAATCTGGGTTTAATTTAGTTGCATCACTTGTATTAACTTCAACATTTGTTATACCTAATCTCTCACAGTTTTCTTTTATTAGGCCAAGCTTAGACTCATGAAGATCATAAGCCAATACCTTTCCAGTATTTTGAAGTATCTCAGCTATATGAGTAGTTTTTCCACCTGGTGCGCTACATAAATCTACGACTGTCATTCCTTCTTCTAATTCTAATAAAGGTGCTATAATCATTGCACTTTCATCTTGAACTGTAATTTTTCCTTCTTGGAATAAAGGATTATTTTCTATAGATTTACCACCTTTTATGCAAATTGCTTCTGGACAAATAGCCCCTTCTTCAACTTCATATTCAAGTTCTTCTAACTTTTCAAAAACGTCATCATAATCCGCTTTAATTTCATTTACTCTAACACTCACCTGTGGAATTGAGTTTAACCCTGACATTATTTTCTTTGATAAATTTTCCCCGTATTGCTTAATTAAAAGTCTTATCATCCAAGGCTCAAAAGAAAATTTATATGCATACTCGTCAATTTTATTTCCTGAAACTTCTATATCATCTGGATTTTTAGTAAAGTTTCTTAGTATACCATTTACTAATTTTGAATCATTTTCTGAAATTTCTTTCGCCTCTTCTACTGCTTCATTACACGCAGCATAGCTTGGTATTTTATCTAAGAAATTCATTTGATATATTGCTACTCTTAATATATTCAAAACGTCTTTATTCATTAGTTTAATATCTTTTACAAAGTTAGAAATTATAATATCTAGAGTCTTTTTTCTTCTTAAAACTCCATATACAATTTCAGTAAGTAGAGCCTTATCTTTATCACTAAGCTCAACTTCATTTAATTCTTTTGATAGTATTATATTAGAATATGCTCCTTCGTTAAGTACTCTGTCTAATATTTTTACTGCTAATTTTCTACAATTCATACGCTACCTCATTTATTCATCTCTGCTGTTGCTTATTGCAATCAGCCTTATTAATTGTGATACTGCCATTAATGTTGCAGCTACATAAGTCATAGCCGCCGCATTTAAAACCTTTTGTGCTTGTTTTGTTTCATCCCCATATAGGATTCCTCTTGATCTTAATATATTTAATGCTCTTGTCGATGCATCAAACTCAACTGGTAATGTTATTAATTGAAAGATTACGACACCCGAAAATAACAATATTCCTAGAGTAGTCAAACCTTTAAATCCCAAAAACATTCCTGCTAAGAATAACACCCAAGAAAGGCTTGAGCCAATATTTACAACAGGAACTATAGAATTTCTTACAACTAATGGTGTATATCTTTCTTTATGCTGAATTGCATGCCCAACTTCATGAGCTGCTATTCCTGCTGAAGATATTGTTCCACCTGCATATACGTCTGGTGATAACCTTAATACTCTGTTTGATGGGTCATAATGATCACCAAGCTTAGTATTTACAACTTCTATTCTAATATCAAAAAGCCCTGCTTCATCTAACATCATTCTAGCTATTTGTTGTCCCGTATAACCATTCATTGTTCTTACTTCACTATATTTGTTATAGGTACTGCTAATTTTTGTCTGCGCCCAGAATGAAATTATTATTGCTGGAATTAATAATATCATAGTTGGATCAAAAAACGGATAAAAATGCATTAATACATCCCTCCATTACTGTAGAATTATATTGTTCTCTATTTCATGCCCATTTATATATTGTTCTATTGTCAAAGGCTTACCGTTTGGAAATTGTACTTTCTTTATAATAAGTATTCCCTCTCCACACGCAACCTTTAATCCATTTTTACTTATGTCTATAATCGTTCCAGGCTCCTTTGAGCTTTTTTCTTCTAAGGCTTCAGTTTCATATATTTTCATTCTTTCACCCTTATAATCTGTATAAGCTATTGGCCAAGGATTCAATCCTCTTACTAAATTATGAATTTCCCTAGAACTTTTATTCCAATCTATACATGCAATATTTTTATCAAGGGGTTTTGCATAGAAAGTTTTATCCCCCTGTTTTTCGGGAGTTATACTTCCATTTACAAGCCCTTCTATACTTTTAAGCAGCAGATCTGCTCCTCTTTCCTTTAATATATCATATAATTCTCCTGCAGTCATATTATCAGTAATTTCAACTTCGTCTTTAAGAAGCATATCTCCTGTATCTATACCTACATCCATAAGCATAGTGGTATTTCCCGAAACTTTTTCGCCATTTATTACTGCCCATTGGATTGGTGCAGCTCCTCTATACATTGGTAATAATGACCCATGAAGATTTATACACCCATATTTAGGTATATCTAATACTTCTTTAGATAATATTTGCCCAAAAGCTATTACAATTATAAAATCTGGTTTTATATCTTTTAACTTTTGGATTAATTCTGCATCATCTTTAAGTTTTATAGGTTGATATACTTCAATCTCGTGCTTTAGTGCTTCTTCTTTAACGGCTGAATACGCCATTTTTTTACCTCTGCCTTTGGGCTTATCTGGTTGTGTCAGCACTGCAGTGACTTCATATTTTTCAATTAATTTTCTTAAAGATGGAACCGCAAAATCAGGAGTACCCATAAATACTATATTCATTCTATTCTTCCTCCTGTCAAAATTTATTTATTTGAAGGCTTCTTAACTCTATCAATGAATAAAGTACCATTTAAATGGTCATATTCATGTAGAATAGCTCTTGCAAGCAATTCTTCCCCTTCTATTTCAAATTCCTCTCCTTTTTCATTAAGTGCTCTTGCTCTAACATAGTTAGGTCTCATAACTTCTTGAGTTTCACCTGGTAAACTTAGACATCCTTCTTCATCAATTTGAGAACCACTTGTTTCTATTATTTCAGGGTTTATAAAAACCAATGGACCGTCTCCAATATCTACAACAAATAGTCTTTTTAACACTCCAACTTGTGGAGCAGCAAGACCAACACCATCTGCCTCATACATTGTTTCTTTCATATCTTCAATTAAAGTTAATAGTCTTTCATCTATTTGATCAACTTCTCTGCACTTCTTTCTTAATACGTCATCTCCATATTTTCTTATATTTCTTAATGCCATTTTGTATTCCCCCTATGTCATATTATTTGGATTAACATCTATACTAACCCTTACTTCATTATATACACTCTTATTTAATAGATAAAGTGTATCTTTTACTTTTTCACTAAACTCATCGTCAAAATCACCTTTTATTATTATCTGCCATCTATAATTATCCTTTAATTTTGTAATAATACAAGGAACTGGCCCAAGCATAGTAAAATCTTCTAATACTAATTTTTTCAAATTTCCTTCTAAAGTATACATAAACTTTACTAGTTTTTCTTCATATTTTGAAGAACCTAAGATTAATAATATTTTACCAAAAGGCGGATTACCCATCAACCTTCTAATCTTTATTTCTTCTCTAAATAAAGATTCATAATCTTCTTCCTTTGCATACTTTAAGCTATAGTGATGTGGAGTATAACTTTGAACAATTACTTTTCCTTCATCTTCTCCTCTGCCAGATCGCCCTGCAACTTGCGTTATTATTTGATAAGTTCTTTCTGCAGCTCTGTAATCCGGCATATTTAAAGACATATCTGCTGCCAAAACTCCAACCAATGTAACGTTCTTAAAATCTAATCCTTTTGATACCATCTGAGTTCCTATTAAAATATCAGCCTCTCCACTTTTAAAAGAGTTATATATTGATTCATGAGCATTTTTATGCCGTGTAGTATCTACATCCATTCGCAATACCTTAGCATTTGGAAAATACTTTTTCACTTCTAATTCAACTCTTTCTGTTCCTGCCCCAAAAAACTTTACATATTTACTATTGCATTCTGGGCATACTTTACTGGACTTTTCGGCCCTTCCACAATAATGGCAGATTAGATATCCATTTTTATGATAAGTCATGGATACATCGCATTCTGGGCACTTAAATACATACCCACAACTTCTACATGAAATAAAAGTTGAATATCCCCTTCTATTTAAAAATAAAATCACTTGCTTTTTGTCTCGTAAAGTATTTTCGAGTTCATTTAAAAGCTGTTTACTAAACAAAGAGAGATTCTTATTTTTTAATTCTTCTCTCATATCAATTATCTGCATGTGAGGCATTTTTTTCCCATTAACTCTTTTATGCATTTCAATTAATGTATATTCGTCTTTAAGAGCTTTATAATAACTTTCAATGCTCGGAGTTGCTGATCCCAATATAAGTTTACATCCTTTTAGTTCGCATATAAATTCACTTACTTCTCTAGTATGATATTTAGGATTATGTTCTGACTTATACGTATTTTCATGCTCCTCATCGATTATAATAAGACCAAGATTTTGTAATGGTAAAAACAATGCGCTTCGTGCTCCAATAACAAGCTTAGCTTTTCCTTCTTTAATTCTATACCATTCATCAAACCTCTCACCATCACTCAATTTACTATGAAACAACGCAACATCTTCACCAAAACGTCCCTTAAACCTTTCGATCATTTGAGGAGTTAATGATATTTCTGGTACTAAAACTATAGAACTTTTTCCTTGATTCAGCATTTCTTCAACTAATCTAATATAAATTTCTGTTTTTCCTGACCCTGTAACACCCTTTATAAGATACTTTAATTTTGATCCATTTAAAATAGTATTTAAACAATCTTTTTGCTCATCAGTTAATAATTTATTATAATCATTATCATATCTTCGAGTGTTATATCTAAAAACTACTTGCTCTTCAACTTTTAATACGTCTTTTTCTATAAGCTTATTTAAACAATATAAAGAAAATTCTTTGTCATTAACGATTTCTGATTTAGTATAAATTCCATTATTGTTAACTATGAACTTATATAAATTTATGTAACTCTCTTTTTTAAGCTCATCCTCATTCACTTCTTTGTTAATTACTATAACTTTTTTCTTTTTATTTTTTGACCCTTTCATTATTCCAACTGGAATCATTAAACGAACTGCATCTATGTATTTACAAAGATATTTTCTTCTTAAGAATTGGATTACTTCAATATCTTCTGCTGTTAATATAGCTTCATCATCGCATAACTTTAAAATTTCTTTTACTTTATAATCAAGCTTTATTGAATCCTCTTGTAATAATGAAAATACAAAACCTTCTATAGGCTTACTCCTCTGCCCAAAAGGAACGTTAACCCTAAATCCAACTCCTATACTTTCCATAAGTTCATAAGGTACTTTATATGTAAATAGCCTATCTATTTCTAACGCTTCACTATTTATAATTATTTCAGCATACATACTCTTCTACAACCACCTTACGTCCAAATTTATCTGATGTCTAGCCACAGTAACACCTCCGCGATGCATGAAACTCCTCTTCCTAAAGTCAGATGAGTGCTCACAGAATAAGCAATCATCATCAAATCATAGATTTGGACTTTCACTTATCTGCTTAAGTGGGGGATAACAGTAGCACGACCCTAGACTAGGTACCCCTTGAGGGTATAAGTTCATTTGTAAGTATATTCAAAATATATTCATATATTAAATAAAAGAAGCGCAAATTCTAGCGCTTCTCAAGTATAATATCAAATAAATTGCTTGCAATCTTTTCTTTGCTCATCTTATCTAAATATATTTCCTCACCATTTTTAGACAAAACTATTACTTTATTATCTTCTGAGGCAAACCCAGTATCATTTGCAGTTATATCATTTGCTACAATATAATCCAAGTTTTTTCTTTGTAGCTTAGACATTGCATTTTCTTTTAAATCTTGACTTTCAGCGGCAAAACCAACTAGTATCTGCTTATCTTTTTTTTCTCCAAGTTCCATTAATATATCACTATCTCTTGTAAATTCTATACACAAATCATTATCACCTTTTTTTATTTTTTGTGTACTATAATTTTTAGGTTTATAATCAGCAACAGCAGCAGATTTAATTACTATATCTGCATGATTATATACTTCCATTATTGCTTTTTTCATTTCTTCATTAGTTGAAACTTTAATAACGTTGATATTTTTTGGAACTTCTATAGCTGTAGGTCCAGAGATTAATGTTACATTAGCTCCTCTATTTCTTGCTTCTTTTGCAATAGCATAGCCCATTTTTCCAGTTGATCTATTTGTGATAAACCTAACTGGATCTACTGGTGCTATAGTTGGACCAGCAGTTACTACTACATTTTTATTCTCTAAATCTTTCTTGTCATTTAACTCCATTAAAACCCTGTCTACAATAACTTCAGGACTTTCAAGCTTTCCTTTTCCATTAGTTCCACAGGCAAGCCTACCTTCAGCTGGCTCTATAAATTCATATCCAAAAGATTTTAGCTTCTTAATATTGTCTTGTACTATAGGGTTGTCATACATATTGGTATTCATAGCAGGAGCAAAAATAACCTTTGCTTTAGTCGCCATTATCGTAGTTGAAAGCATATCATCAGCTATTCCATTTGCAACTTTTCCAATGATATTTGCAGTAGCAGGTGCTACTAAAAGTAAATCTGCTTTTTCTGCTAAGCTGATGTGTTGAATCTCCCAAGCCTTAGGTTCTGCAAACATATCATATGTAACCATATTTTGACTTAATGATTGAAAAGAAAGTGGAGTTACAAATTTAGTAGCTGATTCAGTCATAATAACGTCAACATTTATATCCTTTTTTCTAAGCAGACTTACAATTTCTAATGCTTTATATACTGCAATTCCTCCACTTACACCCAGTACTAAATTCCTTTTCATTTTATTTATTACCTTCTTTTACAATTTCATATTCAACTGCATTTTGATCTACTTCATTAATCGCAATTGTTAAAGGTTTGTTTGAATTTACTGAAATTTGAGGAGAAGAACCCTCAATTATTTGTCTAGCTCTTTTTGATGTTAAAATTACTAAAGAATATCTATCATGTACCTTTTCTAATAAATCTACCACTGATGGATTAATCATAGAGTTGTTCATGTATTATTCCCTCCTTCGAATCTAATATACTATCTTTTATTCTATCTACCCTGCATTTTTCAGCTGCTATTATAGCTTCTAATTTTTCAACAGCTATTTCTACTTTATCATTTACAACAGCATAATTATATTTAGAAACAAAATTTATTTCCTTGTATGCTGATTTAAATCTTTTCATTAAAGATTCTTTAGTTTCACTTCCTCTATTAATAATTCTTTGCTTTAATTCTTGCATAGATGGTGGAAGTATAAAAATAAAGACTCCCTCTTCAGTATTCTCCTTAACTTTTAATGCACCTTGTATGTCAATTTCTAAAATAACATCTCTTCCACTTTCTAACATTTCTTCAACATTAGATTTTGGAGTTCCATAATAATTATCATAGACTTCTGCATACTCTAGAAAATCATTGGAATTTATCTTTTCCTTAAAGTCATCTTTTGAAATAAAATAGTAATTAACACCTTCAACTTCTCCTTTTCTTGGATCTCTTGTAGTTGCTGATACCGATAAAGATACCTCTCTATTTCTTTCCAAAAAACTTTTACATATGGTACCTTTTCCTGCTCCTGATGGTCCCGATATAACTATTAATAGTCCTCTCCCTTTTTCATTCATTATTCATCATCCTCATCAACTGCCGCCACATCATCTTTGGTTGATAATCTATGTGCAACCGTCTCAGGCTGAACTGCTGATAAAATAACATGATCACTGTCTGTTATTATTACCGCTCTAGTCCTTCTTCCATAAGTTGCATCTATTAACATTCCTCTATCTCTTGCTTCTTGAATAATTCTTTTAATAGGTGCTGATTCAGGACTAACAATTGCAACTAATCTGTTTGCAGAAACTATGTTCCCAAAACCTATGTTTATTAATTTTATTCCCATTTTTTCCCTCCTGATTATTCAATATTTTGAACTTGTTCCCTTATCTTTTCTATAGTGTTTTTTACCTCTATAACTTTATTAGTTATATTTATATCTGTAGATTTAGATGCTATAGTATTAGCTTCTCTATTCATTTCTTGAATTATAAAATCTAATTTTCTTCCTACTGGTTCATCTAATTCTAAAGTATCCGTCATTTGACTCAAATGGCTTCTAAGTCTAGTTATTTCTTCATCTACAGCTGCCTTATCCGAAAGAATCGCCACTTCTTGAGCTATCCTGCCTTCATCGATATCAACACCTGACAATAGTTCACTTAATCTCTCTTCAAGTTTTTTCTTATAACTCTTTGGAATAGCATCTGATAATTTCTCAATTTCTATAACATAGCGTTCTATTGCGTTAACCTTTAGAAGGATATCTTCTTTTAACTTTTCTCCTTCAATAATTCTCATTTCTTCCATCAAATTAAGAGATGATTTTATTAGCGAGGAAACTTCTTCAAAAATATCATCTAAATTTTCTTCTGGTTCATCCAATGTAATTACATCAGGTAACCTTGCTATTTTAGTTACTGATATATCATCTATAACATTTAATTCTTTCTGAATTTGTTTAAATGATTCATAGTACTCTTTAGCTAACATCATATTTAGCTTAACTTTTCCTACTGTATTTCCATAATTTTTATAATTAATAAAAACATCAACTTTACCTCTGCTTAGCTTTTTACTAATTATACTTCGTATCTTTTCTTCTAAAGCAAGCATTGTTCTTGGCATTCGAATATTTATATCTAAATACCTATGATTCACACTTTTCATTTCTATAGAAAAAGAAAGTTCTTTTCCTTCATCGCTTTGAGCTCTCCCAAAGCTAGTCATGCTCTTTATCAATGCTACACCTCCTTCTAATAATCTAAAGTTCCCAAATCCAATAAAATAATGATAATAAATATAGTTTCTTATGTCAATGATTTGTTCACAAATTATTAACATTTATTAAAGTAGAATTTTACGAAGAACTTAAAGTGAAGTGGTAACCAACCAAAATAGAATACATATATATTTCGCAGGACTAGAAAAACTTCGCTTGGTATGTCTAAATGGAAAGTTGCACCACTCCTGCATGCTCCTGTGACAGGCACAGGACAAGCAAAAGTGGAACAACTTCCCATTAAGATATACCAGCAGCTCATTTTTCAATGCTTGCTGCACATATATGTATTCTATTTCTTTGTTTTACCATCACTTTAAGCATTTCAAACATACATAATATAGAAAAATGGTATAACCTTTATTTAAGAAATGTCTACAGTCATATAATCTAATGCAATGCTTAGTTAAAAAAATGCTCTAATTTCTGACATATTCCCTATATCTATTATATAGGCTGATTTTGAGTTCCATATCTATTGTGAAATACTTTAAATTAAGAACTGTAAGTATAATACTTGATTAAAGGTATTGCTAATCGAAGAAATATAAAAATACTTGCCTAAATATAGTCTTACTTTAAGTTTTCTGCTAAACAAAGAAAGTGAATATATGTTTTTACGAAGCGTTCATTAGAAGATTTTGCTGGCTATGATTCTTAGAATATAAGTTGTTCCAAATGTGCTTGTTCAAGGCGTAGTCCTTGAAGCAAGCACTTTGGGCACAACTTATATTCTTAGAATCATCCAGCAAAATCTTCAAGGAACCGGAGTAAACACATATATTCACTTTCGGTTATTTAGCACTGAACTTAAATTAACCTCTTACTGCAAGTATTTTTATATTTCTGGCATTGCACAATATTCTACTTTCGTGCACAAAAAAAATCACCTTACTATAATTGTAAGGTAATAAATTAAAATAAATTATTTTTTGGCAGGTCGGCGTATCCTGCATCTCTGTTTACTAAATATTAGCGCATGAGGAGCCTTTTCTCACCTCAAAAAATAAAATTTCTAACCACATTTCATAATACTTTTTCTTTTAATTCTGTTTCCTCAACTTTTATTAATCTTCCCCTATAAATTCGCGCATTCATTTTCGATAAAGTTATAGGGTACATTGTTGCAACATATATATATTGATCCTCTAAATCAATTTCCAGTCCTAAAAGTAAAATAATATTGTCAATCTTTTTTACTAGTTCAAGAGAGCCGCCAGTTCCCCTCCTATTGTCTAGACCAACATACTCAGGTTCTTTTATTACTTTCTCTATTATATCTACTATATTATCCTTCATTTTTTTGGTGAATTGTCTACCATGTCTTTTTTTTATATGGTTTATAACACCTGGAGAGGCATAAACAATCCTTGGCAAATCAAGCTCTAAGAGCTCACTTATAAAAACTTTTAGTTTTCCAACTTTCTTATAAGCCTTATACTCTCTCTTCATAATACCCCTCATTTATATCCTTTCTTTTATTATATCCCAATGCTATGTATTTTTCTACATATATAATGAAAAATCTGATATAAAGAAAGTGTTGATTATAATATATAATACACGGAAATATGTAATAATTATATTCCAACCTGCCTATTTACACTATATAATCAACACTTTATAAAATATATTATTTTATGCTTTTCTATATTAAAGTATTATACAGATCAATCCACCATTACCTTCATTAATTATTTTTTGCAATGTTTTTTGAATCTTAACTTGGACATCTTCTGGCATTTTATATAATTTATTTTGTAGCCCTTCTCTTACTAATACTTCTAAAGATTTTCCGAACATATTACTTTGCCAAAGAAGAGTTGGATCTGTCTCAAACTGTTCTAATAGTCCTTTTACAAGTTCCTCCGATTCTTTTTCAGACCCCATTATAGGGCTTATTTCAGTTTTGATGTCACATTTTATAAAATGTAAGCTTGGAGCACTTGCTTTTAATTTCACTCCATATTTATTACCTTGTTTAACTATTTCAGGTTCCTCAAATTTCATCTCAGCAAGTTGTGGAGCTACTAATCCATATCCACTTTCTCTTACCTCTTCTAAAGCATCTTTTACTTTATCATATTCGCATTTTGCATGGGTTAAATCTTTAATTATTCCTAGGAGATCACTTTCCGAATTAACATCTAAGTCGCAAATCTCACTAAGAACTTTATAAAAAATTCCATCTTTTGGTTTCATTAATATTTGTGCTGTTCCACTACCTAAATCTACTTCTTTTATTGCAGCATTACCCATAAATTCTTCATCTTCAAGATTATTTAAACAATATTTTATATCTCTAACCTTCGAGACACCCTGACTCATGTTCATAATTATGTTGAAGAAATCCTTTTTTAACCAATGGCTGCCCTCTAATTTTTCCAACCATTCAGGCATATCAATATTGACTTCCTTTATTGGGAATTCTTTAAGTACATGTTTAAATATATCTTCTATATCTTGTTCACCCATATTGGAAACATCCATCACTTGTACTGTTACATTATATTTATCTTCCAATTCTTTCTTTAATGCTTTTGCTTCCTGAGAATTAGGCTTACTTGTATTAAGAACAACAATAAATGGCTTATTTAAAGACTGTAATTCAGATATTACCCTTTCTTCAGCATCTACATAATCATTCCTATCTATGCCTGTTATACTTCCGTCTGTTGTTATTACAAGTCCAATTGTTGAATGATCCTTTATAACCTTTCTTGTCCCAATTTCAGCAGCATCCTCAAACGGTATTTCATAATCATACCATGGTGTATGAACCATTTTACTTGCTTCTCCATCTAAGTATCCTAGGGCTCCTTTTACAATATATCCTACACAATCAACCATTCTTACCTTGAATTTTATTTCATCTCCTAAATTTATTTCAACTGCTTCATTTGGTACAAACTTAGGTTCTGTTGTGTGAATATTTTTTCCCGATCCACTTTGTGGTAATTCGTCTTTTGCTCTTTCTTTCTTATAAGTATTATCGATTTTAGGTATTACCATGAGATCCATAAACTTTTTTATGAATGTAGATTTTCCTGTCCTTACCGGTCCTACAACACCCACGTATATGTCCCCTTGAGTTCTTTCTGCTATATCTTTGTATATGTTAAAATTATCCACGTAGTTCCCTCCTATATTCTTTTTACCAATATATATATATTCATCCTAATTTTAAAATATACACATTTTGAAAAAGTAGCTATGCTACAATCAAGAACTTTTTTTTGCAAACTCCCCCAAAGTAGCTATGCTACAACTAAAAACTTTTTATTTATGTAAAATAAAAAAATCCCAAAATAATTTCAACCAGTATATTATATGGTTAAAATTACTTTGGAATTCTATAGAGACCTAAAACAATTCACTTTTTTTATCCCTATTCATAAGCTCATCTACTATAGATTTAGCATTTTTGCTTTCAAACAACCCCTTATAGAGCCCATCTGTTATTGGCATTGATATGCCTATCTTTTCTTTTAGTTGATAAAAAGCTCTGCATGCTTTTACCCCTTCAACTACCATTCCAATTTCTTTTAAAGCTTCCTCAAGTGACATTCCCTTTCCTATCAACAATCCGGCTCTTCTATTTCTTGAATGCATAGATGTACAAGTTACTATTAAATCTCCCATGCCAGTTAAGCCATAAAAGGTTTCTGCTCTTCCTCCAAGGGCTATTCCAACTCTTGAAATCTCCTTCATGCCCCTAGTTAGAAGTGCGGCTTTTGTATTATCTCCATAACCAAGTCCATCAATAACTCCTGCTGCTAATGCAATAACATTCTTAACAGCACCGCCAACCTCAACTCCTATAATGTCGTCATTAGTATATACTCTAAAGTACGGAGTCATAAATAAGTCTTGGACTGTAGCAGCAAAGTGCATATCTTTAGATGTGCTCACAATAGTTGTGGGTATCTTCATAACTACTTCCTCTGCATGGCTTGGTCCCGATAAGATCACAACTGGATTATCTAACTCCTCTTCAATTACAACAGACAGCCTCTTATCGCTATCTTCTTCAATTCCCTTTGCAATTGATATTATAGGTATATTCGCAGGTATTTTCCCCTTAAGGGCTATACACATCGTTCTAATAACATGTGATGGCACCGCTAGTACTATATACTCAGTACCATCTATTGCTTCTTCAATACTATTAAATGCAGTTACCCCTTTAGGAATTCTTAAATCTTTCATATACTTTTCGTTTGTTCTTTTAAGATTTATTTCATTAACAACATTTTCGTCCCTATCGTATATACTAACAATATGATCTTTTTCTGCAAGTAAAACAGCTAAGGCACTTCCAAAGCTACCTCCTCCTAAAAAAGTAATCTTACTCATAACTATTCCTTTCTTTGTCTATATTCAATTTGAATTCCAGTTCCTTTAAAATCAAAACTATCTCTTAATTGATTTTCTAAGTATCTTTCATATGAGAAATGTCTTGCACTTTCATCATTTACAAAGAATACAAACTTTGGCGGCTTAGTTGCAACTTGAGTCGCATAATAAATTTTCATTCTCTTAATTCCAACAACTGGTGGTTCCTTCATAAGAACAGCTTTACTTATAACATCATTTAATATCCCTGTTGAAATTCTCTTATTGTAGTTATCATAACAGTACTTAGCAATTTGAAGTACCTTATGAGTTCTCTGACCTGTTAAAGCTGAGATAAATAGATATTCAGCATAACTTAAGAATTTTAGGTTTCCTTGTAATTCCTTTTTAAATTTATCTAATGTTTTATCGTCCTTTTCTACTAAATCCCACTTATTAACGATAACCATAATAGCCTTTCTCATTTCATGAGCATAACCTATTATTTTTTCATCTTGTTCTGTAATTCCTTCTGTTGCATCAATCATAAGTATGCATACATCCGCTCTTTCTATAGCAGCATAAGTTCTTATAACACTATATCTCTCAATTTCTTCTTTTACTTTGCTCTTTCTTCTAAGTCCAGCTGTATCTATTAATATAAATTTACCTTCTTCTGTTTCAAGGTAACTATCTATCGCATCTCTTGTAGTTCCTGGAACATCTGAAACGATAACTCTTTCTTCACCAAGTAATTTATTTATTAATGAAGATTTTCCTACATTAGGTTTACCAATCATAGCAATTCTAATATATTCATCCTCTTCTTCATCATAAATAGACTTGTCAAAGTTCTCAACTATTTTATCTAGCATATCCCCAAGACCTAATCCTTGTGATGATGATATAGTCACTGGATCACCAATTCCTAAATTATAAAATTCCCATGCATTATCTTCTTCCTTTAAAGAATCTATTTTGTTAACAACAAGAACCACAGGTTTCTTACTTTTTCTAAGCATAGTTGCAACTTCATTATCCGCTGCAGTCAAGCCTTCTTTACCATCAACTATAAAAACTATAACATCAGCTGTTTCGATAGCAATATTCGCTTGTCTTCTCATTTGCTTTACTATGATATCATTATTTTCTGGTTCAATACCACCTGTATCTATCATAGTAAAATTATAACTTAACCATTCAGCCTCTGCATACACTCTGTCTCTTGTAACTCCCGGTGTATCCTGTACTATTGAAATTCTTTTTCCTGCCAATCTATTAAACAACGTTGATTTTCCAACATTCGGTCTTCCTACTATGGCAACTATCGGTTTACCCATTAAAATTCCTCCTTGTATTCATTAAGTTTTTCGATTAAATCTTCCCCTGTGTAATCAACTACTATTACCTTAACATCTAAAGCTGATTCAATATCTTTAATCCTAGTATCATCTAACATTATTTGTTCTGATGAATCTGCTAGTTCATACCCTTTTCTAAACATATTGTTGGACATAATTAAATACTTAGTATTTATTATTCCCCTCATTTGGTTTATTATATCAGTTCCAGTTAAAAGTCCTGCTATAGTAATTGTTTCTCCAAAAAAATAATTTATTATCTTATGTACATCAAGCTGTATATTAGGATTTTTGCTCTTAATTTTATTACTAGCTTCTAATAACTCATTATATGCCAGCTCTCCTGTAACAATAGAAAAGCTCCCCTTCATACTTGTATCTAAGTCATCTAAAGTATTATCTACTGCATCTCTAAAGCATCTAACCATCCCTATACCATCTTCTATTTGATGATAGTCATCATAAAACTCTTGGTCTGGGATTTCTTCTCCTGCAACTAAATAAAATTCATCAGACAATCTGACAAAGGGCTTTCCTGTCTCTTTAACATATTTTTCTTGAAGTTTCTTAACACTTTCAATTTCTTTTGCTGATTCTTCTTTTGTATAAGTATTAACATGTTTAAGATTATCCCTAAACTTAGTTATACCTATTGGTACTACCGCCAAATCTGAAACACTTGGATATAATGTATATAAATCTGTAATAGTCCTTTTAAGTTCATCTCCATTATTTATTCCTGGAACCGAAACTATTTGTGCATTCATTGTAATGCCTGCAGCTGCAAGTTTTTTCATTCTTTCAAAAACATTACCTGCAAACCTGTTGTTAAGCATTTGAACTCTTAGCTCTGGATTTGTTGTATGGACAGATACATTTATAGGACTTATGTGATATTGTATTATTCTATCAATATCTTCGTCCTTCATATTAGTTAATGTAACAAAATTTCCTTGAAGAAACGATAATCTTGAATCATCATCCTTAAAATACAGTGTTTCTCTCATTCCCTTTGGAAGCTGATCAATAAAACAAAATATACATTTATTGCTGCATGATTTTGCTTTATCCATTATACCGCCGCCAAATTCTATGCCTAAATCCTCACCATATTCTTTTTCAATTTCAATTTCCCATACTTCACCATTACTTTTTTCTACCTCTAAAATGATTTCTTCATCTGCTGATAAAAATTTATAATCTATAATATCATTTACTTTCTTATCATTAATAGATAGTAAAACATCATCTACTTCAATGCCGACTTCTTCAGCAATACCATTTGGGATTACTTTTGTTATAATATTTTTCATGTTATCACTCCCAATTATAACATACTTATCCTTGTTATATTACATTAATACCTTAGTTAAGTCAATAAATTCATACTATAGCTAGTCAGATAACGAATTGGCCTTGTAATTTAACTTGCATCCATAATTTAAAACAGAAAAGCTCAATGCTTTACTATCATATTTAAAGATGTCTACCTTACATCAATCAAAAGCGAAACTAGTGAGAATTCGTTCACCTGGATTTAATTTATATTCTCCTTCACTAAAATTTGATATAAAGATATCTTCTTTTTCTTCAAACAATTCAACAATATCAGACGAGCTGTCTTTTTTCTTCTTTTTCTTTGCACAGTTACTTCTATTAACTTCTAGAATCATAGGTTTACTACTTCTCAAGCTATTCTTTTCCTTGTTGGAACTCAGATTTTCTTCTGCTTTACATATCTCCATATTAGTAACCTTTAAATCTTCAGTATTTTCATCTTTCTTTTCTACTACTTCATAATTATTTATAGTTTTTAGTTCATTTAATATTTTTCCTTTTGATTCTTCATCTATAATGTCTCTACTAATATTTTTAGTTTCTCCTTTAAAATCCTCTTTTATTTGAGTTTCATTACTTTTCGAGTTACTTTCTTTATTTAGAACTTTATCCTTTTCCTTAGCCTTAATATTTTGATGCTTTGCAAAATTCTTCACCCTATAAATTTTATCTTCAGTAAATTCAAGCATCTCCAATTCTATTAATATATTAAAAGCTAATTTAACTTGATCAATATCTCTATTGAATTCTATAGCTAAAGTTTCTAATGAATAAGGAATAGTTTTAGAAAGATATAATTCCCCTTCTAAATTAACTTTCCCAGCTAGAACAACAACCCTATTCCAAATATAATGAAGAAGGTCTCTCTCAGGCTTTGTATCAATAATTTTAAATTTAGTATCATCATACATATCTACTCTAAATCTTACATATTTTCTTTCTCTCATCTTCATCAATCCCCTTTATATTTATATACTAACAAGTAAATCTACAAAAATATTCTTGTATGCAGAAAAGTTCCGTATTGTAGCACTGCTACTCTTTTTATGTGTATATTTTATTATGTCCTCAATTAATTTGTTCTTTCCCAGAGATTTATATCTCACATAGTATATATGGTTTACATAACAATATATATATACTTTTATCAAAATTATTTTCTATTAAAAAACAACATTTTCTTTAAACAACTTCCTCTTAAAGACAACTTTTTCAAAAAACACATAAACAAAATCCTCTAACGCCGTATAATCTCTACAACATTAGAGGATTTCTAGTATATAATAATGAAGAATTTTTACCCAAAAGATTTTTCGAAAATTACATTTTATATTTACATATTCTTTGCTAATTCAGCTAGCTTGCTCAATGTTTTCCAATTCCGCACAGTTGTTGAAACATCCAATTTATTAAGATTATTAGCAAGTTTCGAATTCCTAATACTATGCTGGAATAAAAGATATACATCTCTCCCTAAAATATGATATTTATCACTTTCACTTCTATAAGAATCTATGCACTCAATCTTTTCTTTTAAAGGACTATGTTTTAATAATGAAACATACAGACTCTCTACTTTAGATAATGTCTCAGCTTCTGTTACTTCATCCTTCGAGAATGGGCAATTCAAAATAATCTGTTCTAACTCTGTAGACGTCCTCAAAATAATTTTTACAGAAATCCCAAAGACCGCCTCAATCTCATGTTCAATTTTATCACATAACAATTCCTCTGCTTCATCTGATTTGAATAGAACATTTCCACTTTGAATATAAGTTTTAACTTCACAAAGCCCAATTGATTCAAATACTTGTTTCAGCTCCACCATCTTAATTATATTTTTTCCACCTACGTTAATACCTCTTAACAATGCTATATAAACAGTCATGTTGTAAACTCTCCTTAATATGAAAATAAAAACTCATTCCCTACTATTATGAACGATTATAACATAAATTGTAATACCTCACTATTTAATTTCAAAGGACATATTTTTATTAATAACTACGTCAGCTCTGCATGTTGAGTAGCTTATAGAATAATGGTAAGTTACATTTCATTAAAAACACACTTAATATCTGACATTCAAAATCTATATAACATGTTCTAGTAATGATTTTACTTTTATATCAGTATCTGATTCCAAAGAGGGTGTATTTACAATCAATTTCAAGTTAGAATTATCTGAAACATCAAAACTAATGAATTCAAAAAACAGTTCACCTACAATTGGATGTTTTAGTTTTTTATATGTTTCACTATTTCCCTGCACATCATGTCGAGTCCACCATAAATTAAATTCATCACTTTCTCTTTTAAGATCTTCAATAATTTTAGTAAGCCAAGGGTCCTCAATGTAGTGTCCTATTGTTGATCGAAATCGTGCCAGCATTCCTTGTGCATGAGATTCCCAGTCTATAAATAATTTCTTATAATCATCATATGTAAACATCATCTTAATCATATTTCTCTTGCTTACATCTATTTTTTTAAAATCAGCAAACACAGCACTTGCAGCTTTATTCCATGCAATAATATTCCATCTTGTATCCATAATAAAAGACGGACTTAATAATAAATTATCTAACACATGTTGCAACATTTGACTAACAGATTCTTGGTATGAAGGAACATCTGTTGGAAGAGCTTGTCTTGCCAAAGTATATAGATGAATTCGTTCTTGTTTATTAAGCATTAGTACCCTGGACAGGCTTTCCAGCACCTCTGCCGATACTTGTATAGTACGTCCTTGTTCAAGCCAAGTGTACCAAGTCAATCCTATACCTGCAATATGTGCCACTTCTTCCCGTCTAAGACCTGGTGTACGACGACGTCTTAAACCTTCTGAAATGCCTAATTGAGATGGTGAGATTTTGGCTCTTCGGGTTTTCAAAAAATCTCCTAGTTCTTTATATCGCTGTTTCTCCATATTTAAACTTCCTTTTTATCCTATTATTATTTATACCAGTATAAATAAGCTCCTATATCATCATAGAACTTTATATTATATTTATAACATATTCTAATCTTATAAAACATAGAAACGGAGGGTAATTATTAATGAAAATACTATTTTTAAATGGTTCACCTAGAAAAAACGGATATACTATTGGTGTAATGAAATGTATTGAAAAAGAAATTGACTCAAAACACACAGTTGAATGGATACACTCATATGATTTGAGCGTAAAGCCATGTCTAAGCTGTTTACAGTGCAGGCCAAATAAAAACTGCATTCTTCCTAAAGATGATGGACATAATGTATGGGATAAAATTCGTTCTGCTGATGCCATAATTATTGGTAGTCCCACTTATTTTGGAAATATATCTGGATCATTAAAAATTCTTATTGATAGAAGCCTTACTGCCTTTGAGGAAATAGCAGCTAGTGGTTTAGAAATGCCCATTCCATTACACAAAGGGAAAAAGGCTATTATGGTTACAGCTTGCAATGCGCCTTTTCCGATTAGTCAACTTCCAACCCAAAGTAAAGGTACTCTGCAAGCTATAGAAATAGTACTTAAAGCTGGTGGTTATAACATTCTTGGAAGTATAACTTTAGATGGAGCTGCTTCTAGAAATGAAATACCTCTAGAAATTCGAGAACAAGCGAAAATACTTGGCACTAATCTGCAAAAATAATTGATTTTTATAATGAACTCATACAAAAAGGAGTTTCCATAATCTAGGAATCTCCTTTCTTGTGTTAAAATAAATTAATTATTGAAGCCTAATTTATTAAGCATTTTCTTTAGTCGCACTAACTTCTCATTATTAGCCTAATGGGTATTTGAATAATTGAGAAGTTTTCTTCAAATTCTATTTTATCAAAAAAGTTTAAGTCATATTAAAGGATGATATTTCTTGAAGTACCTTTTGCTATACTTTTCTATTTTCTCTATTGGAATTGTAGTTTCTAATTTTATTTTATCAATATTTATATATGTATCTAAAGTAGCTAACTTACAATCAGCAATTTTCATCACTTCTTCTAAAGAAAATTCACCTTGGTATACATATCTATATATTACATTTCCTCTAATAAATCTTAAATCAATTTCTTTTTTTCTACTCTCAGAAAAACTGCATCTATTGACAGCCTTATCAATTAATTCTGAAATACTTGATTCTGTCATTTTATCCATTACCCCATCATATTTCCTACAAAATATATATTGACACTCAATCCCTCTAGTCAATCTCTCCTCCAAATACTTATGCAATCGTTCAAGTAATGGTTTTGTAATTGGAACTTCTCTATCTAATAATTGTATTAGCATATTATCACTATCTATATCAGAAATTTTTAAATTACATATTTCCTGATTTCTAATTGGTATATTTAATATAAAATCTAATAATAGTAAATTTCTTTCAATCTCCCTAGTTTTTATCATTGCATTATATATTTCAATTATTTCTTCATCAGAAAGAGGAGCAAATTCTTTTTTTTCAGTAAATTATAACCCTGTTAATGCTTCATCTTCCTCAATATTAGCATATGGATTTTGAGTAATTATTTTATTTTTATACAAAGACATTAATAAGCTAGATATGTGTCTAAATTTATTACGAATAGCATTTTTAGAATATAATTCTCCTCTTTGGTCTTGTCCCATTCTAATATAATTCTTGAAGTCTTCTATTCTAATACTTTCTAGATTCAAGTAACTAACATTATCAATTAAATAATTAAAAAAAGTTTTTATTGTAGAATTATATTGCTTCCATGACATAGTTTCATTTCCTGATTCAAATCTACCTTCCTTAAAATATATCTTAAATTGACTAAGATAGCAAAAATAATTTGTTACTTTTGTCTTGTAAATAGAATCATAGGTCAAATACCTAAATTTATCTATATCTAAGTTTTCAAATAAATTTACATATAACACCTGTTTTTCATTAACATGTCCATCTATCTTATGATTAAGCAAAATTAATTCTCTCCCATTTGTTAAAAGGCCCCATGTCATATTAGTGATATTTTGATAGTTAGATAGTTGTTCTAATTCTTTATCTTTTAAATCTATGTCTGGAGCTTTAACTTCTACATAAAATTTTTCTTTTGACTGTGATAGATGATAGCATAAATCAACAATATTTCTCTTACTTTTAATTTGTTTTTCTGCTTCAACCCAACTGACCTCAAATCCCAAAGAGTTAAGCAAAGGCAATACTACCTGAATCTTAATTGTTTCTTCACTTCTACCCTTAATATTATTATAAATTTCTCTATATTTTTTAACATCATTTAAGTTCATATATATACCTTCCTTTAATGATAATTTATATTATACACATACTATTTTTATCTTATCATTACATATTTTATAAATATAATTTTATTCAAGTTTCAAATATCATAATTATTAATTGATTCGTCAAATATATATTATATAGATAGTGAGCAGTTGAATTTAATTAATAATTTTCTTTCTATCAAATTTTAATAGAAATAAATCTTAAGTATTTTAGTCTTAAAGCTAAATATTAAAAACTTATATACATTTAAAACTACTTTAGTTAGTTCTTCTATAAAGAACTCTATATATTGGTATTTTATACCTTGTATCATTTTTTTCATAAACATCTGAATATCTCTATCATCTTTCAAATATTTTCTGGCTCAATATTCTCATTGAACCCACCTGTTTTTCAAACATTAAGTCCCAAATATTAAGACATTTCTTAGATACATCAATAAGTTCCGATTGTGATGAAACTGAAGTTTCATCATATAAACCAATAATAAGCTTTGAAATCTCATCACCTATCCCCCATGTATTAGCCATTTTATTATAATCTTCATTAATTAAATGATAACTCATCGATAAGATTATATCTTTATAATCTACTATAGATTTTGAATTCTCTTCAAGATATTTTACAAAGGCATGTATTATCTGTCTACTCATACCTGATTTCATAATATCTATTAAAAATTCTCTATCTCTTTCTAAATTAATCATATTATCATAAAATAGTCGTGACACTGGAAATTCTAAGTCAAATCTACTTAACTTAAATCTATATATTATATCCTTAGAAATATCATTGTACTCATCTTTATTAAAATATATAATAGCCATATGCAAAATTGACTGTGCTTGTTCTTTATTCAGTTTATCTATATTATGAATTTCATCTGAAAACTCATTCTTTAAAATAAACATTTCTGCTAGGCTATAAGATCCAATTTTAATTAATTCTTTATCTTGAGATAAAAAACATTTTTTAATAACTAACAATATCCTCTTTTTATATTCTGAATACAATAAGAAAAACATATTTTTCGAACCATGGAACCCTGCAAAACGATAATCCTGCTCATATAACCCTAATATCTTTTCCGCTGCCCAATCTCTTTCTATATTATAAACAGGCCACAGTGCATATAAACTAGCAAGTTTAACTGCGGGATTCACATCTATCATTATTTTTTCAATTGTTTCCTTAAACATAGTATATAGTTTATTATTTTCCCAAAGTAAATGTGCAATTGCTCTCGCAGCAGCGCCTCTTACACAATTTAATGCATTACTCTGCATCATATCAAAACTTTGCATTTCCTTATCATCATTACTTGTCACATTCGGTTTGCTTAATTCAGGATTGATATGGTTAACAGCTATGTCCTTTAGAATATTTAATATCTTTTGAGACCAATTCACATCTTTTCTTTTTTCAATAATGCTGCAAATATAGTCTGCTCTCTGTGATTTGTAATCATATGAATATCTCACTATCATTGTCTCTAGTAATTCTATGGAAATATCATTAAGCTCTTGACTAAATGCCACTCCACTAAACAACGAATTTATATATGCATCCATAACTTTCTTTTTACATCCAAGTACTAATTCAATCATTCTCTTCGGTTCAGCTAATGTAGCCTCACGAAAACTTATTGAAAATTCTTCAATAGAACTTTCAATAAATCCACCAATCACCTCTTTCCAATGTGAATTCCTTCTATCCTTAAGTTTTTCATTCGTTAATATTTCCAACCACTTTTTGTTACTTAATTTTTTGTTAGATATAGGAGAACTAACCCATCCACTATGTCCATTAGAATACTGATATCTATTTTTTTCACCTGCAAATCTTCTTTGTAAAACAGATAACAACTTTTTTGCCTTTTCAGACATACGATCAACTGAAAGGCAAGGTAGTAATGCTGATTGTAAATCACCCCAGAAGCTCCAATATACTATATATCTGCTGTTCGATTTATTAAATTCTATTCTGCTTGAATACCATTCCTTTGCTCTTGGTGATATATAATGGATTATATTTTCCTCTAATAAAGAAAAAACATCATTATTACAATAAGCTGAATGTTTCGTAATTACACTCTTTGCTAATAATAATTCATCTCCATTTCCACTAGTTTTATCAAAAATATTTTGTTCAAAACTCTCACATAAATAATTAATAATGCAATCACTATAACTATTAGGTAAAATGCTTAATGAATCTAATATTATCTCATTAAATATAGGATATCCTTTTCCCATATACTCATTATATATTTCAAAAAACTTATTCGGACTATGAAAAATAATTGCAGCATTCGCCTTTTTTATAATCTGAACGCAAGTTCTTTCTATTTCATTTTTATACCTATATTTCCCATTCCAATCGCTATAAAACAAATTGTCATCTATTTCTTTCGGTACACAAGGCAATAGTTTATTTAAAATTTCGGTTCCATTTACCAACAAAATTTCTGAAGTTTCACCTAGTAATTCTTCCTCATATTTATAGATAGACTTTCCATTTCTTTTTATTTTCCAGTTTAGTAAAAATTCAAAAATACGAATTGTACGCATTTCACAGTTCTTAAACATTGCTCTAAAATCGAGATATTCTCCTGCCATTTCCGGATAATGATTATAAAACTCCATTCGTAATTCAAACATCTCGTCAGTATCCTTATTAATATCGTTCCAAAAACATCTAAAAAGTTTTTCATCATCCGCTTGTGACTTAAAGGCATATTTTCTAATAAAAATAACATCATAACAATCATAGTCAGGATGCATACTCACTAGTAAGTTAAATACAACATCTTTCTGTTCTTTATTCTGCATCCATTTATCAAGAATGTTATTATCTCTTAAGATTCTAATATAATCAGGATGTCCATTAAGAACATCATTTAATATATATTTCTCATATTTTTTATCTTCGCAATATTGTATTATGAATTTTTTTATTGGCTGATCTATGTTATTAATCTGACTTAATATTTCGTAAAATACATGTTTTACATAATACCTAATATTATCAGACATTAGCATTTGTTCTCCAGCGTCAATAAAATCTTTACTATTCATCTCTACCAAGTTTTGTAATAACATTTGCACTTGATATCTTCTCCCTGGAGTCTGTTTTCCTTTATCTCCTATAATATTAATAATGTTTTCTCCATTATAAAATTTTTGGAGCATTTCTTCCGCCAAAAAATAATCAAGAATACTTTGATGTGCAAATGAGACACTATCATTTTGAACTATTAAGAAACCATTTGATGATAAGTAAACTAATGCTGTCTCACTTGTGTTTAAAATTCTTTTCGAAATGTTTATCCTACCAATTTTATCTAATAATTGCACTATTCTTTCTTTTGTTTGATTAACAATCATTTCATCAATTCCAAATTGTAAACATTTTGACTTTAACTGCTTCCACCATTCAAATATTAAATGACTCGTAGTTAAACATTCATCATATTCCTTATTTGGAGATAATTGTTGCCAAATGTATAAGTTACTTGGAATTTTTAATACACTTTTTAACTTATGAGATAACCGTTCATACCGCTCTCCCACAACTTCTTTAACAATGCTATCATCAAACTCATCTACATATATTTTGGACCACACAATATCCTTGGTCTTACTATCATCTGTTTTAAACAAAGCTTTGATATTATTATCGTTCTCCAAATCATAAGTCCTGCACACAAATACTATCGATATTTTTTTCTTCCTATCCCTGTTAATTTTAATTACTTCATTAATAATCTCAGAACATACCAGCAAAGAATCTCTTGAATGTGATTGTGTCCATCTTAATGCATCTAATTGGTCCAAAATTATTGCAGCTTTTTCATGTTTTGAAATACTATGTAAACAATGAGCAATAGAGGCCGGTAATCCAAGGTCTTGTCCCCATTTTTCAGCATTTCCACTTGGAATTCTTTTATCTAACTTAATAGCAATGAATGGTATTAAATTTTCTTCGCAATAATCTATTATTGACTCAGTGCAGCCGCTTTTACCGTTACCTGCCTTTCCATGTATTATTATTGATTCTCCTAAATCAATGGAATCTCTGCACAGATTAAATTCATTACGATTAATTAATTTTTCATTTATAGAAATGAAAAATTTTCTATATTCCTTGTTAAGTTCTATTATTCTTGGAAATATTCTTTTATCTAATGCTAGACTCTTTAATTTAACTTCTTTTTCGCTTAAAAAATTACATAAAAATGTATTATTAATAGGTCTACCGAGGATATTTCCATCAATAACCAAATGCACAAAGGCATCATAAATTTCATTCTCGTTTCCAACTAGTAAATAACGAATTTTATCTAAAATAGTTTCTTTTAATTCTGTATCTGATGATTGACGATAAAAAGTTCTTTTAAGATAATCAATACTTTTTACTAAATCTACTTCACATTGCGGATTCAACTTCATTGCTAAAGCATATTCTTCATAGAAATTTATAAACTTTTTACCTGACTTGAGAATTTGATAGTTATAAAAATGTTTAGGATTTCCATCTGTATTATTTGCTCTATCAATTAAATCTGTCATCAATGAAAAAGATAATGGTGAAACTAAGGATACTTTATCTGAACTATTTCTATCTAGTTGCACTTTCCAATTTGCAAAGATATCATGTGCCTTTGCTGAACTAATTGTCCAGTTTTCTAAACTTCCATTTCTACCTTTACATTGCTGTCCTTCTCGAGTTCCATCCAAATAAACAATCCACACATCTACACCTTGCTCATCATTTCCAAGTGCTTCTAATGTTACAGAGTAAATTTTTTCTTCAAGCACTCTCAATATTTGATATATAACCCATCTAATTTCATATTTATTTCCATTTTTATCTGCCCTTCCACCTTTTTCATATGGCATATACCATATACCTCCTATAACTTTCTTATTATACTAATATCAACTTATTATTAAATTTGATAAATAATTTCAAATTATGCAACTTCCCATTATAGACATTATCCCCACCACTAACTTGCTATCTCCCCATGATTACTAAACAAACTGATAGATATGCCTATCTCTTAATTACATAAAACCCTTACCAATATTATACTACATAATATTATTCATTTTCCTATAATCCCCTCAATAATTTACCATTATTTTCATAAAACATTCGAGCATCTCCTTCAACTTTTCAATGAAACCTCAAATGTATTCCTCTAAAAATCATAAAGAGGATATACTTAAATCCACGTCAAAAAAGCTCATCACAACGCTGTAATAAGCTTAACATTTACCTATTTTCGATTGGTTATGTGAACATGTCCAGTCTTACTTATAAATTTATACTTTGAATATAGCTAATACCAGAAAGAAAGACCAACTATTTTGCGTAGTGTTGCATTGAGAATGGGACTGTTGAATTTCTTCATTAGAAGTTGTTCCATTCTTGCCTGTCCTTAGATTTCCTAAGGAGCAGGCAGGAATGGGCGCAACTTCTAATGGTAGAAATTCACAGTCCCATTCTCTAGCAACCGAGCAAAAGTAGTTGGTATTTCTTTCGGTTAGTCACACAAAAAATATAAATTTATAGGTAATTACTCATTTAAATCTACGTAAGCTCCACTTTTAGAATAAATAGTCCATTCACAAATATTTGTTACATGATCTCCTATTCTTTCTAAATACTTTATTACAAATAAAAGCCTTATCCCCTTATCGATCAAACTATCATCAAGCTTTATATCCTCAACAAATGTTTTAAATAAAGATCTATAAATAGAATCTATCTCATCGTCTCTCTCGCAAATCTTATATGCAATTTCGTCATCATTATTAATATATGATTCTATAGCTAAACCTATCATTGCTCTAACTTTTTTTTCCATTTCCCATAATGGATCCAAATGTTTTTTAAATGCATTAATAGTTCCGCCAATCATCATTGTTATTTTGCATATATCTACTGCGTGATCAGCCATTCTCTCTAAATCTGTTACTATCTTGGATGCAGTCATAACTTTCCTTAAATCTGTAGCTAATGGCTGCTCTGCTGCAATAAACTTAATACATAGTTCTTCTATTATTTTTTGTAATTCGTCAACCTTATCATCAGCTTTAATAATGCTTTGTGCTGCCTCAATATCGTAATTTTTTAAACAAAGCATACTGTCATATATTTGTTTTTCTACTAAATTAGCCATAATTACTAGCTGCCTATTTATATTTTTTACTCTCGCATCTTGTGATCCTCTTGTCATTGTACCATTGCCCCTTTACTATTAAGTTCTATCAGTTATAAATTCTCAAATTCCATTGATTTAAACTTTGTTAATCTCATTATATATTCTTTGTTTTTACGACATAAAATTCCTTTTTTCTTAGTACTTTATCGCAAAAATTTATTTCTATTATATTTTTTATATTACAATAATATAATAATTACGTCAATGAAAGCATGGTTAATTATTGAAATTTTTACTCAAATAATATTTATTGTCATAAATAAAGGTATCCTCAATTCGTAAGGATACCTTCAATCTTAATCCTATTATTCATTTAAATCAACATAAACACCGCTCTTAGAGAAAATCGTCCATTCGCATATATTGGTTACATGGTCTCCTATTCTTTCTAAGTATTTTATGACAAAAAGCAACTGTGTCCCTTTTTGAATTAATTCTTCATCTAATTTAATTGAGTTAATTAAATTTGTAAATAAAGATTTATAAAACGCATCAATCTCATCATCTTTTTCGCAGATCTTATAAGCCATTTCATCATCTTCATTAATATAGGCTTCAATCGCTGATTTAATCATAGCTCTTACTTTTTTATCCATTTCCCATAATTCTTCTGAATCACCTTTAAATGAATTTATATTTCCACCCATTCTTTTTGTTATTTTGCAAATGTCTACCGCGTGGTCAGCCATTCTTTCTAAATCAGTTACTATCTTTGATGCTGTAAATACTCTTCTTAAATCTGTTGCCAGCGGCTGCTCTGTTGCGATAAATTTTATACATTCTTCTTCTATTGTTTTTTGCATTTCATCAACTTTATCATCATCTTTAATGACTTGATCTGCCTTATCTAAATCGTAATTCTTTAAACAAATTAAACTCTCATATATTTGTTTTTCAACTAAACTAGACATATTCAATAGTTCTCTGTTTATAATTTTTACTCTTGCATCTTGCGACCCTCTTGTCATAATACTCAATACCCCTTCCTAGCCAAATCTACCTGTAATATAATCTTCTGTTCTTTTATCTCTTGGATTATAAAATATTTCTTCTGTTTTTCCATATTCAATAACTTCTCCATTTAAAAAGAATGCAGTTTTATCGGCTATTCTTCCTGCTTGTTGCATGTTATGAGTTACTATTACAACTGTGTAATTTTTTTTCAATTCATCCATAAGTTCTTCCATTTTTCCAGTTGATATTGGATCCAATGCTGATGTTGGTTCATCCATTAAGATTACTTCTGGTGAAACTGCTAGAGTTCTTGCAATACACAATCTTTGTTGCTGACCACCTGACATTCCAAGCGCGCTAGACTTTAACCTATCTTTAGTTTCGTCCCATAAGGCAGCTCCTTTTAAGCTTTTCTCTACAATCTCATCTAATATTTTCTTATTTTTTGTACCATGTATTCTAGGTCCATAAGCAATATTATCATAAATAGACATTGGAAATGGATTTGGTCTTTGAAACACCATTCCTATTCTTTTTCTTAAAAATATATCATCATAATCTTTATATATATCTTTATCTTCGAATAGAACCTGCCCAGTTATTTTAACAATCTCAATTAAATCATTCATTCTATTTAAAGTTCTTAAAAAAGTCGACTTACCGCAACCTGAAGGCCCAATTAGTGCTGTAACTTCATGCTTGTTTATAGACATATTAATATTTTTTAGGGCTTGATTGTCTCCATAATATAAACATAAATCTTTAGTTTCTATAATATTCATAACTATCTCCTACTTCCCACTATAAGCTTTCATTAATCTATTTCCTAATAATCTTGCACAAACATTAAATAATAGAACTGCTATTATAAGAACAGCTGCTGTTCCGTTTGCTATTTGAGCTGCATCAACTACTGTACCTTCTGAGTTTAGCTTCCATATATGCACAGCTAAAGTCTCTGCTGGCCTGAAAAGTGAAAATGCTGAGCTTTTGTCTGTTAAACTTATGGTATTGAAATTTATATTTTTTGAACTTAATCCTGCAGTGTATAAAAAAGCTGCTGCTTCCCCAAAGATTCTTCCTGCTGCTAATATTACACCAGTCAGTATTTCTGCCATCGCTGTGGGTATAGTCAACTTAGCTAGAGTTTGCCACTTAGTTGCTCCTAGTCCTAAAGATGCCTCTTTAACTCTTTTACTTGCTGCAAATATTGCATTCTCAGATATTCTAGTCATAGATGGAATGTTAAGTATACTTACAGATAAAGCACCTGCGAGAATTGAATATCCCCATCCTGCCATATTAACAAAAACTAGTAATCCAAACATACCTATAACAATAGATGGAAGTGAAGACATTGTCTCAAGACACATTCTTATAAATTTAAGAATAGGGCCTTCTTTTGCGTATTCAGCTAAATAAATTCCTGCTCCTACTCCTATTGGTATTGTAATAATCAATGAGACTATCAACATATAAAACGAATTAAATAATTGTGGTCCAATTCCTCCACCTGCTCCTGATAACTTGGGTTTACCAAATAAGAATGAAGGCTTTAGCATACTGCCTCCCTTATATAAAATATATAATATAAAAGCTCCAAGCAAAAATACAATAAACATACTTATAATGTAGAATATAATCGTAGCTATTTTATCTATTCTTTTTGCATCCATTATCTAGCACTCCTTTTCTCTATCATTCTAACTATTACAATAAATACGAAAGAAATTACAAGTAAAATTAATGCTAGTGTCCATAATGCATCATTCCATGCAGTTCCACCAACTGTATTAGCCATGTCCATTGTTATAATACTCGTTAGTGTTGCCATTGGCGAAAAAACTCCATCTGGCATTTTTACAGTATTACCAATTACCATTTGAACCGCTAACGCCTCTCCAAATGCTCTTGCTATTCCAAGTACAACTCCTGTAAGTATTCCAGTTCTTGCTCCAGGAACTATTACTCTAGAAATCGTCTGCCATCTTGTAGCTCCAAGCCCATATGATGCTTCAATATGATCTCTAGGTATAGTTTTTATTGCATCTATTGATAAAGTTGCTATTGTCGGCAATATCATTAATGAAAGTACCAAAACTCCAGCAATCAAAGAAAATCCCATTCCACCAAAATTTTCTTTGATAAATGGAACTAATACAGAAATACCTACCCAGCCATAAACAACTGACGGTATTCCAACTAATATTTCTAATGAAGGCTTAATTATTCTTCCTCCAAATTTACTTGATATCACATTCACAAAAATTGCTAAGGCAATAGCAATAGGTGCACTTAAAAGTACTGCACCTATTGATACTGCGGTTGAACCTAAGATGAAAGCGAGAGCTCCAAAGGAAGGCTCTCCACCTTTGTTCGGCTTCCAATTATTTGTAAACAAGAACTCTGTGAGACTATACCCATCACTTGTAAATATCCTCAAACCTTTTGAAGCTATGAATACTATGATTGATATTGTTATTACTATTATTAATATTCCACATAGCCCTGCAAAGCCTTGGCCTAAATATTCATTTTTAAGCCTTTCTTTAAAACTTCTTTTTTCCATCTTTACTCATCCTTTAATTTGAATTATTTTACTTTCATTTCAGAACCTGAAATAAATCCTAAGCTTTCTAGACTTGCTTTATTATCATCACTTGTTACAAATTCAATGAATTTTTTAGCTAAATCTTTTGCTTCTCCCTTAGTATACATATGTCCCCAAGACCAGAATTTATAAGAACCATCTGTTATATGTGCTTTATCCGCTGCAACTCCATCAAGTTTTGCCACTTTTAAAACATCTTGTGCTTCTTTTGTATTCATGTATGCAAGACCTAAATAACTAACTGCTCCATCATTTTCTTTCATTGCACTTAAAACTGCACCATTTGAATCTTGAGTTACTCCTAAAGCTTCATTTTCTAAAGATTTATCCCCACCAAGTATTGTCTTTTCAAAAGTTGCTCTTGTTCCTGAACCAGCTGTTCTATGAATTAATAAAATCGCTTTATCTGGGCCTCCAACTTCCTTCCAGTTTGTAACTTTACCTGAAAATATGTCTTTAATTTGTGCTGAAGTTAAATTATCTATTCCTAATGATTTGCTTACTACGATCCCAAATCCTTGTGCTACAACTTTGTGATCAACTAATTCTTTTGCTTTTGCTGCATCTAATTTTTCTTCTGCAAATACATCCGAATTTCCTATATCAACTGTTCCATCTAAAACTTGAGTAAGACCTGTACCAGATCCACCTGCTTGAGCTCCTATTTCAGCATCTGAATTCTTTTCATGAAATTTCTCTATTGTTTGTTCCATTAATGGTAATAATGCTGACGAACCACTAATTGTTATCGAACCAGTTACAGCTTCTGATTTAGTCCCTTCTGATTTGGAGTCATTTGCTGGTGCTCCCCCTGATGCATTTCCGCATCCTACCATTGCAGTTCCTAACATTGCCATCACTAAGGCAGATACCATTAATTTTACTGTTTTTCTTTTCATCAATTATTCCCTCCAATAATAAATTCACATTATGTTGGTCTCTAATTTTTTTCTTCTTTCATATTCTATAATATACCCTTTTAGTTAATCTATTATTAGAGGAATGTTAAGTTATATTAGATATTTGTTAAGAAGATTTAACATTACTTTATGAATAAAAAAAATAATACGCAAAGCTGACGAACTTTGCGTATTATTTCTTACATATATGGAATTTTCACTTCAAAAATTGTCCCTTCACTTAGCTTACTTTTAACATTAATTTCTCCGTTAAATATTTTAACAATATGTTTAACAATAGCTAATCCAAGACCTGTTCCACCTTTTTTCCTTGACTTATCAACTCTATAAAACCTTTCAAAAATTCTTGAAATATCTTCCTCTGGTATTCCTATGCCATTATCTTTTACCCTTAAGCAATAGTATTTATCTTTGTTATAACTAGTAACTTCTACATAACCAGAACCATCCTTAGAATATTTTATAGCATTCTCAACTAGGTTTAAAACCAATTGATAGAATTTATCTTTATCACCCAAAATATGTTTACTATTTTCATTAATAAACTCTAGCTTAATATTTTTATTTATTGCAATTTTTCTCATCATATTAATTACTTCTTCGATAACAAGTCCCGGTTCAAATTCCTTCATATCTATAACTAAATTACTTTCTATATTTGACAATACTAATATATCATTAATAAGCCTTGATAAACGTTCAGCTTCCTTATCAATAATATCCAGAAACTTTTCTCTTGTCTCATCATCTCTCACAAATTTTAAAGTTTCTGCAAATCCCTTAATAGATGTTAATGGTGTTTTTAACTCATGAGATACATTAGCAACGAATTGACTTCTCATAATCTCAACTCTATTTATATCCGTTATATCTTGAAATATTATAACTTTTCCTATATTCTCTACACCATCAAACATATCAGATTTTCTTATTTTGTAATCTCGTTCAAATGGATGAAGCAATTTTATTTCCTTATCATTTTCTTTATCCTGCATCAAAAATTTACTTATGTCATAATCATTAATATAATCTAGCAAGTATTCTCCAACAATATTTTTCCTTATCTCAAGTAACGCCTCCGCACGAGGATTAATTGAAATTACTTTATTATGATTATCAACAGCAACAACACCATTTTCCATACTCTTTAATATTGACTCAATTTTATTTTGTTTATCAATTACTTCTCGAATTTTTATTTGCAATTGATCAGCCATATTATTAAAACTATTTCCTAAGGTACCTAGTTCATCATGAGTCTCAATATTTGCTCGTATCTTGTAATCGCCATGAGTCATTTTTAGTGTTACACTTTCTAATTCTTTTACCGGATCAATAATTTTCTTAACAAGTCTTAAAGATAAGAATAAAGAAAATGGTAAAACCAGCGTTAATATTCCCACACTATACTTGATATTTTCTTTTTGCAACAAAGTTATTGTTGTTACACTGACAGAACTTCTAATTACAAAATTATCACTTAATCTTGTAGCATAATAAATTAGATTTCCTTTGATAGTATCGCTATATCGTTCTGAATATCCTTCGCCACTTTCAAAAGCTTCTTTCACTTCAACTCTGTTTTTATGATTCTCGCTACTTTTCTGTTCATTATCATATAAAACAACCCCATCATTATCAATGAGTGTAAGCCTAACCTTGACACCGTTTATTTTTATATCTTTTAAATTTTTTAAGTCTTCATAGTCATTTCGACTAATATCAGTTACATCATTAAGTTCATAAATTAAATAATTAATATTTTTAAGCTCTTCTTTTGTACTCTTAGTTTGTTCCATATTAATTAACATCATAAAAGAGCAGGCCACAATAGATATTGCAAATAGCACAGTTATAATAACTGATGTTAAAATTTTATTCCTCATAACTATTCTGCCGGGTTAAATCTATAACCCACACCCCTTATAGTTTCTATAAATCTAGGATTTTTATCATCTTCTTCTATTTTCTTTCTCAAATATCTTATATGAACATCTACAGTTCTTGTTTCACCTATATATTCATAACCCCAAATCTTGTCCAATAAGGTCTCTCTCTTAAGAATTTTCCCTTTATTTTTTATTAATATTTGTAATAATTCAAATTCTTTAAGTGTTAAATCTATTTTCTTATCACTAATATAAACTTCATGTCTTTCAAAATCTATCTTTAGGTTTTGTGAAGTGAATACATCCTCTTCTTCATCACTAAATGAATTTGTTCTTCTTAATACTGCTTTTACACGCGCAAGTAATTCTCTAATAGAAAATGGTTTTGTTATATAATCATCTGCCCCAAGCTCTAGACCAAGTATCTTATCTAATTCCTCACCTTTCGCTGTCAACATTATTATTGATGTCTTTTTCATATCATTATTTCTTTTAATTTCTTTACAAACGTCAAATCCATCAATTCCAGGCAGCATTAAATCCAGTAATAATAAATTAGGCTTTTCTGCTTTAGCTATTTTTACTGCATCTATACCATTATTGGCTGTAAAAACATCATACCCAACATTTAATAAATTAAATTTTAGTAATTCAATTATGTGTTCTTCATCATCAACTATTAATATTTTTTCTTTTGCCATATCAAACTTCCCCCTTAACGTAAAATAATAAAAGAAAACATCCTGCCATAAGACCCTTCAGATTTCCTATATGAATGTAATTTTACCTCTTCACTACAGTACGTACATAAATCTATACTATTAATATTTTCATCTTGTATTCCAGCTTTTTTCAAATCATCTAATATGCAGGCTTCCAAATTTAGATTTCTTCCACTAAACAAATCTTCTTTTTTAATTTCAGCTTTCTTCTCCATAAATTTAAGCTTTAATTCGTCTGAAACTTCATAACAACACTTTCTAATATGAGGACCTATATATACTTTTAAATTTTCAATATTGATACCAAATTCTTTTTTCATTTTTTCTATTGTTTTCAATGTAATTGATTCATAGGTTCCTCTCCATCCGCTATGTATTGCGGCTGCAACCTTTTTTTCTTCATCAACTAATATAATCGGTACACAATCAGCTGTAAAAACACCAATAACAACTCCTTTTTCCTTTGTTATTATCGCGTCTCCCTCTTCATCCTTGATATTTCTTTCATTATCTATATAATTTAATATTTTATCACTGTGAATTTGTTTCAGGTATATCACTTCATTTGCACTAAATTCCTCTTTTAATGAATCAAGCTCTTTTATACCGTCTTCTGTATTTCTGTTAAAACTTCTTTCTTTCTCTGCATTTGTAAATCCGATATTAAATTCTTTACCTTTTATCAAAAAAAAGTCTTCATGCTTATTTAATGATTTTAAATCTAATTTATTCACTCTACCTTATCCTCCACTAAATTTCTCTTATAACCTAAGGTATCCACATAAATTTTATTTTTATTCATTATATTATAATATATATAACTATATTTTTATGATTTATTTAGCATATTACTTACTTAATCTTAACATTCTATTCATTATTTATCAGCTCAATTAACTAAGTTTTAACTTATATATAACAAAATTATGCGATATATAATTTAGATTACAATCTATATGAATTCCCAATTACCTTTACCTAATATATTTAAACAATTATAAAAAGGACATTGAATTTATTCAATATCCTCAATAGTACAACTAGGTTACGAGATTTTTTATTTCTTCTAAAAAAGTATTTATATCCTTAAACTGGCGGTATACTGATGCAAATCTTACATATGATATTTCATCCAACTCTTTTAGTCTGGCCATAACCATTTCTCCTATATCTTTCGATGGTATCTCTGTAAGCATACTATTAGATATTGTTTTTTCTATATCATAGGCTATATCTTCAATCTGTTTTCTAGATACAGGTCTTTTTTGGCATGCAATAATTAATCCAGTAATAATTTTCTCTTTATTAAAGTTTTCTCTAGTCAAATCCTTTTTGATTACTAAAATCGGAAAATCTTCTATTTTTTCGTATGTCGTATATCGTTTAGTACATTTTAAGCACTCTCTTCTTCTCCTGATTGTTGTATTATCGTCTGTTGATCTTGAATCAACAACCTTGCTTTCTTCAAATCCGCAAAATGGACATTTCATACTTTCATTCACCTCTTTGCTTTCGTGTATTAAAATCTTATAATCATTATACATATAATTTTAAAATATGGCTATATATTGTTTTCACTTACTTCTTCTTTTGCTTTTACCAATATAACATCAGTGCCTATTTTAACTATATCTTTCCATAAGATTTCTTTTTCATCTTCTTTAGCAAACCATGATTTTATTTCTCCAGGTAATATTAAAGAAACTATCTTATTATCTTCACAACTTATTTTAAAGTCTTTGATAAATCCTATTTTTGTTCCTGTTAATATATCTATTACTTCCATATTTCTCATAGCATTTAGTGAATGTAGCTCTAATTCCATAATTATCCCCCACAATTACAATATTCTTAATATCTTCTATACATGCTTCCTCATATGTTTTAAAGCTGTTTTTTCTAGTCTTGAAACTTGCGCTTGCGAAATCCCAATTTCATCTGCAACTTCCATCTGAGTTCTACCATTAAAGAACCTTAAATTTAATATTAGTTTTTCTCTATCTGTGAGTTTTTTCATTGCTTCCTTTATGGAAATATTCTCAAGCCAATGCTCATCTGTATTCTTAGCATCACTTATTTGATCCATTACATATATGGCATCTCCTCCATCATGGTAAATCGGCTCAAACAATGACACTGGATCTTGTATTGCATCTAGTGCAAACACTACCTCTTCTCTTGGTAATTCAAGTTCTTTTGCAATTTGTGAGATCGTTGGTTCTTTATTGTTATCCTTTATAAATTTTTCTCTCATTATTAACGCTTTATAAGCAATATCTCTTAATGACCTGCTTACCCTAATAGAATTATTATCTCTTAGGTATCTTCTAATTTCTCCAATTATCATCGGAACTGCATAAGTTGAAAATTTAACGTTCTGCGATAAATCAAAGTTATCTATTGATTTCATCAATCCTATACAGCCAACTTGAAATAAATCGTCTATATTTTCTCCTCTATTGTTAAACCTTTGAATAACACTAAGTACTAATCTCAAATTTCCCTTTATGAAAGTTTCTCTTGCACTTTTATCTCCATCTTTCATCTTCAAAAAAAGTTGTTTCTTTTCTTTCTCTTTTAGTATAGGGAGTTTTGAAGTATTAACGCCACATATTTCTACTTTGTTAATTATCACAAGTATTCACCCCTTCGAAAGTAATAATCCATTGCATTAAACATTATCTCCGATAGGCAATACTTTTATACTTGAAGACAAGCTAAATCATTCTACTAATTTCTTTTTTCAATCTCTTAATTATTTTTTTTTCTAGTCTTGATATATATGATTGAGAAATTCCAAGCATATCAGCTACTTCTTTTTGAGTCTTTTCTCTCGTTCCATTCAATCCAAATCTAAGCCTTACAATTTCTTTTTCTCTATCATTCAAACTCTTTAATGCCATAATTAATAACTGTTTATCAACTTCATCTTCAATCAAATTATATACAGTATCGTTTTCAGTTCCTAATATATCCGATAGTAGAAGTTCATTTCCATCCCAATCAATATTTAGTGGTTCATAAAATGAAATTTCAGCCTTTATTTTACTATTTCTTCGTAAATACATTAATATTTCATTTTCTATACATCTAGATGCATAAGTTGCAAGTTTTATCTTTTTTTCTGGATTAAAAGTATTCACGGCTTTTATCAATCCTATAGTTCCTACGGATATCAAGTCTTCCACATTTACTCCTGTATTTTCAAACTTTCTTGCTATATATACAACCAGTCTTAAATTTCTTTCAATTAAAATACTTCTGATATTTTCATCGCCATCATTTAATTTATTTACTAGATCTTCTTCTTCATCCTTAGATAACGGTGGCGGTAATGCATCATTACCTCCAACATAATATAGTTTTTTTCTAAACAATCTAAATTTGCAAACCAATTTATTAAACAACAGAATTAACTTTTCCATAAACATCCCCCTCATACACTACTCCCCTTGATAATAAAGCATTGAACTCACATTCTTCACTCAACTGCTCTTTACACGGACATATTATCGCATCAATTTTTTCAAGTAAATAATTTTTGTTTTTTATTTTTATATCATTAACCCTGATACCTTTAAGACTACCGCCATACCCTATAGAACTATAAAGTATATTATATGTATTTCTATCGTTAAAGTTCAGATGATTTATTAGATTTTCTTCAATTAGAATACATGGAAGATTTGTTATGGGTTCCCTTAATTCATTTCCAGTATCTAAAAAACTTCTAAATTTATAGTGCTGGCCCTGCACTTCAAATTCAATTTCAAAAATATATTCATTTGTAAATATTTTGTCTTTTATATAATCTAAAAGTCTGCTAAAAATAATATATATAATCATGATTCCTAGCATAATATATTTTATAGAGTACTTTTCTATTTTGAATGTACTTCCAATAAAATATATGTTTTGCCTTAAAGAAAATAAAAAACAAATTCCACTCAGCGCACAAGTTATTAGTAAAAAAATAAGTAATAATTTAATCATATTAAAGACGCTTGTCTTTCCATACACCATTCTAAGCATTATTATAGCTACTAATAATTCACAAGGTAATGATGCTAGTATATTAAGTTTTGGAATTACCAGGACTAAACTATATATGCCACCGATAAAACTAGAAATAACTAAAGGAATCATTTTACATTTATGCCTTATACACTTCATGGTTATACTTAACAAAAAGAAGTTAACTATAAAATTTTCAAAAATAAACACATCAGCATAAATTTCCATTGTAACTCCTCCAGTCTTTCTGGATTTATTATATACTTATTTAGTTTAAAAATTTGTCACAATCACATTAAATAATTTTGTTTTTTTCATTAAACTTTTTACATATATTTACACTTTATTTTTTTGTTTACTTTTTTATATTTAAAACTAGCTTAATGACTATAAATATATTCTTTTATATTACATAAATCTCCAGAAACATGAATAAAATAATCATTTTGATTTTTTGTTTATGTACAACTTAGACGCAAAAAAATAGAATAAAACTTTGAAATAATCTAAAAAATTGCTTGCAGTTTCTGTATTAAACTTAAGCAAAATAACTGTGCAATTAATGCAATTATTTATACTTAAATAAAAATAAGAAACTTTTTGCAAATTTTTAGTATTTAAAACAAAATTTCATTCTACTTCACTTTACTATTTTAAAACAATACAATAATATCTATATGTTAATGTCTTTTTTGTCTTCTCAAGAAAACTGGAATATCTAAATCATCAGCTTCATAACTATGAGAGTTTATTTCTGGTTCTTTTACATCAACAGCAACTTCTGGTTCTTTCTTTATTGGTTCTTGTACTTGAACTTTTTTAGGTTCTTCTACAATTTGATTCATTCCTATTCTATTATTTTCACTTTCAAATCCTGTCGCAATAACTGTAATTCTTATTTCTTCAGTAAGTGTCTCATCAATTACTGCTCCCACAATTATATTTGCATCTGGATCAACTGCTTCACGAACAACATCTGCTGCATCATATACTTCTAACGCACCAAGGTCTGCACCACCAGTAAAGTTTATAATAACATCTGTTGCTCCATCTATTGATGTCTCTAAAAGTGGAGAAGATATTGCTTGCTTAACCGCATCTTGAGTTCTAGTATCACCCTTACCAAATCCAACTCCCATATGAGCTAATCCCTTATTAAGCATTACTGCTTTTATGTCTGCAAAGTCAGCATTAATTACACCTGTTATTGTAATTAAGTCAGAAATCGCTTGAACACCTTGTCTTAAAACTTCATCAGCAAGTTTAAACGAATCTAACAATGTTGTTTTCTTATCAGCCATGTTTAGTAATCTTTCATTAGGAATAATTACTAATGTATCAACTTTTTCTTTCAAAGTTGCTATTCCCATTTCAGCATGCCTCATTCTTCTTTTTCCTTCAAACGGAAAAGGCTTAGTTACTACTCCAACAGTTAGTATCTCCATAGACTTAGCTATTTCGGCAACGATTGGAGCCGCACCAGTACCTGTTCCTCCGCCCATTCCAGCAGTAATAAATACCATATTAGCACCTTTGATTGATGCTGTTATTTCTTCTCTACTTTCTTCAGCCGCCTTCTTCCCTATTTCAGGATTCGCACCTGCCCCTAGACCTTTTGTTAACTTTTCCCCTATTTGAATTTTTTGATTTGCATTAGAAAGCATCAATGCTTGCTTATCTGTATTTATTGCAATAAATTCAACATTTTTTAATCCTTCAACGATCATTCTATTTACGGCATTACTTCCACCGCCACCACAACCAATTACCTTAATATTGGTTAATTCCTGCATATCTGTCTCAAAATCTAACAAAACAATTCCTCCCCTTAAAAAATCTTATCAAAAAAAACTTTAACTTTTTTTAAAATATGATTTTCACCTTCAATATTGTGTAAATGTTCTTTTTCATTAATTTTATCATTACTTTTATTAGTTGGAATTATAACATTATCCTCTAATAAATTTAATCTATCATATACTTCCTTGGCTATAGCTAGAGAAGTTATATTTTCTGAATTTTTTATTCCTAAATCTTTTTTTCTCACAACTTGGGTTTTTATCTTGAAGAATTTACGAATTATTTCACTTATATCTTCAAAATAGTTTATACCATCCCCATATAGAATTATACTACAAATTCTATCATAATGACCAGTATTTTTTAATTTCATATTAATATGACTTAATATTTCTTCTATCCTTGCATTTACTACTTCATAAAACAACTTTTTAGATACTTTAATAGTTCCTACTTCAGTTTCATCCGGAATAGAATCGTCTACATACAAAGCCTTATAATTACTCGAATAAATTTTTTTTATATTATCAGCTTCCAGAAAAGAAAACCCTCCACAAATAGCCAAATCATTGGTAATATTATTTCCTCCTATTGGTATACTACTTACACTTTTAGGGATTCCATTATTAAACAATGCTATTTCGGTAATTCCAGCGCCAATATCTACTAGCGCAATATAACCCATAGAATTTTTTTCGTTTAAAAATATTTGTTTACCTGTTAATATATTTAATTTAATAGAATCTATATTATATTTTGTATCTTTAAAAAGTTCATAATATCTCTGAATCTCTTTTTTTTCTGCAATTACTAAAGTGAGGTTAATTTCTAGTCTTTTTCCTTTCCAATTAAGTATATCTTTATGTATCACCTTGCCATCTAGTATATAAAAATTGATTAAAATATCAATTATAGATTCATCATTACTTATAGTAATGCTATTTCGAGCCTTTTTTAATGCTTTTATTATATCATAACTCTTTACTTTATCTTCATCCAAATCAACAATAACTGTTGTCTCTGTGATTCTTATCTTATTTGAAGATATTCCAATTGATATTCCTTTAATGTTTTTACCTGTTTTTATCTCTAATTCGCTTAATAAATTTAAAACATATTCTTTACATTTTTCACTATCTACTAGTAATCCCTTTTCTATACCTATTGATTTACAAGATTTAACTGCTAAGATTTCTAAATCTTCTTTTCCTCTCACTGCTATCGTCGCAGATAATTTTTTACTGCCAAAGTCTATGGATGTAATTATATCTTGCTGCATAATTAAGCCTTTCCCTTCTTTAATAGAAAAAATCTATTAATTGCAATATATTCAACATATTTACTAAAATTCCTCTTTTATTTATGTAGTTATTTTGATTTTTTACTTATTATTCCCTATTTATTTCTTACATTGTTCTATCAGGGCATAATATAACATTCGTTAGCCTCTTAAGATAGTATTTGCAATTCATATAAAAAAATAAATTACACTATATAAAAATGCTATAATTTTTAATGAATAATCTTCAATATTTTTTTTCATAAAAATAGGGTACTATATTAAAAATAGCACCCTTCTTCTAAGTATGTCAATATTTCTTTATATGAATAAAATATTTGTATCTTTATCACTATCACTTCTCAAAAATTACTTTTTTTCTATAAAAAAATTATTGAAATAATGATCATTTATTAGGCTCTTGTAAACAACTCCTTCTTTAATTTTTTTAATGCTTTCTTTTCTATTCTTGATACATACGAACGAGAAATTCCTAAATTTACTGCAATTTCACGCTGAGTCTTACACTTTCCATCTATCAACCCATATCTCATTATCAAAATAGCGCTCTCTCTCTTAGTTAGTGATTCTATCAATTTTTTATATAAAGCTTTAACTTGTAAATTACTCTCAACCTTTTCTAAAACACAATCTTTTTCACTGCTTAATATATCCATTAAACAAAATTCATTACCCTCTTTATCAACTCCAATTGGATCTTGAAGATAGATTTCACTTTTTTGCTTTTTATTATTTCTAAAGAGCATTAGAATTTCATTTTCAATACATCTTGATGCATAAGTAGCAAGTCTAGTACCTTTACTAGAATCAAACGAATCGATAGCTTTTATTAACCCAACTGTACCAATGGATATTAGTTCATCTACATCCTTATTAGGAAATGAATATTTTTTTACTATGTGAGCAACTAATCTTAAGTTCCTTTCAATAAGAATGCTTTTTGCTGCCTTATCTCCTTCTTTGAATTTTTTTAAATACATTTGTTCTTCGCTTTCATCTAATGGTAGAGGGAACGTGTTACTGTTTGTCACATATCCTGTCAATAGAAACGAATTTAACAATAAATCTATAAAGCTATTTAATATAAACACCTTTTTCCTCCATAGCAGTGCTTGATATTATAATATGTTTATATTTTATAAAAGTTGCTTATAGTTCTTTATTTTTATTTGGTATATTTCTGAACTAAGCATAAAAATCATTTCTATTTGGATTTTGCCTATCAATCTCTCATATTTAACTTTTTAACTATATCCTTAAATATCGGTGCCGCTGTATCTCCTCCACCTAAATCTTCGTTGTTAGTTCCCTTTAAAGATTGTATATCTGGAGTAAATACTACCATTGTATAATTCTTTTCGCCTATACTAAAAAATCCTGCGAACCAACCATGTGTCTGTCCTTGATTCCCTGTGGAAGATCCTGTTTTGCCGCCTATATCCAAATCTCCTACATATGCTTTTATACCGGTCCCCTTAATAACAACCTGTCTCATAGAATTCTTTATTAATTTAGCTGTTGTCTCACTATATATTTTTTTCTTCTCAGTTTTAAATTCTTTTACAACATTATCATCTTTATCTAAAATACTTTCAACTATATATGGCTTCTCATATACTCCATTATTTATCACTGTATTTATAGCGCCCAGCATCTGTACAGGTGTAACATTCATACATTGTCCTATTGATATATTGTTTGTTCCCGCTTCCTTATCAGGCTTAATTCCTTCTGCCTCGTTTCTATTACCATCATTAAAATTTAGAACTCTTTTATATAAACCTTGAGATTCTGCATACTCCATTAATTTTTCGTATCCAACTATTGAACCAATATCTGCAAATATATCATTACAAGACTTTTCAAACGCCTGTTCAACTGTTAATTTTCCATGAGGCTCTCTACATATTTTACCAGTACATACATATGTGTTATTTATATTTATTAATCCCATATCTAATGCTGCCCCAAGAGTTATGACTTTAAATATGGACCCTGGTTCATATCCAATTTGCTGGATTCCCAAATTAACATTAGCCGCACTCTCATCTTTTTGAATCATTGTTCTTATTTTCCCAGTATCAGCTTCTATAATACTTATGCCTACATTTCCCAAATAAGAATATTCTTCTTTATCTAAAATTTCTCTGACCCTATCTTCCATATCTTTATCGATTGTCAACTTTATATTTTTGTTATTATCACTTACGCTTACAGATTGCTTTGCATAAACAGCCCTATTATCCAAATAAAATTCGCTCTTTGGCTTTTCATTATCTTTTAAATAATCATGAATCTGAGCTTCAATAGATCCCTCATTATGTTCTTCATCCAACACCTTAGAAAACATATTACTAATGCTCCATGCTTTTTTGCTATCTATTTTATCTGTAACATAAGTATATATTCCTTTTATATTTTTTAAATTGTTTATTTTATTATAAGTATCTTCTGAAATATCAAAATATATTTTTCCACTTTGCTTCATTATATCTGCGTAATTAAATTCAGGATTTTCAGACTTCATAATAAAATTTAAAGCCATCAAGTCTTCTAGTGTTTCTTCATAGTTATTTAAACTGAATGGTCTTGTATCAATTACTAATACATATTTTTTATCATATTTCATTAAATCTTTTCCGTTTGTATCTAGTATCATATAATTCATATTACTTATGTTCTCTTCTTGATGGTTCTGATATGAGCCTAAGACCCTTTCAGAGGGGTATATTTGTAATATGTATAAACGCGTTGTTAACATCACTATAATAGTTATAAATAAAGATAAAATTTGCACTAGCCTTTTATTTCTATAAAATTTTTCAGCAAAAATATAAAACACCTCCCTTACGCTTAAATTCTAGCCTTAAAGGAAGTGTTTTATTCAACTTAACTTAGAGTTATGTGATAACTTACCGAAATTATAAACATTTTTATTCCGAAAAACCATGAAAATATCGCTTAAGGTTCTAAGTTGCAGGTTGCCTCCACTTTAGCATGCTCCAACTTTCAGTTTGACAAGCTAAAGTGGAACAACCTACAACCAAGAACCTTTAACAGCTCATTTTCAAATGTTTTCTCCACAAAAATGTTTATAATTTCTAGTGAAGATATCAACTTAAAGTTTTAGTAAACTTATAAATATGTTCATCTAATAAATCAAATATCCAAACTATGAATTTGATTTATGCTTTGAAACATAACCCAACTAGAAATGAGTAGCATACTTTTATGGAATGTTTCATAAGGAATTTTTGTGGTAGTGATTCTTAGAATAAAAGTTGTTCCAAAATGCTAGTTCAAAGCTTTGCCTTTGGGGCTAGCATTTTGGGCACAACTTTTGTTCTTAGAATCACCCATGAAAATTCCTTAGAAACTGGAACAAAAGTATGCTACTCATTTCGGCGAGTTTATTGCATATGTCTAAGTTACGTGTTGTTTATCTATATATCCTATTCTTTATCTTTAACTATTAAATCTTTAACCTTTAGAGGAATATCAACTCTAACTTTATACAACATTTTTGCTCTAGCTGCTGCCTCAATTGGAGTTCCATTTTCTTCTGTCATGTCATGAAGAACAACTTCAAAATTATCTCCTTCTGGTCTTAGAATTTCTACTGTAGCACCATTTAGCACTTTATTTTTCTGCTCAATTGTTGCTATTTTTGTTTCTTCATCGTATTCTCTTACTATTCCAATTATATCTGCGTTTCTTATGTAAGCTGAGTCTTCATATACCTGTTCTGCAGTTTGCCCATAGTAAAAACCTGTATGGTATTGTCTATGACTAACTTTGAATAAATTTTCCATCCATTTCGGATCAAATTTATAATTATCAGGATCTTTCATATATGCATCTACTGCCTGCCTATATGATTTTACTACAGCCGCAACATAGTAGACACTTTTCATTCTGCCTTCAATTTTAAGAGAATATACTCCTGCCTTGATTACATCATCTATATGCTCAATCATACATAAATCTTTCGAGTTCATTATGTATGTTCCCTTTTCATCTTCATAAACCGGATAAAACTCATTTGGTCTTTTCTCTTCAACTAAATGATATTTAAATCTACATGCTTGCGCACAGGCACCCCTATTTGCATCCCTTCCAACCATATAATTTGAAATCAAACATCTACCAGAGTAACTTATACACATTGAACCATGAACGAACGCTTCAATCTCACATTCTTCTGGTAAATTATCTCTCATTGTTTTTATCTCAGTTAAGCTAAGTTCTCTAGCCATTACTATTCTCTTAACGCCCTGTTCATACCAAAACTTAGCTGCTCTCCAGTTAACATTATTGGCCTGAGTGCTTAAGTGAATTTCTAAATTTGGTGCAACTTCTCTAGCTGTTGAAATTATTGCTGGATCTGATGCTATTATTGCATCAACACCTGTATCGTATAATTCTTTTATATAATCTTCAACTCCAGTTAAATCCTCATTATGAGGAAAAACATTCATTGTTACATATACTTTTCTATTTCTATCATGAGCATATTGTACACCTTCTTTTAATTGCTCATTTGTAAAATTATCTGCAAATGCTCTTAAGTTTAATTTACTTCCTCCAAGGTATACTGCATCAGCACCAAAATCTATTGCTATTTTTAGTTTATCTAAGTTTCCTGCTGGTGCTAAAATTTCTGGTCTTATCATTATAATTTACCTCCTCTTAGTAACTGCAATTCCATCTCCCATAGGTATGACAGACGTAATTAAGTTTTCATCTTGAGTAACTAATTCCAAATAAGTCCTCATTCTTTTTACTATTGTTATTTTTCTTCTTTTCACTAATTCTTCAGATGCTACCATGCCTCTAAATAATACATTATCAGCTATTATTATACCATCATCTTTTAATAACCTTAAACAATGTGGTAAGAAATGATTATAATGCCCTTTACCTGCATCCATAAAAATCAAATCAAAAGGTTCCTCCAATTTTTCTAAAATCTCTAGACAATCTCCCTCTTCGATTTTTATTTTGTGACTTAATCCGAACTTTTCTAAATTAGAATTAGCTAATTCTATCATGTTCTTATCACGTTCTATTGTAATTATTTCTGGTTCTACTCCCGAAGATTGGTACATTAATATAGATGAAAATCCTATTGCTGTTCCAAGTTCTAGTATTCTTTTAGGTTTTTTCATACTAGTCATAAATTCAAGAAAAACTCCAGTTTCTTTTTGAACAATAGGTACATGGTTTTCTCTTGCAAAATCTTCTATTTCTTTCAAAATACCATTTCTATCAGGGATTAATCCTCTAATATAATCCTCCATATAGTCATATGTAATTTCACTCATAAATTTCCTCCAAAATTCTAATAACCTAGTTCTTTTTTCTTCTTTAAAAAATCATTATAGTCATCAGTAAAATAATGTGATCCATCTTCTTGCAATATATAATATAAATAATCTGTCTTTTCTGGAATTAATGCAGCCTTTATGCAATCTATTCCCGGATTTGATATAGGTCCAATTGGCAACCCATTATATTTATATATGTTGTAAGGTGAATCTATTTTTAAATGCTTGTTTAATACAACATCTACATGATATCCTAAAGCGTAAATTACTGCCGCGTCTATTTGAAGCTTCATATCCTTATTTAATCTGTTATAAATAACTGATGAAATTAGCGGTCTATCTTTAGGAATTCTTGCTTCTTTTTCAATTATTGAAGCTACTGTAACTATCTTTTCTATATCTTCATCCTTAATCTCAACCTTAGTTTCATCTTTTACTTGCTTTAAAATTTCTTCAAATCTATTAACCATAAGATTAATTATTGAATTCGCATCAGCACTTTTTTCTATTAAATATGTATCTGGGTATAAAAAGCCTTCTAAATTATATCTTTTCTTACTGTCAGCTTTTATAAAACTAGGTAATTCATAGTCATTAATTGCCTTTAAAAACTCCTCTTTGGTACAAATACCTTTTTCCTCAACTGTTTTTGCAACATCTTCCACCGAATACCCTTCTGGTATGGTTAACTTCACCAAATCCATATCTCCAGCTTTATTTTCCAATGAATTTATCAAATTTTCTAGTGTTGTATTAGTATCTATTTCATAAATACCTTCTGTCAATTCTATTTTTCTTTTATCAATAGCTAATTTTAATTTAATTAAAGATTTGTTATTTAATTTGTTATCTTTATCTAAAGTATTTAAAACTTCGTAAAATCCTTCACCTTGTTTTATTTCGATGATGATTTTACTTTCATTAGATTTAAGTGGATTTTCTATAGCTTTATTATAAGAGATTATAAATAGTACAGATATTGAGAACAAGAAGAATATAAACAATAACATTAGTTTTCTAAAAGACTTATATTTATTCATAAACTTTCTCCTAGATATAATTAAAAGTAAACAGCCAAATAAAGACCATTTACTTTAATTATATTTATTTTATTCAATATTTAAAGTATTTTCAGCAAAATTATTTTTTACTTCTGCTAATCATTCTTCTTCTTTCAGCACTATCTAAAATTCTTTTTCTCATTCTTATATTTTTTGGCGTAACTTCTACTAATTCATCAGCATTTATAAATTCTAAACATTGTTCAAGAGACATTTCAACTGGAGGAGTTAATTTTAATGCATCATCAGCACCTGATGATCTTGTATTAGTAAGTTTCTTCATTTTGCATACATTAATTTCAAGATCCTCTGCTCTTGCAGAAACCCCAACAATCATACCACCATATACTGGAACACCAGCACCTATGAATAATTGTCCTCTTTCTTGAGCACTATATAATCCATATGCGATTGAATCTCCTGCTTCAAATGAAACTATTGATCCTCTGCTTCTTCCTGGAATTTCACCTTTATATTTTTCATACGAATGGAATACGTGATTCATAATTCCATTCCCCTTTGTATCAGTCATTAATTCACTTCTAAATCCAATAAGACCTCTAGCTGGAATTGTGAATTCTAATCTTGTGTATCCATTTACTGCAGATGTCATATTAACCATTTCAGCTTTTCTAGGTCCTAATTTTTCCATAACTGGTCCCATAAATTCTTCTGGAACGTCAATTGTTAAGTACTCAATTGGTTCTTCCTTGTGGCCATTTACTTCTCTAAATATAACATTTGCTTTTGAAACTTGGAATTCATATCCTTCTCTTCTCATTGTTTCAATAAGAACTGAAAGATGAAGTTCTCCTCTTCCTGAAACTTCAAAACAATCTGGAGTAAGTTCATTTACTCTTAAACTTACATTTGTTTCAAGTTCTTTCATTAATCTATCTCTTAAATGTCTTGATGTTACAAAATCACCTTCTTGACCTGCAAATGGTGAATCATTAACCATGAAGTTCATGTTTAATGTTGGTTCATCTATTTCAAGGAATGGTAATGCCTCTGGATTTGATGAATCTGCTATAGTATCGCCTATATTAGCCTCAATAACACCACTTACTGCAACTATATCTCCCATTGAAGCTTCTTCTGCTTCTTCTCTTTTTAATCCCTTGTATGTAAATATACTAGTTATTTTGTAATTAGAGTTTGATCCATCATTCTTTAATAAAGTAACAGTTTGATTTCTCTTTACTGTACCTCTGTGTATTTTACCAATTGCAATTTTACCAACAAATGCATTTGTATCTAATGTACTTACTAACATTTGAAGTGGTTCATCTATATATCCTTCTGGTGGTGCAACATATTTTACTATTGTATCAAATATAGGAGTCATATCTGCATTTGCATCATCTACATTATATTTTGCAAAGCCTTCTCTAGCTGATGCATAAATAATTTGGAAATCTAATTGTTCATCATTAGCTCCAAGTTCTACAAACAGGTCAAATACTTCATCAATAACTTCTGTTGGTCTAGCATTTGGTTTATCTATTTTGTTAATTATAACTATTGGTCTAAGTCCTAGTTCTAATGATTTCTTTAAAACGAATTTAGTTTGTGGCATTGGACCTTCATAAGAATCAACAACAAGTAAAACTGAGTCAACCATCTTAAGTACACGTTCAACTTCTCCACCGAAGTCAGCATGCCCTGGTGTATCTACTATGTTTATTTTTATATCATTATAAATTACTGCAGTATTTTTTGAAAGAATTGTAATTCCTCTTTCTTTTTCTAAATCATTAGAATCCATTACTCTTTCTTCTAGTTTTTCATTTGCTCTAAATGTGTGACTTTGTCTAAGCAATGCATCTACTAAAGTTGTTTTACCATGGTCAACGTGGGCTATGATAGCAATATTTCTTATGTCTTCTCTTTTAATTAATTCCATTTTTATTCCTCCAAACAGTAATCAAACTGTAATTTTTTCTTTTTTATTAGTTTATCTAATGTAATTATATAAATAGGTAGAAATTTAAACATTTAATGTAAATAATTTCATAATAAATTATTATATTAATATCGCATTATTTCTAATATAAACTTTTCAAATGTACCTACTATATCAATGTAAACCTATAACTGTTTTTTTCCAAAAGAAAATTGGATACTTAAAGTATCCAATTTACTACACAACTATTTTTTATTTTACTCTTTTCTTCAAAAAAAGTCAACCCTATTCCGAGTAATTATCAAGTTTCACTTATACCCTTAAGGGGCACCTCGTCCAGAAGCGTGCAGCCGTTATCTCCCACATAAGAAATCGGGAATGTTACGGATGCACACTATCCGGTAAACTTACTCATTATGAATTCTTATAATATAAACAATTTATATCTTTAATTATCTATTTACAAGCATTCTAAAATTCCATAATTATTGGTAGTATCATAGGCTTTCTCTTAGTTTTTTCATAGAGATATTCTCTTAATTCATCTCTCATTTTTGACTTTAATGTAGCCCAATCAGTAATTTGTCTTTCTTCGCATTTTCTTAATACAGATTTAACTATTTCTCTAGCCTCATCCATAAGACCCTCAGATTCTCTTACATATACAAATCCTCTTGAAATTATATCTGGTCCAGATACAACTCTGCCAGTTTGCTTTTCTATTGTTACTACAATTGTTAAAATTCCGTCTTGTGAAAGATGCTTTCTATCTCTTAGAACAATATTTCCAACATCTCCAACTCCAAGCCCATCAACAAAAACCTGCCCTGAAACAACAGTACCGGTTTTTTTAATTTGATTTCTTGCAACTTCAATTACATCGCCATTTTCAGGTATTAATAAATTTTTCTCTGAAAGACCAACTTCCATTGCTAATTCACCGTGTTTCTTCAGATGTCTATATTCACCATGAACTGGTATAAAGAATCTTGGTTTAACTAATGCTTGCATTAGTTTTAATTCTTCTTGGCAAGCATGCCCCGATACATGAATCTTTTCTATTGAATCATATATTACTTGAGCACCCTTCTTAAATAATTGATTTATTACTTTCGAAACAAATTTCTCATTTCCCGGAATTGGTGTTGCTGAAATAATAACCGTATCTCCTGGAACAACATTTATTTTTCTATGCTCTGACGCAGCCATTCTTGCAAGCGCAGACATCGGTTCCCCCTGACTACCAGTCGTTATTACCACAACTTTTTCATTAGGATATTTTGAAATTTGATCTACCGGAATAAGTACGTCCTTTCCAACTGTAAGATATCCAAGTTCTATCGCTACTTGAACAATATTCTCCATACTTCTTCCTGATACAGCTACTTTCTTCTCATAAGCTTCCGCAGCTGTAATTATTTGTTGGATTCTATGAACATTAGATGCAAAAGTTGCAACAATTACTCTACCTTTTGCTTTCCCAAATAAGCGAAAGAAAGCCTCTCCAACAATTTTTTCTGTCATAGTATATCCTGGTCGTTCAACATTAGTTGAATCAGCCATCATTACTAATACACCTTTTCTTCCCAATTCAGCCAATCTTCCAAAATCCATCATCTCCCCATCAATAGGAGTATAATCAATTTTAAAATCCCCCGTATGAAGTACAACTCCAAGTGGAGTATGAATCGCGATTGCTACTGAATCTGCAATTGAGTGGTTCGTTTTGATGAATTCTACAGAAACACTATCTAATTTAATTATATCTTTTGGCTTTACTCTTATTAGTTCTGTTGAAGCTAACAGACCATGTTCTTTCAGTTTTGTTTCAACTATACCAAGAGTAAGTTTTGTACCATATACAGGAACATTCAACTGCCTCAACACATATGGCAATGCCCCTATATGGTCCTCATGTCCATGAGTTAAAAATATTCCTTTGATCTTTTCTGCATTTTTCATGAGATATGAAATATCTGGTATTACTATATCTATTCCAAACATATCATCATCAGGAAATTTTAAACCACAGTCTATTACAATAATATCTTCCTTGTATTCAATAGCTGTTATATTTTTCCCAATCTCGTTTATACCACCAAGAGGAATAATTTTTATCTTAGCTCTCTCATTTTTCATGCTTCCCCTCCTTCTTCCTATATTAATATATAAACAAAGGTTCTTTTTCCAAACATTTAAAAGTGTGCAATTTATATAGTTTCATTTTTAATTCGTATTTCTTATATTCTTACTATACGAAAAACTACCTTTATTAAATATAAAACAAAGCTTGCATTGATATTTAATTATAATTACCCTTAAACATCCAGAAAATTCCTTTTATTCATCATGTTGTTTTTTTTGACATTCATCACATATTCCATAAAATTTCACACTATGATCAAGTATTTTAAACTTGTATTGCTTTTCAATACCTGACTCGAGTTCTTCTAATAAATCATCTTGAACCTCTAAAACCTTATGGCAATTATTACAAATAAGATGGTGATGTCTATGAGTTTCATTAGAGTGTACTATCTCATACCTACTACAACCATCATTTAAATCTAATCTAGATATAACTCCTAACTCTTCTAATAGAAGAATAGTCCTATATACAGTTGCCAGCCCAATTTCAGGACAACTTATCTTTACTTTATCATAGATTTCTTCTGCTGTTAAATGTTGGCCTTCATTATCTATAATTGTATCAACTATAGACCTTCTTTGTGGCGTTAGTTTATAACCCTTCTTTTTCAAATCTTCTTTTAAGGCATTCATATCAATCAAATTTGATACATCCATTCATAACACCTCACATTTCATATTTCATTACCCTAAAGTAAATTCACTCTTAATTTGTATAAATCTAGAATCAGTAATTTCTAAAGCAAGTATTAACTATTCTTCACTTATTCCATCTTCATCAATTAGAGTTTCATAAGTTTCTAATACCATTTCGAATTCATCATCGTCATCTTCTAAAGCTATAAATATCTCGCTGCCATCTTCATCTTTAAAAATCTTAAAAGCGTATGCTTCATCAGTTTCTTCAAATGCAGGTGTTGCAATGATATATTGCCCTTTTAATTTTTCTATTTCAAAGTACATAACAACCTCAAATTTGACGTCATTTCCGTCTTGATCTGGTATATATACATATTTTGCATCTTTATCCATAACTATATCCCTTTCTATCTTTAATTTTTTTATATTTCTAAGCACAACAAACTCAACCTATACTATTTCATTTTTTTACATTAAGTATAAATTACTCTAAAGTTATTTTATTATGCACAATTGTAATCTTATTGTAGGTTATCTTGAAATCATATCTAAATATCCTTGCAGAATATAAGTTGACGCCACTTTATCTACTATCTTTTTTCTCTTACTTCTTGATAAATCCGCTTCAAGCATCGCTTTATGTGCTGCTACGGTTGTTAAACGTTCATCCCAAAACTTAATTTCAACCTTAAGCTCTTCCTCTATTAATTTGCCAAAAGACATAATAATTTCTCCAGATGGCCCTATGGTTCCGTTCATGTTTTTCGGTAATCCGATTACTATAGTCTTAACACCATAATCGTCACAAAATTTTTTTATTTCTTCTATGTCATCATTTTTATTGGTTCTTCTAATTGTAGTCAAACCTTGAGCCGTGAACCCTAATGGATCACTTACCGCAACTCCTATAGTCTTACTACCTACATCTAATCCAAGTATTCTCAAATTACAGCACCTCTCATGGCTTATTTAAAAAATAATAAGTTAATCTCATAGACTTAATATTTTTTTATATGCCTAAAATTAAGAGTGCCCGCATAAACGGGCACTCTCTACTTTATCTCTAAATAAGATTTTATAACCTCTTCTAGTATGTCATCTCTTTCGAGTTTTCTTACTAAAGCTCTTGCTCCGTTGTAATTAGTGATGTAAGTAGGGTCTCCAGAAATTAAATATCCAACTAATTGATTTATAGGATTATATCCTTTTTCTTGTAATGAATTATAAACCTCTGTTAAGATAGTCTTTGTAAGAGCTTCTTTATTCTTACTTAAATCAAATTGCATTGTATGTTCAATATTATTACTCATAAAACCGTTGCTTCTAAAAGCAACTCACCCCCTTAATCATGTTATAAGGAAATTATATCCATATATAAATATATACATATTTATTATTAACTCTATATTATAATTTTATTCACCAATCTATATCTTGATTATAACCTATAATTTATAAAAAGTATACTACTTTGCTAAAGTTTCCACTATTTTATAAGATGCTTCAATTGCATCTTGTATTTTTTCTGGCTGTTTTCCACCGGCTTGAGCCATATCTGGTCTTCCGCCTCCACCTCCGCCAAGGATAGCTGAGATCTCTTTTATAAGTTTTCCACAATGAGCTCCTTTTGCTACCGCATCTTTAGTAGCCATTGCACATATAATAACTTTTCCGTCATTTGCACTCATAAGTAGTATGATGCTATTTTCACTCTTATCCCTTACTTTTTCACAAACATCTCTTAGTGTATCGCTATCAACATCTTTCAATTCATATGATATCACATTAATGTCTTTTACAGTTCTTGAACATGAAATTATGTCATCTATGCCCATTGATGCAAATTTAGATTTTAATGCTATTATTTCTTTTTCTTTTTCTTTTAATTCCTTAACTTGTTGTTCAAGTTTTGTTAACAATTCTTTTTCTGAGCATTTAAGTTTACTTGAAACTTCTTTCAATAGATCTTTTTTCTCATTTACAAGTTTATATGCTTCTTTTCCTATTACAGCTTCTATTCTTCTAGTTCCTGCTGCAATACCACTTTCTGATATTATTTTGAATAACCCTATTTTTCCAGTGTTATCTATATGAGTTCCACCACATAATTCTTTTGAATATTCTCCTGCACCTACAACTCTAACCTTATCAGCATATTTATCGTCAAATATACCTATTGCACCACTATTTTTTGCTTCTTGAAGATCCATAATTTCTGTTACAACTGGTGTTACGCTTGTTATTGCTTCATTAACTAAATCTTCAACTTTTCTAATTTCATCTTCAGTCATTGCTTCAAAATGAGAGAAGTCAAATCTAAGTCTATCATTAGTTACAAGTGATCCAGCTTGATGAACATGAGAGCCAAGAACTTTAACTAATGCTCTATCTAATAGATGCGTTGCAGTATGATTTTTCTTAATGTTTTCACGTCTAATTTTATCTACTTCTATAGTTACTTTATCGCCTACTTTAAGCTCCCCTGATAAAACTTCAACAAAATGAACTGTCTTACCACCAATATTCTTTTTAGTATCAAGAACATTAGCTTTAAAGCTGTCATTGTATATTGTTCCTTTATCTCCAATCTGACCACCCATCTCAGCATATAAAGGAGTAACATCTGTAACAATTATAGCATTATTTCCTTCAGTTATTGTATCAGTAAAATCTTCACCTTCAATTAAAACTTTAACTTCTGCATCTAATACATCATTATCATATCCATCGAAAGTAGTTTCAACTTCTGCTGGTATATTATCTAATGTTCTAACATCAGTCCCCATATAATTAGAAGTTTTTCTTGCACTTCTAGCTCTTTCTCTTTGGATTTTCATTTCTTCGTTAAATGAATCCTCATCTAAAGATAAACCTTCATCTTCTAAAATTTCCTTTGTTAATTCCATAGGGAATCCAAAAGTATCATATAATTTAAATCCATCTGCACCACTAAGTACTTTTTCATTTTTTCCTTTTAATTCACTTATGAATCCATTTAATATTTCCATTCCTGAATCTAAAGTTTCTCTAAACTTATCTTCTTCGATTTTAATTACTTTCTTAATGTATTCTTTTTTAGCACTTAATTCTGGATATGCCTCACTTGAATCTCTTATAACAGTATCACATAAGTTACATAGGAAAGCTTCTTTAATTCCCAATGTCTTTCCATGTCTTGCTGCTCTTCTAAGAAGTCTTCTTAATACATATCCTCTTCCTTCATTAGATGGCATAACATCATCTGAAATCATGAAAGTTATAGATCTTATATGGTCAGTTATTAATCTTAGGGAAATATCCGTCTTTTGATTTTCACCATATTTGACATTAGCTAAACCTGCAACTTCATTTAATATATTTTCCAAAGTATCTATTTCAAATATACTATTTTTCCCTTGCATTATTACTGCAAGTCTCTCTAGTCCCATTCCTGTATCTATATTAGTATTTGCAAGTTTCTCATAGTTACCTTTTCCATCCCCATCAAATTGAGTGAACACAAGATTCCAAAACTCTATAATCTTATCTTCATCAGCTAATTTAACAAATTCATCTGCATTAGTTGGAACCTCATTTGATCTATTAAAATGAATTTCTGTACAAGGTCCGCAAGGTCCAGCTCCATGTTCCCAGAAATTATCTTCTTTACCTAATCTAAAAATATGTGTTTTATCAACATCTGTTAAAGTAGTCCAAAATTCATACGCTTCATCATCATCTAAGTATATTGTTACATATAACTTTTCTTTTGGAAGCTCTAAAACTTCTGTTATAAATTCCCATGCCCATGGAATTATTTCTTTCTTAAAATAATCTGCAAAAGAAAAGTTTCCTAGCATTTCAAAAAATGTACCATGTCTGCTTGTAATACCTACATTTTCAATATCACCTGTTCTAATGCACTTTTGACAAGTTGTGATTCTCTTTTTTGGTGGCTCTTGTAACCCTGTAAAATAAGGCTTCAATGGTGCCATCCCTGCATTTATTAATAATAAACTCTTATCATTCTTTGGAACCAAGGAAAAACTATCTAATCTCAAATGGTCTTTACTTTCAAAAAATTTCAAATATGCTTCTCTTAAATCATTAGTCTTTGTTATTTTCATTATTTATTCCTCCACGCATTATTTATGTATTTATAAATTTAATTCTATTTTTTACCAAACACAAAAAAGCTCTCCCCTAGAAATAGGGACGAAAGCTTAAATTCCGCGGTACCACCCTAATTGTGTACGAATTTCATACACCACTTAGTAATCAATAAGCTCCTAGGCAGCTTCAAGATATACAGCCATAAAGTTTTCACCAACCACTTTTTCTCTAAAATAGCTATAATAAATCTACTCATCCTATTCATTGCTTAATATTTTATTATTTCATCAAAATTATATTTCATCTAGATAATTCTGTCAATATCCAAGTGTTTTCTATATAGATAAACAACATATAACTTACCGAAATCAGAAACATAATTGTGTTTCGGTTTCTAGCAAATTTGTTAATATGTATATCTAAATAAGTCAACTATTTAATTGTGGTACCTATATAAAAATGTGTGAAAAAATCCATACTTATGATGTAGTTCACTCAAACCAGAAGCAGCGCAAGTAAATAAGTGCTAATTGAAATATAGTTTTACTATCTATCAAAATAGGTAGTAATTAATATCATCATATAGAACTTTTATTATAACTGCTATTGGTACCACTAATACCATTCCTAGGAAACCTCCGAATTTATCACCTATTAATAGTAGTATTATTATGACAAAAGGATGCATATTAGTGCTGTCACCAGTCATTTTAGGAGATAGTATATCTCCTTCAAGCTGTTGAATTATAAACATCCCTAAAGTTACCCAAAGAGCCTTTATTGGTGAATCTAAGAGTGCAACTATAATTGCTGGTATCGCACCGAATATTGGTCCAAAATAAGGAATAATATTTAATATTGCATTTAAAATTGAAATCCATAATGGAAATTTAACCTTTAATAGTAATAAGATAACAAACGTTAGCGCTCCAATTACTCCCGAAAGCAAAAGTTGACTTGATATATATTTAGTTAATACTCTATCTATATCACTTAAAATTTTTTTTGTTAATCCTCGCTTTTGAGTTGGCAATAATAATAACATTTTGTTGTATATCTTGCTTCCATCACATAAAAAATAATAAACCATAATTGGTATTATCGAAAGTGATAATAAATTAGTACCTAAACTCATTAACCTATCTACAGCATTTTCCGAAAAATTAATCCAAACCGAATTTGCTTCCTCTAGTATTTCGTTATATATTACATTTGTAGTTATATTATTGTTTAAGCTAACCTTTCCAAATACTTCTTTTAAGAAATCACTCATATTCTCAAAAATATTACTTATGTTAGCAATCTCACTAAATAACGTTGGCACAATTACTATGACACATGTTGCAACTATTCCTATTATTATTAAAATCACTAATATTGATGCTGATTTTCTGCTCACTTTTAACTTAGTTTCAAATAAGTCTCTAATTGGACTTAACGTGTAGGCTAAAACAAAAGATGATATAATTATATTTATTGTTGTTCTTATTGGATCACTATAAAGATAAGATAGTATTATAGCGAAAAAACATACTAAGGTTAGTGTAAGTATGATCTGATTTTTATGCTTTTTTACGTGCATTATAATTCTCCATATTATGAGGTATAGATTTAAACAAAATTCCTTCATTTCCTGTATACAGGATATAACTTTCTCCTAGTATACATCTATCTAAAAGTATAATTTGTTTGCCTTTTATCATCTTATCTACTAACCCTGAGCTTATTACTATAGCTTTTATAGAATAATCCTTAATATCTATTATAATATCTTCCAAAACGCCTTTTACATTTCCGCATGTATCAATTACCTCTATATACTTAATTTCTTTAAAGTTTAATCCTTCACCTTTCCTTATAGAATTGATAATTACATCTTCCCCTACATCTATAACCTCCTCCATATCTACATAATTCTTTTTAGAAAATAAGAGACTATTTGATACTTTAAACCCTATAATTTTACCCATATAAAAATCAATATATAAGTCTTCTATCATGCCAATTTTTTTACCTTGAACATTATAAACTTTCTTAAAATAAAAATCTCTAGTTTTGAACATCGCTTTCCTCCAAATTCTAAATGGAAATGTCATTATACATAGAATACCCTACAAAAGGAAAATTATTCATAATATATAAATATACAATTAGATGTGCCCAAATTTTAGTCATAAACAAACTTGAGCAGCTAATTCTATGGAACATATAAAAATAGTATTATAAAATTAATATGGAAGCTGGTAATAAACTGAATTATATAAATGGAAAAGATGTATTTCCATCCGAATTGTTAGACTTAATACAAAATTATACTCAAGGAAATTACGTTTATATTCCCAAAAGAGAACAAAACAAAGAAATGTGGGGCGCAAAAACTTCTTACAGAACAGAATTAAGGTTGAGAAACGGCCATATATATACCCACTACTTAACTGGATTCTCATTTGTAGAACTGGGAAATAAGTATTGTTTATCTGTGAAAAGCATTAGAAGAATCATATCTAAAAAACGAAAAGAGGCACAGGAAATGAAAGTAAAAATAGAAAAATTATTAGACGCATGGAATATAAATTTAGAAATAAATCAAATCTATGATAGCGCTTGGTCTATCGGAAATGACTATATTATAAAAACCAATAGCAATTTAGAAAATTTAAACCGAAATATTACTATTATGAAAACACTATATGAATGCGGTATACCAGTAGCAGTTCCAATAAAAACCACAAGCGGAGATGACTTTCTAGAACATGACGACAAATATTATCTTATTATGAATAAATTACCTGGAACACACATTTTAGATATTTATCATACGGATTATTTCACCATTTCTTATGAAACTGGAAAAATATTAGCCAAGTTACACTCAGCCTTCATTTCCTGTGAACAAAAAATCACTTTATGGGACAACAACTTCCTAGATGAAATGTCTGGATGGGTGCATAGTACATTAAAGACAAACAATTATCGCTATATTAGTGAATTCGACTTTAAAACAACACTAAATGAATTAAAAGAATGCTACTCTAAACTCCCAAAACAACTTATTCATAGGGACATGCATTATGGTAATATACTATTCAATAACGATCAATTCTCTGGATACATAGATTTTGATTTAAGCCAAAAAAATGTACGAATATTTGATATCTGTTACTTTTTAATCGGACTCCTTATAGACCATGAAAAAAATAAAGATCATATTCAAATATGGTATAATATTGTTTCAAGATTTATAGAAGGATACGAGGTATCAAACCAATTAACAAAGATAGAAAAAGATAGTATTTGCTGCCTTATTAGTTGCATCGAATTATTATTTATAGCATATTTCCTTGATATGAAAGATGAAATATTAGCTCAAAGCGCTGCAAATTTATACTATTTTATTAATACAAATAAGAATAGAATTCAATCTATAATAAATGGTCATTTTGTGATGAAATAACTAACTCTAATTAACGTGAGTTCGATGGAAAAATTTAAGGGATAAAAAAATCCCATCAAAATGTTTTATTATATAAGCGCGACCAAATGAATAAAACAGTGGATAGGATTTTATGCAAAATTTATTAGTAGAAATACTTTATGATGTAGATAATTTTTGTATTGGATTTGAAAATTACTGTAAAAGTCATTTCCTAACGGAAAATAGCGACCGCAACTTTGCAATGATTGAAAGCAGAACTCTATCGCTAAGCGAAGTTATGACATTTTTTAAGGTATTATCTGTAAAATACTTAAAGTGATAGTAAAACAAAGAAATAGAATACATATATGTGGAGCAGGCATTGAAAAATAAGCTGCTGCATATCTTAACAGGAAGTTGTTCCATGTCTGCTTGTCATGCGCTCGTCGCAGGAACATGCAGACATGGGTACAACTTTCCGTTTAGATATGCTCAGCGATTTTTTTCACAGTCCTGCAGAACATATATGTATTCTATTTCTTTTGTTCACGCCTTACTTTAAGTATTCACGATACCTTTATAATTGTTAAATTATAGACTCTATTATTCCGCCGCCAACTACTATTTCGTCATCATAAAATACAACTGACTGTCCTTTAGTTATTGCTCTTTGCTTTTCCTTAAAAGTAACTTTTACTCTACCATTTTGTAATGGAGTCAAAGTAGCATCTGCTGGTCTTGCAGAATATCTAATTTTTGCTTTAACTTCTATTTCAGTTTCAAGTTTATCAAAAGGAATAAAATTAACATCAGTAGCAATTAATCCAGTTTTGAATATATCATCTTCAGCCCCTAAAACAACTTCATTTGTTTTAGCATTTATATTGGTTACAAAAACTGGTCTTCCAAGAGAAAGTCCAAGGCCTTTTCTTTGTCCAATTGTATAGTATACAATACCCTTATGCTGACCAAGGACATTTCCATTTTTATCAACAAAGTTACCTGGTTTAACTCTATTTGGTTCCGCTTCTGATATGTATTTACCATGATTATTATCAGAAACAAAACATATCTCCTCACTATCTTTCTTATTATGAACAGCGAGTCCTATCTCTTTTGCTATTTCTCTAATCTTAGTCTTTTCGTATTCTCCACAAGGCATTAAAGTATGCGCTAATTGATCCTGCGTAAAATTATATAAGGCATACGTTTGATCTTTTCTATCATCATCAGACCTAATTAAAAGATATCTATCATCACGCTTTTCTATTTTAGCATAATGACCTGTAGCTACATAATCTGCTCCTATGCCTTTTGCCCTTCTTAAAAGTTCATCAAACTTCAAATGTTTATTACATTCAATACAAGGATTTGGTGTCTTTCCATCTATGTACTCTTGAACAAATGGATCAATAACTTTTTCTTTGAAATAATCTCTAAAATTTAAAACATAAAAAGGTATATCAAGTTTGTCACACACTCTTCTTGCATCATCAACAGCAGAAAGGGAGCAGCAGCCCCCTTCTCTTTCTTCAAATTCCTCATCGTGTTGCCAAATTTGCATTGTAGCACCGATGACTTCATATCCCTGCTGTTTTAATAAATATGCCGCAACAGAACTATCTACACCACCACTCATACCTACTAAAACTTTTTTCTTCATAATTTCACCTATTACTCTTCTCCATGTACAGCAGCATGCAAATCTTCGTCACTATGCTCTTCCATTGGTATTACTTCTAATCCGTTCTTTGCTCTATAGTCATTTATAGCTTTGTGAATTGCTTCTTCAGCAAGTACTGAACAGTGCATTTTTACAGGTGGAAGTCCATCTAAAGCTTCTGCAACTGCTTTGTTAGTTAATTCCCAAGCTTCATCTACAGTTTTTCCCATAATTAATTCAGTTGCCATTGATGATGATGCAATAGCTGATCCACATCCAAAAGTTTTAAATTTAACATCTTTAATAATGTTATCTTCAACCTTTAAGTAGATTTTCATTATATCTCCACACTTAGCATTTCCTACTTCACCTACACCGCTTGCATCTGCTATTTCTCCAACATTTCTTGGATTTTGGAAATGTTCCATTACTTTTTCACTATATATCATATTAATTATCCCCTTTCTTTAAAAAGTCATCCCATAATGGTGACATGTTTCTTAATCTTTCAATAATTGGTGGTACAACTTCAAGAACATAATCTACATCTTCTTCCGTTGAACCTTCACCCATACTAAGTCTTAATGATCCATGAGCTATTTCATGTGGAAGTCCAATCGAAAGTAATACATGTGATGGATCTAAAGATCCTGATGTACAAGCACTACCACTTGACGCACAAACTCCCTTGAAGTCTAATGATAACAGAATTGATTCACCTTCGATAAACCTAAAACACACATTAACATTTCCTGGTAATCTTTTATTTCCTCTTGGTCCATTTAGTCTAGTATATGGAATCTTAAGTAAGCCATCAATTAATTTTTCTCTTAATACAGTTAATCTTTCCATATGTTCTTCTAAATGATCACTTGCAAGTTCAACAGCTTTACCTAATCCTACTATAGCTGCTATATTTTCTGTTCCAGCTCTTCTATTTCTTTCTTGTCCCCCACCATGAATTAAGTTATCAATCTTAATTCCTTTCTTTATATAGAGAACTCCTATTCCCTTTGGTCCATAAATTTTATGCCCTGCTAGCGACAGCATATCGATATTCATTTCCTTAACATCTACTGGCACATTTCCAACCGCTTGAACTGCATCCGTATGGAAATAAACTCTCTTTTCTCTACAGATTTCTCCAATCTCTTTTATCGGTTGAATTGTTCCTATTTCATTATTAGCAAACATAATGCTTACTAAAATTGTTTTATCTGTTATAGCGTTATTTAAATCTTCTAAGCTTATAAATCCTTCTTCATTTACATCTAGATATGTAACATCAAATCCATTCTTTTCTAAATACTGACAAGTATGAAGAACGGCATGATGTTCTATCTTAGTTGTTATTATATGGTTTCCTTTATTTTTATGAGCTGATGCAATTCCTTTTATTGCCCAGTTATCAGCTTCTGATCCACCACCAGTAAAATATATTTCATCAGGTAAACAATTTAGTGCGTTTGCTATCTGCTCTCTTGCTCTATCTATAGCTCTTTTAGTTTCTCTTGATATCCCATAAAAAGAAGATGGATTTCCAAACTTTTCAGTAAAATAAGGAAGCATTTCTTCTAATACTTCAGGCTTAACATATGTTGTAGCTGAATAGTCCATATATACATTTTTCATAATTATTCACTCCTATCTGCTATATTGATACCGCTTTTCTTATTCTTTATAGCTTCGTAATCATCTAATATATCTTGTAAAGTAATTGAATTCATAACATCATCAATACTTCTTTTAATTTTCTCCCAAACGGCTTTAGTTGCGCAACAATCTGCACTGTCACATTCTACTCCATCTATGCAGTCTGCTATTTCAATAGGCCCTTCTAAGATAGTCATAATATCGCCTACTGTTATATCCTTTGGTGGTTTACATAAAACATATCCACCCTGTGCACCTCTAATACTTCTTATCATATTAGCACGTCTAAGCGGACTAAATAATTGTTCTAAATAATATTCCGAAAGATTTTCTCTCTTTGATATAGTTTTTATTGAAACTGGGGCACCGCCATAATTAGATGCTAAATCAACCATAGCCCTAACTCCATATCTTCCTTTAGTCGAAAGTTTCATACAATTTCACCCCTTTTCACTCTTTACATTGATATTTCATAATATCTTTGATAATATAGAAATATATTAAATTTGTTTATATCTTATCAAAATACTCGGCTTTTGTCAAACGATAATTATTATTTTTTTATTTCTCCCCAGTATTTCTTTAAACTCTCTTCATATCTATTATTTTGTTCTTTATAATAAATCTTCCCACTCAGCTCTTCCGGCAGATATTTTTGCTTCACATAATTATTAGGATAATCATGTGGATACTTATACCCCCCTATTCCGAGATTGGATGCCCCTGAGTAATGTGCATCCTTTAGATGCATAGGTACATCTCCAAAATTAATATTTTCCAAATCACTCATTGCATGCATAATAGCCAAACAAGCACTATTAGATTTAGGGAGTGTTGCTAGGTATATAACTATTTCCGAGAGAATTATTTGAGCTTCTGGAAATCCAACCTTTAAAGCAAGTTCTATACCTGAATTAATAACTGACAATGCACTTGGAAAAGCTAACCCTATATCTTCTGCAGCTATAACAGATAACCTTCTTACAATAGCAGTTAAGTTTCCACCTTTTATTAATCTAGCTAGATAATGGATTGCAGCATCTGGATCACTTCCACGAATACTCTTTTGAAGTGCACTTAACAGATTATAAAATTCATCTCCGCTTGAATCAGCCCTCATATTAGACTGTCCTAAACTTTCAATATATTCGCTTGAAATTACTCGAACATTCTTTACTTGTGAATTTATGGCTAACTCTAAGATATTATACGCCTTTCTATAATCACCTTGTGATATTTCTCCAATATAACTCAACGCTTCTTCAGAATATTCTACTTCTAGACCTTCAACTATTAATTTCTCTATAGAATTCTTCAATCCAACAATAATATCATGTGTATTTAGAGGCTTAAATGAAAATATATTACATCTACTTATTATAGCTTTATGTATCACAAAATATGGATTTTCAGTAGTACTTGCAATTAATGTTATTCTTCCATCTTCAATAAATTCCAAAAGTGCTTGTTGCTGTTTCTTATTAAAATGCTGTAATTCATCTATGTATAAAACTACTCCATTATAATTTAATAAATTTTCCATATTATTAGTAATGTCCTGAATATCTTTTACTGACGCAACTGTTGCATTTAACTTATAAAACTTTTTATCCACATAACTGGCCATTATGTTAGCCAAAGTTGTCTTTCCTGTTCCTGGAGGGCCATAGAATATACAATTGCATATATTTCTACTTTTTATCAAGTTATACAATGGCTTTCCTGCACTTAATATATGCTGTTGTCCTACAAAATCCTCCAATTTACTAGGTCTCATCAAATCTGCTAATGGTCTCATTATTACACCCCTCTATGTGCCATTATATTATTATAGTCAATTAATGCAAACTCATACATATAATAATTTATATTTTCCAACGCTTTTCTTTTTAGATGTTATGTTTGCAATAAATTATATTATAGCAGATATAGAAATATAAAAAAGCAGTAAGAATTTAAATTCTCGCTGCTTTGCTTAACCATTAACTAAAGTATACTACTATTTTTGAAATATTTAAATATTAAATTTAAAATCAAATTTATTTATTATTTTTTCTAGTGCACTTCTTCAAATTCATTTCTTTCTGATATTGTACAAGTAACTTGTCTAGTTCTTGACTACAATTTAATACTTGAATATCATGTAGCTCTTTACTCAGAAGCAAAAAGCATAGTTGCTCACGTAACTCTTCAATTTTATCTCTTAAGTTAGCCATAATGAACCTCACTATTTATTTAAAATATTTAACATTAGATATGTATTAACTTAAGATAATTTACTCATTTTGAAATTTACTTATCTATAGATATAAATTTAGTTTAACAATTTAAATACACCATCATAAAGTCTACTGTTTTTTATTTGCTTATTATAAGTTTACTTAAATTAAGATAAAACTATCAAATTTAAAATTGTTTAATTTGCAGGAATTGCAACTGTTTCTACATTCTTTGGCGTTGTATAATATAACTTACCATTCTCACTATCACATACAGAAATACTTGCAAATATTTCCTCTTCTTCTGTAGCGTCTGCATCAATTTTATATCCATCTTTATAATTTCCTGATGAGAATCTATTTCAGTTAAAACTTCATCATTTACAGCATTGCCAATATTTGTATCTTTGTTAACTCCTAATAATACTCCCACTGGATTTATACCATTTTCATATTAGTCTATAAATATTTTTTTATATCGGTATTACCAGGTATAGTAGCTGCTTATGTTCCAATTGATAGTAATTTTTTCATTTTATCACCTTTCAATTTGTTAATATTCTTTTTCTAAAATCATTAAAGAATTTAATGTGATTAAAATAATATTCATAATGCTTATAATTGGAATGTTTATTTATGCATTTAGTTTAAAATACAATAAGTTTTTTGTAACCTACCCATCATGGGTAATTTAAAATTTTATTCCATATTTTGAATATTGGCAACTCATTATTCCGCAAGCAAATTTCCAATTTAAGGAAGCAGTAGGGAATTAGAATTATTATCAAAAAAATCATACTTAAACTTTCATTTTTAGCGAACAAATAATACACTCAATAACCTAAAAGAAGTTATTCCAAACTAGAAATTTAATTCCTATTTTGAGATAACTCTTTTTAATTATTCCCTTCTTAATGACTCTACTGGATCTAATCTAGCTGCTTTGTTAGCCGGTAATAATCCTGCTAATGTACTTATAGCAATACTTATAGATATCCCAAATATTCCATAAGAACTCTTTATTAAAACTACACTTATGCCGAACAATTTATTTGATATAACATTTATACTTCTCATAAAGAAATATGCACATGTAAATCCTATTATACCGCTGAAAACTCCTATTAAAAATGCTTCAGAAACAAAAATTCTGCGTATATCTTTTTCACGAGCACCAATAGCTTTTATTATCCCTATTTCTTTTGTCCTCTCTACAACACCAATATACATTACAACTATTATCATTATTGCTGATACGCCTAATGATATTGCTGCAATTCCTGATAATACATATGTTAAAATATCTATCATTTGATTAAACATAGATATTAATTGATCTTGAGACGATCCTGAATAGCCAAGCTCTTTAATTTTTTCTCTAATTCCAGCTGTATATTTATCACTAGTTGTATTAACATAAATTATATTTGGTTTTAGTTTATTGTCATTATCTGAATATAATTTTTCTAAATCTGAATAATTCAAAAAAACAGATTTCATTGCAGCAGTTAGGTCTCCACCTGTTGCAGTATAAATACCACTTATAATAAAATCTTTATTTAAAATTTTTTGATTTACCAGAATACGCAAATTAACTTTTTTACCAATAATGTCTTCACCTAACTTATCACTTATAGCTTTATTAATTAATATTTCTCCTTCTTTAGGCAAAGCCCCCTTTTCAACATTTGAATTTGTTATATTTGAGGATATGGTTGATATCTTCATTAAATTGGTTCTTTTCTCATTATAAATCAACGAATTGGCACCCATAGAAATTATACTATATCCCATTTCTACAGAAGATACATTTTCTATTTGGGATAGCTTATTGATATCGCCTTCTTCAAATGGCTTAGGTGCATTAACATCTGGTTTTTGAATGGTTGTAACGTCTAAATCAATTGTTTCATCATCTTGACTTGGCATATTCACTTCTATTACTAAAGGATTCACATAACTATTCATAGTGTTGTTAAAATAAACTTTAACTCCGTTCCCAAATGATAACATTAAAATAATGCTCATTATTCCAATACTACTTCCTATTGAAACAAGTATATTACGAGCAAATTTTTCCTTCATATTATTAAGCGCTAATTTTATGGAAGATATAATATTTAAATTCTGTTTATTAGAATATGTTTTGCTTTCATTAATATCTACATTTTCTAATTTTAAAACTTCTTTATTATCAATGATTTTTCCATCTGCTATTTTAACTATTCGACTTGATGAAGATGCTACTTTTTCAGAATGAGTAACCATAATTACAAGCTTTCCTCTTCTAGCTATATTTTTCATTATTTCCAAAACTTGTATTGTGGTTTTTGAATCTAAACTACCTGTAGGTTCATCCGCAACAATAATTTCTGGTTCATTAATTAAAGCTCTTGCAATAGCAACTCTCTGCTTTTGCCCTCCTGATAATTGATTAGGTTTCTTATGTATATGATTTTCTAAACCAAGATCAGTTAATATTTCTTTCACCCGTTTTATCTTTTCCCTTTTTCTAACATTCGATAAAGTCATAGCAATCGTTACATTATCAAAAACAGATAAATGCCCTATTAAATTAAAGCTTTGAAAAATAAATCCTACTTGATTTTTTCTATATTCCGAAAGCTCCTTTTTTCTTAATCTCTTAATATCCTTACTATTTACAAATAATTCTCCTGAGAAATCAGAATCCAAACCTCCAATTAAATTCATTAATGTGGATTTCCCGCTTCCGGATTCTCCAATAATTGCTACTAATTCTCCTTTATCAAAAGATAAATTAATATTATCTAGTACATGAAACTTTTCTCCACCTTTCAATTTATAGTATTTATTAATATTTTTTAATTCTAATAAACACATATAGCATTCTCCTTCTTTCCATCGATCTTAATTAATTCCAACTATATTAACATCATCTCGTATAAATAATTTATATTAGACATATCTATAAATAAAAAAGCAGATAAATTAAGGTTTTCATCTGCTTTTTCACTTATTTTTATTAACTTATAGTTTACTTACTAATAACATTTTTGAAATACACTAATTATATTCAATATAAAATATATTTTGATTTTTGTAACCTACCCACTTAAGGTAGTTTTTATATTTAAGAACAAAAAAGGAACAATGATAGAAACTAAAAATCTTTTAGCTAAGTTTGAGCCAAAAGATTAGAAATTGTGTTAAATTCAGTATAATATTCGAGTGGAAACTATTATTACTAATGCCAGAAATGATTTTAGAAATGTTAAATAGATGACAATTACCCTTCTTAAGAGAAATTGTTAAGAAATTTACATCAAATAATTAAATTTTATCTTTGCATAGAAAATTTTCATTTGTTGTTTTATTTTGAATGAAATTAACTACTTTAATACTTTCTTTGTGTGAGATCTCTCCATTATTGCTTGACATATAAAATATAAATCCCATCCAAAATAAACATAAAAGTATAAGCGTTTTTTTCAATTTATCGCCCCGTCTGCAATATTACATAATATTACTTGAACACAATACTCTTAAATATTTTAAACAACTAAATAACAGCCAACATTTAAATCAAGAATCACTGAACTTTTATACAATACTTAAATCCTAATGTTTCCTATAAATCGTTATATGTTTCTATTTATTAGTATTAGATTTTATTTCAATAATCCAATCAATTTGTGTTATCTTTATATTTTTTTAATATAATCTGTGCATTTTTATCTGCTTTTTTTGAAGCTTTGCATAAAGCTATTACAAAAAGTATTGTTATCGCTAGTATTAATATAATTATAATTTTAATCATTATAATAACCCCTCTATTATTTAATTGATTAAATTATATTATCCCTTCTTCATTATGTCAATTTTTGAAACATTTAATTATCACGTCTAATTTTTAGTCAATTGGAAAAATATTATTGTGGTAATAATTTGAAAACACATGCTATTCTACAATTAATTTTCCATCACATTAAATCAATTATATTAAGCCTCCTTTTAAATAATCATGCATAGTCTGTTCTGCGCTTGTTACTTCGTCATCGTTAAAATAATCAAAAGGCTGGTTTACGTGCCACCAAGATAATCCTAACACATTGTCATTTTGGCATAGACCATCAAATACTGCTTTAATTGCTAATGCCGTACCGTCATAAGTTGTGGGATCACTTGCATTCGCTGGATCATATGCCCTAATTAACCCTGCATCCTTAGGCATTAGTCCTGTTTCTGTTATAAAAATTTTTTTATTAAAAGTATTTGCATGCATATTAATTAAATCCATTATAGACTTTCCATTAAAAACAGGTGCATAATAAGATTTTATTATTTCATCTAAAGTTGGATTTTGACTAACTAGTTTATCAGTATAATGAAAATACATATTAAACCCTATAAAATCAAATAACCTCCAAAATTTCAAAGGCGTATCTACTTTATATTCATCACCATGTGCTGCATAAGTCAATAAAAGATTTGGATATTGCCTTCGAATTGCTGAAACAATATCTGCCCAGTAGCTATAATTTGCATCAACTGTTTGTTGAACCTGTTCACATCCAATACATAGTATAGGAATATTATTAGTAGTACATATTTGAGCATAATGTAGGCATATATTTTTCCATTTTTTAAAGAATGCATTAGCATCTGGATGATAGGATTTTCTACTATAACCATCTGAATAATTCATACCTAAATGAAGTTTCAACATTGTCGTTTTTACATCTGCAATAGCCGCATTTTCAAGTGCTTGATTCACTATGCTATCTGGAAGCATAACTGGATTAGCATCTGTATCACCTTTAATATCTATCATTACTACAAGAGTATTATCTGCTCCTTGGAATGCTAAATGATTGTATACGTCAACGCTTGGAATATATATTCCACCCTTCCCCCAGACTGTTGTTGATACAGTTTTATACTTTAAATAATTTCTCTCTTTACTCAATTTAGTTCCAGAAATACTTTCCACCTGTGAATCTACCCTTCTCTCATTAACCATTCTAACACTTCCTGTTTGAGTAAAGCCTATTAAAATTGCTAGTAAAATCATAATCTCTCTTTTAAGTATACTGATACCTATCATTCCTTTACTTAAACTTATTCATATAATTTATATGTACATATATAAACATTAAATGCTTAACTAATCGCACAAAAATTCCACCTCAATTCTCCACGATGTACTTTATTAATTATTATTAATCTATATTTTAATTATAGATTAACAAACCATGAACTAGATTTATATTTAGAAATATATCCCAGATGTAAGCTGAATCAAAAACATGCTTCTTATTTCGGTGAGTTATGTTACTAAATCTGAATTACACTTTGTTTATCTATAATTACATTTCACTATTTATATTTCTAACTTAAAAAAGAACAGTCATTTCCGACCATTCTCTTTATTTTGCATTTTATTTCAAGTATCTGACGATTCTCTTAGGGGGAAAGAAAATTTAGATACTTGAAATATTATATATTTAATGAAGTTTTTTATATTAAACTTCTTAAATATTCTATAAATTCATCTTTAAGTTCAGGCTTTCTTAAAGCATATTCTACTGTTGCTTCTAAAAATCCTAATTTATCTCCAACATCATATCTCTTACCTTCAAAGTTGTAAGCATACATGGCTTCATTTTTAATAAGTTCTAACAATGCATCTGTAAGCTGAATTTCATTTCCTTTGCCAGGTTTTGTATTTTCGAGTATTTCAAATATCTTCGGAGTTACTATGTATCTACCAAGGATTGCAGTATTGGAAGGTGCATCTTCTTTACTTGGTTTCTCAACCAATCCTTTAACCTTGCATAGCCTATCTTCTATTTGTATTCCATCAACAATACCATACTTAGATACATTTTCAGGATCAACACTTTGAACACCAAGGATACTTGTATTATACTCATCATAGCAATCCATAAGCTGCCTTAAACAAGGCTTTTCTGATTTATCAGTATGAACAATATCATCACCTAGAAGAATTGCAAAAGGTTCATTACCTACAAAACTCTTAGCACAATAAATAGCATGTCCTAACCCTCTAGGCTCTTTTTGTCTAATATAATGAATATCAACCATATCTGAGATATTCTTAACTAATCCCAATAATTCATCCTTGTTATTTTTTTCAAGCTCCATCTCAAGCTCAACAGATTTATCAAAATGATCCTCAATACACTTCTTATTTCTACCAGTCACAATAAGAATCTCTTCTATACCAGAAGCAACAGCTTCCTCTATAATATATTGAATAGTAGGTTTATCCACTATAGGAAGCATCTCCTTTGGCTGAGCCTTAGTTGCAGGTAGAAATCTTGTTCCTAGACCTGCTGCTGGAATTATTGCTTTTCTTATTTTCTTATTCATATATATCACTCCCATTTTCTCTAATATAAATCTTCTATATGTATCAATTTTACTAGTTGAAAGTCATACTATTAGTGTTACTGACAGTATGCCTAACATTATTATTTCTGATGTGCTAGTTAGGAACTTTTGACTTACTTGCTACTAAACTTAGTTTCCAAAATAAGCAAGCACCTTCAAGACGTTAGTATATAACCGTAAGTTAGTTACTTGCTAATAAAACAATCATATTACGAAATAAATTTAAACTTGAAATATATATTTATTCACTATGTAAATTCGCATTAATAACTATGATTTTCCCAATTAATTTCTTTAGTAATATGCTTAATATAAGTGTAGCACTAAAACTTATAACAATAATCATAATTATATTATTTAATCCAATTGCATTTTTTACTATTGCTATAGTTAAAAAATGTATCATATAAAATTCTTGACTTATACTACCTAAATAATTTAATAATCTATTACTTAATATTTTTGACACAAGTCCCTTTTCTTTTCCAAATATTAAAATACTTAGTATTATTACTGGAGTATAGTATGCACCATACAAAAAAGTTACATAGACTTTAGTTCTTAAAGCAAAAGTAATTATTGTTACTAGTATACATATAACTTCTAAAATAGAATTATTAAACTTAATATTTTTAAAATAAAATTTATTTTGCTTATACAGAATACCAAGAGCTAGTCCTATTGTATAATCAAATATTCTAAAGAATGGACTATTATAAAATAACCAATATCTAATAGATACATCCTTTAATAGACATACTATTATAAGTTGGAAAATATACAAAAATCCTATTAAGCCAAATAAATTAATATTTTTATCATCTATTTTCTTTAATAAAAGGAATAGAAATGGAGTTAAAATATAACATATCATTATCACTGATAAAAACCAACTTACAGAATTAAAAGAATTATATATTCTTTCATCAGGAAAAACAGTTTGAATTAAGAAAAGATTACATATTCCCACAATTATATATTGCAATGGCTTTGCAATTATTTGATCAATCCTAACAAATATAGCTATAATAAATGTTATTATGTGTAATGGATAAATTTTTATAATCCTTTTGATAATAAAATTTTTAAAAGAATTATTGCATCCATTCACATGTGTATAATACTTAATTCCTATAAAATACCCAGATAATATTATAAAAAATATAACTCCAAATGCTCCAAAACCAATTAAATAATTATTATACAAACTTCCTATAGAACTTTCACTTAAAAAAGTTAAATGCACTATAAAAATTCCTAATGCTAATATAAATCTTATTGCATTCAATGATTTATTCATGCTTCCTCCTTAATACATGTTTAATAAATATGTATTCTTTAGTAATAAATAAACCAAATAGATATACTATAGTTCCAATTACACCTTTAATCAAAACAGAAATTAATGAATTTTCAATTTTTATTTGGATAATACTTAATACAAATATCATTAATCCTGCAATGATTATGCTGCTATATAAATTTTTGATGAAATTCATGATACTCTTTTGGAACACTCCATATACCAATATATAACATATGACTCCAAAATTAATAAAGAAAGCTGCAACCACTCCTATAGATACATATTCTATATTTTTTGTACTTACTCCTAAAAGAATACCTGTAACAGTGCAAATAGATGTAACAACACCACATTTAAATAACTCCTTTGTTCTTCCCGTTGCTTGAAAAATAGAACCTGAGCATGAGGATATTATCTGTACCCAAATTGAAAAACTAAGAATTTTAAATGCTGGAATACTGTTATCCCATCCTTTTCCATATAAAATTCTTATTATCTCATTTGAGCAAAAAAAACATATAATACCTACATATATTCCTATTAATGATAAGAGCTTAATAACCTTAATAAAGTAACTATATATTATCTCTTTATCATTTTGATGTTCAGAAAGAATAGGATGCAAAACTGGTGTAATTACAAAAGTTAAGTTTTGTAACGGATATAACATTAACTTATAAGCTTTATCATAAAATCCAAGTGAGTCTTTCCCAATAAACTTTCCTATTAAAATGTTATCTAAATTTCTCGAAAAGTAATTAATAAAATTGAATCCAAATTGATATATTGAATAACTTCTAATAAGCTTTATACTTTCTCTTCTATAATTAAAATAAATTTTTATTTTGGAATTTCTAAAGTTTATAGAAAATAATAGAAGATTAGTTATGATAGAATTGATTATCAATGCGTAATAACTTGCTCCTTTCATTGCTAGCATAATTGTTATACTACCAACTATTAAATTAACCGATACTGCTGTCATTCCAATAGTTTTAAATTCTTTTTGTTTCAACATTAAAGAATTAGGAACAATATTGGCTATATTAAAAAATACACTTAATGAAAGAAGTCTACCCAGCTTTATATAAATTGAATCATCATAAAATGCTGCAATGCCATATGAAAATATGGCAAAAGCTATAGACATTGCAATTGCTGAAAAGATAGTAAATAAGAATATATCAGATATATTTTTATCATCTAACTCTTTATTCTGAATAATAGCTGGTCCTATTCCCATATCAGCTAATATATTAAAGAAACTAATAAAAACCATTATTACTGCTACTATCCCAAAATCCTTTGGTGTTAATAACCTTGCCAATATAGAGTTAATTACTAGCTGAATAATTACATTTGAATATTTAGCTACGCTGTTAATTAATACTGCCTTTTTTATACTCGTCGTACCCATTTATAGCTCCTCATAATCTATCATATATTTTGCTTCAAATCTAAAAGTTATATTTTCTACAAAAAAGCTTATCCAGTAAGTTAAATAGATTTAGTCAATATTTTCTAAAAGTTAATCCTTATGATACAATTACTTATACATCTTCTCATAATACTTTTCATAATCTCCAGATGTCACATTAATCATCCATTCTTGGTTATCTAGATACCACTTTATAGTCTTCTCTATACCAACTTCAAAAGCCGTTTCAGGATACCATCCTAATTCTTCTTTTATTTTATCTGGAGCTATTCCATATCTTTTATCGTGACCTTTTCTATCTTCAACATATTTTATTAAATTTTTAGTTACTTCTTTATCTACATTTTCGTTTATATAAGATATAACTGTTTTTACTATTTGTATATTAGTTCTTTCATTATGTCCACCTACATTGTAAACTTCTCCAAGCCTGCCTTTATTAATAACCATATCAATTGCTTTTGCATGATCTTCTACAAATAGCCAATCTCTTATGTTCAAACCATCCCCATAAACAGGTAAATCTTTATGTTGTAGACAGTTGTTTATTAATAGCGGAATTAGCTTTTCCGGAAATTGGAATGGTCCATAATTATTTGAACATCTTGTTATATTAACTGGCATTTTATAAGTGTCAAAGTAAGCCTTAACCATAAAATCTGATCCAGCCTTACTTGATGAATATGGACTATGAGGATCTAACGGAGTAGTTTCCATAAAGAAGCCTTCGGCGCCTAGTGACCCATAAACCTCATCAGTTGATACATGAAGGAACTTAACGCCTTCTTTAAATCCATCTTCTGTTTCCCAAACCTCTTTTGCACAATTAAGCATATTAACCGTCCCAAGCACATTTGTTTGGGCAAATATTTCTGGTTCCTTTATACTTCTATCAACATGTGATTCTGCTGCAAAATGAACAACATAATCTATATTATTAGCTTTAAAAATACTAGAAATTAATTTTTTATCACAAATATCTACCTTAATAAATGTATATCTTTCATCGTGTTCAATTAACTTAAGATTTTCCAGATTACCTGCATAAGTTAATTTATCTAAGTTTATTATCTTAATATCCTTATATTTATTTAGCATATATATAATAAAATTTGATCCTATAAATCCTGCTCCGCCTGTAACTAAGTATGTTTTCATTACTAAATCTCCTTTTCTACTTATACATTTTTTATTTTTTATAATTGTTCCACCTTTTGAATAAACGATTTTATTGCTTCCCTTTTAATAAATGATTTTATCGCTTCTTTCCAATCTCTCATTTCATCACCAACAGTACATCTTAACATCATATTATCAAGTGATGAATACTCTGGTCTTTTTGCTGGAGTTTTATATTCTTCTGAAGTACATGGTTTTACTTCACATTTTGCTCCACATAATTCAATTATCGTTTTAGCAAAGTCATACCAGCTACATTCTCCTTTACCTGTACAATGATATATTCCATATTCCTCTGTTTCTATAAGCTTTAAAATATGGTATGCCAAATCATTAGCGTGAGTCGGATTCCCTATTTGATCATCAACTACTTTAAGCGTATCCTTCTCTTTTCCTAGCCTCATCATTGTATAAACAAAATTATGACCGACATATCCATATAACCATGCTGTTCTAACAATATAATATTTCGAGCAAAATTCTTGTACATATTTTTCTCCCAAAAGCTTAGTCTTTCCATAGACACTATAAGGAGCTGTTAAATCATATTCTGTTAATGGTTTATTACCAATTCCACTAAATACATAATCAGTTGAAACCTGAACTAATTTAGCATTAATCATTTCACAGGCCATAGCTAAATTTCTAGGTCCTATGGAATTAACTTTAACTGCAAAATCCTCATTGCTTTCACATCCATCAACATTTGTTGCTGCTGCACAATTTATCACCACATCTGGTCTTAAATCATTTAATTTTTCTTTAACTTGCTTTAGATTTGTTATATCAAGCTCATCTACATCAAGGGCTATAACTTCTGAATCTCTTATATTTTCTGAAACCTCACCAATTTCAGCTTGCCCAGACTTTATTATGTCTTGAAGTTCATTACCTAATTGACCTTTACATCCTGTTATTAATATTTTCATATATTTCTTGCACCTCTCATCTAATAAAAAAATATAGACATTGAAATTATCTAGCGATAACTTTAGTTAAAAGTAATTTACCCCCTTATTAACTCTCTATATATAAAATCTTCATATTCCCTTAAATCTAAATCTTTTAAATTAGGATGCCCTTTATCTTTCTCAGATAGAAGAATATTTTCTACTCTATATAAAGGCCATTCTATATTAATTTCTGGATCATTCCACATAACTCCACCATCATATTCTGGTGAATAAAAATCTGTACACTTATAATTAAACACAGCTTCATCTGATAAAACTAAAAATCCATGCGCAAATCCTTCTGGAATATAGAATTGTTTTTTATTCTGATCATTTAAAATAACACCTTCCCAGTGCCCATAAGTAGGCGATCCTACCCTTAGATCAACTGCAACATCAAAAACTTCACCTTTAGTTACCCTAACAAGCTTTCCTTGACTATGCTTCCTTTGAAAATGAAGTCCTCTTAAAACTCCCTTGCTAGACTTTGATTCATTATCTTGAACAAACGTCATATTAAGTCCAGCTTCTTCAAAATGCTCTTCATTATAGCTTTCCATAAAATAACCTCTGTTATCTCCAAAAACTTTAGGTTCTATTATATAGACTCCATCAATCTTTGTTTTATTGAAATTAAAATTCCCCATTTTTATTACCACCTCTTAATTTGCCATTGCAATTTCTGATCTTGTCTTTTTCACTTCAATTTCTTGTACTATATCTACTAAATATTTGCCATACCCAGTTTTCATTAATGACTTTGAAAGTTCAATAACCTTTTGGGCACTTATCCATCCTTGTCTATAAGCTATTTCTTCAAGACATGCTATATATGTTCCTTGAGTATCTTGGACTGCCTCAACAAAATTAGATGCTTGAAGCATAGAAACATGAGTTCCAGTATCAAGCCAAGCCATTCCTCTTCCTAGAAGCTGAACCTTTAATGTCCCTTCTTCCATATACGCTTTATTTAAATCTGTTATTTCAATTTCTCCTCTATCAGAAGGTTTCAATGCCTTAGCTTTTTTAACTACTGAATTATCATAAAAATAAAGTCCTGGCACTGCATATTTTGACTTTGGATTTTCAGGTTTTTCTTCTAAAGAAATAACATTTCCATCTTCATCAAATTCAACTACTCCAAAATCTTTAGGGTTTTGAACATAATAACCAAATACATATGCTCCATTTTCTAAAGTAGCAGCTTTTCTTAAATGCTCTGAAAAGCTTTGACCATAGAAAATATTATCTCCAAGTACCATTGCTACATTATCATCGCCAATAAATTCTTCACCAATAATAAATGCTTCTGCAAGTCCATTAGGCTTTTCCTGAATCGCATATTCAATGTTTAATCCCAAATCTTGTCCCTCTTTAAAAAGTTCTTTAAAGTTAACAATATCTCTTGGAGTAGATATTATTAATATATCTTTTATTCCTGCAAGCATTAAAACTGACATTGGATAATATATCATTGGTTTATCATATATTGGTACCATTTGCTTTGACATTGCTTTTGTTACTGGATAAAGTCTTGTCCCTGATCCCCCGGCTAAAATTATTCCTTTCACTTTATCATCACTCCTTTAAATTTATAATTAAATATATTCTTAATTACGATACTATGTCACTAAACACATTATTGTATATAATATTAATTAACGAATCTACTTACTTGTCGTACCATTACTTGATACTTTCCAAAAATAATTAATTATTATTTCTTTTTTATCAAACCAAGATGGCATATCATCAAAATTATGTGCTCTTTTTTCCGCTAGTTTATCTACATCCCCAATTACCTTTGCTGGATTTCCGCCTACAATAGCTCCTTCCGGAACATCTTTAGTAACTACACTTCCAGCAGCAATTATAGCATTTGGTCCTATTTTTACATTATACATAATAGTACTATATGCTCCTATAAATACATTATCAAAAATTTCTATACTACCTAAATGCACTTTATATTTACCTTTTTTTTCAAATTCAGAAGAATGTAAAAACATCTTAGCTAAAATATCATGTGTAACAAACTTTACACCTGTAGCCACAACAACATTATCATGTAAAGAGATTAAGTATGGTTCTTCTGGAATAATACGTGGATGAAAATAACAGTTTTCACCTTGATTATAAAAAATTTTATGTTTCTTTAAAAATTCCGCTCTTTTATTTCCACCTCTTCTTAACAACAAATTTAATATAACTAATTTTTTATTCATTAATTTAATCCTTTCTTAATATATCTAGTGTATATCATTATTTATAAAATTCTTCTTATCTTACTTATAAAACATAAGTTTATGATAAATTAAAACTATTTATTTTGACATTGCTTTTGTTACAGGATACAGTCTTGTTCCTGATCCTCCGGCTAAAATTATTCCTTTCATTCTTTCCATCTCCTTTTTATTAGGCACATGAAAATAAATAACAAGTCCAAAGTTGCCATGAATTTTTCATTAGGCAAGGAGGTAAATTGCCCTCATAGCGGGTCTATTAGGTCAATTTGCCGACGCAGTATAATGGAAAATAGACTGGCAAATGGATTTGTTATTTTTTGATTGTGCCTTAACTTCTTTTGAAATATTTTTCAAATATTTGAGAATAAGTATAATCAAATAGTTTTTCACATTGTCTTATACTATTTAACAAATGCTTTCTTTTTACTTTATTTGAATTATTAAAACTCATTAAGGACGATTGATCCTCTTTATGGTATATAAATGCATTAGCAATATACTTCTTTTTCAAACCTACTTTATCAGTCAATAACGTTAATATATTTTCTTCATAATATAGGAACGTATTAGGAAATAAATATGGATAATATTCAAAGTAATCTTTCGTTAAAAGCATGCATGCCCCATGTAACACCATTTTTTCTGAGCATGTAGTTGGCTTAATTATAATTTCTTGATTATTAATACATATTTTGTTATTATTTAACAACTTGCTCTTTAATTTACATAACAATTTAATATGTTTCAGTTTTATATATAAATCACTTTGTCTACACTTATTATAAAAACTTAATACTTGCTTTTCATGATTTACAACTTTTTCCTTTGTAACAACTGTACCAATTGGATTTTGCTCAAATTTATCTGCTGAAATGATTCGTGGTCCTATGACTCCTACATTTCTTTCATAGGAATTCATTAATTCTGTTATCATATCTGAATCTTTAAAAACAGTATCATTATTTACTAGCAAAACAAAATTACAGTTTAAATTTCTTCTTGCATAAACAATACCCAGATTATTTCCCTTTGCAAATCCTAAGTTTTCTTCACTTTTAATAAAATTAACATTTACGTTTTCTTTACAATACTCTTCTAATTTATTAACTGACTCATTAGTAGAATTATTATCTACAACTACTATCTCTTTATCAAGATAATTATCATTCTTTAAACTTTCTAGACATTCAATAGTATCGCTATAATTTAGATAATTTAATATAACTATTGCTAATTTATTCATAAAGCCCTCCTACGTTTTATTTTCCAATCGTGCTTCACTTCTTTTATCCGATTTATAGCAATAATCAAATATTGCCATACTTATTGGTAATAAAATAAATCTTTGTGAGTTAGTTATAACAAGAGTAGGTAATGTAAATACTATGTAAGACATTATTCCTATTATTTCCAAACAAGTCTTAATGCTTCTTTTTTTGTAAATCGTATATATAATTTTAGTGAAACTAAGTAAAACACTGAAAATCCAAATGAAGCCAACAATTCCATACTGATATATAAATCCTAACATCCCTATATCAGTACTATTTAAATACCCTTGCTTACCGTGCAGTATGTAAAATAGCTTATCATTCTCAGCAGCATTTATGACACCAAATCCTAAGATAGGCGAGTTTAAAAATAAATCTCCATAGTAAGAAATTGCTTCTTGTCTTGCAAATACACTTCCTGCTTCAGAAGCATTGCTAAATGATTGATAAAATTCTCCTGCAAAACTGCTTGTGATTAATAAAATTAATAAGCATACCAAAAGCATGATATATAGTGGTTTCAATTTTTTTCTTTTCAACGGTTTAGAAAATAACATTAATACCATAGATCCTAAAACTGCTAAAAGCAGTGCTCTTGTTTGGCAAACATATTCTAAATAAATTAAACCAAAAACAACATTAAAAATATCAATCATTTTAATAATATTACTAGAATATTTTTTTTTCATAATTCTGCTAAATGAAATTATAATTGCAAAACTTATAATAGTAGACGGCTGAGTTAATCTAATTGTGTTATTTCTCATTGGTATTTTATTTCCTGATTCATATATTTTTAGAAATAAACCTCCACCTCTATTGTAAATAAATGCTTGCATGCAAAATAAACTAGAAGTAATTAGTGAAATAGCAGCTATTATATTATTAAAATAATTATAATCTTCCTCACTCTTTAACAAATAACTTAAAATAAAATATAATAGAATCATTAACAAAAAATTTGAACATCTAAAAGATGACATAAGGCCTTGATTATATCTTAAACTTGTTGATATTACCTCTACGGCCCAAATTATAGTCAAGAATAAACTCTGAATAGCGGGCCTGCTTTTTTCGATAGACTTTCTAAAAATAAATATTACTAATGTAACAAATATAACTATGCTTACTATTAATGTTTTATCCCAATAAGTATTAAAATTATCTAAATTTAGTGGTAAATTTATAATATAAAAAAAACGTACTTCAAATAATAAGATTAATAATATGCTAAATTTTATTATTTTTTTCATCCAAATTCTCCTAGTTGTTCAGATCAATAATGTGTTCGGATTTTAACTTTTTTAGCTCAAAAAATATCCCCTTTAATAAAATTTCTACTTCCTTTTTTCTCAAATTCCATGCTTTAAGATAATAATTTTCAGTGAAATCTTTGCTTCTATTCGATTCATAAGCTAACATCCTATAAAATCTATATTCTACATAATTGTCTGATTTAATTAAATCATTATGTTTATTCTTTATGAGTCGTAATGCATTTAATCCCTTTTGATGGCTTTTAGTTAAACTATCATCTTGAAGAAAAACATCTACCAGAGGATTATTTATAAAATGTATGTTATATTTTTGTGATAATCTTATCATTAACTCCCAATCCTGGAATCTTGGTAAAGATTCATCAAATTCTTCATTTGTAAAACATTCTCTCTTTCCCAAGACAGTTTGAGTACTTATAAAGCTGCCATATAACAATCTCTTTTTTATTTCATTATCCTTTATGATTTCTTTTGGCATTATGTCTACTAACTCATTTTTATACCTATTATATGAACATGTAACAATATCTGAATTATGATCTTTTAAAGCTTTAAGCTGGATTTCCAATTTATTATCATGCCATTTATCATCACTATCCTGAAATGCTATAAATTCTCCTTTTGCTGCTCTTATACCAGTATTTCTTGCTGCATTTGCTCCTAAGTTTTTCTCATGTTTAATATACTTTATTCTTTTATCATTCATTCCACGAACTATTGCTTCAGTTTCATCCTGTGAATTATCGTCTACTATTATTATTTCAAAATCTTGATAAGTTTGATCTAATATACTTCGTATACTTCTTTCTATAGTTTTAGCTCTATTAAATGTAGGAATAATAATTGAAATCATATTTATCTCCTCCTTCTTATTATCAGATCTATTAATTTATATTCCATTACTCTTGCCTAATGGAATATATAATTAATTTGCCACAACCAATATATCCTCATGAAAAGAGAAAAAGTTAACACAATTTTCAATGAATTAAATTCTTAACTAAAACATAAATGTATTTTTCGCCTAAGGATATAGATCTTAAAATATAAAATATATATAAACTTAATTTATTAATATTTAGGTATTCTTTATAGTAAACTAATCTGCTATCATATAAGATTTTGTACTTATTAACTAAACTTGAAATGTTTTTATTTATTGATTTAGAATGTTCATGAATACATTCCAAATCATTTAATGTAACTTGCTTCATTCCAATAGACTTTATTTTATATCCTAAAATTCTTTCTTCTCCGAACAAAAAAGTTCTTTCATCAAACATTCCTATCTGTTCAATAACCTCTGATCTAATCATAAAGAAGCATCCAAAAAGAATTTCATAATCTGTATATTCTCTGCTGAAATTATTTATCTCTTTCTTCTTAAATATTTCGCTTAATAAGAACATTGATTTAAAGTCTTCTTTTATAGTTGGTATATTAGTTCCGCCTGGCTCATATTGACCTGTAATATTTTTTATTTTAGTATTCACAGCTGCTACATCTAAATTTTCTTTTAAAAAACTTTTCATTTTCATAAGAGTACTATTTTCAAAAATCACATCAGGGTTAGCGATTGTAATAAATTCAGGATTAAATTTTTCAATTGCATACTTAATCCCAACATTATTTCCATAAGCATACCCCTTGTTTTCTCCACTCTCTATTACATGAACCTTTTTATTTCTATATTTCTTCAATATTTCAAAAGAATCATCTGTAGATTTATTATCAACAACTACAATCTTGTATACTTCTAAATAATCTTTTATATAATTAATTAATTTGCTTGTAGTTTTGTAATCATTGTAATTTAATATTATTACTACATTATTCACTATCAATCTCCTTAATCACTTTTATAACTAGACTTTATTTTTTTATAGTGATTTGCAATATCGTAAATAAAAGTACTATTTTTAATATTTCTATTTAACTTGTTTAACTCTGCTTTCGATATACACAACCTACTAATAACTTCTTTTAAACTTTCTTTTCCTAAGTCAATTACTTTCCCCAAGTTTAAACCATCTTGTATAATTAAATCCTTTGCTCCTACTCTATCAGTTACTAAGACCGGTACCCCATAACTTAATCCTTCTAAGGTAATAAAACCAAAAGTTTCATACCATATGCTCGGAACTATTAATAAGTCAGTTTGGTCAAATATAGCTTCTAATTGTTTATATGAATATCTGCCATAAACATTTATATTATCATCTATGTCGTATTTACCCATGTCTCCATATAAATTTAGCTCTAATTTAGATTTATATTTATTATTTAATTCCTTTATTGCATCAATTAATAAGTTAAATCCCTTATATTCTTTATCTGGTCCTAAATAAGTTAATCTTAATCTATCATGATTGTAATATTTCAGCTTCCTATTATCTTTAATATCACTATGAGTAATAGACACTATTTCTCCACTGCAATCTAAATATTTTTCATATATTTCTTTCGATATGCTGCTATTAAATAAAAACTTATCTACGTGATTAAACATTAGATTGTAGTAAGCTAATAGCTTTTTATAAGCTTTTTTATAATCATCATTTATTTTTATTTCGCCATTTTCTTTATTATCATTATTAATATTTGTCCTTTTATTTGAACTATTCTTTTTTAATACATCTTTTATTTTATTAATAACATTTCTATTTTTTAGTTCTCTATAAATAGAAGATTGAAGGATGGTAATCATTTTTATGCTATAACCCGATTGATTACATCTTAAGCACTTTTCTATATTTCTGCCATTACACACATTACCTTCATTATCTAAAAAATTAACCTTCGTACAAATTCCAAAATAATCATGTGTTGTATATACAATTTTTATATTTAAACTCTTACAAGCTTCAAGAAATTCCTTATATAATCCCATCATAGTATGAACATGCACTATTTCTATAGAATGATCCTTTAAATATTTCTTAAAAATATTTATATTACAAGGTTTCATATAACTTTCTGCATCTGATATTCCGTTTAATAATGGAACTGGCAATGGATTTATTAGTTGAAATGCTTTAATTCCATCTTGGCTCTTATAATGTTTGATCTTAGTTACTTTATTTATTAAACACATGTGTCCTGGAAATAATAAGTATACCTCATCCTTATTTTTTACCTGCTCTTTCATTAAGTCATAAGAATATTTAGTTAATCCACCTGTTCTATACGGAGGTAAACCTAAACTATAATGTAATATCTTCATAGCTCTCCTTCTACAAATAACTCTATTTACTTAATCTATTTTTTCATTCCAAGAATCTTTTTTATCTTAACTTTGGTTTTCTTATTTAATACTTTTGATGCAATTCGAAATGATAATGGACGTGGTTTTAAGTATTTTTTCTTAAGCTTCCTATACTCCATCACCTGCATATCACTCATAAACTTAATTCTATTAGGGCTTTCCTCTGTACACATTATTAAGTTTTTATTATTTGCTACTGCATCACTGAAATTTATTTCTATCAGTTCAGCTCTTTTCCTAATTTCTCTAAGAAAAATTTTTGATTTCTTAGTATTAGCTACTACAAGAGATATCCCTTTTTTACTATTAACTTGTGGAATTATTTCATCACTTCCCCATAGATCACCTAAAGTAAAATCACCAACTCTAGGAATTCTTGAAAATGGACACTGATGACAAGATGGTCTATGATATAAATGCTTATAGAATCCTACTTCAAAAGCATCATCTACACCTCTTTTAGTATATATAACTCCATTTTCGAACCTAATAGTCACATTATGTTCATTCCACTTTCTAGTTTTATCTCTAAAGTTAACATGCTTTATTTTGCTGTTATGTATTTTCTCCATATCTTCTTTATACTTTTCAAAAACTAGTGGACTTGGAACTCCATGGCATACTAAATCAATAGTAATTAAATTTTCATAATCTTTTCTTAAGTATAATTTAACTCCTGCTACTTGGCATGGTGTTCCCGTAAAAATAACCTTTTTTCCTTCATCTAAAAAAATTTTAACATCCTTTAATGACTTACCAATGTAACTCTGAACATACTTAGAACTTCTAAAGGAATCCATATCTTTTATTGACGTTGTATACTTATGCTCAACTCTAACATTTTCATTTAAAGCTGCGCCAAAAATAACATAATCTTCTTTGCATATACTTTCAACAATAGCTGTAAAAGCTCCGCCTGATGTACTCTTCTTTACCACTTCTACATCCTTATGTATACATGCAAAAGCTTTAACTGTTCCAAGTTCATTATCTTTTCCAATATTGTTATACGGACAAACCTTTGAACACAAATTACATTTAATGCATTTCTCCTCATCAACCCTTGGATATAAGAAGCCCTCCTCATCTTGCTGCATTTCAATGCATTCTTTAGGGCAAATATTATAACATCCCGAACATCCAGAGCAATGTTTTTTATCATTATACACATTCATATTCTGTATTCTTCTCCTCATTTTGGATTGTTAATAATATATTTGAAAGCTGCTTTCTAGAAAATTCTGCATACTTAGATACTCTTGGAGTAACCTTCTTATAATCAATCTTTTCTAGTTTACCTGGAAGATTAAGAATGCTTTCATATGCTCTGTTATTCAATCCGGCAACCCCTAATATATTACTAATCCTTGAAGTATTAACTTTAGGCATTACAGCAATAAATTGTTTTTCTAAAATTAATGAAAATGATACACAGTGGAATGAGTTTGTTATTATAAAATCTGCTCCATCAATTAATCCCAAAAACTCTAAAGGTCCTGCTTCTTTTAATGATATATCATGATAGCATTTAACTGGAAAATCTCCTACTAATATGACATCTAAACCAAGTCTTCTTTTGTATTCTTCAACAATATCACTTAATTCTTTTGATTGATGTACGGAATATACTAAAATATAATTTTTATACTTACTTTTTGTACTTATTGTCCTATAATAATTAGCTGATAAAAGAAAAACTGGATCTGATACATTTATTGATTCAACACCAACCTTTTTAAGTTGATCAACCCCTGATTGCTCTCTCATTGAAATCCATTTATAATCAGCTATTCTATTAGCTAATGTTTTAAGATCATTGATGGACATATCTGACCTTCCCATACTAGCTGCATATGATATCTTATTCTCACTTTTAACAAATTCTAATGTATATACCGGGTCCCTTCCGCAAGGAAAATACGTATTCCATACTTGGTCGCTTCCGGAAATATATATATCTGATATTGGTGGATTTTTTACTAACTCCTCGTATGTTTGGTACGCTTTTGAAGATAATTTCATTTTTTTATAATGAAATTCAGCATAATTTTTTTTTCTCTTAAAATATTTATTAAAAAATAACACTATAATAGCTAAGTCTTTTATTAATCTTTTTAAACTTTTGTCATATCTAGGCCTGTAATCTATTAGCTTTGCATCATATCCCAAGCCATTTATAAATTTTTGTGTTGCATAACTTTGCAGTGCAGATCCATAATTATATATACTATGGATTGTAATTATTGATATACTCTTTTTATTCAAGCAACTATTCCCCTTTTATAAATATTAATTTAAATTAATAAACAGATTTTCATAGTCATTAATTATCTTTTTCCAAGCGTATTCCTTATTAATTCTTTGCTTTGCATTATCTCCATAAGTTGTAGCTGAAACTTCATCATAGGTTTCTAAATTATCAAGTAATGATGCTAAATTTCTATCTTCCTTTGTAAAATACAATGCTCCATCTTCTCCTACTTCTCTATTAAAACCAACATCCAATAAAAGATTTAGATCAGTTGTAGCTAGTGCTTCTAATAATGATGGATTTGTTCCTCCAACCTCATGTCCATGCAAATATCCATATGCATTTTCTCTAATCTTTTTTAATAACTCTTGATCATAAACTGTTCCAACAAATTTTATTCTCTTATCTTTATAAAAATTTGTTTTTACTTTTAGCTCATCATAAAATTTATTTTTCTCTACATTTGTTATTATTACAAAATCTTTATTTGTTCTTGATTTTATAAATTCAGTTATCATAGTTTCATAATTATTCTCTGGAACAAATCTACCTACAACTAAATAGTATTCTTTCTTCTCAACCTTTTTTTCTTTATACCATTTAAGTAAAGTACTATCATTATCAAATAACTTGGATTTTTCAGTATCAGCTCCATAAGCTATAAATGTAGTTTTGGGCTTATATTGCCTATAATCTTCTTTTATATATTTCTCAATATTTTTTGAATCACATACTAATAAATTTGCATGTTTAACCATATATTTTTCTGATACTTTCCAGTATTGTCTTATTACTTTATTCCATTTCGCTCTCTTCCATTCATGACCATCAGGATTAACAATTAAGGCTGCCCCTAATTTTATTAATTTTTTCTTATAATGGCCTACAAATGGTCCTATTCTGCATGCTAAAATGTATACTATTGAGTTTTTTATATTATTTTTTCTTATATATTTAACGCACTCTTTTAATGCTGCTATATCATAATAAACTGCCTTTGCTGGTCCAATATCAGGTGCTTTTACATTGAAGCATCTAGCTCCATGATGCTCAAAAATCTTTGTATTATCTGATAAGCAAGAAACATGATATTTTATTTCTTTACTTTCTTGTCCTTCTGTCAATTTTTCAACAAAGGTCTCAAATCCTCCGTATTTTGCTGGTATTCCTTTTGATCCTATAATAAATACATGTTTCATTGTCTGTTCCCCTCATATTACATTGCCGCTGCAACTTCCTTATTTAAATCATTTTCTAAGTTTAAAACAGCTTTTCTTCCAACAGAATGGTACTCAATTTCAAGATTTTTTATGATATCGATTTCATAACAATTCCTGCCATCAAATATGACTGGACTATTCATTAAATCAATATATTTCTTTAAATCTATTTCCTTAATTTCATTCCACTCTGTAAATATGAATGCCATATGAGCGCCTTTTAAAGTATCTTCTGGAGTTTTTGCATACTTAATATCAGTGTATATTTTCTTGAAATTCTCTTCACCTACTGGATCATATGCAACTATTTCCGCACCTTCATCCAATAATCTTTTTACATTTGGTATTGATGGAGCTTCTCTTAAATCGTCAGTTCCTGGTTTAAAAGTTAATCCAAGAACAGAAACTTTTAATCCTTTTAAGCTTCCAAATCTTTGTTTTGCGGCTCTAAATAATTTATATTTCTGATTTTCATTTACTTCTATGGTTGCTTTTATAGTTTTTAATTCATATCCATTATCATTTGCAAGCCAGTGAAGTGCCTTTGTATCTTTAGGAAAACATGATCCACCATATCCTATACCTGCTTTTAAAAATTTATCTCCTATTCTTGGATCATAACTCATCCCTTTAGCTACATCTTCAACATCCGCTCCGACCATTTCACAGAAATTCGCTATTTCGTTCATAAAAGAAATCTTAAGAGCTAAAAAATCGTTTGAAGCATATTTAATCATTTCTGCACTTCTTCTATTGGTTACAACTATTGGTTGATTGTATGGCTTATAAACTTCTTTTAGGATATTCTCTGCATTTTTTGATTCAACACCAATTACTATTCTTTTTGCATACAGAGTATCCGCTACAGCTGTTCCTTGAGCTAAAAACTCTGGGTTTGAAGCTACTTCTACATGTACATTATTTTGGACATGTTCTTTTAGAAATTCTTCAACCCTATCATTAGTACCTATTGGTACTGTTGATTTAACTACTACTAAGCAATCTTTTTCTATATTGTCTGCAATTTGTTTACAAACGTTAAATACATAATCTAAATTGGCTGAGCCATCTTCTCTTTCTGGGGTACCAACTCCTATAAATACTAAATCTGCATCTTTATATGAATTTTTATAATCTGTTGTAAAATGCAATTTACCTTTATCATTATTTTTCTTTAACAGTTCATCTAATCCCGGCTCATATATAGGTGAAATTCCTTGTTTCATCTTTTCAACTTTCTTTTCATCAATGTCTATACAGGTTACATTGTGCCCCATTTCAGAAAGACATGCACCTGTAACTAGCCCTACATATCCAGTTCCTGCAACTACTATTTTCATTTTATTCTCTCCCTTTTCTATCTAGCATGTTCATCTCTAAAAAGTGCTTACCCTTTCCAAGAACAAGTTAATTTTGTCTACGCTTCTTCTATTAGTTACATCTATGGATTTATTGCATAGTTTATAAACTTCTCTTAATATATTTTCAGCACTTTTTGACTCAACACCAATTATTATTCTTTTAGAATTTAAGGTATCAGCAATTGCTGTTCCTTTATATATAAATTCAAAATTCGAAGCTACTTCTAAATTAACATTATTTTTAACATTTTCTTTTAGAAATTCTTCAACTTTATCATCAGTTCCAGCTGGTACTATTGACTTAATTATTACTAAACAGTCTTTTTCTATATTTTTTGAGATCTGTTTGCATACATTAAACACATGGTTTAAGTTAGCTGAATTATCTGTTCGGTCTAGAGTTCCCACGCTTATAAATATTACATCTGCCTCTTTATATGCAGTTTTATAATCAATTGTAAAATCTAATCTTCGTCTATCGTAATTTCTTTTTAATAGTTCATCTAACCCTGGTTCATATACAGGTGAAATTCCATCTTTCATCTTTTCAAGTTTTCTCTCATCAATATCCACAATGGTTACATTATGTCCCACTTCTGAAAGATATGCACCTGTAACTAGACCCATGTGCCCAGTTCCTGCAACTACTATTTTCACTTTAACTTCTCCTTTATAAAGTTAATCTTGTCCTCACTTTTTTAGCAATTATTGTTCTTTTAGCATGTAAAGTATCAGTAATTGCTGTTCCTGAGCTAGAAATTCTGAATTCGATTCTATTTCTACATAAACATTATTTTTAACATTTTCTTTGAAGAATTCTTCCATTCTGTTATTAGAATCTAGTGGTACTGTTGATTTAACTATTACTAAACAGTCTTTTGATATATTTTCTAAAATTTGTTTACAAGTATTAAATACATAATCTAAGTTATTAGAATCATCTTCTCTTTCTGAGATACCAACGCCTATAAATACTAATTCTGCATCTCTATATGCATTTTTATAATCAACTGTAAAATTTAATCGTCCTTCATCATGATTCCTTTTTAATAACTCAACTAATCCTGATTCATATGTAGGTGAAACCTTTTGTTTCATCTTCTGAAGTTTTATTTCATCATTATCCACAATAGTTACACTGTTTCCTACTTCTGAAAGACATGCTCCCGTAACCAGCTCCATATATCCAGTCCCTGTAATTACTATTTTCATTTTAACTTCTTCCTTTACTATCTAGCATGTTCATCTCCCAAAAGCACCAAAAATGTTTTAAATACTAACTTTATATCGATTAAAAGGTTTCTTTCTCTTACATATTTAACGTCTAATTTCATCCAATCTTCAAAGTCAATATCGTTTCTACCTGATACCTGCCAATAGCAAGTTAATCCTGGTTTCACTTCTAACCTTTCCATCATCCAGTCTTCAAATTTCATAACCTCCTTTGGAAGTGACGGTCTTGGTCCTACTAAACTCATTTCCCCTTTTAAAATATTAAATAATTGTGGGAATTCATCAATGCTTGTTTTTCTTATAAACTTACCAACTTTAGTTACTCTCGGGTCTTCCTTCATTTTAAACATTGGGCCACTCATTTCATTTTTGCTATTAAGCGTTTCTTTTAATTCCTCCGCATTAGCTACCATTGATCTAAACTTATAAATTTTAAATTTTCCTCCACCCTTCCCAATTCTTTCTTGAGAAAAGATAACTGATCCTTTTGATTCAAGTTTAATTGCAATTCCGACAGCCAATAAAACTGGACTTAATATTATTAATCCTATTAATGAACAAAATATATCCATAGCTCTCTTAAAAAAACAATATACTATTCTACTATCATATCTCATTCCCTCTTTAAACAACATTTCTTCTCTATTAAATTCTATTTGCTGCATTTTATCATCCCCTTTATAAAATTGTTTTACCAAAATTAATAGTATTGCAATAAAAAGCCATTATAAAAATATATATTATTACATTTTTAGGATAATATGGATTGTAATTAGTATAAAACTCCGTTAATTTATATCACCCATTGGTAGTCAATTAATAATCAGAAATAATATTAATTTAAGATTATTGATTAACATACCTTTTTGATTTCTTTTTGTTTCCTTACTAATTTATTTTTTAATTCTTGTTCATAAAAGCACTTCCTCCCTTAACATTTTCTCTTCTAAAGTAATTTAACATTTAATTTGATTATTGTAATTTGAAGATCAATAAGAATTATAATCTTTATTATATATTAGTATAAAATACAACAAATTTATTGTAACCTACCCATTATGGGTAATTTTATAAATTTATATTAAAAATTACAATTTAGTAATTTACTGTATGGAAATATATCTTTAATTTAGAGCGTGATGTAATTGAAAGTTTACTGAAAATTGATTTTAAATAAAACTTTACAGTATTTTGCGAAATATATAATTGTTCTGCAATTTCTTTATTAGTTAAATTTTTTGCTGCCAGCTTTGCAACTTCCAGCTCCCTTTCCGTCATTTGTGGTATTATATTAACTTGGCTTGAATTTCTTATTTTCTCTATACCATTTTTGTAGTTGTTATATAATTTTAATATATCTTGTATCTCATTTTTATATAAAGCATCTACTTTTACTTCTTTAAGTATATCTAGAATATACTCACCATTTTCTACAAAAGGCATGTAAATTCTATCTGACATAGCTATGTCTAAAGCATTTTTTAGATATTTTATAGCTACTCCTTTTTCACCAAGTTTTAAATTTGCTGCTGCCATATGTACATAAGTGTATATGTATGAGTAAATATTCGGAAATTCACTTGCAACTTCTAAAAATTGTTGGCTAATCCCCATGAGTTTTAGATATTCACCTTTTAACAATAGTGTTTTTCCATAAATTATATTTGCATATGGAACAGTAAAAAAAGAAAGCCCTTCTTTCTCAATACTGCCTGAAACTAGCCAATTAGGTATTAATTCTAACTGTCCTAAATTACTAAAGATAAATCCTTCACATAAATCCATAGCTCGGTTAAGCTTATATGGTTTTATTTTTTCTTTTACCATTTTTAATGTATCATTAAATTGAGGAAAATTTCCAGATATTATAGCAATACGAAGCATAACAAATATAGCACATAAATAAATACTATATTGTTCTTTACCTTCTGACATATAAATTGCTTTATAACATAATATTTCTGCTCCTCTAAAGTCACCACGATTTAAAAGTATCTCTGCTTTCATAACTGCTTCAGCACCATACCCATGATTATCCGTTAATTTATAATAATATGGCATACATTCATTCATATTTCCAAGTTCTTTATCTAATTCCCCACTTTTTCTATAAAAAATATATAACATTGATGGTGAACTGCATGTCCATGATTCTTTTAAATTGATAAGTCTTGTTTGTCCCCCAATCATTTCATAAGATTTCTTGATTTCTTTACTAATAAATTTAATTTCCTTATATGTTGTAAAAACAGAAAGAAAGGTTAGTTCTCCCATTAGATTGGTTTTTTCCTTTTCGGATAAGGTTTGACTGTTTTTTATATTGTTCTCAATTTCATCCTTTACAACTTCTAAGTAATTCCATTTTTTATATTGAGACAATATTAAAGCGAACACAATATGATTTTTACAATATTTCTTTTTTATTTCGTTTGGACAAATTTGTACAATTTCTAATATTATATCTTTATCTTTCTCTGCCATATCTTTTGTTATATTATCAGCTCTAATATCCATGCTAAATATGGATTCAAAATCTTTTATTTTATAAAAAATAAATATCGCCTGTAAATACTCATCAGTACTTTCGCACCATTTTCCAAGTCTTAACAAGATTTCATTTTGAAAATTTGTATCAAGCTTCTCAAAAACTTTTTTCAAATAATCTATCAAAACTTTTTGAATATAATATACTTTTTTATCTTCATCGTACTTTATAAATACATTTACCTCGTTTATTTCATTAATAAAATCCGATACATCAGTACTTTCTAATAGAAACTTCAATTTTTCTACTGTAAAATTTTCACAGAAACAAAGTTTTAGAAAATTTATTTTTGATTTTTCCGAAAATTTATTATTCATAATTTTTTCTACTAAAAAATAAACATTATCATCTAATTGAAAGCTTCTATTTCCAATATAACTAAGCATTTTAAAATATAGAATACTTCTCCAACCTCCACAGTAATTATATAAAGTTATCGCCTCATTTTCATTTAAAGAAATTCCACAAAGCATATAATATTTTTGAATTTCGTATACATCAAGTTCAAAATATGATTTAGTTATATAATTTAACTGTTTTTTCAAAATTATATCAAGAATATTCTCTAAAATACGATTTTGAGTAAGAATAACTATGTGAAGATTTTTAGATAGTTTTTCTGTAATCCCTATGATAAGATTATTAATAACTTCATTTTGGACTAATTGAAAATTATCAATTAATAAAATAGTTTCTTTAAAAAAACTTATATTTCTAAATAAAATTAAAAATTCTTCTAATGCAATTTTATTTATAGAAATATCTATTTTTTTCATCTTTAATGCGATATTTTTATCAATATCTAAGAACATATCACAAAATTTTATCCAAAAGTCACTTGTTGAGTTGTTATCTAGTGAAACCCATAACACTTTTTTATCTGATTTCTTTAGAAATTCTTCTGCTGCTGTAGTTTTACCATATCCAGAAGGTGCTTCCAGTATTGTTAGTGGATAATTAGATATATCTGATAATTTATTTTCAAGTTTATCGGTAAAATATAAAGTTTTAGTATTATATTTTTTAGACATTTTATAGCCTCCCTCAATTAATATTTATCTATGCATTTTAGAAGGTAAAATATTTTAGTAATAAATACTATTTAAATATTGATTTCTGCATAATTACCTTGTAGTATTAAAGTTTTTTTATAATTAGCAAACAATATTTTTAAAATTGTGCTAATTTTTTTTATTCAAAAAAATTTGTAGTACTACTCTTTTATTAGTTAACTCGATTACAAATCCCTCTCTTTCATATCAATATAGTTAAATTTATTTATCAGTATAAGGTAGAATTTTTGTTTTGTAACCTACCCACTTAAGGTAGTTTTTATATTTTTTAGTATTTTTTGTAGATTTAATAATAATTATTTTTAATTAAATATGATTATATTTTTAAAATATGGTAAAATATACTTCAAGTGAGTTTCATAGTTTTTTACTAGATTTATATAATTTCTTTCAGCTATATCCATTATTTACCAACAAAAAAATTTTCTTTATATAACATAATTCGTGACCTTATTGATATATCTGACAAAATAAACAATAAATTAGTAATAATTTTTGCTATAATTTTCTAAAAATAAAGTAAAAAAGCTATAAATCTTTGAAGTTATAATTCAAATATTTATAGCTTTTTTATATTTAGAATATCACTTTTATATTAAAGGTTTTTCCGAAGAACTTCTTATCATAATTATGAGCATGAAATTAAAGCTTCCTTCGTTAAAATGCTAAAAAAATAAAACAACAAAGGATGCTTTCACAATAATGTATATTAATTAGGTAATGTTTGTAGCAAGCAATTTCAGAGAGCTTTTAGGAATTTCACCAATATGCACTTCTAATGTTAGAGCAAATTACTTGTATTACTAATTAGTAATACTGATTTATATAAATATTAAGTTTTACATTTATTTTTAAAAAATAAAAATATTGATTTCTTTTCTTTAATTTCTTCACCAAAGAAATTAATCTTCTCATTTCTTAGTATACTTATTGAGCTTTCTTCAAATATTGTTGTTATATCTTTATATTTTTTGCTTAATGCTATTGTTGCATTTGATAATCCTGTATTTCTATTTTTTATATTATGCGCATCTGATCCGATAAAGTTATATATTCTATTAGTTAAAAAGATTTCTGCCGTCTTCTTTACATTTTCACCAAATTTTCCTTCTATACTTCCAGAATTCACTTGAAATAAATATCCCTCACTAATAAATCTATTAATGAGTACAGGTTTCTCTATAAGATCTCTATATCTTTCTGGATGCGCTATTATAGGAACAATATCTCTAATTTGCAGTTCATAGAGCACATCAGTTATATTTACATTTAATTTATGCATTGGAAATTCAATTAGCATGTATCTTGAATCATTTATTGTTCCGATCTTGCCTTCGATATAATACTGTATTATATTTTCAGTATAATAAATTTCTTGCCCACTATATATTTTTAAATTTATTCCTTCGCTTTTTATAATTGAACTTATTTCTTCGACTAATACCTTAACTTCTGCAATTGTCGCTTCTCCATATTCTAACCAATAGTGCGGCGTTGCCACTATTTCTTTTATTCCATCTCTTTCTGCATTCCTTAACATTTTCAATGTCATTTCAACATTTATAGAACCATCATCAATGGATGGTAATATATGTGAATGAATATCTATCATAACTTGCTCCTTGCTTTTTATCGCTCTATTTGTAATCTTCATTAACTCCATAATAATAATATTTTCCTTTAACAGTCTCTACTGAATGCAATACAGATCCTATTATATTAGCGCCCACCTTATTCAAAAGATTTTTTGCTTCCATTACTGATTCTTTACTAGTTCGTTGAGCTCTTATAACAAGTATAGTTCCATCAACTTTTGTTGAAAGAATTTGAGCATCTGTAACTACCTGAAGTGGTGCACTATCTAAAATAACTATATCGTATTTATCTCTTAGGCTTTCTATTAATGTAGTCATTGCAACTGATGATAACATTTCAGATGGATTTGGTGGAATCTTTCCTGAAGGCAATATGTCCAATTTATCATTATACTTATATACAGACTTTTCTAGAATTGACTGACCTATAAGCACTTCTGAAAGTCCTAATAAATTAGAAATCTTAAATTTTTTGTGTATAGAAGGTTTTCTTAAATCACAATCTACTATTATTACTTTTTTATCAGTTTGAGAAAAAGATAACGCAAGATTTCCTGATACTGTCGATTTTCCTTCAGCCGCTTGTGCACTTGTGACTACTATTGTTTTTATTTCATTATCAAATGATGAGTATTGTATGTTAGTTCTTAATACTTTGTAAGCTTCTGTTACAATTGATTTTGATTTTTGTTCAACTACAAAGCCTTTATATTGTTGGTTAACTATTGCTTTATGTAATTTTTTTGCCATAAACATCTTAATATCTCCTTTTAATTACAATCATCATCTGGAATCACTCCGATAACAGGTATTTCTAATATTTGCTCTAATTGTTCCTTCGTCTTAAATGTATCATCCATAAATTCTAACAAAAATGACAATGCTATGCTAATCATTAATCCAAGTAAAGATGCAATAAATATATTCATCTTTTTATTAGGACTTATTGCATTTTCAGGTACCTTTACTTTTTCTATTATCTTTACATTTCCATTTGGTATTAGATCTTTAGATGACTCTATAAATTCATTTGTGATTGAATCTACCACATCTTTAGCTAAGAATTTATCTTCACTTATATACTTAATTTCTAAGATTTGAGTATCAGTTCTTGGCGTAACAGTCAATCCTTTAAGAACGTCTTCTGAAGTTATAGTTAATTCTTCTTTAGCAATGGCCTTTTCAACTAAATCATTAGTTAATATAACTTCCGCATATGTCTTTAATAGTTTTTGATACATATTAACATCATTATCATTATAATTTATATCTTTACTATTTTCTTTACCTATGAATACCTTCGTATTTGCTTCATATTTAGGTGAAATTATATAAAAACTTATGATAATAGAGAATATAGTTAAAATTATTGTAATTGAAACTATCATCTTCCATCTTTTTTTTAATATTTTTATTATGTCTTCAATTTTCATAATATCTTCATTCATACTCTCGTTCACCCTTCTTCATATTGATTTTAGTTAAACTTATTTATCAGTATAAAGTAAATTTTTGGGTTTGTAACCTACCCACTTAAGGTAGTTCTTATATTAATAATTCACCAACTAAAATTAAAACCATAGAGATCTACTTGTCTCTATGGTTTTGATTTTATGATTGTACATTTAATATCAACTTCCATGTATTATTTTACACCTATTAACTTGAATCCATTATTACATATTTTATTGATAAAAAGTTACCCCGTTAAATAGATAAACTCTGTTTTTTGACTCTATCTACTTTACGGGGCACTGTTTCATTATTTACTATTTTTTTTTAAATCTACTACCTATTTCAATGTTTTATCCAAATAAAGTTCTATCACTTAAAGCTTCAGCTCCATTTGCTTTTTCAAAAAGTCCTAGAAGTTTATTATTATCTAGCTTTTCTTTTTCTTCACCTTTAACATCAACTAAAATTTGACCTCTATGCATCATAAAAAGTCTATTTCCATGTTCAAGAGCATGCTTAAGGTTATGTGTAACCATAAGAGTTGTTATTCCACTATCCTTAACAATATTTCGTGTTATTTCCATAATTATTTCTGAAGTCTTTGGATCTAATGCGGCCGTATGCTCATCTAATAATAACAATTTAGGTTTCGACATTACAGACATTAATAATGTTAATGCTTGTCTTTGTCCTCCAGATAAAAGTGTTACTTTATTATAAAGCTTATCTTCTAACCCTAGATTAAGCTCTCTTACCATTTCCTTGTAGTAATCTATCCTCTTTTTGTTGATTCCAAAACTAAGACCAAAGGTCTTACCTTTATTATCTGCAAGAGCAATATTTTCTAAAATCGTCATATTAGGCGCTACTCCTTTAGACGGATCTTGAAATACTCTTCCAATAGATTTTGATCTTGCATATTCTGGTTTATTAATAACTTCATTACCATCTAACAATATGGATCCTGAATCCGCTTGAAGGGTTCCTGATATCATATTTAAAAGTGTTGATTTACCTGCTCCATTAGAACCAATAATACTTATAAAATCACCTTGTTTAACGTCTAAAGATAATCTATCAAAGACTCTGTTTTCGTTTATAGTATTTGGGTTAAACACTTTGGATAGTTGTTTCACTTTTAACATTTTGTGCACCACCTTCCACAATAGTCTTTTTCTTTTTGAATTTAAAAATTCCATTATTAGAACATAGTGCTATAACAACAATTATTGCTGTCATTAATTTCAAATCATTAGCAGTAATTCCCACTACTGATCCATATTTTAATACAAGAGCAATTGCACATTTATAAATGATTGCACCAAATATTGATAATGTAGTTGCTTTTATAAATGAGATTTTCTCAAATAATGAACTTCCTATAATTACAGCTGCAAGACCCATTACTACAGTACCAGTTCCCATACCAACATCACTAAAACCTTGGTATTGAGCCATCAATGCTCCTGCAAGTGCAGCTAATCCATTACTTATAACAAGTCCTAGTATTTTAACTAAGTCTTTATTAACCCCTATTGACGAAACTACCTGTTCATTATCTCCGACTGCTATAAGTAAAAATCCTGATTTTGTCTTTAAATATACATCAAGTAATAATTTTACTATTAAAAGTATAATCAAAATAATTACTACAGCAGGTATTCCTGACTTAAATAAGTTTTGTACATTGAACAAAGGAACATTTGCTTTTCCCATTATTCTTAAATTTATCGAATATAATCCTATCATCATTAGTATTCCAGCCATTAGATTATCAATCTTAAGCTTAACATGTAAAAAACCTGTTATTGCTCCTGCTATTGCGCCTCCAAAGGCTGCCGCTGCAATACTAATCCATGGATTAACTCCATTAACTAGGAGCGTTGCTGAAATAGCAGCTCCTAGTGGAAAAGTACCGTCAACAGACATATCTGGAAAATCTAATATTTTATACGTTATATATACTGCAATTGCAACAATTGAGAATAGTAGTCCTTGTTCTAAAACGTTCATTAAAACATCCACTATTCAACGCCTCCAGTTACCTTTTTACAGCTTGACTCTATATCTGATGGAATTTTAATATTTAATTTCTTTGCAACATCAGTGTTTATAGTAAATGACATTTTACTTAATGTGCTTATTTCAACTTCTGATGGCTTCTTTCCATTTAATACTTCTGCTGCTTTATATCCTGCTTCTTTCCCTAATTGGTAGTAATCTATACCTATAGATGCAAGACCACCTTTTGTTACTACTGCTTCTTCTGCACCTATAATAGGAATATTTTTATCTAAACAAAGTTTACCTACTAAAGCATATCCTGAAGCTACTGTATTATCTGTTGGTGTATATAATACATCTATTTCACCTAATGCACTTGCTAAATTTTGATTTATTTCATTAACATTAGTAACACCAACTTCTTTTACAGCTAGTCCTTGTTTTTGAGCTGCTGCCTTAAGTTCGTCAACTTGAATTACCGAGTTTGTTTCTGAAGTGTTATATATAACCCCTACAGTTTTAGCATTTGGTAATAATTGTTTAAGCAATTCTATTTGCTTATCTACTGGAACCTTATCTGATGTACCAGTAACATTTGTACCAGAACTCTTCCAATCCTTTGCCACTTCTGCTTTTACTGGATCTGTAACTGCTGTGAATATTATTGGAATGTCTTTAGTTGAGTTATATGCTGCTTGAACTGCTGGTGTAGCAATTGCAAAAATTAAATCTTTCTTTGCATCTGCAAATTGCTTAGCAATTGTTTGAGCATTAGCTTGTTCACCTTGAGCATTTTGTTGTTCAATCTTAATATTTTTTCCTTCTTCAAATCCTTTTTCCTTCAGACCATCAACAAACCCTTTATTAGATGCATCTAGAGCATCGTGTTGTACTAGTTGAACAACACCAATATTTTTTACTGCTGATGCAGTACTTCCGCTGTTAGAATCTGTTGCACTTTTTCCGCACCCTGCAAGGATTCCTCCAACTAAAACTGTACTTAACAGCATAGCTAATTTTCTCTTTCCTACCATATTTCCATCCTCCTATTGTCTTATTTATTATCAATTTCCTACTATACTACTACAAATCATAACCTAATAAATATTATCATATTTTTATGATAAATATTCAAATAAATTGATAATAATTTATAAATCTTTTAAGATATAATATCATAATTTAATATAATTGTAAAGTTAACCTAATGCACTTTAAATATTTTTAAGTTTTTTCGAATAAAAATTATATATATATTCCAATAAACGGAAGTAATACTCTTGAATAAATTTTAATTCGTGTAATTCCAATAAAAAGCAACATTAATTTATCTTACTCTATTATTATAGCGGTAGCGCCCTATGTCCTATACCTATAACCACTTCATCTAGATGTAATAATCCAATGTTTAAGAATATGCAGACTGAAATATGTTCCCCACCTCTTGCAATTCCTATTTTTCCACCTACATTTTGGCCACTAGCTCTGTTAGATATTTGGATTATTGCATCTCTTGTTGCACCAATTACAGCACCTTCATGTAAATGTTCTTCTCTAATTAATTCATTTCTCTTTGCTGCAACGAGTGCACTTTCTAATATCTTAGATATTGAGGAATTAATATTTCCTCCAATATTTACCGCTGTGACTTTTATTCCCTTTTCGATATATAACTTCTTTAAATGCTCTTCTTCATTTCTATCACAAATAGCCATTTTAGTAGCTATCTTAGCAACTTTCGTACTATTACTATCCATAATTCCAGCCTCCAATATGTTTTATAAATATTATATCATACCGCACTTTTTTAGATTATACTAATTGAACTTTTTAAATTCATAAATAAATTTTCTTGAATCATTAATTTCTCATTTTAATACTTTTATTTTATATTCTTTATTTTTACACTAAATCTAGTTTTTAATAACTAAACAATTTAATATTGATAATTTCTTGGCCATTGCAAAAGGTCGAATATATATTAATAATCAGTAAAATAAAAATATAGTTTAAGAAAAAAAAGATATACACTATTTTATAGCAATAAATACATCACTATAACAATCGTGTATATCTTTTCTTTATAAAAAATAATTTCTTAATTATATTAATAAAAATTTCCCATTTGCCTAAATTTATTGTATCTCTCATTAACTAAAGAACCTAAGTCTTTTCCTCTTAGCTCTGTTAATGCTTCTAAAATACTTTTTTTAATATTTTCAACTGTTTTAGCTGGATTTTTATGTGCTCCACCTCTAGGTTCTTTTATTATATCATCAATTATATTAAAGTCTTTTAAGTTTTTCGCTGTAATTTTCATAACAGCAGCAGCTTCTTTTGCTCTGCTTGCATCTTTCCATAAAATCGATGCAAATCCTTCAGGCGATAAAACCGAATATATAGAATGTTCCATCATGAAAATTTTATCTGCAACTGTTAGGGCTAAAGCTCCACCGCTTCCACCTTCACCTGTAACAATAGATACTATTGGCGTTTTTAATCTGCTTAATTCAAAAAGGTTATTTGCTATAGCCTGACCTTGGCCTCTTTCCTCAGCTCCTACTCCACAAAATGCACCTGGAGTATCTACAAAACAAATAACTGGTCTTTTAAATTTTTCTGCTTGCTTCATAAGCCTTAAAGCTTTTCTATATCCTTCTGGATTAGGCATACCAAAGTTTCTTTGAATATTTTCAGTGGTGTTTGAACCCTTTGTTATAGCAATTACAGTGACACTTATATCATTGATTGATGCAATTCCTCCAATGATGGATTTATCATCTCCAAAGTTTCTATCGCCATGAAATTCCATAAAATCTTTAAATATAGTTTCTATATAATACTTTCCTGTTGGTCTGTCTTTATGCCTTGCTATCTCAACACTTTCCCATGGTGTTACATTAGTTTTTATAAATTCTTTATCCATTATTTCTCACCCCATGTAAAATAAGAATTTTATATATACATGCTCTCATGTTCTTTCTTTCAACAATGGCATCAACAAAACCTTTATGCATTAAGAATTCAGCCTTTTGAAAATCATCTGGAAGGCTTTCTTTTATTGTATTTTCTATTACTCTTCTTCCTGCAAAACCAATTAAGGCATCTGGTTCACTTAATATAATGTCACCTTCCATAGCAAAACTCGCTGTTACACCACCTGTAGTTGGATCTGTTAATACAGAAATGTATAAAAGACCAGCTTCATCATGTTTTGCAAGTGCTGCACTTATTTTAGCCATTTGCATAAGGGAAAAAATTCCTTCCTGCATTCTAGCACCACCAGATGCTGTAAAAATAATAACGGGAAGTTTATTTTCCGTAGCATATTCCACTATCCTTGTAATCTTTTCACCAACAACAGTACCCATGCTTCCCATCATAAAGAAACTATCCATAATAGCACAAGCCACTTCTATTCCATTTAATTGACCTACACCTGTTACAACTGCTTCTTTACTATCAGTTTTTCCACTCTTCAGTTTTTCCTCATAACCTTTAAATTCTAATGGATTTGTAGTTTTTAAGTCTCTCCAAAGCTCTTTAAAAGTATCCTTGTCAAAAAGAATTTTCACTCTTTCTTTTGCATTTATTCTGAAATGATGGCCACAGATTGTGCAAACATGTTTTGTATTTTCTAAATCTTCACCATATATCATTGCGCTGCACTTGTCACATTTTACCCACATTCCTGATGGAATATTAGGTTTTTCCTGTGGCTCATTATGTCTAACAACTGAAGGTCTGACGGTTGCATATTGTTGTTTTTTTATAAATAGGTCCTTAAGAGACATCCTTCTTCACCATCTTTTCTGCTAAAAATGAGGTATCATAATCACCTTCTAAGAATTCCTTAGTTTCAAGTATAGATAATTCAAAGTTAATATTTGTTTTTACTCCACCTACCGCAAATTCTGATAATGCTCTATTCATCTTTACAATAGCTTCATTTCTATCATTTCCAAAAGTGATTAATTTAGCTATCATAGAATCATAACAATGTGGTATTTTATATCCACAGAATATTGCCGAATCTACTCTTACTCCCATTCCACCTGGAACACAGAGTTCATCAATTGTTCCTGGGCATGGTCTAAAATCATGTTCTGGATCTTCTGCATTTACTCTACATTCTATAGCATGGCCTTTAATCTTTACATCATCCTGTGTAAAACTAAGCTTTTCACCTGATGCTATTTTTAACTGTTGTTTTACTAAATCTATTCCAGTAATCATTTCAGTAATTGGGTGCTCAACTTGTATTCTTGTGTTCATTTCCATAAAGTAAAAATTATTATCTTTATCAAATAAAAACTCAATAGTTCCAGCATTTTTATAATCTACTGCGCTTGCTGCTCTCTTAGCAATTTCTCCCATTTTAGATCGTAACTCTGGTGTTAATACATTAGATGGTGCTTCTTCAAGAACCTTTTGATTCTTTCTTTGCATTGAACACTCTCTTTCTCCTAAATGCACTACATTACCGTGTTCATCAGCTAAAATTTGAAATTCAATATGCTTTGGCTTTTGGATATATTTTTCTATATATAATGAATCATCTCCAAAACAAGCTTTTGCTTCTGATTTTGCAGTTTTAAATCCCATTAAGAATTCATCATCATTTTTTGCAATTCTTATACCTTTACCGCCACCGCCAGCTGATGCTTTTATCATTATTGGATATCCTATTTCTTTTGCTATTTCTAAAGCATGAGCTTCATCTCTTATTTCACCTTCATATCCTGGAACTACAGGAACTCCAGATGCTTTCATTATTTCTCTAGCTTTAGCCTTATTTCCCATCATTTCAATAGTTTCATAATCAGGTCCTATAAATTTAATGTTACATTGCTTACACATCTTTGCGAACTTTGGATTTTCTGATAAAAATCCAAATCCAGGATGTATAGCATCAGCACCAGTTAGAACACATGCACTTAAAATATTAGTTATATTTAAATAGCTATCTTTCGGCATTGCAGGTCCAATACATACAGCTTCATCCGCTAACTGCGTATGAAGTGCTTCTCTATCAATTTCTGAATAAACAGCAACTGTACTTATCCCCATTTCCCTACAAGCTCTAATTATTCTAACTGCGATTTCTCCTCTATTGGCAATTAGCACTTTCTTTAACATTCATATCACCTATCCTATAGCAAAGAGTATTTCTGCTTCACAAACTGTCTTTCCATCAACTGAGGCAATTCCTTTTCCAATACCTATAGGCCCTTTTATCTTTATAATCTCACAGTACAAATCTAACCTATCTCCTGGAACTACTTTGCTCTTAAATCTAACTTTGTTAGTTCCTGCAAATAAAGGAGTTTTTCCTTTATATTTTTCCATTGAAAGAATAGCAACTGCTCCTGCTTGAGCCAATGCTTCAATTTGTAATACTCCTGGCATAATTGGTTCTTGTGGATAATGCCCCTCAAAATAAGCCTCGTTTGCAGAAACATTTTTATATCCTTTTACAAACAATTTATCTTCAATGTCCATTTCAGTAACTCTGTCTATTAATAGCATCGGGTATCTATGAGGTATAATCTCTTTTATTTCATTTATATTAAGCACTCTCTATTCCCCCTTAACCTTAAATAATGGCTGGCCATATTCAACCATATCTCCATCATTAACTAGACGTTCAACAATTACACCACTATATTCACTTTCTATTTCATTCATAAGTTTCATAGCTTCAATTATGCAGATAACTTTGCCTTTTGAAACTGTCCCACCTACTTCTACAAAAGATGAACTTTCTGGTGATGCTGAAGAATAAAAAGTTCCTACCATTGGAGCTGTTATGATGCTTACATTTTTGTCATCTATAGTTGCTTCTTTTATAGAATTTTCTACTTCTTCTTTTGCTACTACAGCACTAGCTGTATTATCACTTGAAACATTTGAATTCAATGCAACATTACTGCTTATTGAATTATTAACAGCTGCTGTAGTATTATCAGTTAATCCTCTATTTAAAGATTTATCCATCTTTATATGATCATTATTACTTTTAAGCTCAAAAAACGCTAGACTTGAAGAATCAACCAATTTAATAAGCTCTTTTATTTTTTCGAAATCCATAAGTATATCCTCCTATACATTAGACATTACAAATTATTAGTTAATATAGATACTTCGATTACTTCCACTTCTTTAAAAGTAACGTTGCATTGTGCCCACCAAATCCTAATGAATTTGTAAGTGCGTATTCTAATTCTTGTTGTCTTCCAACATTAGGCACGTAATCTAAATCTAATTCTTCATCCTTTGTTTCATATCCAATAGTTGGTGGAATAAATCCTTCTTGCAGTGCCTTTGCACATATTATTGCTTCAATTGCTCCTGCTGCACCTAAAAGGTGTCCTGTCATTGACTTACTTGAAGATATTGGAACATTATAAGCTGCCTCTCCAAAAGCATTTTTAATAGCTAAAGTTTCAAACTTATCATTTAATTCTGTTGAAGTTCCATGAGCATTAATATACGATACATCTTCTGGCTTTATTCCAGCTTCTTGCAACGCGTCTTTCATAGCTCTTGCTGCACCAGCACCTTCTGGATCTGGCGAAGTAATATGGTATGCATCACATGTTGAACCATATCCAACTATTTCAGCTATTATATTAGCTCCTCTAGCTTCTGCATGTTCTAAAGATTCAAGAATTACAACTCCTGCACCTTCACCCATAACAAATCCACCTCTGTCTTTATCAAAAGGAATAGAAGCCTTCTTAGGATTATTTCCTGAATTTAAAGCTTTCATACTGTGGAATCCAGTAACTCCAAGTCTAGTTATAGGTGCTTCTGCTCCACCTGCAAGCATTACATCTGCATACCCATGTTTTATAGCTCTAAATGCATCACCTATATTATTAGTTCCTGTTGCACATGCAGTTACCGCTGATGTACATGGTCCTTTTAATCCATGCTTAATAGCTACATTTCCTGCTCCTAAATTTATTATTGTCATAGGAACGAAAAATGGTGAAACTCTCTTTGATTTTCCAGTAGCAATTTTTGTGCATTCATCTTCTATAGTTTGGAATCCACCTATTCCTGATCCAAGCATTACTCCGAATCTTTCTAAATTTACTTTTTCCAAATTTATTCCTGAATCTTTTATCGCTTCATCTGATGCAACTAATGCAAATTGAGCGAATCTATCTAATCTCTTTGCTTCTTTTTTTCCTATTAATGTATCTGGATCAAAATCTTTAACTTCAGCTGCAATTTTTACATCAATTAAATCTTGATCAATCAAAGTTATAAAATCTATACCTAATTTTCCAGCTTTAGCATTATCCCAAAATGCATTAACATCATTTCCTATTGGAGTAAGTGCTCCCATCCCCGTTATAACTACTCTTCTTTCCATAAATCAGTTCTTCCTCCATTACATTAACATTCCGCCATCAACTTGTATAACTTGACCTGTAACATAGTTTGAACTTTCACTTGCAAGGAAAGCTACAACTTCTGCTACATCATTTGCTGTCCCAAGTCTCTTAAGCGGTATGCTATTTTTCATTTCTTCTTTGTATTTTTCTCCTAAGGATTCTGTCATATCTGTTTCAATATATCCTGGTGCCACTGCATTTACGTTGATTCCTCTTGAACCTAGTTCTTTAGCAAGTGACTTAGTCATTCCAATTACACCAGCCTTAGATGCTGAATAATTTACTTGACCAGCATTACCTGATATTCCAACAACTGAAGAAAGATTTATTATCTTTCCATGTTTTTGTTTTATCATAATTGGAGTAATAGCTTTTAAGCAATTAAATACTCCTTTTAAGTTAACATCAATAACACTATCAAAGTCTTCTTCTTTCATTCTAAGTATTAAAGTATCCTTTGTAATACCAGCGTTATTTACCATAATATCAATGCTTCCGAATTTTTCCTTTGCAGATGCAATAAGTTTTTCAACTTCATCTGATTTAGAAATGTCTCCTTTTACACATAGAGTTTCTACACCCAACTCTTTTATTTGGCTTTCAACTTCTAACGCTTCTTTTTCATTGCTTCTGTAATTTATAACTATATTTGCTCCAAGAGATGCAAGCTTTAAAGCTACCGCTTTTCCAATTCCTCTTGATGCTCCAGTAACAATTGCACATTTTCCTTTTAGCATATACTATTTCCTCCTATATTTCAATTCATAACACAACCACAATTAATATTAGATTTCCATATTAATTGTG